>Ga0041059_1000124_pt1 | contig 45601 bp, 49 predicted proteins | sample AraColnosormetaG_FD_56232 | JGI IMG/M metagenome (GOLD analysis project Ga0041059, IMG submission 56232) | Arabidopsis roots microbial communities from North Carolina, USA - Col MF nosort | ecosystem: Host-associated > Plants > Roots > Unclassified | place: USA: North Carolina | collected...
GGCATATCCACGTCAGCATCAATTACTTGATCTTCACTTTAGTCTTCTGAAACAGCTTCCAGCTTGTTCCAGCAATCAGCACTCCTTCTGGTTTGTCCTGATAGAGGGGTGCACTAACAAGTTCTTCACTTTTTACAGAACGGGGATTCGGATATATGTGTATTCTTCTGCTGTTCATTTCGTGACATAGGAGGCAGCCAAGAGGAAACTGATAGAGATATCACCGAAAAAGAAGAATTGGTGGTTGGTTCATGCCACCGCAGGAGCCACCGCCGGTGGATTGGCAGTTGCTCTGACTTGGCCGCTTGGTATTGTAGCTATGACGCTTTCTCAGCCGACGGGCCCTTCTAAGGTGATTGACCCACATCTGAACATTTCATTGGAGGATTATTTAAGGAAAACACACACGCACGCTCACAATGTAAAAGCAAAAACAAAAGTAGACAATCAAGGCATAAATATAAACAAAATGATTTTAAGATGTGTGTAACTAACTAATCGACCAGGCCAGACATAGCCTATGATCTTCTTCTTCTTCTTCTTCTTCTTATAACTTATCTGGTCATGTGCAGCATGTCACTAGGGTTTCATTGAGCCATGTGTTCGTATCCTTTGTGAAATATGAAGGGTTTATGCCTCCCCAGAATGTTCATCCATGCATCAGCAACAGCCATATGTTGGTCCACTTACGAGGCGGCCAAATCTTTCTTTCAGGACCTCAACGGCGATTCAGAACGGCCTGATAAAGATCAAACGGATGGGACAGCGAATCGATATCACAACAACTACCGAGTTTTTAAATTAAGCTTTGTTTATCTTGATTTGTTCTCCTCTATTTGTTTTACACAAATATAAAAACTAAACAATAAGCACCAGTGGTCTAGTGGTAGAATAGTACGTTTGATTCCCGGCTGGTGCATCTAAGCTGTGATAAAATTGGCTTTAGCGTAGGTTGGGTCCTTCGCATCCTTCTGAATTCTCAGTTGATAACGCCACACTCCCGATCTCTTTTTTTTTTTAAAAGCTTTGATGTTTCTGGAATATCGCAACTCCGTCAAATTCGTATATTTGATATCTCACACTCGGATAATTTGTGTCTGTTTCAAGTTCCAGCCGATGCAACTAAGGTCCTGACTTTGATTCATGTTTGGGCCTCATATAGTGGGCATCTTTTAATATGGGCTTATATATATATATATATGGATCTGGTAATCCGAGTCAACTCAGTCGTCTCAATCCGTGTAACAACTTCATCGTCTTTTTCAGTTCAACAACTTCATCGTCTTTTTCAGTTCAACCTCCGACATCTCTCGTCTCCAGGTGATTGATCCCATCGAAGGGTCTATGGAAGGTTCTTCTACTCTCCTTTTTCTTCTGTTTAATTCTTATGAGGATCCGTAAGACACATTTGTTTCTTCGGATTTTTGGAAATTGAGATCTGCTTAATTCGTTAACCGGATGCATTATTTGCAGAGAACAACAACGCCGGGAGCGATTCCGACTCTAATTCCGTCGAAGATTCACAAGACTATTACGAACCGATCTCAGCCGTCGATTTATATAACTCCAACGACGATGAAGAAGACAGTTATCTTCCGATCGGTGGAGATGGTCTCTCTAACGGCCATTGTATGATTCCGGATGCAGAGGTAGGAATCTCTTCTATTAGTATAAACGATAACACAGACAGCGAAGAAGAGACAGAGACGGAGACTGGACCGGAGATCCGTAGAGCGTTTGAGGAGGACGAACGGCGGAGAAGATCGCCGTTAGTGGAGGAGAATGCCGTTAGGGTTATGGAGGCAATGCGAGCCATCTCATTCCCTGGAACGGCTCCTGATTGGGCCTCCGATGTTAATGAGGATCGTTGGATTGATCAGCTTCGAAGATTGAGAACCACTTCTCAATAAGCTTTCTCCAATCTCGATAGTTGTTTTCGTTTAAGATCTTTCTCAATGTTGTTCAATGTGACTTCTTTTAAACATTCAATATAAAAACCAGAGAATTTCACCACTCTTTAAGTAACACTAACCAGTGTTTTTGCTATACAAAACCTTTACTTGATGAGTATAGTATGTTGTATCTGATGATTCACACACATATATACATAGATACGTACATAGAGTTCAAAGTATGGCCTCGCTCAACTGCATCTGGACCTTGTCTGAAAGACTGAAACCTTCTGATGCTTTATTATGTGTATGATGACAAATACGGTGATAAAGTTTGAATCTTGAACATGAGAGTCTGGTTCTTTTTTTTAAATGTAATCTGCAACCTGAAGTTCATGAAGTCTGTCACGGTTGCTCCTTATTACTCTAGCTTTGTCCCCTCTTATCTCCAGAACCTGAAGAAACAATTCCAGTTTCAGAATCTCTGTGTGGACTTATGTAAGAAAGACATGAAACGCGACGAGTCAAGAACCAATATTGCTAGATACCTCTGGTCTAGAGTCAAGAACACCACTGGACATTCCTACATCAACTCTCCATATGCCGCAACCATATTCACTATCAACAACAAAAACTCATGTTTCAAGATTGTCGTGAAGTTTCTCTATTACAAGTTTTGGGGTTGAGTTTGATAAATGTACCAGTTAACCCCTGATAACTGGGGAGTATGCCCGACCACCATCGCTTTGGCACCTACAGCTTCAAGAGTGTCGTGAAGAATTTTATTTACCTGATAAGAAAAAGAAGTCAGGAAACACATTAAACCAAGCTGATGATGATATCTGTCTTAGCAGTTTTGAGATTTTGGTGATTAAAATTCTACTTGCCTGTTCAATTTGATAGTCCTCAAGCTCAGAAGTCTCTCTTGAGTAAAGTCGGCTCCAGACTACACTGTCATATCCTCGAGTCGCAATGAACGGCATCTGAGGACTGTCTTCATAGTTAGTAGGGCTTCTCATCCAAGTAGAGACTTCTCTGTTTATCCTCTCTATGCCGTATGCAACTGTGCAAGGACATTATAAGCATATGATATATCAAATCCAAAAGATCACCGAGAGGAAATGTTGAGATAGATTTGACTGTCCTTACCATGGTGAGGAAGGAGACCACCGTGGCAGAAGAGCCAGTTATTAACACGGAGAATAACTCCGTGACGCGACAATTCACATGCTAAACGACCACCTGGTCTGAGAAGGACCGACCTTGCAATTACTCCCTTTTGCCTCTGTCCTAATGGTTTTCCCACCGACTTTTGGTTAACCAACGAATACAAAAACTAAGAAAACTCAGAGAGGACAAGGCAAAATGAAGTACCTTTACTACATTCCATTGATCCCAATAGGTTTGAGAACTCCTCCTATCTTCTTTCCATTGTCTTGACTCAAAAATCCAATTCCTAAACGCTTTGTCCCAGTCTTGTGCATAGTCCTCCAAGTAGTCAAGAAAATCAGTACACTCATCAAATGCTCTCGCATCTACATATCTGAAATCCCCTTCAACATTCATTGTCTCGTGGTTCCCATTAACCTTTAAAATGTGACAAGAAGTTACTCTTTGTTAGTCCTATCAATTATCATCATTCTAGAACTAGCAAATTAAAATGTGTAGAGTGCAAAAGCTTCTCTGTGTAAAATTTACTTATGAAATTCAAGTATGATAGCAATCAAAAACCTGGAAAACAGCTCCACCATTAGCCTTGGCCTGATCATCAAGTGACCTCAATAAGGAGAGTATTGCGATTTCATCATCACCGCGATCAAGTATATCTCCTACCTGAACTAGTACCTGTATTTTCATTATGATTTCACAACTCATAAGCATTTAACTCAAAAGAATCAGTCATCATAATGAACCTCAAGATGCGTAATGTTGAACTCTAGCAGATACTGTCAATAATATCATCAAGCAAACCATTTAACACGATACTGAACCACTAAGAGATAATGTACATACGGTGTCTTGGCCGACCCACTGGTCTCGTCCGTCGGAGCTCAAGACGCCAGCCAACTGAAGTGCGTCTCTGGCTTTACCCAGATCGCCATGAAGGTCTCCAACTGTGAGTGCATATCCAAAACCAAAACCTACTCAATTTTGTTGTCAAATTATCAAAAAGATTGAAACTTTTCAGATTAATGGTGGCGAACCTGCAACGATACGACGAGCAGGAGCAGAGACGAAAGTGGGTGGATCTCCATTGATGACAATCGGCTTCAGAGCAAGTTCGTTACCATTAGAAGTGCTCAACAAAGAGGAAGAAGAAGGTTCTAAAAGTTTCTGGGGGTGAGAAGGAGGAAGTGGAAGTAAGGAATTGAGGTAAAGGGAAGCCATTGGTATTGGTGGTGGAGAAGCAATGATCCACCAGAGCTTTGATGAAATCACTTAACATTTGTGTTCGTCTGGTCTATAATTTGTGTGACTTGTCTCCAATTGCATGCTCAGTAATCAAATCCCTTTTATCTATCTACTGGCTGAGGTTTTTCCTCTCAATTTTTGGTTTTTCTGTTTTTAATAAAATAAAAGATAACCACAAAGACAAAAATTGGGCCTCTCAACCTTATCAAACTTATCGATCCCAAAAATGAATAATATGTCCATTGGGCCATCTAAAGCCCAAGTGTACTGGACGCCGAAAATTCAACGTAACGAAGTCATCGGCCCATAACCAATTTCCATGATGACCAAACGCACAACGCGGTTGTTAAATTGCGTTCACGTTCTGTAAACATCAAACCAGACAGAACCAAAAGAGAAAAATCGAAACGAAGACAAAGTCGTGGTCGTGGCACTAAGAAATTACAGATTCCATTAAAATACAAACAGAAGCACACAACTAAGTCAGACATGGTTCCCGCGTTTAATCTCCGAAGACTTTGTCAATATTATAGTCTTCGTCTATGGATTTTCGTCTTTATTCTCCCAATTCCACCAATTCCGTAATTTCCCCGAACATTATTAATTCCCATCCAATCATATGGCTGAAGCCGGTGACGAGAATCTTTACGCCGCCGCCAGAGACATCGCCAGAGCTCTCGGCAAGGATCCAAGTGCCGCCGGAGATATCTTACAGATTCTCTCCGGTTATGGCGCTTCCGGAAACCGCGGCGGAGATCCTCGACCCACCCCATCCCGCGGCGGCTCAAACGTCAACTTTGACCGAGCCCTCACCTCTTTAGAGAGACAGATCTCCAGCTACATCGTGGAAGATCGACCGATCTGGTCTGATCCCGTTGACTCGCGCACCTTCCTCGACTCTGTTGATGAGCTACTTGCGATTGCCGGAGACTTGAGATCCATGGCCGGAGATAAATCCGTCGCCGTCTGTCAATCCCGTGCCGATGAGCTGATTCAACAGGTGATGTTTAGGCTTCAAGAAGAGTTTGGATTTGTAATGGACCGAGCCCCTGACTCGTTTGACTCGGACGATGAGTTCCCCGGCGAAGAAGACAACGACACAAGCGACGGGGTAATTAATTCATCTGTAAATTTATTACTAAATTAGTTTTGGAATTAGAATTAGAAAATTCGGTTTACTATCGGTTATATTGTGGTTAAGTGATTCACAATTGAATAGGTAATCGTTGCTCGTCCAATCACTGATTACAAAATCGTGATCGAGGCGTTACAATCTAGCGTTATTGGCGATCTAAACGCGATCGCTGTGCGCATGGTCGCTGGTGGATTTGCAAAAGAGTGTTCAAGAGTGTACAGCAGTCGACGAAGAGAGTTTCTAGAGGAGAGTTTGTCGAGGTTACATCTCAGAGGACTAAGTATGGAGGAAGTGCAAGAGAGTCCATGGCAAGATCTTGAAGACGAAATCGACCGTTGGATTAAAGCCGTAACGCTGATATTCCACGTTTTCTTCCCGAGCGAGCGTCTTCTCTGCGATCGCGTTTTCTCTGATCTTCCTGTTTCCTCTGTAACCGATCTTTCTTTCATGGAAGTTTGTCGCGGAACCACAACACAGCTTCTGAATTTCGCAGACGCGATCGCTTTAGGAAGCCGTTTACCTGAACGTTTGTTTAAGGTTGTGGATTTATACGAAGCGATGCAAGACCTTATTCCTAAGATGGAAACGCTATTTTCTGATCGATATTGTTCGCCGCTAAGGCATGAGGCGCTCGCGATTCATAAACGGTTAGGAGAAGCGATTAGAGGGATATTTATGGAGCTGGAGAATTTAATCCGACGTGACCCTCCCAAAACAGCGTTTCCTGGCGGTGGGATTCACCCGATCACGCGGTACGTGATGAATTATCTGCGTGCGGCGTGTAAATCGCGGCAATCGTTGGAGCAGATACTTGACCAGACAGGAAATGAAACCGGATCAGATACGAGACCGTTGTCTGTGCAAATCATATGGGTTTTGGAGTTGTTGGAGAGTAACTTGGAAGGCAAGAAAAGAACTTATCGTGATCCGTCTTTGTGTTTCTTGTTCATGATGAACAATGACAAGTATATTCTTGATAAGGCTAAGGATAACGAGCTAGGTTTAGTCCTAGGAGAAGATTGGATTGTGAAGCACGCAGCGAAACTGAGGCAATACCATTCTAATTACCGAAGGAGCTCATGGAACCAAGTGGTGGGATTGCTTAGGACCGATGGTCCGTATCCCAAGTTAGTAGAGAACCTAAGATTGTTCAAATCACAGTTCGATGAGGTGTGTAAGGTGCAATCTCAATGGGTTGTTAGTGATGGGCAATTGAGGGAGGAGTTAAGAAGCTCTGTTGCCGGAATTGTATCTCCGGCGTACTCGAATTTCATCAGAAGATTGAAGGAGTCACCGGAGATTAATGGGAGGCGTGGAGAGCCGTTTATTCCGTATACTGTTGAAGATGTGGAGTTTATAATCAAACGGTTGTTCAAGGAAAGCTCAAGTTGATTAAATTAGATATGAAAAGAAATTAAAAAATTCTTATTAATTGAATTTTTTTGTAAAATTGTGAATCATTCTGTGTTTTTTTATCTTTCTTGGGTGAATAATGTTCATGGATCGGTGGAATCACCTTTTCGACATTGATTTGTTCATGTATTGCTTTTTTGATGTAAGAAATTTCCTTAAGGTTAAAATATAATTCGTTTGGGTTTCAAAACGGACTTACGAGCATTGTGCTATAGAGTTACAACTTACCAGGATAGAGTAGTATAATATCATAATAGTATACATGTAAAACCTAGCTTAAGCAAATACGAAAGATTATGTGAACCCACAGGGAAATAATTATAGATTGACTACAGATTAATTAATATATATGAAAGCAAAATGAAAATCAAGAGAGTACGTGGAAAATTTGTTCAACAAGACTGAGACTGATGACTATGTAAGCAATTTGGGAAGGATGAATATCGTCCCAGAAAAGGTACTGGTTAGGGTTAGGACAAATCCGAGTTAAAGCATTGCACAAGTACGCTAACTCTATTTCTCCAGTCCCGCAACATCCTCTCGTCGTCTCCTTTAACCCTGTCCCATTCAAAGGAATAACATTGATAACTACTTAGCTTTGTAATAAAATGAAATATTTTATAGTCTTGAATGTTCTCTTATAACAAACTATAATTTCAAAACCTGTAAAAAAAATTATCAGTAAAAATCCTGTAAAATACATGCACTTCACACGTATGTGATATATACTAATATGAGAGAATTGTGCGGAGAAAATTGGATTATGCTTTGGGTTTGATTGATTTCTTTTTTCTTATTTTGCATTTATGCAATATCTTTTTTAAATGATCCAATATAACAACCTCAAATATATTTTTTCCAAATACAATATAATCTAGAAAGAGATGCAATTGATCAAAACTCAAGGAAAACTAGATTTAGTGCGAAACGTTATTTGCATGGGAGTAAAGGAAACGTAACGTTACCGTATCTTTGAGGATTAGTGGCCATGTCGAACAATGCTCCGTAGATATCGCCGTAGAAGATGACACTTCCAGTGAGGTTGGATTGCATCTCCGTCAAGGAGTTTTTTAGCTTCTGGTTAAACTCTTGTGAATCTGAGTTTTGTTTGTCGATGCATCGTCTCTCGTTCTGCTTTTGCATAGCCATTGTCATCTGAATTGGTAAACACCCGACCGGCGGTAGACCCAACACCATTATTTTACGGCATCCAATGTCATATAGTTCCTATAATAATATACATCAACAACACAAAATTAACATTGTCGAAACCAAAATATGGAAAAGAAATTAAAATAAAATAAAATAATTCTATAATTAAAAACCATATGTATGGTTTAATAGGATTGTTTACTTGAACGAAGTTGTGTACATTCGAGAGAATGAAGCTTTGATAGCCATCAACGCCAAGCTTCTGACGACGAGAAGGAGTATCGTAGAGATTTAGATTGAAATCGTTAGTTCCGGAGCTTACAATCACCAGAGCCTCGCTGACTATCGAGGCCGCTTTCTCGTCCCCGACGATCTGGCTCAACCTCTCCACGTAACTTCTGAGCATATCCGCCTGTTTATCAACGGATAGAGTTGAAGTTGCTCGATCTGTGAGGTTGTCGTAACCGGAACCAGCCGAAGCAAAGCACACTCCGGTGATGATATCGGAATCAGACAAGTGAGGGTCTAGGAAAGGAGGAACGGTGTCTTTGATTCCCATAAGAGATGCTATGAAGTCCGGAATAAGTTTACCGTTAGAGAATCTTCCGGTAGCGTTGTGGCCGGGGAAATTGCAGCCGTAAGGAGGGAAATTAGCCCGGATGTAGGTTTTGATGTAGTTGTTGTTGCCGGTATCGATTGTTGAATCCCCGAATACAAGAATAGCCGGGAACATTGATACGTTAACGTTGGTCACGTTAATCACATATGCATGGCATGTCGTCGAGAATTGCATTGTCGTTATGATCATGAATATAATTACATGGATCAACATTTTGTCTCTTCTTCTCTCTTTTCTTTCTTCCCTTTATAGGACGACTCGGTTGATTATTGGAGTCTACTAGTACTATATGTAATGTATGTCTCATATTAAAATAAAAAATAATCCCCTTGAACTGTTGACATTTTAGGCAAAAACTCATGGCCATTGTTTTAATGGGCCAATCAAATGGGCTTTATAGAGAGCCCATAGTATTGAGCTTTTTTTCTTTTCTTTCTAGAGCTTAAAATAGATAATTTTGCTGACGCCTGAGTTTTGAATTTGAGAGTTGTTTGTTAAAACTCTTACTTACTTTCGTTTTTAATTAGATTAATCTTGTCGCAATATGTATGAATGTATCACAAGTTCATTATTTTTCTTTTTTGACAGCTTTCAACTTTCTAAGCCACAAAAACCCATCTTCAGTCTTTAACATCAGAGATTCAGAGTGACTTCTTTCTTCTTCATACCCCCACTCCATGACTCCAATATATGTTTGTCCGAACTCATCTACAAAAATCACAGACATACTGTCATTCAATCATTTAAGAGTATTTTTATATCAATCATAAAAAAAAATAGATAGAAATTATATGGTCGAGTAATTGTATAGTGAGACAGTAGTTGATAAATGATTAATAATAGCGTTACAACCAAAAGAATTAATGCATGCACATATTATCTTCTGAAACGTTAAAATATGTACATAGAAGGAAACCCACGAGATCATGCAAAAGATTATACACCAATAATGTATATTTATGTGGTTGTTATGTTAACGTATATATCTTGGTAGAATCTCTTAAAAAACTAGATTCTCCTAAGTAATAACACGCTGCCAAACAAACAAAAAAAGTCCAAACACGGAAACGAGTTTGGTATAGAAGTTCGTGCAGGAGGAGATCAATTAAGATTACGAAAATCATTTAGGCTCCAAAACAAAAAGATATTGCACACGAGGGAAAATCTAAACAAACGTGTGTTGTAGGCTGGAAAGATCTCTAATATCTATGCTAAGAATTTTAATTATTGCATTGGTTTGTCTTTATTCGATCAGGTACGTTCCCCCTAAAACACCAATTCATCCCATAATCTATACTATAATACTAATTACTAGTGATTTCCGTTGGTTTTAGAAAAAAGTGTTGCTAAAATGAAATCTTCCTCGGCGTTGGGAGAATAAGTATTAATAACATAATGAATGTTATTAAAAAATGAAATGCTTGTGAAAATGTTGACCATGCTATATACTTTATATTCATTAATGTTTCATACTTTCTTACCAACTCTTAATGTTCAAGTGATTGATCCTAAAAAAGCATGATATAGGCTTCAAATCATTTGACAGCAATTTCAATCATGATTAGTTCTTATAATTGTATAAAGTTAAATAACAGGAATACCTCACTTTTTATATATACAAATTCTCAAAAATAGTTTGAATCACCCTGTTAGACATAAGGCCAATGTGGAGATTGTGAAAGCACTGAGTTCGTATTCCTTACGTACTTTCCAGTTATAAAAGACATGTTTAATTTCCATATTCCTTACGTATAGATTGTAGAATGAGATGAAATGGAGCTAGTATTCGAAGTTTGTAAATGGAGCTACAAAATAATACTCCTTACGTATAGATTGTAGAATGAGAGGAAATGGAGCTAGAATTCGAAGCTTGTAAATGGAGCTACAAAATAACATTTGAACCCAAAGACGCCAGTTATACTTATCATAACTTATATTCCCCAATTATATAATTACATTTGCATATTCTCTGGATTAATAATGTATTCGGATAATTGAGAAAAGAGGGAAGAAATTGACAATTAATGCTTTGTAAAATAAGTTTTTAAATAGTGCAAACTTGATTAAGTGGTTAATTAACAATCCACCGTGAAAGTTGTGAAATTGTGGAACAAGACAGGTTTGGCTCACGTTCTTCAATTATGATCTCATTAAACCTTTTTTAAGATTCGTAAGAAAGATTTAGTCTTTAACACATTGTGGCGCACACACACCCAAAATCTCATCTGTGTTTTGGCCATTCTCTGATTAAACAAATCAATTCAGGAATTTAATCTCCCATTAATTTATGTTTTCGGCGCCTATCGTACGTCGTCGGTGCTTTGAAACCTCCGTACAACGAAGCTTCTTCTTTCATGTCGCGCGTTATAATTCGTTTCCAAGATTTATTTTCTGCCACCAGATTTATTTTGTTTAATTAATACATTCTCTTATAATGCTATTTTAGTTGATCAGTAATCATTGGTTGTTCACAATGCTTTCTACTAAATCTTTTTTTCGGAGAAGATGTTATAGAAAATAAACTTTTAAATCGGAATAATTTGTTATGAGATAATTGAATAAATGAGAAATAAAAGAGTTAAAAAGACAGGAAAAAATTGAAAATGACAATTGTTTCTACTGCTTGATAATATTAGAAGAATAATTCTGTTAAATCCTAAACCATGAAAGGATATACATGTTTTAACACGTAAAATACTATCTTGCCATAAAAGTATATATCAAAAAGCATTTAGCATCATCTTTGTAATTCAACTTATATTGAATCACAACATAGAATGGTTATATCTATGTGCAACTACAACCTCAACAATTACTAATTAAATTTTAGGCACGTGAATACACTGTGAGAACCATATTATTTCACATTCAGATTCTAACTTAGAATTTAAAGACTGAGCTCCTCTATTTTCTAAGCCAGTAAATAATCGATTTCGGTTTACGCGCTCTTATATGACGCATTCAATAATTATATTTATTCAACTTTAAAAGTACATAAGTATTGATGTGGTCCTGTGGATTACTTGTCCCCTGATCCAGTTCTCTTGCTTAATCAAGTAAGCTTAATTACTCATTAAACCCCAAAACCAACGGGTCTTCAACTGCATAAGTACTTAAGCCCCGCAAGTTGCAGATACCTTAGTTAAGTACATATTACGTACGTACGGTATTGACTTTAATTAGTGCGAGAATCATATCATTAACAGAAACTCTTAAAAGCAACACAATAGTTTAAGTAACTCAAGTTTTATACTACTATAAATAAACATACTTAAATTAATGGTTTCTATATTTGTCAGTGCTATTATGGGTTATATCATTTAAATAACAACGTAAACGAATATATCAATATGTATAAGCGAATTAAGGAAAAATACATTTTCATAATATTGTTTTGTCCTTCAAGACAGCTGTTTTCCTTTTCAGGAATTAATTTTAAAAAAAAAACTATTTTCCTTCTTTTATTTAATTTTAAACTCGTTCAACCGATGCTTGAACATTAAAAGTATAAAGTAAACATTATGCATTTGATTGTATTGTATTGCTTAATAAATTTAATTAGCAGATACTTTTTTGGAAATGAATAATGAAGAGACCATATGAGGGCGTCTTAGTCTTCTCCCTAACCAAATTGAATTATTCACTTAAGAAAATGGCCAAAATTACTTTCCCAATTAAGACCCAAAGTATGGAATTAACCAAAAATATAATTTTGGAGATTCTAGAATACGAAACAAGTAGTAAACTCAACTAAATTGTACGTATGGATTCCTAAAACCGTTCAAAAAGTATACATCTATGAGTTCTTCTTATTCTCTGTACTTCTATTTTTCTATTTATATATACACATCGAAATCTTCATTGTTCAACATATATTTATATCTCCAAAAGTGAAGTAGCTTGAGCACATACAACGAGAAAATGTAGTTCTGAATACTAACGAGAAAAAACTTATTTGAGTTAAAAATAATGGATTCGTTACTTCCAACATTGATATCAAATCCTACTTAAGTATTCGTAGTGTAAAGTACCCTTTAAATTTAAATAGATAATCCTTTTTCAGTTTCCAAGTCTTTGGTCATTGTTTCACATTATTAATTACGAGTAATTTATCTAATCCCAACACGCTCCTAGTTTCAAGATTTGGTATTATTCGAGAACGAATACCAGAAAAAAGTCATTTTCTCTCCTTCAAAATTTGTCACATAGCTAGCCTTATAATATCTTTACTCGACTTATTTCGTCATAATTATTTACTATTATAGTCTCCATCAGAGTTTCAATTCAGAGATCTAAGAATCTATGTATATAAAGATTAATGTAACTTTACTCTGTTTCGAAGTTCGAACTTTAGTAATATTTTTAAATATTTGTGTTTGTTTTTGTAAATTTAATAACGGACTTGCAGTTATCAGGATGTTTCAGACTGATTTGGAGTGGCTAACAAATCGAAACAGATTTATGTGTGTATATAACTTATGTTTTCTTGGTCTTGAATAGTTGAATTCACATCAAAAAAATTCAACGGTCTTATGACGTTATCATACTTTTAAGGGTAAGAGCCTATATGATTAGTGAGATAGGAATTTATATAGTTTTGAGTAAATTCAAACAATAGCCATAACTTAGATAATAATACATGAGGGTGGATTCAAGTTAATAGCGAGAAGACACGAGGGCATTTAAGTCATTTACTGTTTGTAGACGTATGGTCAATCCCGCTTTGGTGTTACGTGAAGTGTTGGCTCCTATATAACCTCGTCTTCTCCAACTTGTTCTTCCCCATAAATCTGATAATCAATATATATCAAATACTCAAAACAAAAGAGAAAGAAATTAAAGAGAGAGATGGGAAACAGCCTAAGGTGTTGTCTGGCTTGTGTTCTTCCATGTGGAGCACTAGATTTGATCAGGATCGTTCATCTAAACGGCTACGTTGAGGAGATCACACGGTCAATAACCGCCGGAGAGATCCTCCAAGCAAACCCTAACCATGTCCTAAGCAAACCATGTTCTCAAGGAGTTGTCCGCAAAATCTTGATCTTGTCTCCTGAATCCGAGCTCAAACGAGGAAGCATCTATTTTCTCATCCCCGATTCTTCCTTGCCGGAGAAGAAAAGGCGGAGAAAGGACACTCCTCGCCGGAAGAAGAATCTCCAAAACCCTAGTGCCGACGCCGCCGGCCGAGAAATTAAAGGTGATGAGGAATGTGTGAAGTTGTGTGAGAAGTACTTAGAAGAAGTAGTGTCGTCGGCGTCGACAGGTAAAGAGCACCGTCATCGCCGGCGGCACAGCAGATCGGCGTCAGTATCCACGTGGCGACCTCTCCTTGACAGTATCTCTGAGGATCTTAATTAATTCCTCTTTCCTTTAAATCTCTTTTTTTTTTGTTGCTTCTAGCTAATGGTGTTTTTTGTCCGGAAGCCGGATTTTTATCATTCTCTTTTTCATTTTTTCTCTCTTTTTTTTTGGTTTTGGGGAAATTTTCACGAAAAGAGTTATATAATGTGGATAAGATCTGTGTTAAAATTCGGTTGTGATTTCGAGTCACCTGAGAATGATGATATTCAATCTGATAATCATTGATCAAAAGCGAAACATATATTGTTGAACATGTTAACATTAGTATAAATTACATGGAATAAGAATAAATAAAGAGAACGGTTAAAGGAAAATTTTAAATGGAACTGAATCAAAGAACCAGCCTTGTGAGTGTGTGATCGAATTGTAGACTAAAAAAGCATAAATGAAATGATTAATGACTATGATAAAATGTGTTTTTAACGGAAATACTACTTTGAATGATTAGACTTAATTATATAAGTTAGGTCGTTATTGAATGATAATAGTTAGTGCTCAGGTTTTCACATGTAAGTGGACCAATCGAAAAGCCTTTGAAGCTGAAATAAAAACCATATGTTTCAAATAATATAAACATTAATCATATAAATAAGGGAAAACAACTTGTAATGTTAAGTGTTAACCATATGTGGACAAGACAATGTATCAATGATTATGCATCAGAAAAAGAAGTTAACGAACAATTTCCTCTTCTCATGTACCATGAATTTTATTGTGTATAGATTTGTTTTCAACTTTTAGCTACCTGTGTTTGAATATTTATAATACACGCGTTACCAACAAAAAAAGAGAGACTTATCTATATATAAGATTCTAAGATTCGATTTAACATGTCAGATGTGGTAACGCAGTTGTACTTATTGTATCAAAAATTATACTTTCACAAATTAACACCTAATAATATTGCAAGAAATATAAAATTGTTCATTTGTTACCAGTTAAATCAAATTTATATGAGTTTGATGGATTCTTCAGCTGGAATTAAAAAATAATAATATAAAGTTGATAATTTTGTTATTGGACAAAAGGTTGGAGATGACTACAACTGCAAGTTAAGATATTTATAGAAAAATGTAACTATTGCAATAAATATCAGAATAAAGAATAAATTATTCTTCTTCTTATTATTAAAACAAATGACCCCCAAAAAAAGATAAATGAAAGCTGGCGAGCCCATCTGAATATGCTGCCTTCACATGGATACCTTCTTCTATGCCCCATCTCTATTATACATTCATTTTTTTTCTTAACACTCTTTCTTTTTCGTCTTATTTATTCCTCTCTATGGTCGACGATTTACTAGTAATAATTTGTTTGTATAATAATGTGTATGCAACTATGCATACATTACTATGTTTGGTCCAAACAGCCCATCTTCTCCATACGCCCGAGCCATTAATGCTTCCAATTTTCTTTTTCTTACGAAATAAATTCTAAGTTTTGATAATAAAAATACTATATATGTACGTAATTAAACTTAATTAGCTAGAAGATTCCAACTTCGTTCACTTACGTCTTACTTGTTAGCTAGCCTATGCCTCACAAAGATCAATTAATTCTTATAATCGTTTTAAATTGACACTTGTTTTGTTTCATAAGTTGAGTGTAGTTTTCGGTGAAACATACATACTGATGCTCTCATCTACCGCCAAAAACTTATAACGTAGTTCCTGTTATTTGAATAGGAGCGACGAAGTGTAATTAAATTTTAGAGACCCACTCGCTCTCACAATGATCCGTCGATACGTAACTCTCTCACATCGAAAGAATGACACGTCCGTTGTTTCTGTCCACATAATAGCAACTTTGAGATCCCCACATCTTTGGAATATAAACGAACCCACTTTCAATTTCTCGAAAATAAACTTGGGGGTGAAATAGCGTTAATCAATGTTCAGACTTCAGTGCAATACTAGTAGCTTTTGCTTTTGGAAACATTTGTTTAGATAACATGTCTTAAATTAATCATTAGGAAAAAAGAAAAAAACAGTTAGGGTAAATCCGCCTATATATGTGTGGCGGGACTGGGATCTCGTATTAAAGGCACGTCTCAATCAAATCTATTCTATGAGATTTATTTATGTTTTATAAATGAAATTATGAATTAGGTTCAGCTAGTACAAGTGTACAACAGACAAATTGATTAACATTTTCAGAATAGTTAGATGATATTGACATTTGTCATGATTGATTTGATGCTGATCGTTTTGTTGCTAACTATTTTCTTTACGTGTGAATGCCTAATTTTTGTGCATCGACTAAATTTTTCTATGTAATAAGCATCAATCTTTTTTTTATAATGTTTTATGAAGAATGTAATACTATACTAATATTTTCGTGAGTTAATGACCAACGCTAAAAATTTACATTCTTTATTTATGTATAAGTGAAAAAAATAGTAAAAGAAAAAAGAAAAAGAGACTAATTTAACGGTTGCTGTGAAGATCAACAGAAGTAAAGCCTTCTTCAACAGAGAAACGAGGGTGCACTCTTGGATCCCCAACCCTATGAGGTGAAGCTGGCAATTTATAGCTATTATCCATCGCTAGAGAATCTCCTTCTTGTTGATGAATCACTAGCACCGAGAAATGAAAATCCGACGACGCAAACATGTCTCCGATCACACCTAGCTCAGGGCACTCGCTCCAGTCTGTAAGTCCGTATAACACCGACGACTCAAGGTCATGGTCACGACCCACAACCACCAGATCGAATGAATCCCCTAGTGAACTAATCACTTGCGTGGTTTCCACGCCATCTCTCACTATCTCTTCTCTGTAACTGATTTTCGGTTTGCTCATTGCGAAATTCTTGAAATCGTTTATAAGGTAGGACTCTGCTAATTCGGATTCCACATCTACTACGTGGTTCTGCTGGAGGGAGCTCTTATGGCGGAAATGGATCATCGTGACGCTTACTTCCGGGTGCTCTGCGATTCTCATGGAGAAAGCTAGGGCTTCTGCGTCATCTCGGCCTTCGATGAAGATCACTGCGACGTTTCGCCATGTGTAGCTCATGAGGACCGAGCGGCGGCCTTCTGTTTCTCCTCGATCGATGAATATTCCGACAGAACAAGGTGCCTTTTCTAGCACGTTAAGGTTTATGTTACGGATTGATGGGTTCACGTGGTCTACCGTCCCGTCTATCGCGTACTGTTTGTGGAAAGGGATGACGATGAGCGTCGCTTTCTTGTCGAGGGCGAGAGTGCAAATGTCATCGTTGATGCTGGAGAATGGAGCTGCAGCTGTGAAATGCTGAGCCATTAGGGTTCCTTGGTTCTGCTGTTCGAATCGTTGGAAACCGTTGACGATGTGAGTGGATTGAACTGTGTTGGGATCGAGTTTGTTCATCTGATGATGCGGCACGAGCACGGCGTGCGCTCGACCTTTAAGCTCGACAAGGTGGAGTGTGAAGACAGAGATCGGGCTGAACCTACTCGGGTAAGAAGCTTCTAGAAGATTAACCATGGAAGGTACATTTTCAACGTTGTAGACACAGAGCAGGAGCCGGAACTGAAGGTTCCGTTGTCTCGTATCGAGGATCGTTCGCTTACTCTTGCTTCTGTAGCGTTTAGACGGGTCATAGAGGCAAACTACGAGGAACCGCGAAATACCTGTCACGAGCAAGAGCGTGATGATAAGGAGATTGAAGCATTCTGTGTTTAGAACCTGCAAAATATGAATGAAAAAGTTTGATAATGTGTTCATGGACCGATCTTATGTTTAGAGAAATCTGATCACACAAATGCAAACAAAACAATATACCTTTTCGTCTTTCCACATGACACATGTGTAAATCTCAATGACTCCTTGGCAACACATCAAGAGGGCCAAAGAAAATGCGTCTCCGATTTGTATGTTGCAATAAGCGGAAGCTGCTGCTGTTCCTAGGAATTTGCAGCCGTAGGTGATGAGTATAACGGCCTCAATGATCTTCACGTGGCTTTCTCCGATAATGAAGAAATTGGTCTGCAATCCACTAATGGAGATGAAACAAGGGAGCATAAGGCTCGTTGCAAACATTTCGAGCTTTGTGGTGAGCCCGGTCCCTAAAGGAGGTCCATCCGGGAGTGATACTCCGAGCCAGAACGCTCCAAACGCCGCATGGACCCCGAGAACTTCGGAGGTCAAGCTTATCGTCAGCAGGACCATTATGATCGGGAAGAATGGGATCTCGCCTGCTTTATCGATCGAAATGCTTCTTCTCTCTGTCAACCAGATGATAGCCGGTCTGCAGACGAAGAAAATCACGAGGATAAGAGCAGTCACCCAAACGAAAGACCAAACGCTAGCTAGTGTCCCATCCCGCAAGAACATTCTGAAAACAAGTGCAACTATCCAGCTAAAGGCCTCACAGACAATGGAGCAGTTTGTGGCTAACCGTCCAAGATCAGAGTTAAGGATGTTAAGCTCAGCTAAGACGGTTGTGGTGACCGGGAATGAGGTCATTGCATTGAGGGAGATCACTGTGCTTATGCAGTGGACAACGTCTGGCGGGAGGTTGTAAGTGTTTTTCAAAAAGAGGACAGTGAGGTTACCGAGGGAGAATGGCAAGGCGTAGGAAGCTGTGCCAATGAGTATGGCTTTGGAACCAGCTTTACGAATGATGCTAGCGTCGATTCTTAGTCCAAGTAAGAAGAGATGGATGAAGAACCCGAGGTTTGAGAGCGTTTGTAAAGTGATTTTGCCGCTTATGGGGAGGAACATCTGCATATATGCGCTGCTTTGGCCAAAGAGAGACGGTCCTAGGATGATCCCAGCCTGCGTTTAAAAATTTCGCAAAAAGAGAGAAATGAAAAGAGCTCCAGACTCCATAGACTAGTCTAAGTTTTGTTCTGAGATTCCTCGATTACAGAAAAAGAAAGAAATATAGACAACTTATTACCAAGACTTGGGCAGAGATCATGCCTTGCTTCAAGGGCTTGAGGAGGCGGTAGAGAAGCCTTGAGGTGATGATGATGACGGACATTTGCAGCAACATAAGTGGCATTGCGTATTTGAGAGGGTCACTGCCCAAGAAAACACCCTTTGAGGTCAACATGTGGTTTTTCTGGCACACCATGTTTTCCACCAAGAATGGCCCATGAACTTTGCCTCTCTGCATCGAGTTCACCTCCTCCAGGTCTAGCTTTGACATCGCTCTGTTCTTTTTGTGCGTACCAAAGACAGTGAGAAGAACGTGGAGGAAGAGAGATTTCTCTCTAAATATGCAGAACCTACTTGATGCCGACAGATGAGAATCTCTTAGTGAGAGATGAAGAACAAAACAGAGGACTCTGTTTTTATTTTGGGGAATTGTTGATTATCTTGCTATCATCAGATCTAGAATGGTATCTAAGTTTTGTTTAAAGGTCAGAGACAAAAAGGGAAGTGAGAGAAAAAGAGAGAGAGAGATGAAGCATATTTGTTGCCTCTATTTATCGAATGCGACTATTTTTTGGCTGGTTGATGTCAGTAACCCCATAATCTTCTCATTTCTAAATTCGTGGTTTTAGTTCCCCCAAAGTCCTAATAATAATAAGGCATTTAAAATGAGATTTTCTCCAACCAAATCACTCTCAATTCTTCGATCTCATTACATTCTGGTCTAAAGCTTCGGGGTCATTCACACCACTAATCGGAAACGAACCAAATAAAATAAGACAGTTTGCTTTTAAACAGCTACTAATTAGTATATCATTACCATTCATCCGCATAACAAAACTCTGGTTTTCACTTCTTGGCAAAAGAGACGACCATTGGATTCTGCGGAGTGATCTTGAAACCCTGAAGAGCCTGCATGGCCATGGAAGACTGAACATCGTCTTCATACTCCACAAACGCAATTCCGGGTTTTGCTTCGATCATTCTTATCTCTTTGAATCCTGGGTATTGCTCAAAGAGCAGCTGAAGCATCATACTATTCGTCTCAATGGGAAGATTATGAATGAAGAGTATGTTGTTTGGTGGCATCGTGTCTTGCCCACTCGGCTGGAAAGGAGGCTGTGAAATTACAGAGACGGGTATTAGGAAACAAGGATTTACAGACTAAGTTGCGATAATGACGTCTGTCAGAAGATAATATTGTATTGTTGGAATGATGCGAGAAAGAGAAATTGCCACAGGCATTCCGTTCTGAGTAGTTGCGCCATTAGGCATGCTTGGTTGTTGAGTTTCTTCAGCATGTCGCTTCCTTTCAACTGAAAGTGATGTGCAGTTTTGTTAAACATCAGATGCGAAGTAAAACACAGATGAAATGAGCTGAAAAGATCTGAACTTGTGATGGAAACGAAAGTTTAAACCTTTCTCTTCTTGCTTCATCTTCTTTTCTTTTGGAACAAAAGACCCTTCGGCTTTAGTAACATAATCTGACTTTGATTTTGCATATTGTATCCGCTGCACCCACAGAGATCACACATCACGATTTGAATAATAATATTGCATTTAGCTTTTTCTAGTCTTTTACTTAGTAATCACTTGTGTAATGATATACCCTCAACATCTAATGTCGTTGTACTTCCTTCAATTTTATATAACAACAAGTATCAGCAAGCAAACTCAATTTTCCCTCCAAGTAAATCTCTGCAACTTTCTAAGCTTATAGTCTCACATAACAAGATAAAATCATTTTTCGGTAGCGGGATAGATAAACCTGGAACATAAGAGAGGAAAAAGGTACCATAGGCTTATCATAGAAAGGAAAGTTCTGCATCTGACGGACAGCGTTGCTAGCAGCGGTGACTTCAGTAAAAACAACCCATGCTTGTCCCCGGAGCTTAGGAGTCTTTAACGCAACCACATCAAGTAATCTTCCAAACTGAGAGAACAAACAGTAAAGAGACCTCTTCAGCTCTGAAAAAAACAAGTGGAAACATTAAACAATGATCTGCTTGAACAGCATTACTCTTAGACAAACAAAAGCAGCAGCTAAAGAACTTAAGGTCATTGACTTCAATCAAACAATCTAAACAAATTTCATGGCAAAAGCAATCGCCTTTCCTACTTAATTACTTAAATAAAGCACCTTTGTTAGAGTATCTCTAGTTCAGGTCTATTAAGATTAGACAGAAATTCTAAATCCCTAATACTTAGAAAGATAACTCTAAATGCATCTAATCTAACCTTCGTAAACATCAAATTAAGCAACTTTAAACTCAGACAACTCATTCAAGAGAAGCTCACACAAGCATTACCAAGCTACTTAAGCATTGCAAAAACTCTTAGAAAATCACCGATGCAATTATATGAATTTCGTAAGCATTACCTTCTTTCTTGATCTTCTCATTGATATGTTTTATGTAGATTGACTGATTTGGTGGTATATCAGCCGTTAACATCTTTCAACTGAGCTCCGCGAAGACGACGATGGTCGATGGTCACAGCCCTGAGAAAATTTAGCGAGCCCTAAGAGCCAAGAAGAGAGAAGAAATCGTGGCGTTTCCAATTTACACAAGGCGTCTAATTTGTTTTTTTATGTAAACATCTTACCGTTACCGAAGAGTAAAACAACACGTAGTTTTATAATATTATTAAAAAACGTCTGGACGTTCGAAAGGGGATTTTGATGTTTTGTTAGGCCCTATCTCTTTCCCCTTTTCTTCGTTCGCATCTCTATCTTCTTCCGTTGTCTACTGTTTTTCGTTAAACCCTACGATTCTTCTTTTTTTCAACGACTGCTCGGATCTTTCTCAGTAGAGGGAACCATGAATCCCTCACTCGTCACCGCCATTAACGCTCCAATTTCACCTTCTCCTCGGTCTCCTCTTCTTTCTCACTTCCTACCTACTTTACCTCACCGTTTCTCCAAGTCTGAGTGTCTATCTCGCCGTCGTTATCGAGTTTCGTTCCCTCGTAGCTCAGCTGCTTCCTCCGACCAACTATCAGTATCTACGCAGGCGAAGAATCCCGGTATCCATGGGAATAAGAAGGAGCTCACTGGATTGCAACCGATTGTTGAGAAAATGACACCGCCGGTGAGGCTAGCGACTTCAGCTGTTGTATTAGCGGCGTCTTTAGCTACTGGTTACGGCCTTGGGCTCCGTTTAGCCGGCTCCAGGAATATTGCCTTTGGTGGGGCTGCTGTTGCTGGAGCCGCCGGTGGAGCTGTCGTATATGCGTTGAACTCTGCTGTACCGGAGGTAGCTGCTATCAGTTTGCATAATTATGTTGCCGAATTCGAAGATCCTGCCTCTGTGACGAAAGATGATGTAGAAAAGATCGCTGATAGGTGAGTGCTTCATTTAATTGTCAATTTGTGTCTGGGATTTATAAACAAAAGTTTGCTTAAACGATCCTTCTTATATGTTGCAGGTACGGTGTCAACAAAGGAGACGAAGCATTCCAGGCTGAGATTTGTGATATTTATTGCCGGTGAGTCAACAAAGGATACTGTGTTCATCTTTTCTCTTAGTGTGGGGAATTCATTAGTAATCTTTGCATCTTAATCTTGATTTAGGTATGTAACTTCCGTGCTTCCAACTGAAGGACAGTCTCTTAAAGGGGATGAAGTGGCGAAGATAGTCAAGTTCAAAAATGCTTTAGGGATAGACGAACCTGATGCAGCTGCCATGCACATGGAGGTGCTTTCTAGATTCTTAATCTTCATTTGAATTAGCCGTTAGCCTTTTTGTAGTTGATGCAGAAGGATCTTGATTGCTGAATCACCAATTCCTTGGTTTTGTTTAGATTGGTCGCAGGATTTTTAGGCAAAGGCTTGAGACTGGGGAGCGTGAAGGTGATGCAGAACAGCGTCGGGTGAGTCGCCAGTCCCTAGTATTTGTTAAGTTTATTGTAGGATTGTTCGAAAGAGAGCACAAGCGTGATCACAAGTTGTATGCTTCCAGTGCAGGCATTTATGAGGCTTGTATATGTTTCAGCTCTTGTGTTTGGAGATGCTTCATCCTTCCTTCTACCTTGGAAGCGAGTATTGAAGGTCACAGATGCTCAGGTAGGCATTTCCAATTTTTTTCATACTTCTGATTTTGCGCAATAGTTGTTTTATGGAAGTTTCATTTTGGCAACTCACTCCTTCTTGGTAATCTGAAGTTCTGTGCTAATGTCTTGACCTCATTTCTAGGTTGAGATTGCTATTCGTGAAAATGCAAAGCAGCTGTATGCCGAACGGTTAAAATTAGTTGGTAGAGGTAATGTTGTTCATGTTTTACATTTTGAGATGGGAAGTAATGTTACATTTGTAGAACGGGTTTGAGTTTGCTTGACTTGGTTATATTGATTATTGTGGCACTTCTTTGTCCATTGGGTTTTGTAATATTCGTTTATCAGCAAGTTGTCTGAATACCAACCTTAATTGTTACTTCGCATGCGACTGTAATGGTCCCTTCTCATTTAACATTGATAATAGATATGGCTTTTTGACAACCAAAAAAAGATATGACTTAGCTTTTTCGTCAGCTTAATGCATGGAAACTTACATGGTTATGTTTCTAAACATGTTCTTGCAGATATTAACGTAGAAAACCTTGTGGACCTTAGAAAATCACAACTATCATTCAAGCTCTCTGATGAGGTACTCTATTTCTTTGTGGCATTGACTTCCTGCTATCTCTGGTTGTACTTCTTCTGACAGTTTCTTCTCCCTCATAGCTTGCTGAAGACCTGTTTAGAGAGCATACGAGAAAAGTAGTCGTAGAGAACATTTCATCGGCACTCAGCATACTCAAATCCCGCACACGAGCAGCGTAAATCATTTTAACATATTGCTTACAGAATCATGCATAGAAAAATCGTATAGAATAATCATTATCCATGTGAACAGTTTGGTTACACATTTAACTTTTTTATTTCTTATACCAATGAGTTATGACTTTAGCTGGGTATATGTATTCCTTTGCTTGAACATTGAGTTTGGTCGGGTTGAAAAAAGAGATTGAAGTTTTGGCTTTAGTTTTGAGTTTTGGTTATTGCAAAAACTGATTGGTCATATGATCTCTTTTGCTTTTGTGAATTGTCTTATAGTATAAGTATTTAAAAAAAAGTCATGAGATTTTAATTTTATAGGCGTTTTTGTATCTTGTGATAATTAATAGTGGAAACAAATTGGATCATCTAGTATGTCTAGTTTATAGTAGTTTACAATGCATGTCATTTTAACGACCTGATTTTTTCCAGGAAGAGTTTGGCATCTGTCGTGGAAGAGCTTGAAAAAGTACTGGAGTTTAACAACCTGCTAGTTTCCTTGAAAAGTCATTCAGAGGCAGATCAATTTGCACGCGGGGTTGGCCCTATTTCTTTGATAGGTGAAGATGCTTTTGACCTTCTCTTTTCTGAAGAAAAATTATTGGCTCTCAACCTTGGATCTATGTGGCTTAGGTGATGAGTCTGATTTTGAGAGGAGAATGGATGATTTAAAGCTCCTTTATAGAGCATATGTTACAGATGCTTTATCTGGTGGGCGCTTAGAAGAAAATAAGGTATACTCAGTTTTGTATAAGATATTATGTACTAAAGCTTAGTTGCAAGTTTTTTTGAGAGTAAGTGTTTTCAGATGCTGTGTCCTCTATCCCAGTCGCATGTTTTTTTCCATTTCTAATTGTCTTTCTACTGTATGGTAGCTCGTGGCAATGAGCCAACTTAGAAACATACTCGGTCTGGGAAAACGAGAGGCTGAAGCTATTAGTGTTGATGTTACGTCCAAGTCTTACCGTAAAAGACTTGCTAACGCTGTTTCTAGTGGTGACCTTGAAGCACAAGACAGTAAAGCAAAATACCTTCAAAAGCTCTGCGAAGAGCTGCACTTTGATGCACAGAAGGCAGGCGCAATCCATGAAGGTATAAGCCGAACCTTCTGTTCACAATGAAATCTTATGTTTTTATGTTATGCATGAGGTATACAGTTGGAATTGCCACATAATCGCCCAAATGTAAGATGTGTCCATGGGTATCAATTTAGTTGATGGCTTGTAAACTTGCGGGTTCCTTATCCTTTTAAGCTAGCTTTTAGTGTTGTAGATTTGGTTCTTAACAGACTTCTAACAAGTCTGGTGTTTCAGTGGGTTACATGCTGTTATTTTACAGTTTGAGTATCTATTTGGTCTTTTTTTCCCAATCATCTGACAAGCACCTTCTCTTCCTCAGAAATCTATCGGCAGAAGCTTCAACAGTGTGTTACTGATGGAGAGCTGAGCGATGACAATGTTGCTGCTTTATTAAGGTTAAGAGTTATGTTGTGTATTCCCCAGCAAACTGTTGATACAGCTCATGCAGAAATCTGTGGAACCATATTTGAAAAGGTAATCCAGTTATCACCTCCCTTTTCCCTTTATCAAGGGTTTTTTCATGGTCTTGGGTCTTGGCACTGCAATTTCCCTCTGCTTCCCTCTCTGCCTTCGCATTTTGTTACCAAAAGGTTTTACCTCTAATTACCTTTTTGTTTAATCTTTCCAGGTTGTCAGGGATGCCATTTCTTCTGGAGTGGATGGTTATGATGCTGAAACTCGCAAATCAGTTAGAAAGGCTGCACATGGTCTTCGGTTATCCAGAGAGACTGCCATGTCTATTGCTAGCAAAGCTGTGAGTATCACACTATTTACTTTCTCCATGCTTGGTATTAGGATTTGTTAAAATTTTCTGACTTCTCATAGCAAGACATGAAAATCAAATCCCTTCATTGATGCAGGTCCGTAGGGTTTTCACAAACTATATCAGACGAGCAAGAGCAGCCGAGAACCGTACTGATTCAGCAAAGGAGCTCAAGAAGATGATTGCTTTCAACACGTTGGTTGTGACTGAAATGGTGGCTGATATCAAGGGAGAATCTTCTGATAAGGCACCTGAGGAGGACCCTGTTCAAGAGAAAGAAGAAGATGATGAAGATGAAGAATGGGGATCCCTTGAATCGCTCAGAAAGACAAGACCCGACAAGGAACTCGCTGAGAAAATGGGAAAGCCTGGCCAGACTGAGATAACTCTCAAAGATGACCTTCCCGACAGGGACAGAATAGATCTCTACAAAACATACTTGCTCTACTGTGTAACTGGAGAGGTAACAAGAATCCCTTTTGGCGCCCAGATCACAACAAAGAGAGACGATTCAGAGTACTTGCTTCTAAATCAGCTTGGTGGGATTCTCGGATTGAGTTCGAAAGAAATAGTCAACATTCACGTAGGTTTAGCCGAGCAGGCTTTTAGGCAACAAGCTGAAGTGATTTTAGCTGATGGGCAATTGACAAAGGCTAGAGTAGAGCAGCTAGACGAGTTGCAAAAACAAGTTGGTTTGCCTCAGCCACAAGCCGAGAAGGTTATCAAGAATATAACCACCACAAAAATGGCAAACGCGATAGAGACCGCTGTTAACCAAGGAAGACTGAACATAAAGCAGATACGGGAGCTCAAGGAGGCAAATGTCAGCCTGGACAGCATGATCGCTGTGAGTCTGAGAGAGAAATTATTCAAGAAGACAGTGAGTGACATCTTCTCATCAGGAACTGGTGAATTCGATGAAACCGAAGTCTACCAGACAATCCCATCCGATCTCAGTATTGATGTGGAAAAAGCCAAAAGAGTTGTCCATGATCTCGCTCAGAGTAGATTATCGAATTCGCTGGTCCAAGCCGTGGCATTACTCAGGCAGAGAAACTCTAAAGGAGTGGTATGCAAATCATCTTTTCCCTCTCTTATCGTGACAGAAAACATGGATATTTCAGCTTCTGGGTCTAAATTGTGTATGTATGTATGCTTTTTTTTTTTGGTTTTACAGGTCTTGTCGCTGAATGATTTGCTTGCATGTGACAAAGCTGTGCCGGCTGAGCCAATGTCATGGGAGGTCTCAGAGGAATTATCTGATCTATATGCTATTTATTCAAAGAGTGATCCCAAACCCGCACCGGAAAAAGTTTTGAGGCTACAATATCTGCTGGGAATAGATGATTCAACTGCAACTGCCCTCCGTGAAATGGAAGATGGAGCATTATCTTCTGCTGCAGAAGAGGGCAATTTCGTCTTTTAAATCTTTGGAGAAATCACTTGAGTTATTATGTATTGTGTTACGGCCGAGGGTGGAAAAATGATTTTGAATTTGAAATTTGACCAAAGTCTGTGAAAATTTTGTATCAGAACCATAAACTTGATATGATTAATTTGAAAATCTGCAAACGAGAAGTGTATCCCTTATACAATTTAGAGCGCAGCTTTGAAGTGCTCATGTGGTGTCACGTGACGGGTGTTCCCGCATAACGAACCTAAAAAATAGAATAACAGTTAATTCAATCATTGAGAACTTTTTTTTTAATGAAATGATTTGACCGTAACACCGTAAGTGAAAGTTAATTGTTAATTCTATGGTGGTCTCACATGACTGCACACAACTAGAACAATACTCAACAATCAACATGTATACTAGATCTGATCTCGTTATAGTATGTTTTTGTCGAAATTTCTAATTATACAAAAGCACGTCTTTTAAAGACAAAAATAGAAGCCATATGATCCAATCAATTGATTCATAGAGATGATGATATGAATCGATGAAACATAGTTTTTAGAAATTATTTCCAAGATTACAAAAAAAGAAAAAAAAGAAGTGAAAATTAATAAGAAAATAGGAGAGAGTTAAATATAAGAAAAAAGGCAGAATCATTTAACATGATCTGAGCAACACCTTGACAAGGGAAGCGTAACATCCAGAAGATTTAGCACTATTCGATCCGTAGTCTAAACTCGAACCAGATTCAAACCACATTGATCTTCTTCTGTTGCTTAAATCAGATGTCCTCAATGGAGAAGATGGAACTGAAGACGAGGACGACGAAGAAGAAGAAGCCGGAGAAGATGGCACACTACGATTCTTGGAAAGCAAGGAACTAAAGAGAGTGTTGGTTTTTTTAGGGCTTACGTGTTTTGTAGAGGATGGAGAAGCGTAGAAGTAAGAAGGAGGAGGTGTTAGTGGTGCTGAAACCGGAAAATTGAAATCAGAATCAGAATTGAAACCGGAAGAGGAGGATCGTTTGGAGAGTCGTCTTGGAGTTCCGGGCTGAGATTCCCATTTGAAGGGAACGGCGGCTGATGATCCACCGTAGTAGTCGCCCTCGACGGCCACAGAGAGGATCAGTTTGGTCGTGGAAACCCTAGAACGATCCAGCTGAGGCATTGGACACTTTGTGAGGAGGTGACTTTTCTTTTCCGGGTTTGCTCAACTATACTATAAGAGAACTATGAAAAGAAAGAGCCTTGAGTCTCTTTTTTTTGTTTTCTTACTTTATTGGGTGAACTAAGAAGATTTAGATTCAGATTCAAAAGTTTTGAATTGTTTGTGTTCTTATTTTATTATATAGTTTTGAATGAGTAAGAAGCAATTTGATAAAATATTGTAGAATCTCGAGGTGTGATGCTTCTGGGCTCTGCTTCTTGGAAGCCACTGAGAGTATTATCCTGTTCCAGATCATCTGATCCAATTATAACTTCCAAGACACTTGGTCGATCCTACCCCTAGAACTCTGTTTTGTGAGTGATTGTTTGATTTCTCTACTCATATCTTTTATTTTAGTATTAGAAAACATATTTCTAACATTTTAATTATATAAGTTATAGTTATAACATTTAATTAATATTTCATTCTCAACGTACGTTACAAAGTTACAAAACTACATTTAAGAAATAGCATAATTAGTAAGAAGATCACAATACTAGCTTTCTTGCTACATGAAGTTAGGCTGCTACTCAGTTTCGGTCCTGTAAAATCAAGGTCCAAATACGAAAAAAAAATCTGAATCTTTTTAAAAAATTTAAACTTGCAAAAATCTTTTTTTTCTTCTCATAATTATGAAAATTATTTAAAGAGTTTTCAGAAAGTAAAAATAATATATCCGAGACATGCAATCCTATTAGACTTTGAAAGAGTTTTTTCAATGACATTGTATGATGTAAAAAATACTAACATAAACGATCACTACACACAAGAAAAAAAACTTTAAAAAATACACTAGAATTGGTGCACGGGAAAGGCCGATTGAAAATAATCTAGGCCCATTAAAGCGAAGCCCATTCTCAACCCTATATATTTGCGGGGTTGATATTTAATTTTATCTTTCAATCAGGGATTTCGAAACCGAACCGACTCTGCTTATCTCTCAGGTAAATTTCTCTGCTCCTTATCTCTTCATGTTTCTTTGCAAATTCATCGACTAATTGCATAGATAGCCTACAACTTATATATATATATATATTCTGAATTTGTTTTTTTCTTTTCTTACCTTTAAGGCCTTGAATGATGGAGGGAGGCAGCTGTGGCCACAATATCGGTCTATTGGGAGATAAAGGGGTGTCCGGTTCCGGATGGCTATGATGCTCTTCGGGTAGGTCCGTCTATAAAACGTAATTTGAGGAAGTTTAACTACACTGGCCCTATCACCATCACTGCCGTTGGCGTACTATCAGAGGTCCCTCGAGATTTCCTTGAAACCACTGGAGAGTGGAGTCAGTCTCTTTCTCAAGTCTTAGTTGTTTCTGAAACAGGTCCCACATACATGGTTTCGCTTTTCATTGACTCCCCTGATTCTAAGATTCCACGTCCACATAATACCTATGAAGACGACGAGGCTCCCCCTTGATTATTTTCCGGAGAAATAATGCCTACTACCATTGGTGAGGGAAGAAGCAACCAAACCTTGAGATTTCTCATCTTTTGAATTCTGGGGTTTACCGGAAATCTTGGTAAATAGAAATGTGAAATGTACCATCCTTTAATAATCTTTTCTTATTATCTTTTATTTCCGTGATTTAATGTAGTAAAATCAAGTTCCTGTCACTTGAAGTTGTACAACTTACAAAAAAAAAACAGAACACAGAGAAAGCTACTCTGTATCCAATGCTCTGTGTTATCATGCATATATTATAAAACCCATTTCAATGATCTTTAATCGTCATGGTCGCTTGGAAACAGGTCAGTGCAGAGCTCTCCATAGAATCTAGTCACAAGATCAATGAAGATTGGACTATTAAGATTCTTCCAATAATAGAGAAGCTCTTCCATGTCCATCAAGTCATCTATTTTCCCATCTTCAACGAACATATGGATCATATAGTTCTCGAATCTTCTGCAAGCCTCTTTCACACCATCTTCCTTTAACATATGTCTTTGACTCGTCCTCGCTTTCTTGTTCCTTTGCGTCATAGCCAAAGGAAACATCTTTCTTGAATGCAGAAGCTTGGAATCATCGATCAGACTAGCTGCAGTGGCATATTTGTAGAATAAAATTTAGATCAAAGGTACTCTATAAAATCGACAATAGTTACAAAAGAAATTGTTGTTACACGGGGAATTTCTGGGTCTGATCTGGCTCATCCTCTGCTCCTTATTAGTATTGAGAAAACAGAGACGAGACAACAAAGAAGATGATGAAGATTGTGTGGTATTGACATTGCGAAAACGAGCATGGAAGAAGGAGATGAATCTGTTGCATGATTTTGAAAGCTTTGATTTCAAGCTAATCAAACTTGACTTCAGTCTCATTCTCGATCCTTCCGAAGCTGATTTATTCTTTGTTGTTGTTGTTGTGGTATAATGTGTAGGTTTGGGAGGGTGGTTCGAGTTACGTGGGTTTCACGTCTTTTCCTTTGACACGAAGTCGTGATGGTGGAGTCCCATGAACTTGAGCCTTAATTTGAATGTTTTTTGCAAATTTAATTTTAAGCTATAATCTGACCTAGATATTGTCACATTATGAGTAGGAGGAGTGGGTAAATATATCGGTGTTTACTGGGATCAGTAGTAGTCGTTAGGGTTGTGACTGACCCCGCTCGTTTGTCGAACCCTAGCTTCAAATATGAGTCGTTGACCCAAAAAAAAAAAGCTTTGGTCAAACACACACGTGTGAGGTAGGGAGACCACAAGCTAATTGGTGAAAAGGAGACGACACGCCGAGTTTTATGCAAATATGTCTTTTATTATTCTCTACAGTTTCTTCTACACCATTATTGTTATATACTATGACTATGGCTATATTAAGAGATTGGACATGAACCTGAAATCTTGTTTAACCTCTTTTGTTGAAACCCTTTGTCACGTTCGCCGAATTATGTTTTGGAAGCAATTTACCAGAAATATTCTATTTAGTCTAATTGATACCCACCAATCGACCTACTACCGACAGACAATTTTTGAGGACACTTTGTTGCTCAATTTTCAAGTCTAATAAAACCTTTTAATTCTCAATCTCATCTACGTACACCTCAATTATTTCGATTACACCGGTTTAGATAGGATATTTTATTTAAATTTGATTTGATTTGGTTTAACTTGGTTATTCGGTTAGGGAGAGAAGCCGGAATGAGTTTGGTACAAACAAAGACATTCTATGAAGTGGATCCCAATTTTGTTCCGTCTTGTCCCTTTTACATCCCAATTCTACACTTTCTTCTCTCTTTTATTTGTCACATAGAAACTCTGCAAACTATACATATTTTTTTTCTCTCTTTTATCTGAGAAGATCACTTATTTTTTGAAATTAGAGATGAGGAACTATAAGTTAAGATTGTCAGTTATGAGCCCAAGTGAATGGTTCCACAAGCTCAAGAACATGACAAAACCTAGAAAAAAGCATTCTCTTCCTCTTTACTCCATAAACACTACCAAGAAGAGAAAACCTTCCTCTGAGTCAAAGTCTCTTCCTTACTCTTCAACTTCTTACTTCTTCAATAGGTCACGCTCACGCACATCCTTTGAATCTAGGATCCTTCAAATTTCACCAAGAAACTCTCTTCACAACATACAGAGCAAAAGAAAGACTGTTTACAAGCCTTCTCCTCCTTCCTCTTCTATTGTATCTGCAGGTTTTAACAAAACATTTCATCAAAGCCATGATTCTCTCTCTGCCTCTTCCAACTTGAAAGTCATTTCTTCTGAAGATGATATTATCATCGACATGAATAATAGAGATTTCAAGAAGAAAACTTTCAAAGAGATCACGAAGTTTGATTCAACGGAGAAAGCCTGTCGTGCAAGTAACCGAACCAAGGAAACACATATACCTCATCATCTCTCTGTGAAGGTCAGTAAAGAGAAAGAAGATGAAGAGGAAGATGCATGTCGAACCAAGAAGAAACATCAGAAAACATTAGTTTCTAGTGGAAGAAGATCATCAGCTAAATCTCCAAGGATAAAGCTCAGAGCGAGATCTCCTAGAATTCAAGTCTCGCCTCGTAGAAGCAAATCAAGATCACAGAACAAACAAATTCTTGACAGTTTTGCAGTAATCAAGAGTTCTATCGATCCGAGCAAGGATTTCAGAGAATCAATGGTGGAGATGATAGCAGAGAACAACATCAGAACCTCTAACGACATGGAGGATCTTCTAGTATGTTACCTTACCTTGAATCCCAAGGAGTATCATGATCTCATTATCAAGGTTTTCGTTCAAGTCTGGCTTGAAGTCATAAACTCTACATTTGCATCGAAGTAGAATGAACTATGATCAAAAGCTTTAAATCTCTGGTTAATTGTAGTTCTTTTAAAGAGTTTGATGTAGCCGTGGAGATTTTCTTTGCAAGACCAGTTTTTGTGTTGTCTGAATAACGTGATAAAGACATATAAATCACTCGCTTCCTTTTCGTCTCTGGTTATGGTTTGTGAAGGTAATAGAACATACTTATTCAGTAATTTAAAAATCAGTAACTAAAACATACTTATTCAATACATGCCTCATGGATGATAATAATTCAATTTTAGAATTAAAATGTGAAACAGTATGTGCTGCTAAATGTTTATGTGATATTTTCAGAAACAATATACAAATCCAAAGAGTTTTATTATATTAGTTTCATGTAGTGATAAACCTTGGATTAGATTAGGATTGATGGAGTTTAGTCATGGTAACGACTTATGTAACAAGAGCGAAAATGTCAAAAGAAAAAAAAAAGAGTCAAGAAAAGGCCAAAAGTGTAGTGACAAGAAGCCACACGGAGACAAGTCAGAAACCCATCAAGTACGGAGTAGAAATGGGTTCCAGTCCTAATGAGTAATGAAGCAGGAAACATGAAAATGGAGCCTGAATAACATAAATCGCTAGAGAGAGAAACTAACACTGACACAGAAGAGTATATGGTTAAAGAGGAAAAGCAGAGAGAGAGTTTTAAGAACCTAAAGGCTCTTTGTTGTCGTGATGAAGAAGATGAGGACCACTGTTTTGCTGCTGCTTCCCAATGCCCATCTCCTCTACCATCTATTTATACTGGTAGTACTTAGTACGGTATGGACAGACATTTCTTGGGAATTGATCAAACCACAAAACATAAACATTAAATGATGAAACACCAAACTCGATTTTGATATATAGTGCACGGGAAAGGCCGGTTTAATACAAACTGTAGGCCCATTAAAGCGAAGCCCATTATCAACGCTATATATTTGAGGCGTTGTGATTCTTATTCTTCTCTTTCAAACAAGGATTTCGAAACCCTAATCGATATTGAGGTCAAGATTCAAACAACTCTGCTTATCTCTGAGGTAAATTTTTCGAAACCCTAATCGATATCGACTCATTGCGTAAATGAAACACCAAGACAGTAGAAAACGTAATAGAAAATAATATGAAACCGAAATGAACTGCTCGTCTACATTTGACTAAGGAACCTAGTTTACTTAACAAAACCATTCACTAGACAATCATCGTCGTACGCTATTCTATGGGTCTTAAAGACAAAAGGCTACAAAATGTTACCCAGTTTTTTTACAATACGTCATTGTTCAGCAGTTGTTGGTACTCGTCTACTCACAAAAAGGTCTGATGCCTACTCCAGTACTCCAATACCTATAAGCAAAGAATGGAAAATTGATGGAGCAATTATACGTAAGATTAAGAACAACGAGAGATATAATTATGATTTTAATGCCGAAAAGAAAGTAAGAAGATCATCAGCTATTAAAACACCAACCCTCCTAAGCTCAACTAACCCATTATAAAGTTAGACTACCATGATGGGTGAGCATTGATTTGTTTACCCATCAATTTATCACATCAGTGGTCAAATATATAGAAATCATAAAATCCATTATTCCTGCATATTCAATTTCTCCCTTCTACAGAATATGACTCGTTGACATAGTAAAAAACCAACATTGATAGTATTTTATATGCTGTATTAAGAAGCATTATACATACGCTCATAGTTCTACAGGTAGAGTTTACCTTCAAAGCTAACTTGTGTAAGCAACTATTGGCTTCTTAGAACTTGGCTCACTATTTGTGAGGGTTCATATCATTACCCCTCTTCTACTCTACACACTTTAGTTTCGGGGAACTGAGATGCTAATGCAGCAGTACTTTATTGTTATTCTCTTCTAAAGGTCACCAGGGTGACGATTGTACCTTATAGACTATGACTATGTTTAACTCACCTACTCAATGACGGCGCTCTTCACGTCTCATCTCAACTCGAAATTTATCTTTAATATCACCCTGTGAGAGAATGTGTCTATTATTAGAAACAAGATAAAATTAACTCCGAGAAATGAATAAAGAACAGAAAGATAAGTGAAGCTGTGTACATTAGTTCTGCGCACTAGAACTGGATTCTCATCTTTGATCCGTTTCCAGTTTGCACCATACCTGAATCACAAAAGAATGCATCAAATCAATAGAAATGCATGAAAGATATTCATCTAACATCTAGGAGAATCTTCAGGTTTCAGTACTTTTCATAGCCTTTGAGTACGGCCAGCGTTTCTGCAGTACTCCAAGGAAGTTTTGGCCTTCTAGCACCTTCTGAACATCGGTTTCTTTTCAAAGGAGACACGACAATTCTTTTACGTTTTGATTTATTAATCCTTTCAATGTCATCGCCCATTTCTCCATCTGAATCATCAATGGAGTCATTCCACTAATCAAACAAACAAAAATAATGTGAAAAACAAACTCATCTGAACAAACAAGTCCTATGTTATACAGTTGCATGAAAAGCACATTATATTAACTCAGCTATAACTCCGAAACCGAACATGCAAAGAAATCAATTCAGCGAGTCCTACACAATACTAATTCCCACCGAGTGCAGCGGGCTGGTCAGACAATATGAAATAATAGGAAAAGATCAAAGAATGAATCGGGATAGTGCTGAGAAAACTTAGTTAATCTGTGTGTATTGGGTGGGTATTCCATCGACCTAGCTATTTAAACACAGGAAGTCTGAAGAAAAAAACATAAATGATATGATGAAACAATTAGAAAAAGAAGCAAATTTACTTCATAAGTGTGTGCTGTGCTACGTGGCTCCATCAAGCTAGGCCTTGGTGCAGCGTTTGTTGCAGAAGGATTAGCAACATCGTTTTCTTGTTCTGTAATCGTCTCATTGTTTAAATTTGAAGGTCTTCCTTTTTCTAAAGCTTTCATTAGCTCGATTTTACTAGCTCTCAGCTTTCTGAGCGCTCTGTCAACAACTGCAGATGGAATGGGATTGAATTGACTGGGTACATATACAGCTTTTGACCCTCCAGAAGTAGGTCTTTCCAGTTCAGTATCTAAGAGGCTCTCTACAACAAAAGGAATGCATCAGACCCTTTCAGTATCCACAAAAGCACAATCACATCGTAACAAAGTAAATAGAGATGAAAGAAACAAAGTTGAGAAAGTGTAGACCTTGGTCGTCTTCTTCCATAGCTTCAGACGCCTGACTGTTCTGATTACCCACGCCCTCTCTTGCTTCAACCATTGATTCTGTCTCTTCAGATTCTTCACTAGATTCAATCTCATCCGATTCATCCATGTTGAGATTCTCTAAAACAAGATTGGGATTCAAATCTAAAACAACCTTCCTCAAACAAACCAAAGCTTTGTCTCTTGTATCTTCATCCATCAGTGTCTTACAAGCCTTGTCGTCAGTGTGGGCCTTCCATAATCTTCGACAGCATTTCAAGAGGTCAAGAGTAACCAAACAACTAACCTTATCGCATAAAGGCATAATCCTACCGAGCCATATCGTTTTGATTGCTTCGGTGTAAGCCTTTTTTGCATCTTTCTCATAAGCGAGACACTTCACTGTGCACTCCACAGCTACTTTACAATACGCTTCCGTGACTGATTTGGGTACTTTAGAACCTTCTTTGTGTAAAATCTCCACAAGATTCTCTAATCGCTCGAGATTCTTCTCTTCCACAATACCATCCTCAATCTCCATGAAAATCCCTTCGAGTATAGCTTCCTTCCACTGCGAGAGTGCCATTGTTGCTAAATCAACCAAGCAATGTTTGGGCTTTTTAGAGAAATCAGTACTTTCTCACTCGCCGATTCCGTCTCTCGAATTGGGTTACACAGGAAAGGTCAATTAGGTTTGTAACACTTCAAATTTCCAATTTTTCACTTTTCGATTTTCTTCCGATTACAGAGGCGAAAACGAAGCGATGGAAGAAAGAACCATAACTTTTTGCCGTTTCCATCTTTAAAAATAGAAACGCGTGTCGTTTTATTTACTATAAACGGCTCACATTCAATATCCCTAGGGAGAAAACGGCAAGATACTCACTGCTTCTAACTTTTTACATTTTTTAATAAACGAAAAATCATCAGAAGGCATTTGCGGCGGAATCGGATTCATTGGGTACAGAGAAGCAAGACCTAAGAAGAGGAAGCTGCAGCAGCAGCAGAACTTGTTCACCAGTCGCTATCTTCTTCTCAAAACGAGAACAATGTCTTCAATGAAATCCGTCTCGGCTTTGGACAATGTAGTGGTGAAGTCACCAAACGATCGGAGGTTATACAGAGTGATTGAATTGGAGAATGGATTGTGTGCTCTGCTCATTCACGATCCAGATATTTACCCCGAAGGCTCTGTTCCGGATCAAATTGATGAAGATGACGAGGACGGTGAAGAAGAAGATAGTGACGGGAGCTCTGAAGATGATGATGATGATGAAGATGATGAGGAAGATGGGGAAGGAGATGAAGAAGATGAGGATGAGGATGAAGATGAAGTGAAAGGGAAAGGGGATCATCAGACCAAAAAGGTTTTCAATTAAAAGCTATATCTCTGTTTTCTTCTTGTATCGGGTTTTGATTTTTAAACTAGTATATTTTGTGTTGTGTGTCTCAGGCTGCTGCAGCTATGTGTGTTTCAATGGGAAGCTTCTTGGATCCTCCGGAGGCACAAGGCCTGGCTCACTTTCTTGGTATTTTCTTCTTTCTATGAGTTTGAACTACATTTTGAATGCACTTCTTCTGATTTTTTTTACTAATTGAATCACTCTCATGTTTATGTTTGGTGAAGAACACATGCTTTTTATGGGTAGCACTGAGTTCCCCGATGAGAATGAAGTAAGCATTGCATTATTTTCTATGGTTTCAATGGTTTGGCATTATTTATAGATTCATATGAAATAAGTATTCTGCTTACTTTAGAATTTTCTATCTTTGAATCAAGAAACTAACCGAGTTAGAATGATTAGATATAACAATGAATCTTTACGGAGCTTGGATATAATGGATATGGACTTCGTTTTGTTAGCATGATGTATCTTTTAATTCTTCCGGTTTTGACTTCTTGCAGTATGATAGTTACTTGTCTAAGCATGGTGGATCCTCTAACGCATACACAGAAATGGAGCATACATGCTATCACTTCGAAGTCAAGAGAGAATTTCTTCAAGGGGCCTTGAAAAGGTACAAAAATTGCTTGAGCTGCTACTTCACATATCTAGATAAACGTCATTTTGCTGTAAAATTTACCAAGGCAGTCGATATTTATGTCGGTATGCATGCCCAGAGATTGTTATCATTGTAAGGAAGATGCATAGTTTTTTATCCTTCCTGGTCGTCATTATGTAATTACTTGTCTTTCCTATACCAGTTGTTGTAAAAAAATTCCGTACGCAATATTTGAGCTTTCTGTTAAGTTTAATCTTTTCCTTTTCATTTTTCTTATTCAAAATGCTTATTTGACCTTAGAACTGTTTTCTCGTTATTATTAGATTCTCTCAGTTTTTTGTTGCACCGCTCATGAAGACTGAAGCTATGGAACGGGAAGTCCTGGCCGTTGATTCAGGTTTATCTTGCTTGTTTCGTACTCTTATTTCTTTGTTTGAAATTATCAAAAGATCCATCTCCAATCAACATTCAGATATATAAATCTTTCTATATAGTTAAAAGTGTCTTGCTAACAAAATCCAAATTTGTAGAATTTAACCAGGCCCTCCAAAATGATGCATGTCGCCTGCAACAACTTCAGTGCTATACATCTGCAAAGGGTCATCCTTTTAATAGGTTTGCATGGGGTAAGGATACCGCAGTGTGCCTTACTTGCCACATTTAAGATATTCTTGAGAGGATTTATTGTTAATATGTCCTTCATGTGCTCTGGAAGGTAACAAGAAGAGCTTAAGTGGTGCAATGGAAAATGGGGTTGATCTACGGGAATGTATTGTGAAATTATACAAGGAATATTACCATGGTGGACTGATGAAGCTCGTTGTCATTGGGGGAGGTAAAATTCTCTAGGTGTATGATCTGGCTGTGATTCTTGGAAAATCTTTATATTCATTCCTAAATATTGGCTTGTCTTTACTGTTTGAGTTTATTGTAGTTTAATGGTTACCTTTAATATCTTGCAGAATCTCTCGACATGCTTGAAAGTTGGGTTGTAGAACTATTTGGTGATGTCAAAAACGGATCCAAAATCAGGCCAACTCTGGAGGCAGAAGGTCCTATTTGGAAAGGCGGTAAGTTATATCGCCTAGAGGCGGTTAAAGATGTTCATATACTTGATTTGACATGGACTCTCCCTCCTCTTCGCTCTGCCTATGTGAAGAAGCCGGAAGACTACCTAGCACATCTATTAGGACATGGTGAGAAATCACATCGATTTTATCTTTTGTATAAAGTTTTATTAAGTGTGCTTGTGCATGTCCATATTGAAGGATGTTGTTTATCACATTGTGTTTTTTAGAGGGTAGAGGAAGTCTGCATTCATTCCTCAAAGCCAAGGGTTGGGCAACCTCACTGTCTGCTGGTGTTGGGGATGATGGAATCAACCGCTCGTCTCTAGCATATGTGTTCGGCATGTCCATACATCTCACTGACTCTGGTTTAGAGAAGGTATCTTGTCACATACTTATTTATACTTAATTTCCCCTAAGTAAGTTGGACGCAGGGGATAATTAATCATTTTCAATTGTAGATATAACCCTTTGTCTCTGAATTTTGAAGTAATATATTTACTTGTTTCTTATTTTGGTTGATAAGCTGATATAGCCTGTTACTAGCTGCATATACAGTAGTCTTGTTCTTGCCATATTTGCTTTTGTTATGTTACTATGTCCCATGTTGACCTTATGGCAACTTTTGTTAACAGATTTATGACATCATTGGTTACATCTATCAATATCTCAAGTTATTGCGTGATGTGTCACCACAAGAATGGATATTCAAGGAACTCCAAGATATTGGGAACATGGACTTCAGATTTGCTGAGGAGCAGCCGGCAGATGATTATGCTGCTGAGCTCTCAGGTTTGTGCTTATATATAGTTATTGTCTATTAACTTATTATGTTGGCATGTAAAGCCTAAATACTTTTAGTACCTATCATGCATTGATGTCTACATGTAATGTAAAGACTTCAACATGGGTTTCTTAGTTAATCATTGAAAGTGTTAATTGTACAGAGAATATGCTTGCTTATCCAGTGGAGCACGTTATTTATGGTGATTATGTGTACCAGACATGGGATCCAAAATTGATAGAAGATCTTATGGGTTTTTTCACACCTCAGAACATGAGGATTGATGTTGTTTCGAAATCCATCAAGTCGGAAGGTATTTTAAAGATTCGTCGAGTATGGAACTTTTGAAAACAAATTTATATACTTAGTATTCTTCTTTTGAAATTTTGCTTGTTTCAGAGTTCCAACAAGAACCTTGGTTCGGTTCTAGTTACATAGAGGAAGATGTTCCATTGTCTTTGATGGAATCATGGAGCAATCCTTCAGAAGTAGATAACTCTTTACATCTCCCCTCGAAAAACCAATTCATCCCTTGTGATTTTTCGATCCGAGCCATTAACTCTGATGTGGATCCCAAAAGTCAGTCTCCTCCGAGATGTATAATTGATGAACCGTTCATGAAATTCTGGTACAAGCTTGACGAAACTTTTAAGGTTCCTCGTGCAAATACATACTTCCGCATAAATTTGAAGGGGGCATATGCCAGTGTGAAGAACTGCCTTTTGACAGAATTATATATTAACCTTCTGAAAGATGAGCTTAATGAGATCATCTACCAGGCAAGTAACTAATTTTTAGGAAAATCTTCTTAGATCATTTTGTTTTTGCATTGACATTAATATCTGACTTTTTGCAGGCCAGTATAGCAAAACTTGAAACTTCTTTATCTATGTATGGTGATAAGCTAGAGCTTAAAGTGTATGGCTTTAATGAGAAAATTCCAGCTCTTCTATCAAAAATCTTAGCCATAGCCAAATCCTTCATGCCAAACCTGGAGCGATTTAAGGTATGTGAATATTTGCATGTATAGTTGTCATATTTTTAATTCTCCTTTTATCTTAAATTTCAAGTTTTGTGTCATTTTCTTATCCTCATCATTTCTTGATTTAACTTCTTTTTCTTTCTAACCTTGTAGGTTATCAAAGAAAACATGGAGAGAGGGTTTAGGAATACTAATATGAAGCCTTTGAACCATTCTACATACTTGAGACTGCAACTCTTGTGTAAACGGATCTATGACAGCGATGAAAAGTTGTCTGTACTAAATGATTTGTCTCTCGATGATCTCAACAGCTTTATTCCTGAACTCCGCTCTCAGGTAACATTCTGCATCAGTGTGATTCCTGTTTTACTTAATACACAGATTTTGTGACTGTTCTCTGGTTTTGTTTAAATTGGGCAAAGGTCATGTAATACCTCTGTTATGTTTTCAGATATTTATTGAGGCTCTATGTCATGGTAATTTGTCCGAAGACGAAGCAGTGAACATATCAAACATTTTCAAAGACAGTTTGACGGTTGAACCACTCCCAAGCAAATGTAGACATGGTGAACAGATAACATGTTTCCCTATGGGTGCCAAACTTGTGAGAGATGTCAATGTGAAGAACAAATCTGAAACAAACTCAGTAGTCGAGGTAAAAAGGAAACAGTATTTTCTTGTGATAAGAGTCAGCCAAGAAGAGTTGAAAACATTGTACTTTCCTCGGGTATAATCATGGTTTTGAATTTTAACCTGCATCTGATTTGCAGCTTTACTATCAAATCGAGCCTGAAGAAGCTCAATCAACGAGAACGAAAGCTGTGCTGGATCTCTTTCATGAAATCATAGAAGAGCCATTGTTCAATCAGTTGAGGTTAGTCATCACATGTTTACCTAGTTTTTTTAATAGATCAAAATTGTATTCATGTATAGTCACACATATATATACATATTTTGGATATAGGACAAAGGAGCAGCTTGGTTATGTTGTCGAGTGTGGCCCTCGCTTAACGTATCGTGTGCACGGTTTCTGTTTCTGTGTTCAATCTTCTAAGTACGGTCCAGTTCATTTGCTGGGGAGAGTTGACAATTTCATAAAAGATATCGAAGGGCTTCTGGTAAGTCTGTAATCAAAAAGAATATATTGATTTTTTTTGTTAAATCTTTACCTCGCTCCACATATGTTAATCGGACTGTAATTGCAGGAACAACTGGATGATGAATCCTATGAAGATTACCGAAGTGGTATGATTGCTAGATTGCTGGAAAAGGATCCCTCTCTCTTGTCCGAGACAAATGACTTATGGAGTCAGATTGTTGACAAAAGGTAAGGATCTCAAGGGTTTGAAGTTATGTGACCTGTAGTATCTATAGAACTTTCAATGATTTACTTGGATCCATATCCACAACGGTCACTGGCGAATGAAAATGGAGTTAACTCTCTCACAGGTACATGTTTGATTTCTCCCACAAAGAAGCAGAAGAACTAAGAAGTATACAGAAGAAAGATGTGATCAGTTGGTACAAAACCTATTTCAGAGAATCATCACCCAAATGTCGTAGGCTTGCGGTAAGGGTTTGGGGATGCGATACCAATATGAAAGAAACTCAAACAGATCAAAAGGCGGTGCAGGTCATCGCAGACGCAGTGGCTTTCAAGTCAACTTCTAAGTTTTACCCCAGCCTTTGCTAATGAGAAGAAACATACAAAAGAGTTTTGCTTCGTCTTCCCTTTTTTTTATCTTTTATATTTTGATTCACTCAATTTTCTTCATACCCTCATTGGATAGGTTATACTTTTGGGTGACAAACACCAAAAATATCCCTTTTTGTTACGATTTGAGAATACGCTTTTTAAATTATTATTTTTATCTGGTGGATAATTTGATATTTATTGATTAGAAAAGCATTATCTTATACAATGTATAGATTTCATTTACCCAAAAAGAAGCAGCAAAACTAAAAAACAGACAGAAAAAAAAAGTTATCAATCGATAAAAACTTACTTCAAATAACCATCGAAACTCTCACTAAGAAAAATCCCATTTGGAACAATTTTCTCCTTAATGACAGGTATATGTCCACTGGAACAATAAATGAAAAGAAAGTATAAAATGACCTTTGATTGTACAGTGAATGTCTTACATAAATAACCAACGGTAAAAAATCAAATGTGAACGTGGATCATGAATAGCTTGTTTGATAATTACGATTATATCCCGCGGTTAATTTCTCTCTGGTAGGGCCTATCAAACGTAGAAAGCGAAAACTATCTTTCTTCTTCCTCTCTCTCACTATTTTTCTCTGTACGGTGGTGAGTGAAGACCATCAAAAATTGCAGAAAATAGGCTTAATCTGAATCTCTTCTCCTCCGTCGAAGTTTTGAATTCTCTCTGGTTCTCCAATTCTCCTGTGAGTCTCTCTCTCTCTCTCTTCCCTCTTTCTCCTTCCTTATGTTCTCCTTGTTTCATTTCGCGTCTCTTGAATTTTGCCTTCAACTGATTTCTTTGATCTCTGTCTCATAACGGCAGATCTAGGGTTTATGGCTTCTGGCTTTCAATAAATCTCCTTCGTTCTCCCACTCTTTTATCTAACGAGTTTCTATTTTCTCCATTTTGCTTCAGCTCGAGCTGCCTTAAGCTTCGCATTTACGTTTACGTTATGCACGAATGAGGTTCGTTTTCTCCAGATCGCTCTTGTTTTCTTCACGTTTTACTGTCTACCGTTATCATTCCTTGTATAATTTTTGGTGGATTAGATCATCGTAGATCGTGATTGAAGAAGCGAGAGATAAATTAGGAGAGCGAAGATGAGCGAGGGCCAGAAGTTCCAGTTGGGAACAATCGGCGCTTTGAGTTTGTCCGTTGTGTCATCTGTCTCGATTGTGATCTGTAACAAAGCGCTTATTAGCACCCTTGGCTTCACATTCGGTAACCTTTTCAATTCTTCCTTCACTGTTACAGGCTCCTTTGATTATCCATGTTGCGCTGCTGATATTGTTTCCTCTGGATCTATTCTTGTGTTTGTATACTAATGCTTACTCTGCGCGATTCGTTTCGAGCCTTCTCTTATTTGATGAAATTGAGGAATAGATTGTTGATCATTTTACTTCATACTATGTTCTGAATTGTCTGTTGGTTATATTTTAGGTCCCTTATGGTACATAAACGAGAATTGCCTTCATGATTGTATATGTTTAAGATTGTTTCTTATCGCTTTAGAATTTAGGTGCTCCTCTTCTTTTCTGTATGACTCAATATTCTTTCCTAGGATACACCATTGATTCTTATGTAGTATTATTATACTTGCAAGACACTGTTTTATCCCATTTTGATGTCTGTGTTGCCATAACAGCTTTTATGTCATCTTATGCAATTTTGATCTCATAAGCTATCTGTTCTTACTCTTGTTATTTTGTATGTACAGCGACTACTTTGACAAGTTGGCATCTTTTGGTCACATTTTGTTCCCTTCATGTGGCATTATGGATGAAGATGTTCGAACACAAGCCTTTTGATCCACGAGCTGTGATGGGATTTGGCATATTGAATGGGATATCCATAGGACTATTGAACCTCAGCCTGGGCTTTAATTCTGTCGGTTTTTACCAGGTATAGCTTTTTCCATTTCAGTTACTGCATGATGTGATATCCATTTTTAACTAGTGTTGTTCTAATTTCTAACCCATCTTCTGTTCCGTTGATAATAGATGACTAAACTAGCTATCATCCCCTGCACTGTTCTCTTGGAGACCCTCTTCTTCAGGAAAAAGTTCAGGTTAGCACTCAAATTCTCTTCCATTAACACGTGAATAATTATTGATTTGGAGGAAGCTGTTTTACATGACATCTATATTTTTCTTATGGTCATGCATTTCTGGTTGACTTAATCCAAAGTTCTAATTTTATATACTGTGTAATAGTTGAGCAACTTAGTGATAGCGTTATGTCTCTCGCTAGTTTGTGGTCAAGGGCCTAGTTAATGACACCCTTATTTTTTTTCTTTGCAGTCGAAAAATCCAGTTTTCATTAACCATCCTTCTCCTTGGTGTTGGAATTGCAACCGTCACAGATCTTCAACTTAATATGCTGGGTTCTGTCTTGTCGCTGCTGGCTGTTGTCACAACTTGTGTTGCTCAAATTGTATCCTATGCCTAGCCTTTGGTTTCTCATTGCTTTATTCTTTCACCTTTCTATATATCTTGTCTTAAACCAATTCGATGCTGTTATCTTAACCAATTGTACACAGATGACAAATACCATCCAGAAGAAGTTCAAAGTTTCATCCACGCAGCTTCTGTATCAGTCTTGCCCATATCAAGCAATCACTCTTTTCGTCACTGGGCCATTTTTAGATGGGCTCCTAACCAATCAGAACGTGTTTGCTTTCAAGTACACTTCTCAAGTAGTGGTGAGACTCAATTTCCCGGGGATTCTACCAAACTTATTAACTGATCTTCTTGCTTCCATGTCGATCCTGCATATTAACGAGTGCTTCTTTGTTGATTGCAGTTCTTCATCGTCCTGTCTTGCCTCATATCAGTCTCTGTAAACTTCAGCACATTTCTTGTCATTGGAAAAACATCTCCTGTCACATATCAGGTTCTAGGACATCTCAAAACATGCCTGGTTCTAGCATTTGGCTATGTGTTGCTGCGAGACCCATTCGACTGGCGCAACATTCTCGGTATTCTAGTGGCTGTGATTGGAATGGTTGTTTATTCCTATTACTGCTCGATTGAGACTCAGCAGAAGGCAAGTGAAACCTCAACTCAGTTGCCTCAGGTATATTTCTTCATCTCTCTGTTCCCTCTAATATATTTCTGTTGGTAATTAGATGAGTCCCTCAAATCATATTCCTTTTTATAGTACCATTGATTTTGCAATTAGATTGCTATAAAAAAGCATCAGTATCATAGGCTTTTTTCAGGTCTATCTATATATACTGACTTGTTATATTGCTTAATTTGGTTTACTCGGGTTTGTCAGATGAAAGAGAGCGAGAAGGATCCGCTAATAGCAGCTGAAAATGGAAGCGGAGTGTTATCAGATGGCGGCGGGGGAGTGCAGCAAAAGACGGTGGCTCCTGTATGGAACTCAAATAAAGATTTTCAAGCCTAAAAGCTTTGATCATCGCTATTTTTTTATATAATATCAAACTCTCTTTGTATTGTCCCCAAAAAAACACAAACTTTTTAATTTCTCTTTTTTTTTTTTTTTTT
>Ga0041059_1000125_pt1 | contig 45305 bp, 38 predicted proteins | sample AraColnosormetaG_FD_56232 | JGI IMG/M metagenome (GOLD analysis project Ga0041059, IMG submission 56232) | Arabidopsis roots microbial communities from North Carolina, USA - Col MF nosort | ecosystem: Host-associated > Plants > Roots > Unclassified | place: USA: North Carolina | collected...
ATTAAGTAACGTCCTACCAAACCCGTCTCGCCAAATCCGTCCCGTAAAAAAAAACCGCGGTACACCGCTAATTTAAATATATAATTAAAATAAATATTTTACGGGATTGCAATTGTATTTTGGTTTATCAAACAAATATTTGTTTAAAATAGTTGTCAAAATCTAGTTCAAATTTTGGAGAAAAAAATTTATTGGATAAATAAAGAATATATTTAGGTGGGTTTTGCTCATTTTAAGGGATTGCAATTATATTTTTGTTTGTCAAACATTTTTTGTTTTAAATAGTTGCCGAATATATTTAGAATATTTTTAATTTGTTAATCAATTTATTGCTGGAAAAAAATCAATAATTAATAGTCAATGGCAGCCATTGTAAATAAGTCTCAACTCTATGATTTATTTCACAAAATGGCTGCAAAAATATATATATATAGATTACTAAGATCATCCTTCTTGATGGGTTCTTAGTAAAATTCTTAACATTTATGATGTTCAAAATAATAATTAAATATTAAGGGATTTTAATAAGAAGAGAGAGTATATCAAAAATCTCTTAATTAAAAACCAATTTTATATTTTTAAGAACCCTTTTCTATTTTTTATTTATATTTTATTTTATATAATATTTTAAGAGATTTTTAAAACTTTTTAAGAACTCATTGTTAATGATGCTCTAATAAAACTTTGAAATTCTAGAAAGTTTACCATATCTTCAACAACAACATTAATTGAGTGAAATGAAAGACGTACAAATATAAGTTTATCGTTTTTACAAATTCTATATTTCGAAAGATTTTTATTCTTTTCTTAAACAGCTGGAAGGGATAGGCTACGTACTAGTCTACTAGTAATGATGATCTGGGAAAAGAAAAAAAGAGTGAGCATCACTTTACACTTATAAATGTTGCGACTGACACTTGTACAGTTGTGACGTAAATACAAGTAAAAGAGGATCACATTAAAATTTAAAGTCTCCTTTGTCATACAATATATACATTTTCTTTTTGTCGAAACCATTAGAAATTCCATTAAAACTTAAAACAGGTGAGCAGGGGATAAAGCCTCCCAATTACAAAGCGCTTGCTTAGCTATGGAATGGAATCTCCATGAATCAAAAGGAGATACAAGTGAAAGAGGACGACACTAAAATTTAAATTCTCCTTTGTCATACAATATTATTAGCTATATTATACGAATATGGCTAAATCGGTTTTTGCAGCTTATTTTCTTTCCCTATTGTATAGGTGTTAGTTTCTCATATATACATTTCCCGAAAACGTGTGTTTTGAAAAAGGCGTGCTCTGTTACATACTGCACAATGCACATCTCAATAAAAGTTTTTATTGTTGGGTTTATTTCTAACCAACTCTTTTTCATTGCAATTCTTTTATTTCTTATTTTTTTATTTTACTTTTAATATTCCTTCGAAGGAGTTTGTTTACGAGTGAAAAATTTGTGAATCTAATTTAAATACAAGAAAACCTAGTAAAAGATTAGGAAAAACATTGTTAGTATTCTCAGTCAACTTCATTTTCCTTCTCGAGGACTGAAAGTGGGAAATAGGCAAATAGCTGACCAATATTATTTGGATCATACAATATGGGCTTAAACGAGGATAGTGTGTTTCGTAGCATAAAGCCTTTTAAAAGCCCATGATAATTCCGTCTTCCCTTAAGACTCGAAAGTTGAAAGTTGAGAGTAAAAGTTAATACAGTTATCATATTGCAAAGTTGCCGATTTATTCGAATTAAACACGAAAAGGCATATTATAACTTAAGAGACTTCATCAGATCGAGACAAAGCTGCGGCATACGGCCTTTGTTCAGCGCAGTTCTTCAATCTGCGTGTTACACAAGGAACAACAAAACAAACGTAAGACTTTTCTTTCTTTGCAGAAAAGAACAGCAAAATCCTGCGGTTACTATGATATTTACCTTAGAAACAGGAGGGAGGAGTGTTTACACCACATCTGGTTAGTAGAGGCCTGACTTTAGATGGATCAATCCCAAACCTGGAGAGATAAGGCTTGTACGGGCAAAGGCATTGTAGATTAGCGGCTCTGACCAATGCGCAACAGTCAGGTCCCGGAGGTGGCGGGTTGTTTCAATTCCAGTGAAAGCTGGATGACATTTGACCAAGTCATTTGTCTCGATGTTGCAAATGGGAATGCTTCTAGCTTCTTTCACCATTATTGCAGCCGTTAAAACCATCGCAAGAGCTGCAAATTGCATCAGGATATTGTTCCTACACATTCTCTCTTTTTTAATCTTCTCTCTCTCTCAACTCTATTGTAAAACCCTTAAATCTAATGAGCTTATTTTTTAGCAACGTTAATGCTAAGTGGAAACTATTAAAAGCGACTCACGTGTCTTTTTAGTCAAGTCGTCTTTTGAGTTGAAATGTACAAAAAAGGGGACAACTATGGGAGATATTTTCTCACCGATGGCTTTTGGTCGTTGTATTTTGTTTTGTCCTTGTCAAGTCACTGTCTTCTTGTCATGTAAGGACAAGTCTATGGTTTTGTGATTTGCTTCCGTATTATGCAAGTCACCAATTTCAAAAGAGCTAAAGAAAGCTTGTGTAGCACTATCCACTGCTAGTGAATTGTGTTGCCTATCTTCTATTACCACAAGTTAGCAATCAGATTTTTACCAAGAATTATGGTTTATAACCATGACACGTGAACAGTTCTCTGTTTTTCGCAGTTTCTTAGTATGATTCTCTTCATGGAGAAAGGCATGATGGTGAGTTAGGTTTTGGATACTCGAGGACAAAAAAAACTAGTACTTAACCTTTTTGATTAACGTATAGCACACGGTTCTTCTACATACACAAGGTGAATCTAATCATTAAAACTTTGTTATTTATTTGGAACAGAACACTTGAAAACATTGTAAATTCACTTTTAACGAAATATAAAAACATTGTAACTTCAGATGCAAGACAAGATCTTGTCAAGATCCAGCGATGTTTGCAGCCCCATAGAGAGATTTGTCCTCAGCTTAGTTCTTCAAACTGCGCGAATAAAAAACGTTACACTCTGTCATTAATTACTCTCAAGATCTTACTACAAATTCAAAAATCACATGAAAATACCTTGGCAAGAACGAGGGACTGTTGTAACACCACATTTAGCTACAAGAGCCACGACTTTAGATGGATCAATTCGTAAAATTGGGAGATAAAACTTAAATCTGCATAAGCATTCGAAATTAGCTTTCCGAACCACTACGCAGCAATCATTGACGGGAGGTGGGGGATTGTTTCCAGTGATGGCTGGGCGACATTTCTGCATATCATTTATGTCCATGTCACAAATGGACATGCTTGTAGCTTCTTTGACCATCATCGCAAAGGTTAAAACCATTGCAAAAGTTGCAAATTGCATAAGGAATTTGGTATTGTTCTTACCCATTCTCTCTTTTCTCTAGACTCTACTTGTGAATCCCCCTCATGATCATGAGCTTGTTTATAAACAAGTTAAAATGCTAACCGAAAGTTAGTAGTAATTTAAGAGCGTAACGTAAAGATAAGTGTGGGTGATGTGATCAGGAGGCTTTTGAGTTGAGATGCGTGAAGAAAGGGACAAATGTGAGAAAGACTTAGTTGTTTTGCATGCCATAGTTTCTGGGCGGTGAATGACAAAGATTTTTTTGGACTCTTTGCGTGACCATTGTGGCGCCGTTGGTTTTGTCCTTGTTGATCATTTAGATGGATCATTAGCACTGACATGAATTTGATAATTATTGGCTTTTAATATGGTAATTATCATCAAGTTTCAAAAGTTTTATTATCACTTGTTAAATAAAAGATTGGTTTTTTAATGATTTTGTATTTATGTTGTTTAAAATAAATATATTAATGTTGTTTTGCACCTCTCAACAAATTAATATCTTTTATTTCAATAAAATGTTATAAAAAGATCAAAATACTGTAACATCTTGAAACGATGATTTGAATATTTTATGATCTTGCTTTAAAAAATATTTAGACGGCAAAAGTTATGGAAATCTTACCATACAGTTGATTTATAGTAGACATTAATTTTTGTTTGACTAAAACTATTGTGTTATTGTGTAAAGCTTTTTTACATTTTCTTTCGAATTGTACACAGAGAGATTTGCGTTCTAATAAAAATATTAAATTCAATATCACCTATAGTTATTGTCACAATTTAAATAGTAGGCCGTCGTGCGTACCACACATGGGGTTTAAAAACAAATCAGCAAAATATTTAAAACGTCGGTGGAGAAGATCTTTGTTTCGTTCATAAAATCTAAATTTCCAAAAAAATAAGTAAACAAAAAAATTAGGGTATTTTGCAATAAATATCACTTGAGAATATCAAATATCTTCCGAAAATAACTCAGCTATATATGGTTAGTACTGTCATTTTTAAATTTATGTAACGAACTAACGAAGTAAATACATAGAAAAACATTTAAGAGTCCAAAAGCATACAAATTTTTTGTGTAGTCTTCTTCTCTATTTAGAAATGACACCTACACAAGTCGTTAAACCGTGAGGTCCACTGTTTCTTCCACATGTCGTCATCAGACAGCGAGTATATAAAACCAAACAAAACCCTACTCGCGATTCTGATTAAGCATTCAATTTCACAACCAGAAACTCGTTTTCTCTCTCTCTCTTTGTTTGCTCTCGCACGAAGCAAATAACGATCCTCTCTTTTCTCTGCCGTATCATCTTCGTTCACATTGTGGTTCGATTCTTGCTTCCTAGTTTTCTGGAAGAAAGAAACATTATCATCGATTAAAATATACACATTGAACAACTTTGGATTATTGATTCTAAGCAGAGAAGAATCTCATTTCGATACATTGGGGTTTGTGTTTTATTTTTATTATTCTCCTAGATTTCTGGATTTTGTGTAATCGAAAGTCACCGGCTTTTTTCCTAATCTATCTGGAAAACTGTTAAAAGTTTGAATCTTGCTGTAATGTTTTTTGATTAGTTAAGAACAACATTGCTATTTTAAGTAATGAAATCTTTCGATCGATAAAATTGGTTTCTTTTCGTTTTATCTCAAAGTTTTGATTTTTCTGATTCTTTCTTGGCAGGGAGAAGTTCCTACATTGGTGTGAGTTTGAAGATTATCTTCCCCGTGGATTGTAACGGGGGAGATGTCTGGTTTTGTGGGTGTTATTGTTTCGGATCCATGGTTACAAAGTCAGCTTACACAAGTTGAGCTAAGGAGTCTTAATTCCAAGGTATAAAGTTACTCTCTTTCTCATTGGTTTAGCTTCCGTGGATGCAATCTAAAGAGAAGCTTGTTTTGATTTGTGGTTTTTTAGTTTGTTGCGTTGAAGAATCAGAGTGGTAAGGTTACATTAGAGGATCTTCCATCTGTGTTGGTCAAGGTGAAGTCACTTAGTTCATCATTTAAGGAGAAAGAAATCAAAGAAATCTTGGGAGGTTTGGGTTCTGATTATGAAAGTGATGATGATCTTGATTTCGAATCGTTTCTCAAGGTTAGTTTGATCTTTCTCTGTGTTGTGTTGTGTTTTGTTTGTTCTTGTGAATCTCTTTTGATGAATGTGATGTGTAATGTGTGTAGGTATATCTAAACTTGCGAGATAAAGCTGCTGATAAAGCTGGTGGTGGTCTTAAGCATTCATCTTCATTTCTTAAAGCCGGCACTACGACTCTTCATACCATAAACCAGTCAGAGAAGGGTTCTTTTGTTCTTCACATCAATAGATATCTTGGGGATGACCCGTTTTTGAAGCAATTTCTTCCTTTAGATCCGGATTCAAATGATTTGTATGAACTTGTGAAAGATGGTGTGCTTTTATGGTAATGAACTTATGTGAAAATTTGTGTTTTGGATTTCAGTCTCAACATTAGTACATTTTGGTTTCTGGATTTTGACTTGTACTCTCTTTTTCCTTTGTTGGCACAGTAAGCTTATAAATATAGCAGTTCCTGGGACAATAGATGAACGAGCGATCAACACGAAAAGGGTACTTAACCCATGGGAGAGAAATGAGAATCACACGCTCTGTCTTAACTCTGCAAAAGCTGTTGGCTGCAGTGTGGTTAATATCGGGACTCAGGACCTGGCTGAAGGACGAGTATGTTATACTTGCTTAGTTTTCACTTTTCAGTATATCATAATATATTGGTTGAGACGAATATAGAAGATTCTGACTGCAGATGTTTCATTGTTTTTGCAGCCTCATCTGGTGCTTGGATTGATCTCACAACTCATAAAGGTCCATACTTGTTTGCTATGTGCACTGTCTTGTGTTTGTGCTTGATGATTTACTAACCAATGCTGGAAACTGCAGATTCAACTGCTTGCCGATCTTAGTTTAAAGAAGATGCCTCAGCTTGTTGAGTTGGTGGAGGACAACGAGGTAACGATCTGCTAATCTATTTGTGAATATCTGACCAAACTATAAGCATGTCGTAGATATTAATAACAAGTTTCTGTCTGTTGCAGGATATAGAAGAATTTCTGAGATTACCCCCAGAGAAAGTCTTGCTCAAATGGATGAACTTCCATCTCAAGAAAGGTGGTTACAAAAAAACTGTTGGAAATTTTTCATCGGATCTGAAGGTATTTCCAAATAGCAAATCTTCTTTTTTGTCCCTTCAAAAGCTTCATCAAGTAGTTTTCTCCAACACGCTGACGCAATATCAGTTTGAATAGAAAAAACAACAGATCACTCATTAGTTATGAAAATGTTTGGTATTTTTTCTTAATGTTGATGGTTGAGATTGTTGACTATGCAGGACGCACAGGCCTATGCTTACCTGCTTAATGTTCTCGCACCAGAGCATTGTGATCCAGCAACTCTAAATGCAGAGGATGATCTTGAAAGGGCTAACATGGTCCTCGAACACGCAGAGAGAATGAACTGCAAACGGTATTTGACTGCAGAGGAGATAGTTGAGGGGTCTTCGTATTTGAATCTAGCATTTGTGGCACAGATATTTCATGAAAGGTCGGTAAAAGATCACTAAAGATAGAATATTTTCTTATGTACTGGTTTCTTACACACTAGCTTCTCTGTACCTGCTGCAGGAATGGCCTTAGCACTGATGGTAGATTCTCCTTTGCGGAGATGATGACTGAGGATTTACAGACTTGCAGAGACGAAAGATGTTACCGGCTATGGATTAACAGCCTCGGGATTGAGAGTTACGTCAATAATGTGTTTGAAGATGTTAGAAACGGGTAAGCATTTGGTATGCAAAATAATTTATAATCTTTTGGTCCTGAAACGTATTATAAGTTTTTCAATACTGAATATTTCTGATGCAGATGGATTCTTCTGGAAGTTGTTGATAAGGTCTATCCAGGCTCAGTTAACTGGAAGCAGGCTTCAAAACCACCAATTAAGATGCCGTTTAGAAAAGTAGAGAATTGCAATCAAGTCGTGAAGATTGGGAAAGAGATGAGATTCTCGCTCGTAAATGTAGCTGGAAATGACATTGTTCAAGGAAATAAAAAGCTTATCCTCGGTAATTACTCTTCTTAGCTAGCTAAAAAATGTTTATTTTGTTAAGATGCTCAACAGTCTTAGAAATTGTATAACACTAAAGGTGTGTATACATGTCTCAGGCTTCTTATGGCAGTTGATGAGAACACATATGCTCCAACTTCTCAAGAGTCTAAGATCTCGGACACGAGGAAAAGACATGACCGACTCAGAAATCATAAGCTGGGCTAACAGGAAAGTCAGAATCATGGGGCGGAAATCGCAGATCGAAAGCTTCAAGGTTCCATCTTTTACTTTTATCAAAACTCAAAAAAAAAAAGTTCAACTGAACAAGCTTATGTTGAACAAAATCTGTCTTGCTAAACTTCAATAGGATAAAAGTCTATCGAGCGGATTATTCTTCCTCGATCTTCTATGGGCGGTTGAGCCAAGAGTTGTTAACTGGAATCTTGTCACCAAGGGTGAATCAGGTCCTTACTCTCTCTAACTACACTCACAACCTCTTCACTCTCTTTCTCTTCTCTGTTCAAACTGAATTTGTTTAATCGTTATTTTTTCGCTATGGAAACTTTGTAACAGACGATGAGAAGAGATTGAATGCTACATACATTGTCAGCGTAGCAAGAAAGCTTGGTTGCTCGGTTTTCTTGTTGCCAGAAGATATCGTGGAGGTAAAGAACGGAATCAAATCTTCCGAAACAAGAAAACAACATACATCAAAATGTAAATCTGATGTTTTTAAATGTCTTTTGTTGCAGGTGAATCAAAAGATGATACTAATCCTAACGGCAAGTATAATGTATTGGAGCCTTCAACAACAATCATCATCGTCAGAGAGTTCAAGTTCGAGTTCAGACTCATCATCAACTCATAGCACGACGACGACATGCACTAGCACATGCACGAGCACTGATGCTTCACCAGCTCCATCTGTCACGGGTGAAGACGAAGTCTCTTCTTTAAATGGCGAAGTCTCAAGCCTAACGATAGAAGAAGACAATGAAGTCTCGAGCCTAACGATAGAAGAAGACAATGACGCAGACATTTTGTCAGATATCACCTCCATCTCAGAGGAAGCAGCTAACGAATAGAGCAACAAGACTGAACTATCTTTGCCGGAACAGAGTTGCTTTGTAATATTTTTTCACATCACCTCTGTTTGTGTTACTACTACTAAATAAAAACTATATTTGTTACCACAATAACAATAAAGATAAAAAGATAAAAATATTTTATGGAGTAAACATTAAAATGTCATTGTTTTTTATCTTCATAAAATAATGTCATTTAAAATTATAACTGTGCTGAAAAGGAATGATTTGCATTCGTTTTGTCGGCTAAAACACAAAAAAGAGATATTTAAGAATACCTCAAATGATTTATATTTATCGACTTATTGTTTTTGTTGTTTGGTGTTGCTTGCTCTTCTCTCTCTCTCTCTGCTGATGCCTGGCTCGAGCGTCGAACCAGTCACACGTTGCACTTTGCAGTGCCATCGCAGACCAAACGTGCTACAAGAGCCAGGCGCATGCTTTCTTGCATGACTTGTTATTTAAACGTACCTGCTTCGAATAATAGTTATCCAATAAAAACCCTAAATAGAGAAATCTATACGAAATATTAATTAAGGAGAGGGATATAATATTCTCGGTCTTATTCGTATTTTATGCTGAAGATTTGTAGAACGAAATTTAAGGGAACTAAAAAAAACGAATTATGTTAAGAATTTGTCATATTTAAAAAAAAAACAAAAACACAATCTCAGCGGCGTTGCTTGCACACGTGCGCGAGTATATAAACTTGGAAAAAAATAATGACGACGACGATTCTTACTCTTTTTTTTTCCTCAATTCTTACTCTCTTTTGATTCAATTGCGTCATAGTATAATCTCCATCAACACACAGAGACGATAATTCTCATAGGTTTTTATCACTTCTCTTCTTCTACTTCGTAATCAATTCATTCGCTTACTTCTTCAATTCCGTTTTCTCAATTTCTCAATTTTTGGATGTACCAATCTTTGAAGGACTTTAAATGTCCAGGCTATTCGTCTTCTTCATTGTCCAATTCATGTTCATTGTGTCTCCTAAAACGAAACCCTAATTCGAGTTTTGAATTTCTATTTCTTTTAGGGTTTAGGAGAAAGTTGTGTCCCGTTTGATCGTTTGTGTTTTGAAACGTCTCTAGGGTTAAGGGAATTTTGGGATTGAATGACGTTCGTTGACGATGATGAAGAGGAAGACTTCTCTGTTCCTCAATCAGCTTCCAATTATTATTTCGAAGATGATGATAAAGAGCCTGTTTCGTTTGCTCGTCTCCCAATTCAATGGAGCGTGGAGGAGAAAGTTGATGGTAGTGGTTTAGGTTTTTACTTGCGAGGAAGATCTGATAACGGCCTTTTGCCTCTGCATAAGCTTGTTAAGGCTTGGAGATACGATCTTTCGAACTTCCAGCCTGAGATTTCTGTTCTTACGAAGGATAATATATGGATTAAGCTTGAGGAACCGAGGAAAAGCTATGGGGAATTGATTAGAACTGTTTTGGTCACGTTGCATTCCATTCAGTTTCTTAGGAGGAATCCCCAAGCGTCCGAGAAAGCTCTCTGGGAGAAATTAACTAGAAGTTTGAGGTGATTGATTTGTGCTTTTCAGGTCTTTTGTTCTTCTCTCTGGGAGTTTTCATTCTTTTGGTTTTTAACTTTAGTGATTGGATGTTGTTTCTAGGTCATATGATGTGAAGCCATCGCAGAATGATTTGGTGGATCATATTGGTTTAATCGCTGAAGCTGCGAAAAGAGATAGAAATTTGGCGAATTCGAAGGTTTGTATGGAGAATTTTCAGAGTTTCTGGTCTTTGGGATTTTTGAATTAGAAGAGTCCATTAAATCTCTTATAGGTGTTGTAGCTTTTGTTTCCTGAGAGCTTGTGATGCCCATATTTGTTATCAAGAGTTTAGCTCGCTTTCTGGCCTGAATGTTTTCTGTATATGTATCATTTTCTTACCCTGATTCTCTCCTAATTTTGTGCTGTTTTTCTTTCTTGTGTTACTAGTTTATACTTGCATTTCTCACAAAAAAGCCTACCAAAAGGAGATTACCTGACGAGGTTCGAATCTTTTTTCCCACTTGAGTACTCTTTCCTAATGTGCCGTTTCCCTTTTTTTCCCTTACTTTCACACGGTCTTAGTTTCTGATACGAACTTGTTATTACTTATTAGGACAATGCAAAAGATGATTTCATAGTTGGAGATGAGGACACTTATGTAGCTTCCGATGAAGATGAATTGGATGATGAAGACGATGATTTTTTTGAGTCTGTTTGTGCAATATGTGACAATGGTGGCGAGATTTTGTGGTATGTTTCCTTGCTGGATATTGATCTTGTAGTTTGATTATCTCTGATAATTAGTCTTACACCTTTTACTTTCTTTATTAGAATAAGGCCTTGATTATTTGTGTGCGTTTATGCCAGCGTTTGCTTTTACATTTAGTGTGAATTTTCTCAAATAGTCTACAACCTTTAGCGTCTTGAACAATTTCCTTTGCTAATTTGAAACTCAAGCGTACCTTCTGTTTGCGTTTGGCATTTGCAAAAATATTTTATGAAACACTGAAAATGTTTTAATACTGTGAAACATGCAAACGCAAATTCAGCGTTTGAGGCAATTGAGGCCTTCAAAGGTTCTAAAGATACACTGTTATTATTCCAGATGCATAAGTCTTGTGTTCTGCTTTCTGCAGTTGTGAAGGAAGCTGCCTGAGATCATTTCATGCTACCAAAAAAGATGGTGAAGATTCACTTTGTGATTCTCTTGGCTTTAACAAGATGCAAGTGGAAGTATGTAACATATATGATTCTTTCATTAGTTCTGAATATGTCTGGGCGTCTTGGTTTTCTTGAGTAGGCATGGAGTCTATGTTAATGCTGTTTATGGATTGTTTTCCAGGCAATTCAGAAATACTTTTGCCCAAACTGTGAGCATAAGATACATCAATGCTTCATTTGCAAGAACCTTGGCTCTTCTGATAACTCTTCTGGAGCAGCAGAGGTATGCAATTATTGATCTCTAATGTTGAATGCTGTTCAGACATGTTTTGTTGATAATGGTGACTGACAAGTAATTGGTTGAGCTTTGTGTTTTAAACATGTTCATAGGTTTTCCAATGCGTGTCAGCCACCTGTGGCTACTTTTACCATCCTCACTGTGTCACAAGACGGCTACGTTTAGGAAATAAAGAAGAGTCTGAAGCACTAGAAAGACAAATCATTGCTGGAGAGTATACATGCCCATTGCACAAATGCAGTGTCTGTGAAAACGGAGAGGTTAAGACAGACTCTAATTTGCAATTTGCTGTTTGCCGGCGTTGTCCAAAGTCCTACCATAGAAAATGCCTACCGCGGTATACCTTCATTCATTCATCATTCATTTTCTATTGCTATTTCAGAACTCTATTTGAATAACTGTCTTGTTGGTTTCTAGGGAAATTTCTTTTGAAGATATTGAGGACGAGGATATATTAACTAGGGCATGGGACGGACTCTTGCACAACCGTGTACTCATATATTGCCAGTAAGATTCATATATGGTGTATTTTGAATTTATAATTATTTACCTTGAGACACTTATTTTGAATGAGATACCTTGCCTAGAGAACATGAGATAGATGAAGAACTTCTGACACCAGTTAGAGACCATGTTAAGTTTCCTTTCACGGAAGAGCAGAAGGTCTTCGTGAAAGAGCAAAGAAGGATACTGGAATCACATGTGGGACGAGATAAAGCAAGACTTAAGGTTAAGGATCCTGCCTTACAAGATACTTGTGGAAAAGCTTCTAAGAATTCCTTTAGAAGTTCGTTTCCTTCTTCAAAAGATGGTTTCTCCACAAAGAAGCATGGATTAGTTTCATCCGTACCAGATCATTCGAGGAAACGTAAGGATATTGATCCATCCATAAAGCATAAAATGGTTCCACAAAAATCCCAGAAGATGATGGAAGACTCCCGTGAAGCTGGCAAAAACAAGCTGGGAGTAAAAGAAGCCCGTGATGCTGGTAAAAGCAAGATTTCACTGGGTGAGAGGTTGTTTAGTTATACCCAGGAACCTAATCCAGTAAAACCTGGGCGCGTGATTCCTGTTGATAGCAAGCACAATAAGACTGACTCAATTGCCTCCAAGGAGCCAGGAAGTGAAATTCCTACATTAGACAACGACTCTCAAAGGAGGTTTGTATTTTTGTTGTTTGGGGCCTATTAGTAAATTTCTTCCATTGTAATCTACTTTTGTCAATAGGCTCTTGGCAGTGATGAAAAAAGCTACGGAAGAAATAACTATGGGTACTATTTTAAAGAAATTCAAAATTCAATCTACTATGAGTACACACTCCACAAGGAATGTTGTGGACAAGACAATCACTATGGGGAAGGTAGAGGGATCAGTCCAGGTGGGCTAAAAATCTGAACCCGATCCCTATCTGGCCTCTCTTAACCCTCTAGTTATGAATTTAAAATTTTGGTTCTTCAGGCTATCAGAACAGCACTAAAAAAGCTTGAGGAAGGAGGAAACATTGAGGATGCAAAAGCAGTTTGTGAGCCAGAGGTTCTGAGCCAAATCCTCAAGTGGAAGGTCCTAGCTTAGCTTTTTCGACATCCTTTTTATTTATCTTTGTTTGTAACTAGTAATTTTTGCTAATCCTGTAGATGTTTATTTCTTTTGCTTCAGGATAAGCTCAAAGTTTATCTTGCTCCTTTTCTCCATGGTGCACGCTATACCTCATTTGGTCGTCATTTTACTAATCCTGAAAAACTTCAACAGGTAATCTATCCTCTTAAAAGCATAAACAAGATTTAGGTCTAAGCATCCTGTATGTTACAAGGATTTTCGGTTCACACTTAGTCAATTAGTGAGAAAGAAAAAAATTCAAGGAGAGATGACTCTTAAAATGTAGGATGTTATGTCTTTCCAATTAGCTTACTTAATCTGTCTTCTGTGAGGATTATTATGCTGTTGGTTTACACTTTCTGTCACCTGCGTGACTAGTGACTATCACCTGCTGTTTACACACTCTTGTCAAATTTTAACTCCTGTATCTGAAGCTTGTACCTGACCAGACCTATTATTACTTTTTGTGCAGATTGTTGATAGGCTGCATTGGTATGCAGATGATGGTGATATGGTGAGATTTGCTCACAAACGTTATCTGTTGGGTTTAATTTTATTATTTTGTTTACCTCTCTTAAGTTTTTTTCTTATATTCTGAAGTATGATCTTGTTAGTATAATGATCAATGTCTTGTGCATAAACAATGATGTCTGGTTTCTGGGATCTCTTCCAACAGATTGTCGACTTCTGTTGTGGTTCTAATGACTTTAGCTGTCTGATGAACGCGAAGCTTGAAGAAACGGGGAAGAAGTGCTTATATAAAAATTACGATCTTTTTCCAGCGAAGGTAATGACTTGTGTGTGTGTGCCTACTATTGTCGTAAGTTGTAAAGTCTTATCACTGATACGGAAGCAACATATGTTAGATCGTGGTGTGTTCTATTCATCAGTCTTCTAGGATTACTCATTGATTAGCTATCTTACTTTCAGAATAATTTCAATTTTGAGAGAAAGGATTGGATGACTGTAAGTAAAGATGAGTTGGAACCAGGTTCAAAGCTGGTAAGACACAAATTTCCTTTAGTATGAACTTTGTGTAAGCTCCAGTGTCATTGAAATAGTTTGAGTAGTATCTGACTGTTTATATTTTTGGAATTATGAGTAGATTATGGGGCTAAATCCACCATTTGGAGTCAATGCTTCTCTTGCAAACAAGTTTATTACCAAGGCTCTTGAGTTCCGCCCAAAGATTCTCATTCTCATTGTTCCTCCCGAGACTGAAAGGTTTCAGTTTCCATCTATCTCATCTGCTCCTCTGTACCATTCCATAACACTAATATATCGACTCCTCTCTCTCTCTCTTGTTAAATCTATCACTTTTCTCAACAGGTTAGATAAAAAGAAGTCATCATATGTGCTTATATGGGAGGATAAGACGTTCCTATCTGGAAATGTAAATCTTTCGCTTTTCTTTTGATTTTGCTTTTTGAGAGATTGAGCCTTTATTGAGTTTCAGTTACATGTTATGCTTCTTGCCTATTCCTTTCAGTCATTTTACCTGCCTGGTTCTGTCAATGAAGAAGACAAGCAATTGGAAGACTGGAACCTTGTTCCTCCGCCACTTTCTCTCTGGAGTCGGTCCGACTTTGCAGCCAAGCACAAGAAAATAGCGGAGAAGCATTGCCATTTGTCTAGGGATGTGGGGAGCTCAAAGTTAAAGATAGTGGAAGAAGAAGCAAACGCATCTTTGCATCCACTTGGAGCTTCTGATGGCATGTGTGATGATATTCCTATGGAAAAGGATGAACTTGAGGTAGCTGAATGCGTTAATAAAATCTTAGTCTCTGAGAAAATCGACACAGTAGAAACTGTAGCACGTGTACATCAGTCAGATCACTTGTCACGGAGAAGTCAGCTGAAAAAGGAGGGAAAGACCAAAGACTACTCTGGTAGGAAGCTTGGGAAATCTATGGATTCTAATAATGTGGATTGGAAGAGCAATGACATGGAAGAGGATCAAGGAGAGTTGAGTAGAGCACCAGAGAGCATCAAAGTAAAAATTCCCGAAATGACATCTGATTGGCAGAGTCCTGTTAGGTCTTCCCCAGATGATATATATGCTGTCTGCACATCAATTTCCACTACAACACCTCAAAGATCTCACGAGGCTGTAGAAGCATCTCTGCCTGCAATAACAAGGACAAAAAGTAACTTGGGAAAGAATATTAGAGAACATGGTTGTAAAGTGCAGGGCACTGGAAAACCTGAAGTGAGTCGGGATAGGCCTAGCTCTGTGAGAACTTCTAGAGAGGACATCTACACTGTTCGTCCATCGCCAGAAAATACGGGTCAGAAACCGTTTGAAGCTTTTGAACCATCTTATGGTGCAAGTTTGTCCCATTTCGACGATGGTCTTGCTGCTAAGTATGGTGGTTTCGGTGGAGGCTATAGAATGCCGGATCCTCCTTTCCTACCGGATCAGTTTCCATTGAGAAATGGTCCTAACGAGATGTTTGATTTCCGAGGATATTCAGACCTTGATAGAGGGATTGGTCAAAGAGAATATCCACAGCAGTACGGTGGGCACTTGGACCCCATGTTAGCTCCTCCTCCTCCTCCAAATCTGATGGACAATGCATTCCCATTGCAACAACGTTATGCGCCTCATTTCGATCAAATGAATTACCAGAGGATGAGCTCTTTCCCACCTCAGCCTCCATTGCAACCTAGCGGACATAATCTCTTAAATCCTCATGACTTTCCACTGCCACCGCCACCACCTAGTGACTTCGAAATGAGTCCAAGGGGTTTTGCCCCTGGCCCGAACCCGAACTACCCTTATATGAGTCGATCTGGCGGTTGGATTAATGACTAGATCAGCACTCATTATCCTTGTAGTTGCAACATTAGTAGTTTGATTGATCTTTTGTGTCTCACTCTACGAAAGTGTAGGAAGAATAGAAGAAATCTATAACTTTTCTCTGCCACTCACATGTGTAGCTAGTGGGCCTTTTAGCTGTTTAATAATATAAAAGAAAAAGAAGCCAGCTTCTATTGTCTTAAACTTTTGAGTCATATTTTGTGGTAATTCTTTAATACAGGACCACGTCAAACTCTGCTGCTTCCACAGAATTAGCAAACGACAGATCTGAGAAATGGAAGAAAAGTTTAGAAACTTAATCGAGGTATGGATCTCTGCTTTAATCTCTCTATCTTACTGTTATTACATATCGTCTAAACTCTCCAAAGGTGTTCTTCGTCTCCTCTCTATTCTTCCAGTCTGCATTCTGTTTCTTGTTCTTCCTCTGTTCCTCTCTTGTGTGCACTTTTGCGCCATTTCAGTTCTTTTTCTTTCATGGCTTGCAAACTTTAAGCTTCTTCTATTTGCCTTTGATGAGGGACCTTTGTTCCCACTTCCTCCAAAACTCTCCCGTTTCATCTGCTTCGCTTGTTTACCCATCAAAATCAGACAAGACCCTTCTCCAAATGCGATACCAAATCTTCATCCTAAACCTATGCCTAAATGGGTTTTGGCTGTTAAAATTTTGGTCTTGGGCGTCTTGTTACATGTTTATGAATACAGGGATGGTTTGCCTCGGTTTGTTGTCTTGGCTCTCTATTGTCTCCATATTTACCTTGAGGTAGAACTTGTCTTGGTCTTTGTTGGAGCCGTGGTATCTACTCTTCTTGGGTGTAACATCGAGCCGGTGTTCAATGAGCCCTACCTAGCTACCTCCCTACAAGACTTCTGGAGCCGCAGATGGAACCTCATGGTTTCAGCCGTCCTACGCTCAACCGTTCACATTCCGGTTCAGCGTTTTTTCAAACGCATACTCAGTCCAGACGGGGCTATGTTTGCTGGGGTCATGGCATCGTTCTTTGTCTCAGGCTTGATGCATGAGCTGCTCTACTTTTACATGATCCGTAAGCCTCCAACTTGGGAAGTCACTTGTTTCTTTGTGTTGCATGGTGCTGCCACTGCCACTGAGATAGCGGTGAAGAGAACACAATGGTTGAGGCCACCGCACCGGGCTGTCTCTGGTCTTGTAGTTCTGACGTTTGTGAGTGTGACGGGCGTTTGGCTATTCCTCGCTCAAGTGCTGAGAAACAATGTCCATGAGAAAGCGATTGGAGAATGTTTATTGGTTCTTGACCTAGCCAAGTTATTCACTTCTTCATGATTCTTTATTAAAGGCAAAGAGCGGTAGCAGAGCAACCAAACTTTGTTTCTCTTCATTGTTTGAAAACGTATATAGAAGTGTGAGACACGTCGTCTAGTGTGAAACATTCTTGACATGCTATTAAATTGAATCAAGCTCAACAAATTCAATAAATATGGCGTAAATGTTTTCTAAGTTCTAACAAATGATGAAATATGAACATCTTACTTTGTATATTATTAATGCAATATTTGTTAGAAGAATTTTAAAATAAAACAAACTCTGCCAAATCTATAATCTTACTTTAATCATGCCGCGTCGTTTGTCTGGATTTGTCATACGAACATTCCGAATCTATTTGGATTTCTTGATTTTATAATGTAAAAGAAAATGTAATATGGAGTTTTTTCTAAGATTCATTTATCTTTTACTTGCGAATTGAAAATCTGGTAAATACATATATGTTATTTCCAAATCATTAAATAATTGAATAATACAAGTTTAAAAAATAAAAAAAATGAAAGTACATGAGACAATAAACCCTCTAACTTTGAAGTTCTATCCTTTTACCTCTTTGAAAAAAATAGTTTTTGAATGATCCAAAATAAAAATGACGCAAACTTGACAAATTAGAAACGTATTACCAGTTATGGTTTTTGGCATTATTCATGTTCTTCTGGTTGTAGATAACATTATTTAAGTCGCATCATTATGAAACAGTTAGCAACCAACAGAACCAAGAGAGAAAAGATGGAAGAAGAGTTGAGAAACCTAATCAAGGTTTGGATCTCTGCCTTAATCTCCATATCTTACTGTTACTACATCTCATCAAAAATCTCCAAAGGTGTTCTTCGTCTCCTCTCTCTTCTTCCCATCTTCATCATCTTTCTTCTTCTTCCTCTCTTCTTCTCTTCTGTCCACTTCTGCGTCATCTCAGGTTTCTTCTTCACATGGCTCGCAAATTTCAAGCTCTTTCTCTTTGCTTTCGATCAAGAACCTTTAAGCCCACTTCCCTCAAATCTCACCCGTTTCTTCTGCTTCGCTTGTTTCCCCATCAAAATCAATAAAAACCCTTCTTCAAATCGAATCCACAACAAACCTATGTCTAAATGGGTCCTTGCTTTCAAACTTTTGATCTTTTCCTTCTTATTACATGTGTATAGAAACAACTATGATTCCGGTTTATCACGGTTCGCTTTCTTGGCTCTCTTTACCATTCATGTTTACCTCGAGGCAGAACTTATCTTAGTCTTCGTCGGTGCCTTGATGTCTATGCTTCTTGGTTGTGAAATGGAACCGGTATTCAATGATCCTTACTTAGCCACTTCTTTACAAGAGTTTTGGAGCCGTAGATGGAACCTCATGGTCCCAGCCGTACTCCGTCCAGCCGTCCACATACCGGTTCAGCGATTTTGTGCACCGTTACTCGGTCTACACCGGGCTTTTTACGCTGGAATGTTAGCCACGTTTATTGTCTCTGGTTTAATGCATGAGCTGATTTACTTTTATGTTATCCGCAAATCTCCAACTTGGGAAGTCACTTGCTTCTTTCTTTTGCATGGAGTTGTAACTTGCCTAGAGATAGCGATGAAGAGGATGCGGTGGCTTCCTACGCCACGTCGGGCGGTCTCGGGTCTTGCAATTACGGTGTTTTTGCTCGTTACAGCTGGTTGGTTGTTTTACCCTCAAATGTTAAGAAATGATGTGCATAAGAGAGTGATAAGTGAATGTTTGTTGGTTATTGACGTTGTTAAAAGGCACGTTGTCTGTATTTTAATGTAACGCATAATTTGAAGAAGAGTTTTTTTTCTTTATCCTTATCATTGTTATTATCGACAACACTTTAAGCTCCCAAATGCGTTACAAATTTGGACACTCCGATCTACATTAAAATGGTTTTTTCATTGTTGAGGTTCGTGCATGATAAAGACCTGTCACATGCGTCCGCTCGCATCGGTTTGAGGATATCCTGGAGAGTTGAGAGGCAAAACAGGTTTATTTGTCCGAATCTGTAATAGCTTTCATGTCATTTTTGATTCATCCTATTATTATTTAAATTCATCCCATCAAAATAACGTTACGGTTATTGAAAAAGAAAAAGAAGATCTAGAGAGATGGAAGAAGAACTCAAGAACTTCATCAAGCTTTGGATTTCAGCAATAATCTCCATATCTTACTGTTACTACTTATCAACAGGAATCAAAGCTGGTGTTTTTCGATTACTCTCTGTTCTTCCTGTATGTGCTCTGTTTCTTGTTTTTCCTCTGTTTTTCTCCTATGTTCACTTCTCTGGTTGCATGGCTTTTTTCCTCTCATGGCTCGCAAATTTCAAACTCATCCTCTTCTCCTTCGATCAAGGTCCTCTTTCCCCACTTCCTCGAACTCTCTCCCGATTCATATGCATCACTTGCTTCCCCATCAAGCCTCAACAAAACCCTAATATTCAAAATTATAAAATCCCCATATGGCTTTTCGCCATTAAAGTTGTCATCTTTGTTGTCTTGTTACAAATGTATGAATACAAACAATATCTGTCTCCGGCTTTATTATTGGTTTTTAATTCTCTACATATATTCTTGGAGCTTGAGATTGTCTTTATGCTCGTCAAAGCATTGGTCTTTATCACTCTTGGCTGCGATCTAGAGCCACAGTCCAATGAACCATACTTAGCCACTTCTCTTCAAGACTTCTGGGGTCGTCGGTGGAACCTCATGGTCCCGGCGATTCTCCGGCCGGCTGTCTACCTCCCGGCGAGACGAATGGCCTGTCGGAAAGTTAACTCCGATCAGGCTATGTTCTTGGGAGTTTTCGCAGCGTTTCTCGTCTCCGGTGCGGTTCATGAGATGCTCTTCTTCTATCTTACCCGTGAGGTTCCTACAGGGGAAGTCACTTGGTTCTTTTTGTTACATGGAGTTTGCACGGTGGCGGAAGTGGCGGTGAAGAAGAGTACATTTGTGCGGCGATGGTGGAGAGTGAGTCCGACGGTGTCACGTCTTCTGACGGTCGGTTTTGTTGTTGTGACGAGTGGTTGGTTCTTTTTCCCTCTTATAAGGAGTGGCATCATCGAAAGACTCGCTAGCGAAGCCTTAATGTGCATTGATTTCGTCAAGCACAAGTTTCTTCTGTTACTTTTGGGTGATTAATCGCTGAAACATGCATGATTCATGGATTTATGTGTTTTCTATAGCTGGATTATCAACTCATATAACTTTGAGTAAATAAAGGTTATATATGATTAGTAGTTGGGTTAGTAGATGTCAAATCCTGGAAACTTATTTGGTCTTTATCTAGATCATCTACTCGTTGACCAAATGATTAATCATTATCATTAATGTAAATAAAACTAAATAGTGATTATCACACTCACTAACATTTGGAACGTGTTTTTGATTCATTCGATTATTTAAATACTTTGAAAAACTCATATTAGTCAAAGCCTCGGTGATTGGGAAGAAAAAAGAAGATCTCGAGAGATGGAGGAAGAACTCATGAGCTTAATCAAAGTATGGGTTTATGCAATAATCTCCATATCTTACTGTTACTACACATCAACAAGAATCAAATCTGGTGTTTTTCGATTACTATCTGTTCTTCCTGTTTGTGTTCTGTTTCTTGTTCTCCCTCTGTTTGTTTCCTCTGTTCACTTTTCTGGTTCCACAGCATTTTTCCTCTCATGGCTTGCCAATTTCAAACTAATCCTCTTCTCCTTCGACCAAGGTCCACTTTTCCCAGTTCCCTCAAATCTCTCCCGATTCGTCTGCTTCACTTGCTTCCCCATCAAGCTTCAACAAAACCCTAAACCTCAAAATCAAATGCCTAAATGGGGTTTCGCAGTTAAACTTGCCTTCTTTGGTGTGTTGTTGCATATGTATGAATACAAACAACATATGTCTCCGACTGTTCTATTGGTTCTCTATTCTCTGCATATATACTTGGAGTATGAGATTCTCTTAGCTCCCTTGAAAGTTCTGCTTAGTATCTCTCTTTGGTGCGACCTCGAGCCGCATTTCAATGAACCATACTTATCCACCTCTCTTCAAGACTTCTGGGGTCGTCGATGGAACCTCATGGTCCCGGCGATTCTCCGGCCGGCTGTCTACCTCCCGGTGCGACAAATGGCCGGTCGGAAAATGAACTCTGATCAGGCTTTGTTCTTGGGAGTTTTTGCCTCGTTCCTTGTTTCCGGTGTGGTTCACGAGCTTATTTTCTTCTATTTTACACGTGAATCGCCGACAGGTGAAGTCACTTTGTTCTTTGTATTACATGGAGTTTGCACTGCCGCTGAATGCGCTGCGAAGAGGACGAGGTTGGTGCGGCGATGGAAGGTGAGTCAGATGGTTTCACGACTGCTCACGGTGGGATTTGTTGTTATGACCGGTGGTTGGTTGTTTTTCCCTCACCTTGCAAGGAGTGGCATGATCGAGAGACTAGCTGACGAAGCCTTTTTGTTTATTGGTTTCGTCAAGCACAAGTTTTTCTACCTTTGTAGAAACCAATCGCTAAAATCGTAGATTTATGGTTATAGCTAATTTTATCAATCATATTACTTTTGATGATTTGGGAAGAGAACTAAAGAGATATTCTGTGATTGAAACGGCTTTGGTAAATGTCAAATCGTGGAAACAACGTCATTGTTTCTACTTTCTAAGTCTAGATATATTTTATAAAATACAAATCTAAAAGTTTTGTGGACAATTTGAGTTGAATAAGACAAAACAAGTGTTTGATTTATATATTCGACTTATATTGGACAATTTAAATTTGGTTTGTGTAGTGGACCATTGCAAGTGATTATGTAAGTGCACCATCTTATGTTCTTATACAAGTGAACATCTTAAACCAATAATTGCTCTCTGATCCAACTATGCGTAATAAAAAGTGTAATTAAACGAGGATTTTAGATTACGTTTACACAAACCATTTTTAATCACACATGTTGGACTGCAACCAAAGAGAGATCTAATACCGGGTTGATTGGACTAAACCAAACTTCTGTCTATTCACTATTATAATTTTCTTTTGTTTTTAAGTCATTCGGATTGTTGCACTACTTCGTGAATTGGTGTAGTTAGTTGCCATCAAAAGTGTTTTGCTCAGAATTGACCATATAACTTCTACTTATTTTGCTTATATTTTGCTTATATTTTGATTATGTTATGCTATATTCTGTCTAATTTTGTTAACTTATCGGACACTTGGTTTAATTTAATATAATTATGTCATGAGACATGTTCAATTAAAATAATAAGATGTTGGAGAAAATGAGAAATTGGTAAAAGTGACTTACCTCTAGTACACTTCGTGAAATTGCTAGAGATGGGATTTTGGGAGGAAAATGGTAGAATGATTAAAACCCCAAGGTAAAAATCTCCATAATGCATTAATCTTCTACCCATTTTAGCTAAGGCTTACTTTCGAATGCTGTTATAACTTATAAAACTAACAATGATACTTTTTTGTTTTTATAAGAATGTAAATATCATTAGTAAAGAAATGTAGTGGTTATACAAAAATGCTTAACTAAAGTTTATTGTGTCCTTGTAAAAAAAACTAACAACGATTCTTATCACTTTATCACGCGACCAGAATTTCTTACTTAGACCAAATGACCAACCATTCTCCGATCCTCATTCCAAGGAGATATTTTACAATATTTGTTACATTTACTACTCAACACTCCACAACTACCCAATGACTCAATATTAATGCTCTTCTTTGTAGCCTTTGATCTACCTCTCACCTACTTTATGTAATTGAGGTTGCCTCTGTAACAATGTAACTATAGTTTTTCCCATTTCAAGACACATAAAAAAATAGCCAAGTAATAAGTTATAACCTCGGTGATTGCCAAAAACAACAACACAAACAAAGATCTGAGAGATGGATGAAGAACTCAAGAACTTGATCAAAGTATGGGTTTCTGCAATAATCTCGATATCTTATTGTTACTACATACCACCTAGAATCAAATCTGGTGCTCCTCGATTCCTCTCTGTTTCCCCTGTTCTTGCTCTGTTTCTTGTTCTTCCTCTGTTTTTCTCCTCTCTGCATTTATCTTTAATCACAGCGTTTTTCCTCACATGGCTTGCTAATTTCAAACTCATCCTCTTCTCCTTCGATAAAGGTCCTTTAATCCCAATTCCAACAAATTTCCCTCGATTCTTCTGCTTCACTTGCTTCCCCATCAAGGTTCAGCAAAACCCTAAATCTCAAAACCATTTGCCCAAATTGGTTTTCGCCATTAAACTTGCAATCTTTGCAGTGCTATTACATTTGTATAGCTACAGACAAAATCTGTCTCCGACTATACTATTAGGTCTCTATTTTGTGCATCTCTACTTAGAGATTGAGATTATATTAACGTTTGTTAAAGTTGTTGTTTTTATCTCTCTTGGCTGCGATCTTGAGCCACAGTCCAATAAACCGTACTTAGCCACATCTCTACAAGACTTCTGGGGTCGCCGGTGGAATCTCATGGTTCCGGCGATTCTCCGGCCAGCCGTTTACGCACCAATGCGGCGAGTCTCTGAACGCAAAATGAGTTCCGGTTGGGCTCTGTTTCCGGGGATTTTGGCAGCGTTTATCGTCTCCGGTTTGGTTCACGAATTGCTCTTCTTCTATTTGATACGTGAGATGCCTACAGGAGAAGTTACTCTGTTCTTTGTGTTACATGGCGTTTGTACTGCTGTAGAATTGGCGGTGAAGAAGAAAACGACGGTAGCACAGCGGTGGCGGTTGAGTCCGGGGGTGTCGCGGGTTCTCACGGTGGGGTTTGTGTTTGTGACTGGTGGTTGGTTGTTTACACCTCAGCTTAAAAGGAGCGGGGTGATGGAGAGATTCACATCTGAAGCTGTGTTGCTCGTTGAGTTCATTAAGCGATAAGTTATTTTATTTACGTTGTTGGGGATATTTTATAACGAGTGTTAAATGAGCACGAGTTAACGTTATTGAGTCCGGTTGAGCATCAAAGTCCATAATGGTCAACTACTTATCTTGAAATGAATCGAACTTGTCTTGTTGAAGATGTCGGCAAGTTGGAATTAGTAGAAACTCTTTAAGATGCTGCCAGCATGTCTCTTGGTCTCTTCATGCCGTTTCTTTCTTTCTTATCAAACCCTAAAAAAACTGACTTGCTTCAGTTCCAAGTTCGTTGTACATGACGATTTGTTTTTACTTGGAACTAAAGAATGAAATAATAGTGTTACTTGGAACCAAACCAACACTTCCTATCGATCGATCAATTTTTGTTCCCTCGACTACTGTTTGTGTCATGTTCACGTGAACCCTTTGTAGAGAGATTATCTAAATACAACATAGTTGGGAGGAAAGATCGCCAAAGAGCGTTAGCGAGAGGAAGAAAAAAACTATATGGATTTCCCATATAACGTCAAGCATAGGTCAAAATGTTTACTCTGCTGTCAAATTATTTAAGAAATAGAAGCTTCATTGCTCCCTCATCGGTAGAATTCGTCAACTTATTGCAGGTTTTGAATCATTCAAATTCTTTAGTTCCAGGCGAAAACGAATTTTTATGATATATTGATATTGCTTGTGTAGTTGTGTTACGAGAGATGGGTGCGTTTCAACTCGTACTTAGAACGGGAGGTCCCGCATGGCTTCATAATCGCATTAAGGAGAAACGACAACCTTAGTTTTATTTCACTGTTTTTTACGAGTGTTAATTATGCTCTGCTCTGCTAACTTTTTCATAAAAAAATTCAATATTTAAGACGTTGAAAAGAAAAACTATAAACGGTAGTCATACTTATTTTTTTTTATTTTTACATACACTACTAGTACTATATTACTATATCATAAAAGAGGAAAGTACTTAATTTGATAGATTTTCCAGAGCCATTAACTACTCAACAACTGCCAATAGTTTTTTCCCTTAAATGTGTAACAAACATACTGTCTTTATTAATTGCTCCCACGCTTATATACTACAACTGTAAACATTTTTCCTATGTTTCTTGGTTTATTATCACTTAACCAGTAACCATGGAGGAAGAACTCAAGTTATTCATCCAAGTATGGGTTTCTGCAATCATTTCAGTAACTTATTGTTACTACTTAACACCCAAAATCAAAACCAGTCTTCTTCGATTACTATCTGTTCTTCCTGTTTGTGTTTTGTTTCTTATTATTCCTATCTTTTTCTCCACTGTTCATTCCTCTTTCACTATTGCATTTTTCCTCTCAGGTCTTGCAGTTCCAAAACTCATCCTCTTTGCATTAGAAAAAGGTCCTCTTTTTCCACTTCCTCCTAATCTCCCTCATTTCGTCTGCTTTGCTTGCTTCCCCATCAAGCTTCAAAAAAAACCTAACCCTGAAAATACTAACCATTTCCCCAAATGGGTTTTTGCCCTGAAAGTTTTCATCTTTGGTGCCTTGTTACTACAAGCGTATCATTACAAACAATTTCTATCTACGAATTTTCTATTGGGTCTCTATGCTCTGCATATATACTTGGAGCTTGAGATTTCCTTAACCTTGATAAAATTTCTCGTCAGTATCACTCTTGGGTGTGACCTCGAGCCACAATTCAACGAACCATACTTAGCCACCTCTCTACATGACTTCTGGGGTCACCGATGGAACCTCATGGTCTCGAAGATTCTCTGGCTCGCAGTGTACAACCCCATACGGCAATGGCGAGCCAAGAGCTCCGAGTGGGATCGGTTCTTCGCGATTTTCGCCACGTTCCTCGTCTCTGGTGTGGCTCACGAGATTCTCTACTTCTATTTGACACGTGAGAAGCCTACATGGGAGGTGACTTGGTTCTTTGTGTTACATGGGTTTTGCATGGCGGCTGAAGTGGCACTGAAGAGGAAGACGAAGTTGGTGCAGCGGTGGCCGGTGAATCCGGCAGTGTCGAGACTGCTTACGGTGGGGTTTGTGTTTGTGACTGGTGTTTGGCTATTTTCCCCCCAGCCTATTAGGCACGGCTTGATGGAGAGGTTCATCAATGAAGACTTGTTTCTAATTGATTTCTTTAATCGTAAGTTATATATCCTCTTAGGGTTGTTTACGAGTCTTTAATAAATGGGAAAATTGGAAACAAAGGATAAATATTTAAAGAAAGAGATGGTAAGATTCTAAGAGAAATTGAAGCGAGGGAAATAAAGAAAGATAAATTGAAAAAAAAAGAGTTTTGTTTTGGAGTTATTTGAGAGGAGTGAACAGCTTAATTTTTGTGAAGAATAGAGGAAGACAATATCGAAGAAGTGATGAACGACGACTCCAAGTAAAAGAATATTGATTTGCTCCAAGTAAAAATAAATTGGTTTGGACTTTTTGTTTTGTATTTTGTAAGCATAAAAAAGCTGGAGATATAGTGGGATTTAAATTATATTAAACGCATATGTCACCAATCTTGATCATAAAATGTATAGATGGAAATTTTTTTAAATATTTATCTTTTATTTCCAATTTCCCCTTAATAAAATTTACATGTTTATTTATCAAAGTTGTTTTGTTTTCGCTAAACTATCTTACAAATAAATTAATAGGTGTTGAAGACAAAACTTCATTTTTCATCTATCCTAAAAATAAAGAAACCTGAAAAATATGGCAAATTTACTAAAAATATTCCGGTAGAGTAGTAGTCTTTTTGAATAATAGTATTTTTCGAAAATTGGTACATCTAAGATTCAAAAGGGGTATTTCATGAAAATTCCTCATATATTTGTCTATACTAAAAATATAACTTTATAATAATTTGATGAAATAAATCGGTGATTAATATTTTTGGACAGTTAGGTATACTGGTCTAGTGTTAAACTTGACTTGAAGTTGAACCATGTGAATTCTCCCATACGGAGAACTACCACCTTACACCGATAGTCTCAACTAAACATGAACCATAAACTCTTTGACAATTTCTCACTTTCTTTTTATTTTTCTTCTTTACTTTGAATATTAATTAGTTGGCTGTTGGCACGCTTTTGGTTACTCATCTAATTCACACTATATCAAATCACATTACAGAGAGGCGTTTGAAGAGTTCTGATTTTTATTTTTTTTTATTTTTGTGTAAACAGAGAAAGGAGTCAAGGACTGATTCTAATACTGATATAACGGAAGTAGTGGGTAAGTTGTAGTTGTAGCAAAAACCAATGTTACTTGCTTAAACTCAGCAACCCATTAACAAAAAAAAACTGAGAGATGGAGGAAGAAATCAAGAGCTTGATCAATGTAGGGTTTTTAACAATTATCTCAGTATCTTACTGCTACTGCTTACCACCAAGAATCAAATCTGGTGTTCTTCGATTACTCTCTATTTTTCCGGTCTGTGTTTTGTTAGTTGTTCTTCCTCTGTTCTTCTCCTTTTCAATTTTCACTTCCACCACAGCGTTTTTCTTATCAGCTATTGCCAATTCAAGACTCATCCTCTTTTCCTTTGATCAAGGTCCTCTTTTTCCACTACCTTCAAATCTATTCAGATTTACCTGCTTTACTTGCTTCCCAATCCAGCGTCAACAAAACCCTAAATCTCAAGATCATTTGTCCACGTATGTTTTTCCCGTTAAAATTGCAATCTTTGTTGTGTTGTTATATGTGCATAACGACATACAAAACCTTCCTCGTACTTTTCTATTGTGTCTCCATCCACTGTATGTATATTTGTTACTTGAGATTCTCTTAACGCTCCTTAGAATTCTAATGACTATCATTCTTGGTTGTGACCTAGAGCCACATTTTCACGAACCATACTTAGCCACATCTCTTCAAGACTTTTGGGGTCGCAGGTGGAACCTCATAGTCTCGGCAAGTCTTCGGGCAATCGTCTACACTCCTGTGCGGCGTGTCTGCCAACGAGTAATGAGCTCTGATTATGCAATGTTGATTGGTGTTTTTGCGACGTTTGTAACCTCTGGTGTGGCTCATGAAGTGGTTTTCTTTTATATAACCCGTGCGATGCCTACAGGGGAAGTCGCTTTATTCTTTCTCTTACATGGAGTTTGCACGGTGGCGGAAGTGGCAGCGAAGAGGACGGCGTTTGTACGGAGGTGGCCGGTGAGACCAGTCGTATCTTGGATGTTCACGATAGCGTTTGTAAATGTGACCGCTGGTTGGCTGTTTTTTCCTCAGTTGATTCGGAACAACCTGGGGGAGAGATGCTCCAATGAAATCTCCTTGCTCATTGATTTCTTCAGAAGCAAGTTATTTTATTTTCCCCAGTGAATTACATTTCTAAATGGATTCCGTAGGGTTATTGTTAACAATCACATTATTTAATGATATACTTACAAAAAATGCAGCTATCACATTATATAAGAACTTAGAAGTTAACTTAAAAATTAAGTTGCTATGTATCTCATTCTGTAAGTTAATATTACAAAATCTCAAATTTGCATTACAAGACTAAACTTAACTATGACCTCACCACACGCAACACCCAAGTTATAACCTAGATCAGTGATTGAAAAACGCCAAAAATTCATAACAAAAAGAAAGTCTGAGACATGGAGGAAGAACAACTCAAGAGATTGATCAAAATATGGATTCTAGTTGTAATCTCAGTATCTTATTACTTACTTATCAACCAGAATTAAAGCTGGTATTATCAAAATAGTCCGGATTCTATTTTCCAAAAGTCCATGGATCTCCAAAAATGGGCCTTCATATTAACAAAGCCCAAGTAGAGGTTGCCGAAGAAAACAATCCCATTCCCTAAACGACGTCATATAAGCGATAAAGTCAAAAGGGGTCAAGACTCGCTGACCCATGGAGAGTCTTTCGTTAACTTAGCCTCTACAACACAAAAAACGGACAGAAATCAAAGGCAGGTAAGAAATCCGTGAGGCGTGTCCTGAGATTCATATCTGCTTCATCGCCGATTTCGTCGTGGCCTCAGGTAGTTGCATCAATTTGATAATTCTTCCAGATTTCGTTTGAATTTGAACTCAATTTCACAAATTCATTTTTGATTTCAAAATTAGGGTTTCTCTTTCCCATTTGGGAATTCGAGTTTTCAATTGTACAATTGAGAGCTTTGTTCGTATTCATTTCATTGACATATCAGATTTATGAATTTTGACTCAATCGATTTTTAATGTATATGTTATTGGGATTATAATTGAGTTGTTGAAGTTCCCTTCAGACCAATTGAAATGTCTTGATGCATATCTGTGTTTGGTTTGCAAATTTAATGTTAAAGTATGTATATTTATTAATTTTAGTTTTGTTGCAATTCTAGATAATTAAGTATCTTTCCTTTTTTGATTTTTGTTGATCAACAGTTTTGCTTGTGAATAACTTGCCTTGTTGGGTATGGCCACTGAGGCGTTTGTGAAACCCGTTGTACCAAATGGTCATGACGGGTACGAAGATGAAGATGAAGATGACATTCCTTTGGTTTTTAAGAGAAACAGTAATACAGCAGCTACAACAAATCGTCCTAGCCCTATTAATAATGCTATGAGAAACTCGGCTATTGGTTCCACCAAGTCCTCACCACCAATGAGGTCTCCTTTAACAAGCCCGAATAGGTCAGCTTCTTCATCCACTAGAAGTTCAATGATGAAACCAGCATTACCGTCATCTTCATCTGTTCAACGTTCGACTCTGAAGTCACCGTTGCGAGATGATAGATCTGTTGTTGCTAAGGAGAGGAACGGTTTTGGGAAAGCTCCTTCTGTGTCTAAAAGTGATGATGAGGATTCTGAGGATGATAAACCATTGAGTGCTAGGCTTAAATTGGATTCTAAAGAGGTTACCAAACAGCCAAGCTCTTCAGGACGTGGGAGTACGCAGCAAGCAGTACAAAAGAGCAACATGAGGCCTCAGGGATTGAGTGATTACACTAAAAAGAAAGTTTTGGATGAGAGAGCTCCCATGTCCTCAACGGTTCAGACAAAGACCAGTGTGGGTACATCAAGTAGCAAGCCTGTTCATATTGAACAGAAGAGACCTTTGGTTAACAATATTGATCGGAATGGTTTGAAACCTAAGACTGAAGGGCACAGTTCTCAGGCACCTGCTAAGAGACCTCTTGAAAAGGGGAGTTCTTCGAATCAATCTTCTGTTAAGAGGCCCAAGCTGTCAGAGCCAGCTAGACCAGTGAAAGTGGAGCAAGGTTCACATATTTCAGCTACGCAAGATGCCAAAGGAAAGAATCTGGATGCATCGAAGCCGTTGAGAGCTAACCAAGCAACTGTTAAAGAAGATAACTCAGATGGTGATGATCATGTTCCTATTGCCTCAAGGATGAAGTCAGATTCCTCAAATAATAAATCGTCTTCCGCAAAGCCAAGTTCTAGTAAAATGATAGCGTCTTCATCCAGAACAATAGCTCAAAAGCCCAACAAATGGGTGAAAGATTCTAAATATTCGAAATCTTCTAAATCATTACCTTCTGGAGATGGGCAAAAGAAATGGAAAACTCTACAGCACAATGGTGTTATTTTTCCACCTCCATATAAGCGTCATGGGGTTAAGATATTGTTCCAGGGAAAGCCTGTTGACTTAACTCCTGAACAAGAAGAGGTCCGTCATTTTTTCTGCGTCTCTGTCCCATGATTGTATATTCGCTTACTTTCTGCAGCCGTTACTTTCATCTCATTTCCCAGAGTGTTTTTGCATCCTTTCTCTAGTCATGAGTGGTGAGCTGATAATATCGTCATTTCTATCTGCAGGTTGCAACTATGTTTGCGGTGATGAGGGAAACAGAATATTATAAAAAACCAAAGTTCAGAGAGAATTTCTGGAATGATTGGCGGAAACTACTTGGAAAGAACCATATGATTAAAAGTTTAGATGATTGTGACTTCACTCCCATATATGAATGGTATATGCAGGAGAAGGAGACAAAGAAACAAATGACTGCAGAAGTAAATAACAGTTTCTATAAGATAAAGTCCATGAGTACGCTCTTCTCATGAAGCTGTTGCTGATAATGTTATAATGCTAACGATGTACAGGAGAAAAGGATTGTGAAAGAGGAGAAATTAAAGCAGGAGGAGAAATATATGTGGGCTGTTCTTGATGGTGTCAGGGAGAGGGTAATTTCTTTTTTTGTTGTTGATAGAAATCTATTTCCAGCTTCTTAAAATTTGCTAACCATATTTTGCAACAATTCCAGATTGGAAATTTCAGAGTTGAGCCCCCTGGGTTGTTTCGAGGCCGGGGAGAACATCCCAAGGTTTATTTTTGCTGCAGTTTCTTACATTATCCTTAAACTATATTATTCTGTGTATGCTGTAGTATCATATTTACAACATTTTTCTTCTTTGTTCCCCCATCTTCCATAGTTATTTCTCATTTTAGTAATTTTCTCTTCTGCGTCATTATGTTCAAGATGGGGAAACTGAAAAAGCGGATTCGTCCTTGTGATATTACAATCAACATTGGTAAAGAGGCGCCTATTCCAGAATGCCCTATCCCTGGTGAAAGGTCTTGTTTTTATATGCTTCCCTTTGAAAAAGACACATGTTTTGTTTTTTCCTATGACCTGATTCTAAGAGTGCTGTTCTTTTTCAGATGGAAAGAAGTTAAGCATGACAATACTGTTACCTGGCTTGCTTTTTGGAGTGATCCTATCAATCCAAAAGAGTTCAAGTATGTATTCTTGGCAGCTAGCAGTTCGTTGAAGGGACAAAGCGACAAAGAGAAGTATGAGAAAGCGAGGAAGCTACATGTAATGAGCTTTTGATGCCGTTTAAAGCTTTTCTGGAAACCATCCTGCTTTCCCATTTCTTACCTAGCAACATACCATCTGTTTGCAGAACCATATAGGGAGTATTAGAGCAGCATACACCAAAGATTTTAATAACAAGGATGTAACAAAGCGGCAAATAGCAGTGGCAACATATCTCATCGATAAGCTAGCCCTTAGGGCTGGAAATGAGAAGGTAAGTTAACAAAGATTCTTCTTTAATTAAAGAGATCCTTCGTTCTATTCATTTTCTCATTGGTTTTGGCTTATAAGAGATCATTACTCCATAAGACCCGCTTCTTACTCATAATAGAACATGTTTCTGGAATTTCAAGCAATTCTCTCACATTTTCCTTTCTTATTTTTATTGTATAGGATGACGATGAGGCAGATACTGTTGGTTGTTGTACATTGAAAGTAGGAAACGTGGAGTGTATTCCTCCAAATAAGTTAAAGGTATACACTTGATCTCAACCTAAACAAAATTGACTGCAGAATGTATCTGCGAGAGTACTAAAATGCCTGGCTTATTGATTTGTTGAAGAAGGTTATTTTTTATTGCATATTATAGTGACTTATGGTATTCGCTTTGGCATTTTCAGTTTGACTTCCTTGGTAAAGACTCTATTCAGTATGTAAACACAGTTGAGGTTGAGCCTCTGGTGTATAAGGCAATTGGGCAGTTCCAAGCAGGTTAGTTAATAATTATGTAGGCTATCTAATCTTATAATTGACCTTTGGAAACTGGATAAATGACTTTTGGTTTCGTCTTCTATCCAGGAAAATCGAAAACCGATGATCTCTTTGATGAGCTAGATACTTCAAAACTCAATACTCATCTTAAGGAGCTTATGGCTGGTCTCACAGCCAAAGTATTCCGTACGTATAATGCATCCATCACATTGGATTTAATGGTATGTTTTCTATTACTCAGTTGTCACAATCCTAATGATATAGGTTTCTTAAGCCGTTTTGGATGATGTTATGACAGTTGAGTAAAGAAACCAGAGACGGTGACGTTCCTGAAAAAGTGGTGGTTTATCAGCAAGCGAACAAGGAGGTAATGACAATTATTCTCTCTGCTATTTTACAGATAAGAGAATATGATCATCTTATTCTTTTTTGTTAGGTTGCTATCATTTGTAACCATCAACGTACTGTCTCGAAATCTCACGGAGCACAAGTGGAGAAGCTGGCTGTGAAAATAGAAGAACTAAGGGTATAACATAAGCAAATCCTAGTTAAATATGATCAAGATACAATTTCAACTTTCTCACTCCCATAATCTTTGTACTTCTCTGCAGGAGCAAATAAAAGAGCTGAATATTGATCTCGACAGGGCTAAGAAAGGAAGAACACCGTTAATGGGATCTGATGGAAAGAGAAAGAGGAACTTAACACCTGAAGCGTAATATCTAAACCTCTCTTCATATACATTATTTATCGCATAAGCATCTCCTTTAAAACAACTCCCTCTTTGGAAAAACAGATTGGAGAAGAAGATAATGCAAACGCAAGGTAAGATCGAGAAGATGGAAAGAGATATGCAAACAAAAGAAGATATGAAAACTGTCGCATTGGGCACATCTAAGATCAACTACATGGATCCTAGGATCACTGTTGCGTGGTGCAAACGACATGATGTCCCCATTGAGAAGGTAATATGTAAAGAGCTTCAACAAAGTAACAGAATTGCAAACACTTGAAATTTACTTGTGTTTTGCTATTGCAGATATTTAACAAGTCTCTTCTGGCTAAGTTCGCTTGGGCAATGGATGTTGATCCTGAGTTCAGATTCTGTTCAAGTACCGATGAATAAATACATGTTCGTTGAGGCCAGTTTCACCTAACTACCATTCACCATACATTTACAGAGATATAGAGAGAAAGAGTTAAAAAGAGAAGAAGAATGATAGCAAGACCCTGTAAAAGAGGTTTCTTCTCTCTTATTAGTAAACCAAAGACTAATCTATGGATGTTTTATAGAAAAACAGTTACAATTTTTTACTCCAATAAATAAATAATTCAGGTTAATAATATTAAGAATTATACATAAAATGGTAGTACCTTTCTTTAATCTATATACTATGGATGATTAATAAGTTTATGCATTAAGTAATGAAAATTTTTAAGTTTTTTTTGTGACAAAATTCATTTTAACCTTTTTTAGTACTTGAAATAACTTTAATAATTTACAAATTAACTTTCAAATGGTTAAAAGTTTTGATGACACATTGTTTCGTATATCTAAATAGTATCTAAATGCTAAATTATCCGTTGATACGTAATTTTATCCCATAAGAATGTGGATATCCAAATGCTAAATTATCTATCGACACGTAAATTTTTCTGATAAAAAATCTTAAGAGCATCCAAACGTTAAATTATTTGATGATACATAATTTTATCGGATAAAAAATTGGATTTCTTTTTATTTCTGATTTTATCCCCTATTTTATTTACTTAAATATGCTTCACAATTTAGTAAATTAACCGATGAGTCAATGTTTAATCAATTTTTTCATCTTAAACCCAAAAATTAAGGGGATTTTGGCAATTAAAAAGTTTACGGTAATAAGAGTGAAAAAAATTGTCTATGGCGGTAAGATTAAACGATTTGGCGCGACTCAATACGACGTCGTAACGAAAACAAAACCCTCAAGGGGTGAACTCTCTAATCTAAAGAGAGTCTCCTTATGCCTTAGTCTCCTCGTCCTTAAAACGATAGAAACCATCGAAGCAGAAGAGAAGAGAGAACAGAGAGACGGAGGAGAGAGATAGGCTTCGCTAGACAATTTCTTCAATCTCTGGAAGAAGGTAGCTTCTTCAATCCAACGTCAAATCTCTGAAATTTGATTGTATTAAGCTTAATTTGCATCATTACCCAGTTATAGCACAAATTAGGGTTTCACATACGTAATTGGGGATTTGATATTTCAACTACACTGGATTCTTCAAATGTTGGTTCTTTGCTTTAAGATTCTCTATTTATGAATCTCAGTACTTCATTCTCTGTAGTGTAATCATTTTGTTGCTTGTAGTTGTAAACTTGTAATGGTGTTTGTTTGCCTTTCCTTGGGAAACTCTGACATTTCTTTGTGGTTTGTTTTGTGTCTTGGTCAGAAGTTGGTCTGAGCCTTCATCAACGTTGTTCTTTCGGGAATGGGCACTGAAACAGTTTCAAAACCTGTGATGGATAATGGGTCTGGAGACAGTGATGATGACAAGCCTTTAGCGTTCAAGAGGAATAATACAGTGGCTTCTAATTCGAATCAATCTAAATCCAATTCCCAGAGAAGCAAGGCAGTTCCTACCACCAAGGTATCACCTATGAGATCACCTGTGACTAGCCCAAATGGAACCACTCCTTCGAATAAAACTTCTATAGTGAAATCCTCTATGCCATCATCTTCTTCTAAGGCTTCACCAGCAAAGTCACCATTGCGGAATGATATGCCCTCTACTGTTAAGGATAGGAGCCAGTTACAGAAAGATCAGTCTGAATGTAAAATTGAGCATGAGGATTCTGAGGATGATAGACCTTTAAGTTCCATACTATCTGGAAATAAAGGGCCAACCTCTTCGCGGCAGGTTTCTTCACCGCAGCCAGAGAAAAAGAATAATGGTGATCGACCTCTTGATAGAGCAAGCAGAATTATAAAAGACGAGTCAGATGATGAAACTCCAATCTCGTCAATGTTTCGGAAGAAGATTGATAGTGGGATGTCAGGGGGCAACCAGCTCTCCAATGATGAAAAGAAACCTTTGGTTCAAAAGTTGCATCAGAATGGTTCCACAGTTAAGAATGAAGTGCCGAATGGTAAGGTATTAGGTAAGAGACCTCTGGAGAAGAATAGTTCTGCAGATCAATCTTCCTTGAAGAAGGCCAAAATATCAGCTTCACCTACTTCAGTGAAAATGAAACAAGATTCTGTCAAGAAAGAGATAGATGATAAGGGAAGGGTTTTGGTTTCACCAAAAATGAAAGCTAAACAGTTATCTACCAGAGAAGATGGAACTGATGATGATGATGATGATGATGTTCCGATATCCAAGAGATTCAAATCAGATTCCTCCAACAGTAACACATCATCTGCAAAGCCAAAAGCAGTAAAACTAAATTCTACTTCATCAGCTGCAAAGCCAAAAGCGAGAAATGTCGTTTCTCCTAGGTCCAGAGCAATGACCAAAAACACTAAGAAAGTAACGAAGGACTCAAAATATTCCACGTCTTCAAAATCATCACCTTCCTCTGGAGATGGGCAAAAGAAATGGACTACTTTGGTGCACAACGGTGTAATATTTCCACCGCCATACAAGCCTCATGGCATTAAGATTTTGTACAAGGGGAAACCTGTTGACCTAACTATTGAACAAGAAGAGGTTGTCCTCTCCATCCACGTCCTCAATCTTACTGATAAATGTTATATACCCGTTTCTTAATTGATTTTTCGTCCATCTCAATATCTAGAGTGCTTTCGTATGACATTCCAAGAAAGCATTATTATCCATGCTGATGCTATGTTGATGATATACAGGTTGCGACTATGTTTGCAGTGATGAGAGAGACAGATTATTATACTAAACCTCAATTTCGGGAGAATTTCTGGAATGACTGGCGAAGACTGCTTGGCAAGAAACATGTGATACAGAAGTTGGATGATTGTGACTTTACTCCCATATATGAGTGGCATTTGGAAGAGAAAGAGAAGAAGAAACAAATGAGCACAGAGGTAATTAAAAAAGAGAATTTTAAGTGTAATGGCTGACTATATTGGTGTCCCAGACCTATTTTTCTTTTTGTTAAAATTTTTCAAGGTGAGACTTATATCATAGTTTAATTGATGTGGTACAGGAGAAAAAAGCTTTGAAAGAGGAGAAAATGAAGCAAGAGGAGAAATATATGTGGGCTGTTGTTGATGGTGTCAAAGAGAAGGTAAATCTTCCCATAACGTTGTCATTTTCCCCAAAAGGGAGTTCCTCACTCAACTTCTGTTTATCTTTCAGATTGGTAATTTCAGAGTGGAACCGCCTGGCCTTTTCAGAGGCCGTGGAGAACATCCCAAGGTTAGTCATGTCTCCCAGAGACTAATTTTTGTAAACAACATACCTTGACGTTGCGGGTTTGGGTGGATTCAGTTGAGGCATGGTCTATTCTGTAATCTCTTTTAAAACCATCTACTGTCCGTCTTTCAGATGGGAAAACTAAAGAAGCGTATCCATCCATGCGAGATCACCTTAAATATCGGGAAAGGTGCTCCTATTCCAGAATGTCCAATTGCTGGTGAAAGGTCTTGTTTTTCCGTGATTTTCCTCTTAAATTTAAAAGCATCATATAATGATCTTTACTAAGCCATGGGAGCTGTGTGACTTTTCAGATGGAAAGAAGTAAAGCATGATAACACAGTCACCTGGCTAGCTTTCTGGGCTGATCCTATTAACCCAAAAGAATTCAAGTATGTATTTTTGGGAGCTGGCAGTTCTCTGAAAGGGCTGAGCGACAAAGAGAAGTACGAGAAAGCTAGGAATCTTACGGTAAGCAGCTTTCATTTTTATGAATCATGCTTACTCTTTCATTGTTTCTCGTTTTTAGCAATCGATTTGTTTTGACTGCAGGATCATATAGATAATATAAGAACAACATACACCAAGAATTTTACTGCCAAGGATGTTAAAATGAGGCAAATTGCTGTGGCGACATATCTCATTGATAAATTGGCGCTTAGGGCTGGAAATGAGAAGGTAGTTTTTGAACTAGTATATTGCAAGTTTAATGTAAAAGCAAATGATTTCTAACAGATAAATGGCTCGCAAACAACAAAATTTCTGAAGAAATCTCATATTTTCATTTTTTTTTGATTTGGTAGGATGATGATGAGGCCGACACTGTTGGTTGTTGTACTTTAAAAGTTGGAAATGTGGAGTGTATTCCTCCAAATAAAATAAAGGTATTAATTTCATCCTTAAAGTTTTACACTTGTCAAAGTGGATAACATGTGTTTAATCCTGGGCAGAAGACTTATAATCTCACACATTTCCCTCTTTCTAGTTTGATTTTCTTGGTAAGGATTCAATCCAGTATGTGAACACAGTCGAGGTTGAGCCTCTTGTTTACAAGGCCATTGGACAGTTCCAGGCGGGTGAGATATGGACTTGACATTGTATATCACAAATTATTTTACTGTTGTGACTGATTCAAATAACTTGCTTTTTTTTTTCCCCATCCAGGAAAATCCAAAACAGATGATCTTTTTGATGAGTTAGACACAAGTAAACTGAATGCTCATTTGAAGGAACTTGTGCCTGGTCTCACAGCTAAAGTATTCCGTACATATAATGCTTCCATCACTTTGGATGAAATGGTATGTTCAAAATCTTAGATCTTCTGGTTTCACATTAGATTTATGCTGCTATACAATTTAGTCATAGAAACCCAATTACAAGTATATATATTTCTTTACATTTTTTCACAACTTTGTTCCGTTTTGATGTGTGTAACAGCTGAGTCAAGAAACCAAAGATGGCGATGTTACTCAAAAAATAGTAGTTTATCAGAAAGCAAATAAGGAGGTAAAAGATTTGTTCATCCTCCTGGTGATTTCTTGTTTGGTACATAACCATGTGGCAGATTCATGAAATACTGGTTCACACTCTTTCAGGTTGCCATAATCTGCAATCATCAGCGTACTGTATCAAAGACACATGGTGCGCAAATTGAAAAATTGACTGCGAGAATAGAAGAACTCAAGGTACAAATCCTGTATAAACTCTTGAAAACTTTTTTGAAGTTCTCTGCTTTTCATCTGGATTCATTTAAAATGCCCTTCCGTTTGTTTGTTTTTTCTAAATCTGTAGGAGGTTCTTAAAGAGCTCAAAACTAATCTTGACCGGGCTAAAAAGGGAAAACCACCATTGGAAGGTTCTGATGGAAAGAAGATTAGAAGCTTAGAACCAAACGCGTAAAATAACTTTCCCTCTTACTTCTCAAAAGACTTCTCTAGATATCTATCTCGTTTTGAAGATCTACGTCCTTTGAATGCAGGTGGGAGAAGAAGATTGCTCAACAGAGTGCTAAGATCGAGAAAATGGAACGAGACATGCATACAAAAGAGGACTTGAAAACAGTGGCACTGGGCACGTCTAAGATCAACTACCTGGATCCTAGAATCACAGTTGCATGGTGCAAACGTCATGAAGTACCAATCGAAAAGGTAAAACTCTCAGGATGGGTCCCTTCTGAAGAAAAGAAACAAGTTTTTTCTTACCAACTCAGAAAATTGTTTCTTGTTATAGATATTCACCAAGTCTCTTTTGGAGAAGTTTGCGTGGGCAATGGATGTAGAACCCGAGTACAGATTCTCGCGCCGTTAGGTATAGAGAAGCTCTTCTCGGATGGAGCAAGTATTGGAGGGCAAAAGAGCTGAATGAGATAAGAGCAAAGAGAAAACCGGCCTTTCTTCTATTCATCTTCCTCCCTTGTTTAGAATTTTATTACCTTAGTGAGTAAAAAACATGAACATGTCAAGCTGTTTCATTAGTGTCTTTTTTAACATTACTATGACTCAAATGTTATGTTATTTGTAACATTACTATGATTAAAGAAATAGAAAATCCGAAGAAGAACAAAAACACTGTTCCCTCTGTTTGTCGTAAGATGTTTTAGCAAAAAAAATGTTTGCAAATGTGAAGTATTTCTCGTTTATCATTGATTAGAAGGATAATTTGAACATTTTACAATTTTATTATAAAATCATCGCATAGTGTATGTATATTCAATAGATATGAAATATAGAAAGCTTGTTTTGAACTTTAAAACGTGATTATTAAGACAAATCTGAATTAGGGTGTTTGGACTTTCATATTTGAAGAAAAGTTCGGTTTTTGCCTATTATGCCCTCACGAAAATCTCAAAAACTCACACGGATCCAAAATTCAGATTCACCGGATTCGCACGAAGAACATCATCGTCCTCCTCCAAAGAGGAGCTTTCATTTCCAAATCTGTGAGATCTCAGACACTTTCTCCTCTCCCGTATTGTTCGATCGCGTTGAGGTTATTGTACCCTAAATCACGTGTAATACTTATCGTCGCAGATAATTCTCTCACAGATCAGGATCAAACATGGGTTTCCTTATAACAACCCTAATCTTCGTCGTCGTTGGGATAATTGCTTCTCTATGCGTTAGAATCTGCTGCAACAGAGGCCCCTCCACGAATCTGTATGTTTCCTTGCTTTGCAAATTTGATATTTCTGAATCCTTTTAGTAAATTGACAATGTTAGTGAGGGTAATTTGGCTACCTATGATTCAATGGAGTTATGAATCTCTTTAGTTCCACAAGATCGAAAAGCTGCATATCAATAGTTACTCTCTTGGTCTTCTTGGAATTGAGAATTGAACAAGGAAATATAAAAGGCTCAACATTTAGAGGAAACTCCAAATTCTTTGCATTGGTTGCTTGTCGTATTAATATCTTCAACGAGCTTTCGTGATGTAGACATAGTACTGTTGTCACGGTTTCGTTTCTTGTGCTCTGAGAATTTATGGATATGTTATACTTTGAAGTTTGTTGTATCATTCATCAAGCTTCAAGCTCTGTTTATTTAACCTGTCTTCCTTGTTTTCTTCTTGACGGTTTATTACTTTGACTCTCATTCTGTAAGCATGGAGTAAAATATCTCATCTTTGTTTTTCTGATAACAGGCTACATCTTACCTTGGTCATTACTGCGACGGTCTGCTGTTGGATGATGTAAGTTTTTGTTTTGATCATATACTATATCCGTTGCTTTTCTAGCCATTAACTTACATTTTCAGCCTATTTGTTCCTTCTTTGCATTTTCCTCATCTTCAATATTGCTTTTTGTCAAAAAGACCCGTTATTGTTTCCTCTCCGTAATCACTGTTCTCCATAAACATTTAAAATGCAAATCCTACACCAACAAAGTAGTCAACTGCTTCTAGTCATAGTTGAGATTGCTGAAAGTTTCATTATTGAACTCATGATCATTGTCTAGGTTCTTTGTGCATCTGTATATCGAGTTTGATACTATGTTGCTTTGGTCGTATGTTCTTACCTTTTTTTTAATCTCTTGACTATGGTAGGTGGGCAATTGTATATATTGCACAGATGAATCCTCTGATTGTCCCCATTCTAAGCGAAACAGAGTAGATTCCTCTACTCAGACAAGAACAACCTCAAACTAGAAAAAGCATGCGCAAAGTCAGTCGAGTAAAATCCAATCCTTGTGTATCTTCAATCTTTAAACAGTTTTCTTGTTTGTAACTCTTATCTTGAGTGTGTCAACAAATCTAAAAACCTTTTGGCCTCTTTACTATTTTCAAATTTTCTTGAAATCACTTCTCATTCATTCTTCAAAAAACAAAGCTGGATCTCTCCCTTTTGAGATTACTCCAAACACTCCAACAATGTATTGTTAATTTAATAAAAGCTTTTCAAAGTCATAATTTTGATTCTGAACGGTTCTGCATCAATGTGAAACGTCGTCGTTTGTGTGACCCAGAGGTTTAGAGGGTCCACTCGATCTCTTCACCTTTCCTTTGTGAGGAAAAAAACTCTGAACTGTTGATATTTTCTTCGTCGACACTAAAACCCTAAAAAACCCTAAAAAACCCATCTCTTTGTCTCTCTTTCTTCTCTGAAAGCAGAGGAAGTAAACAATGGCGATAATTCCGTTAGCACAGCTTAATGAGCTAACGATTTCTTCATCTTCTTCTTCGTTTCTTACCAAATCGATATCTTCTCATTCGTTGCATAGTAGCTGCATTTGCGCAAGTTCTAGAATCAGTCAATTCCGTGGCGGCTTCTCTAAACGAAGAAGCGATTCAACAAGGTCTAAGTCGATGCGATTGAGGTGTTCCTTCTCTCCGATGGAATCTGCGAGAATTAAGGTGATTGGTGTCGGTGGTGGTGGTAACAATGCCGTTAACCGGATGATTTCAAGCGGTTTACAGGTCACATTTCTCAATCTCTTTCTCTCTACGAAGAAGAAAACCTGGAACTTTTCTCATTTTGGGTTTTGATTGATTAATGGTTTGAATTCTCCTGTGTTCCAGAGTGTTGATTTCTATGCGATAAACACGGATTCGCAAGCTCTGTTACAGTCTTCTGCTGAGAACCCACTTCAAATTGGAGAACTTTTAACTCGTGGGCTTGGTTAGTAGAGTTATACTATTATTTGGTATAGATGTTGTGTGAGTTTTGGCACTTAAAGTAACAAACTTGCGTCTCTGTTACTTGTTTTAATAGGCACTGGTGGAAACCCGCTTCTTGGAGAACAAGCTGCAGAAGAATCAAAAGATGCAATTGCTAATGCTCTTAAAGGATCAGACCTTGTTTTCATAACTGCTGGTATGGGTGGTGGAACAGGGTCTGGTGCTGCACCTGTGGTAGCTCAGATTTCGAAGGATGCTGGTTATTTGACTGTTGGTGTTGTTACCTATCCGTTTAGCTTTGAAGGACGTAAAAGATCTTTGCAGGTAATGTGTGTTGACACCGTTTCTTGTTGAATGGGTTTAAGTTTAAAGTCTTGTTATGGATCTATGCCTGATTTGGTTATTTCCTCTAGGCACTGGAAGCTATTGAAAAGCTCCAAAAGAATGTTGATACCCTTATCGTGATTCCAAATGATCGTCTGCTAGATATTGCTGATGAACAGACGCCACTTCAGGACGCGTTTCTTCTTGCAGATGATGTTTTACGCCAAGGAGTACAAGGAATCTCAGATATTATTACTGTGAGTCTATGTATTGTATAAAGCACATAACAAGTTGGTTGATGAATGCTTATTGATTGATCCCCAAAGATTCTGAGGAAACAGTATATATTTTGTTCTTTTTCAGATACCTGGACTAGTCAATGTAGATTTTGCAGATGTGAAGGCAGTCATGAAAGATTCTGGAACTGCAATGCTCGGGGTAGGTGTTTCTTCCAGCAAAAACCGGGCAGAAGAAGCAGCTGAACAAGCAACTTTGGCTCCATTGATCGGATCATCCATACAATCAGCTACTGGTGTCGTCTACAACATCACTGGTGGAAAAGACATAACTTTGCAGGAAGTGAACCGAGTATCACAGGTACGGTATTTTTGTCTTGGTTTACTCGGCTTTGTTTCAATTGGGTATACACTGTATTATAATGCAGTCTTCTCATGTTTTGGGGGGGTTTTGCAGGTCGTGACAAGTTTGGCAGACCCATCGGCCAACATCATATTTGGAGCTGTTGTGGATGATCGCTACACCGGAGAGATTCATGTAACGATAATCGCCACAGGCTTCTCTCAGTCATTCCAGAAGACACTTCTGACTGATCCAAGAGCAGCTAAACTCCTTGACAAAATGGGATCATCAGGTCAACAAGAGAACAAAGGAATGTCTCTGCCTCACCAGAAGCAGTCTCCATCAACTATCTCTACCAAATCGTCTTCTCCCCGTAGACTTTTCTTCTAGTTTTCTTTTTTTCCTTTTCGGTTTCAAGCATCAAAAATGTAACGATCTTCAGGCTCAAATATCAATTACATTTGATTTTCCTCCAAAATGTCTCTAAATCAGAAACTAACATTTCGATCATTATGCTAACCTAAGGCAAATCCAAAAAGTCATTTGGTAAACCAGTTTTTAGACATTTTAGCTGAAACATGACTTACATTTTAGCTGAAACATGACTTACAGTCACAGGCACAATTAGAATGTCTAAATGATTTCACCATAATGATTGGTTCTAACTGGATGTAGTTTAGACATAATTAGACTGATGAGACATGATTGCAAAGTTTCTCCAGTAACAGATGCATATCAATCTCACAGAGAATGCATAAAAATAGATTCGATGTTTCAAGATTTAAAAGAAAAGGAAAGATTCCAGACTCAAACTTAATCCAAGCTACTAGTCTATAATTTGAGGTGGAATATGGTAACCTGGCCCGATTCTAGTATTACGAGCAGAGATGGAAGAATCAGCCAGATTGACATATCCCTTTTCACCGACATCCGCGAGGTTGACGTGGTTAGGGAACATCATACCAGGAAAGGAGCTAACAGGTACACAAAATGGTTCAGACTTTGAGAGGAAAATGCAGAGATCTCCAATATCTTGAGTGTAAACAGCGTTTCCTTTGTCGTCTAGCTTGAATACCATTAAAGCTTTTGTTTTCAGTTTCGACATACCTCTCCAGACGGCCTTCCTATACCACTTAACCAAAAATGTTTCACCGGTGGTTCTTGACTCCACCAAGTGTTCGCTTTTGTAGCACGAATCCATCAGCTCTTGTTTGGTCTTTGTCAGCTTGGGAAGGTTTTTGAACCGCAATCTTTGAAACGGTTTTTGATTGTGTGTGTGGAGATCCCATGATCCAATGATATGGCCTCCAGATCCGAGTATGCGAAACATCTCATCTTTCTTCGAAAACATGACACGAGAGGAGTAGAAGCAAGGGTTTGCGATTCTGATGTTGATCCACTTGGAGTTACTTTGAGCAGGTCTGCAAAAGCTGAGTTGAGGTCCCAAGAACTTGACAGCCACAACACATTCCTCATCCTCAGGAGAAGATGAGGACAATGACACATTGGTAACGATTTGAGTTTGGCAATGAGGCAGAGTTACGAGGGGAGACAGGGGAATGCGTTTTGGTTCTGTATACGATGCAACCGGGTTTAGATCATCTTGGAGACGCAATATACCGTCTTCCTTCAAAGTAGCTACCCAGCCATGGGATGACCCAATCGTTGCCATTGGAATATCCACCAAATCCATAGCCACCTTCTTTTCCAAACCAGTGTATTCAGATTCATTATGATAGTAAATGAAGAGTTTGCCGAGACCCCTTCCACAAGGATCAGCGTCAATGACAGTACAAGGAGGGGTTTGCAATTTGGAAGTTGAGAAGCCATTAGAGAGAGGAGGAGAGGATCTTACCAACCCAGGTTTGCTCTGAAAGCAGAGCTTCAAGGGCTGGTTGAGAAGCAGAGACATGAGTAATGTTCTTAAGCGAAAAGCAAGAGATTAAAGAAAAAACCCTAAATGAAGAAATGATGATATTCTCCATCTAAAACCGTGAATTAATACAGAGAGGAAAGGACTTGCCCAACAAGTTTCCCACCTCTAAATCAATTATGGTCATACACAATCTTAATTGGAATCTACATTAAATATGGTCAAACTTTCCCTTAACCTCTTAATTGGGTGCGCACCAAGTTTTCTCCAAATTGGCAAGACTCAAATTCCAAAACGATGACCTTGCAATTTTGTTTACTCCGACTAAAAGCATGATCCTTTTCTTGTGTATCAATCAATCAGTAGGGTTTTAAAAAATTCCATGGAGGCTCTTCTTTCACAATTTTTCTTTTTGTAAAAGTAGCATTACAAACAAAAGAGAAGGAAAAAAAAAAAAAAAAGCTTTTTTT
>Ga0041059_1000126_pt1 | contig 45238 bp, 36 predicted proteins | sample AraColnosormetaG_FD_56232 | JGI IMG/M metagenome (GOLD analysis project Ga0041059, IMG submission 56232) | Arabidopsis roots microbial communities from North Carolina, USA - Col MF nosort | ecosystem: Host-associated > Plants > Roots > Unclassified | place: USA: North Carolina | collected...
AAAAAAAAAAAAAAAAAAAATGTTACAATTTATTACTTAGACTTACGAGTCATGACTAACAATGGTCATATTTTCAGAGCGAATACTAATGCAACCAATCATACGGCAAGAACAACTGATTGTATTTATACTTCTGGAAAAACAAATTTGTCTGATACTGTACTTGTAATTAATATCTTGAAACCAAGATCTATTATTAATTTAAAATTTATTAGAAATAATAAGGGAGTGTTTGGATGTCAATGCGCATTCATACATGTATAAATGTGCACCAAACTTCTTAATCCCACGAAAGTGAAACTTTTCACATAAGTTCATGAAAACACCATAAAAGTTTTAGCATCCCATTTTTCAACGACTTCTTTCTTTTCAACAAATCAACCTATAAACGTAAGTATTACAAGTCTTCAATTCCATTTTTCTCTTGTAAAAGATTAATGGTAAAATAACAAAAGCTGAGTATTAAAATTCCATAAAATAAGATATAAATAAAATGATTTAATACAATGAAACAATATTGTCTAAAACGTAACTCAAATATGTGCAGTTACTCTTTACAAAGAAGATCGAATAAACTAGAAGAACTTTCTAAATCAGTTAGATACTTTCACGACATGGCAGTTCCCTATTGGTTGTATGAAATGCTTCTTTTAGCCGGCCATAAAAACTTGCCTTGACAACAACGGCAGGGATCACATGGGCCGCGGAACATTCTTCTGTTTCATAGTCCGCATCACCATTCACCACGCGCTTAAGGCGGCGGCGGCGCGTGTACACTTCTCCTCAAGCATATCTCAGCCAATAACCGTAGACGCCGACTCCGTCACGCGCCACACTTTAACCGATTTGTCCAAGCTCCCACTGTACACTATCCATTTCTGATCTCCTTTCTCTCTGTGGCCTTCGCCGTCATCTTCCACCGCCGTCAAACACTTGACAGGTCCCACGTGGTCCATCAATACCGAGAGACACGAGTGGCTACCATCACCGTTTCTCCTCCACACGCAAATGTTCTTATCCGCTCCGCCGCTTAAAACCAGACTTCCGGCGGCGGCAAGGCAGAGCACCGCCAAACGATGGCCGCGGAGAGTTCCACCGTGAGAGAGATACTTCTGTCCTTCCCAGAAATTAACGGTACCGTCAGAAGAACCACAGTAAACAACAGCCGCCGTTATATTAACCGCTAACGCCGTTACAGCGTTCTCTTGCTTCATCAACACATTAACAAGAAAATGCTTCGTCCCTTTGCCTTGAAGCTCACGTTTCCACACTTTCAAAGTTCCGTCGGCGGATCCGGTGAATAGCAAATCGTCGAAACCAGCAGCCACCGTGTTGATCGCGTCGTCGTGAGCTTGAATCGATTCAAGACATTTTGAATCAGATAATCTCCAAACTTTGAGAGTCTTGTCCCACGAACCGGAGTAGAGTAAACCGAGCTCTTCGTTCAAGCTAAGACACGAAACGGCGTCGTAATGACGAATCTTGAGAACATTTTTCCGACGACGAACCTCGACGTAGTTCTTTGGATTCACTGATTTCGTCAAAAACTCTTTCAACGTCGGCAAGCTTCCGATTCGTGAATAACCTCCGGTTCTTCTTTTAGAACCTCTCCAGACCCGAATTTTACCGTCTTGATGACCGGTGAAAATCCGGTTATCTCCGGTTATCACAATCGCTTTAACTAATCCACTGGTTGATTTAAAGCCTGTGTGATCCTTGAGATCTTTCCAAACACGAATGTTCTTGGAATCGGATCCAGTGAATAAAAGATCTCCAGAAGCAGCCAACGAGTAGACATGACCGTCTTGTCTCACGATTGTACCGATCAAACCGTTGTCGGTATCATCATCAATGTTTCGGGTCTGGTAGATCCAAGGAGACTTGTAGTACGGAGAGTAAGTTTGGTTCCACGGTGAGGGAGACATCGATGGAGTGTTTGTTGTGTCGGTGTAGTACGGAGAGTAGGTTTGGTTCCATGGCGATAGAACTTGATTAGGAGACGACTCACCGCTAGTTGTCGAAGCATTGCTTTGACTTTGTCGGTAATTATGATGGACATCCTTGTTGATGTTTTTGTTGCTACTACTGGGATTGATGATATCATCAACACCATGACTCTGTTCTTCTTCGTCAGCGGCGGGATCGGAGTTTAAGAAGGAGGCGAAAGTGAGTCTCCGGTGATGACTACTACTGGTGGTTTCTGTAGCTATTACCATATTTTCAAGATTATACACTACAGAAAATTAACTTGAGTAGTTGGAAGGTTTTATTGGCAAGGAATTTATGGGGTTTTAATTTCCTTGACGTGTGGAGATTTTTTTGAGGGAAGAAATTCGAAATTTTATTTCTTGGGATTTGGAGAGAAAAATTTATGTATTTGGTAAGAAATATTGAAATGTATAAAGAGTGTAGAAGAGGATGTTGGATTTGTATATATAGAGAAAAAAAGTTGGTGAACGGACGACGTGGGTGAATGACACGTGGCGTTTTAGACTGAAGACGTGACCGTCAGATTCCGGCAGCGCCAGTTTTCACATGAGACCGTGTTAATCAAGAATATTAGTATTAATTAGTTAATAATGTAATTAATATGCAACTTTGGAAATAAGAAAGTGTTGATGAAAGACTAAAAGGAGTAATGGATGGACGGTCGTCCGAAAAGAAAGACGGTCTCAAAACAAAGCCTTGAGTAAATTACATGCATGGTTAGAGCAATGTGAAAATAATTGAACATGAGATGCGTCCGTACGAAGATTCGGGTTTATTTTTAGAAGTTGGTTGAATAAGAAAATCAAGATAACGCGTGTGTGGCTGTGTTGGCGGCTGATCATCTTCACACGTTGCAAAACGTAACGTAACGATAACACTATTCTCCAAGCGGAACTTGATTTTTATTACTTAGGTTTTTTCTGTTTTGATTAGTTTTATTTCACTTTCGACATGTGAAAGAAAAAAGTTTTCTTCCAGATGTTTTGACTTTTCTGACTCATTCCATGAACGATAAGGAACGCCTTTTAGGACTATATATGAACCCGTACCTTTTGTTTTATTTAATTTAAATCAAGTGTTCAAGAAATGTGATCGATACAATCTCCATAGTAAGGTCATAACATTTATTTTAATTTAAGGTTTATTTATACGTGTGATTGAGTGGGTGACTTGGCTTATATTTTTGTTTGCGAGTTGATTTTTTAGTTACCATTCTATCGTAATTTCTCCATCATTTTGAAAAACATATAACATATCACGAATACCGTAGAAAACAAGATATTTGGTCTAACTAATTTATCTTCTATAACGTATAAAGTGCATGTGTTACATTTAAGAAGGCTGCAGTTTTATTTTACTTTTATTATTTGATAGTATTAGTATAAATAAATTTGGAGTTTCTTATAGTTAAACACATTATCAATGTCATCAAATCAGTATATTTATTTAAAAGAAGTTTGAACAGATGGTTTGAGACGAATATACATATACTGATATACGTACGTATAGGAAATAATAAACGTATTATTATTATGAATTTTTCTAGACGTACGGATCAAATCGCCGACAAAAAGAGCACGAGTTGCAAAACATTTTTCTTATGTGTTTTCAATTTCGAAAATAATGAGGGCAACCGAAACCAAATTTCATACAAGTTGATTGACTTTCATTACGATAAAGGAAAATGGTCTTTTAATGTCGATTGACTTTTCATTACGATAATAAACAAAATGATGATTTGGAAAGTACATTTTTGGATGACTATGGGTTAATATGGGATCTTCTCTAATCATATGAGAATTTTAAATTATTTATTTTTTATTCTGTCACAGATGTTAAAATTTAATTGAGAGATTCGTGAACAAAAATAAAAACCGTGGGATTCCGATAGAAATTTCTTGTAAATAAAAAAACTGATGCGGCCTCTAATGTCAAACCCTTAATTAAATGAAAACGATTGTTGACAGCTAGCCAAGTTTTGACATTCTTAGGATGTCGTATAAAAAATTCTCCCACATTTTTAAGTAAGTAAGATATATAAATACAAATATTGAGTTCCAACAAATACTAGTTTCACAATTAACTAATGATCGGTACAGATTTTGAAAGACGGGCCGCTTCTTCGTATTTCGGAAATAAGACTTGCTCAATAACGTATATCGAAATAATCATGGGGATATTCTGGATCTTTTCCGAAATTCCCAAAATATCTTAACTCTAGTTTTCCAAAATATCTAGCTGCGACCCGAATTCTCCTCTTCTTACCGTAAGTTTCTTATTAATTTTGCAATACAACATTGTTGTATATTCTTCTGCAATCTATTCTAGTAGATGTTCTTCAACTCTTAACTTGTTGTTGTAGGGATAAAGGCAAGGGATTATCATACTTGAGAGCTGGTCACAATAAAACCGGACATTTAGAGTTGACGGAAGCTCAGTGGCTTCATATCACAAGTCAGTTAAAAGGGAGATGACGAAAGAAAGAAAATAGAGTTCTTTGTTTTTGTCGACTCTGAAAATATTTCTATGCATCCGAAAAAAGGAAGTTTGTATGGATACTTTGATTCAAGAATATAAATGGGACTACGAAGAAAATTCAATGATAATCATATTACAATCTCCCTCACGATTGTTATTGGAAACTTTCCAATGGTTTTTGGTGAGGAAGGAAGACGACCATTTGAATCTTCTAATATAAAATACTGAGATGTGTTGCCAAGGCATACAGTGTGTGGTTGTGGTAATATAATACGTCGGGCTAACCACACATTCCGTGAACTAGGTTAGATTTTCTTTCAAAAATAGACGACTTACATGTCTAACATTTTTTCCACACTTTCTTTTCTCTCATTCGACCACCGACGTCGCACTCTAATGTTAAACCCTAATTAAATGAAAAAAGATTGTTGACTGCTAACCGAGTTTTGACATTTTTAAGGTTTCGTATAAAATAGCCTCGTTTACTCTTCTCCATATATTTAATTTTTGTTTGGAAGAAAACTTATGGAAATCGTCAATGGTCATGGACTCGAACTATGGAACAACGACGTTTTGGAATCCAAAGGTATGGTTAGTTATTGAATCCCATAGCCTTTCACACTCACGACTATAGTATACTTGCCAATAAACAATGGTCCACAAACGACATCTATCCATTTCAGACGTTGTTATTACGATAGCAATACGACACAAAATTTATATTTGAATGACTAATATATACAAAAGAAAAACAAGGGGTTGCTAAATGCTAAAGAAAACAAATAATAGTGGTGCAAAGGTATGACCAAATTAGATATATTAGGACAATTAAATAACATATTCCCCAAAAACAACATATTACCATGCATACTTTTTTTTTTGTCTACTAAAGTAATGCTCTAGCTATTTAATTTAGACAACTGAAATATCACTATTGTTGCTATATTCCTATTTTTATTGCTATCTTTTTGTTTTATTTTACTGCCTTGCTTGCTTTCTAACTGTTAGAATTTCTATTGACTTTTCCGAAAACAAATCATGACCACTATATATGATCTTAGTTTAGATATATCGACATTAATGCTTCTTTGTGAAATTGTCGCTTTCGGTAACGAGAACTAAACTATCGTTTTAATCAGACAAAATTACATTTTTTTCCTTCATTAGGAGTACTTTGCATTTTACACGCCGTTCATTTGACACGACATGCATCCATTATTATGTGATAAGTTTTGAATTATTACACGATCAATCGTTGTCTAACATATAATTACATATCCAAAAAAAAAAGGTTAGTTGTCTCAAATCCAATGGGAAATATATGGGGACGTTTCAACCAAATAAAATACCAATGGTATGTAGGTATGCCGTCACAACCATGGCAAACGTACAAGCCCCATATATACCAAATATAGAAATGCTAAGGATACTATAATTTCCCACGCCATACATAATAACTAATAACAATAATTATCATTTTTACAAACAAACGCCACTAGCTATATATTTGGAAGTTCCACACATCACAACCATATATAGCAATGAACAAAGACTTTGCCAAAAAAAAATAAAGCAATGAACAAAGAAACAAATTCTTGTTACCGAATACGCAAGGAATTCTGAAATAATTATATAAAGGCAGATAATTTGTTTTATGGGTGGCTTACCTGATCCCACTCGGCACTCGCTGCGTGGTCCGAATAGAATCTGAGCTTTCTATATATGGAGACAATCAGACAATTTAAATACATTTAAGAATATAGTTAGATACATCTAAGAGCAACCCCATTGCACATTAGAAAGGGTGTCTGTAATAAATATTAAAAAAAATTGAAGTTACAAAATACTAATAATTAAATGTCATGGGTCTTTAAATTTGAGACATTTTTCTCTAAAATGTCTTTAACAAGACATTTAAGACATATGTCCTAAATTTAAAGACACTAAAACATTTAAATAATATATTTTCTTTATAAACATTATATTGTAATTGTGGGAAGACACTCTCTTTTATATGCAATGGAGTTGCTCTAAACGAAGTTTTTTTTTTCATTTACACGTTAAATAATATGGTACATGTAGCTCTCACTACACCATCGATTAATTATTCACTTAAATACGATGGAGGTACGATAGTCAAAGATTGGATATCACATGATAGATTTGGTAGATTGAAACGAGCTAGTTTTAATATTTTTTCGTTTTCGTATAATCAACTTGCACAATTATTATCTTTGACTTCATATTGGTTACATTGACTTGGTACTAATTAATTAAATTTAAAACTGAAAAAGTATGCGATATCAAAAAAATTTGTTCTTTGAAGAGACACATATGTTGACACAGATGATATAGTACGTGAGATTTCATAAGGAACAACATTGGGGCTGTAAAAGGAGAAAAATCTCCTTTGATATATATCACTAAAAGATCGTGATGCGTGTTCCTGCAGGAGTGGGTAACATAAAATAAACATTGTTCGCACAAGAAGTTTTACAATCTTTAATAAAACAAAAGAAATAATGACAAAGAAAATGTATTGTTGACTTCGTGCAATATCATAAAATTTGACCCATTTGTGCCACCAGTTATCAAAATCTTAGTTGCCTGTGCGTATATTTCTAGCTAGTTTTCTACAAATATAGATGAAAAATAATTAATACTAACAGCGATGTGCCGATGTGTACTATAATGTTCAATGTATCTTTACGATATATGAGTTATTTATTGACATGGCAGGTTTCGAAATGTAGAAAACGTCCACGCTGACTTTTGCAGAAGTGATCCATTTGTTTCGTACTCGTACATATACGATAACAAATACTATCCTATCATGCACTAAAAAGGTTTAGTTCTTTGGTTCCTAATGCCAATTAAGTATTAATTTTAAGACTCTATTATATACTATAGTCTATGGATGATGACTTATTGCAGCCGTAATTGTATATTCTGGTTATAAGTTCGTAAACTTTAGATTATACACAATTAATCCATATTCCATAATGTTATTGAATTTTGGTTTAGCATAAACCGTGCCTCAACAAGTAGGATGAGATTATATGCGCATGGTTATCGGAATTGAAAAAACAAGCAAATCGTATTGGTAACACTATTTTAGAAAATTTAGTTCTCCATTTTACTTGATATTTTTCATCAGACAGATTCTACGAATCTAACCAAAACTCCCCCAAAAAGATAAACCTCAAAATGTACACGTATTAGAAAATACACGTAAAAGTGACATCACCATGTATATATGAAACTAGTGGAAGTGTATTTGTTAGGTGAGCATATAATCGTATCGAGAAAACAATAGTACATAATTGTCTAAAATCATTTATTATTAATTCGCTTATCATGGACATTTGCTGTTGTTTATCTTTTGTAAGCATTTAACTATCAGTATAATATGTCATCTATGTTTGCTTCTTAACATTATATTAGGATCATGCGACACATTTGGCCATGTTCGACGGAGCAAAAGCGTGACCTGATCTCTTTGAAAAACTAACAAAATCACGATCTTTAGGACACATCACCCATTGAAAGACTATCGTAGAGACGTGTGTGATAACTAAAAGAAAGTTGTGTTAATTAAGAAACTATTTTTGGTTGAATTTTTGTTTGGAGTATTAAGTTAAACTAATTAATGGACATAGGACGAATATTTAGACATGTGAGAAAACCTAATAAGAATTTTCAATTAGAGGATAAGATTTGATTTCATAATATATCATTGAATATGGACTAATTGGTCAGCACCACTCCTTGACAGACCTACCGTGTCCTTCAATTTTTTTTCCAACAAATCCATAGTAGTTTTGTTTTATTTTACGTTCCTCAACAATAATACTTGCCTAGTTATTAATTCTTGTTTTAAAAGCGATTAAACTGTTTCTTCTCACATTTATATCAACTAATTTATTTTTATTTTATTTTTGAGAAAAATCAACTTAATTTCAGTCTATAAATTAGTAATTAGTTTTAGTTTTAGTTTTTTTTTCTAATATTCTAACTTGTTGTTTCTGAAATGAGTTTTTTTTTTCATATCATGATTTTAATATAAACCAAAAGGATAGCGATCAAGAAACGAAACATAATGTACCCAATGGAAGAGACAGCCAACATCAGAAAGTCTTCGCATCTCATTTTAAATGATTAACTCATTCATTTGAATTATTATATTTAAATTGTCATCATATGATATGGATCTCTCTGGATAATAATTGTCTTAACAATCACTTTAATATTTCGAGTGCATTTTTTAGAAATTTTTTCTTTTAAGTTTTATTAATATAAAAACTATATTATAAGCCTTTTTTCTAAGGTCAATATTTTGGTTAGGGCTTTCGATTAATTATACGTATGGACTTTAACTTAACAAAGTCTAAATTTGTGTTTAATCTATAACTACGATAGTTTTGTTTGCTTGAATTACGATAGTTGTTTGTTTTGTTTGTAGGTTTTTTTAACTCTGAGGCTTGTTTTGTTTGTTTTGTAGATGGTTAATTATGAATCTCATTTCTTTTAAAGGTTTCTCAACACTTGAAATGATTGCCATATTGAATCAAAATCTTGATATTCTTCAAAATTGGAAGTGACGCTCTTACTCTATTAGCTGAGAGTAAGTTACGCTCCAGCAAATTCAGGATCATCATAGGAATCTTATAAAAAAAAAAGCTTCCGCCGTTCCGCCCCTGAATTATGAAGATGAAGTTCAGAATTCTTCTCATGAGTCTTGAGTCTGAATCTTGACCAAAAAAAAAAAAGTCTTGAATCTGCGTACGTAATTACTACATTTTTTTAAAAAAACGTCTTCTCCTAAATCATGTAATTACTACTTTTAAGAAAAATGTCGTCTGAATCTTGTTATTAGTACTTTATTAAAAAATCTTCTCTTTTTAGTCTATGTTCTGAAATGAGTAACCTCATTTTTGCATCCAATGCGACGTAATACTAGTGCTTCTTTAATCAAAACTATAACCCCATTTCTGTAGGTACTTTTTTTAGATAGAACTATCCCTAGTGAAAGGTGCTTGATATGACCAGCCTTCTTCTACTTATTTAAAAGGTACTTGATATGACCAATCACTTGATATAAATTAAAGAATATGACCAACAGAAATTAAGAAAAAACATTGTACCGGCCCTGCTCTCATCTCTTTCCAATCTTATATATATGCTTTGTTCCTTTTTCCCTCAAATGGTTCACTTCAATAGTAGATACTGAGATACATCAACTTTTTATTTGGTTGTAGAATGTTAGCATAAGTCGTACTAACTACATTTACACCGCATGTAGTAGATTATAGACTTTCATTTCTTCTTTTATTTTCTCGTCACCTTTTTTTTTTTTGGACAAAATCGTCACCAAGTATATATACTCTACAGTTGTAGTCCATCATCTTTTTCCTTTATTGGGCTTTAATATGGCCCATATTACATTTGATTGATAATATCGGCCCAAATTAGTCACTGGCTTTCTCTTCAAGCTCGACCAAAGAAGAAGAACTGTTCTGAACGCAGGCAGAGATTCTTCGAACTTGATATTTGGGAAACTTGCAATCCGATTCTGTCACCAGTGTTTTGCCTTCATAAATGGAGTTTGTTGTTGAAGAAGGAAAGCTAGTGAATGAAGATTGCTCGACTTTAGTTCTCGTAAGTTGTTGTTTCGTTTCCTTTGCTTTTCTCCGATTTCGATCTGTTCTCTGCTTCTGGGTATTCGTTCCCTTTCGATATTTCCGTCTCTAAAGCTTAAAAACTGTACCTTTATTGAAGAGAAAATAGAAATTAGAAAGTCCCCAACTTTTCTTGGGAACATTGAAATCCCACGAAACAGTCATGAAACTTGTAGGAAAAAGGTTTAGGGTTTAGTAGCATTTGATGTTTCTCATAAAACAAATGTTGTAAAGATTTATGATTGATGAAGTTTTGATTTTGTTTCCCCCCACCAGCCAGCATTGTCAATTGGGAATGTAGGACAGCTCGCTGTTGATCTTCTAGTGTCATCTACTGGTGCAGAGAGAGTTGGTTATCTTGATGATCCAAATCTGCTTCCTTGTGTTGGAAATGATGCTTATGGCCCTCTTCCTTGTGGCGAGATCGCCCTTCCTCTCGAGGGTTCGTTTTCTCAAACTATATGCTTTGTTTAAGATCAATGAGTGCTTTGCTTTCTTAGATTAAGGATCCTCTGTTTTACATGATTAAGGTGTTATATAGGACAATAATAACACATTATTTGCCTTTGTATAGTTTGATGCCTAGATCTATGCCACTTTGTATTGTTGAATCAAACCTTTTATACTTGTGAAACCTCATTCTTTTCTCCGCTTTGGTTTTGTGTTTTCAGTTTATGAGTCATCTTCAATTGCTACTACCCTTGCTCAGCAACGGTCTCCAGTTGCAAAGGTATTTACATTGTTGGCAGCTTTGTCCTCGTTATTTCGAATCCTGTTTTTTGAAGGATTGCATTCAATGCTTTTTGTGTTGGGACTATGAAATGTCAATTAACTGGAGCTTTTCAGTAAAAAGATTGGGAATTTTAGTGAGTCATTTTTTAACTTACAATGTTGATTCAAAACAGGGAATGATGATTAAATTTGCGGAGAATATAGCCAATTTTGCTGCTTCAAGTGGAAAGAAGCACATCATTGTGTTATCGAGTTTAGACTTCCAAAGGCTGCATAACTTGGATATGTCGAGGTAACTATAACGCTTCCTTTTATATGTGTTTTGCTATAACTTTTTTCGTATGCCTTCAATGTAGAACTAAATATAGTCTAGTGCAAACAGCATCAGAGGTCTCTAATCACAGATTTGATTGATAAATAAATGAGCTTCACTTGCACCTTTTTCTTTCCACATTCTTAATTTCTTACTAAAAGCAAACTCTTCACAAGTTAATTCGTGGTCTCCTTGGCAATTACTTTAGAGGCCCACAGGTGTATTATCTGTCTAACGCTGAATCTGATGGAAGAGATGATCACTGTGAAAGGCTTGGGTTTGGAAGATTGCACGAGTATGATTCAGAAGGAAGATGTTGGAAGTACCTTAGCTCTGTCTTTGAAAAGAACAGTGTAGAAGAGCTGGCGTTGCCTTCAGAAGATGAACTTGAAGACATAGACTACTATCCAAGCTTGCCATTTGCAGCTCTTTTCTCAGCTTTTAAGGTAGATAAAATGCCTTATAATGAACAATGTAACCACTACGACTCATTTTTAGATGATTGAAACACTTATATGGCCTGTGCGGGGTTTATGTTGTTTTGGGGTTAGGCAAGAGGCTTGAAGATGACATGCCTGCTATGTTACTGTTCTGAAGGAGACAACATTCCTGAAGCATTTCTTCTAGCTGAGGCTTCATCTAAGCTTATGGGTCTGACTCCTGACAAGTTCCATGGTAAATAGTTCTATTCTTCCGAGGGTAACAACACCCGGGCAATTAATAGTGAGAGGCGATGAAACTTACTATGAATATTCTTTTCTGCAGGGGAAGAAGGTGGGAAATGGCAGATACCGTATTCATGGAAGAGTATGTATGGAGCTCCTCCGGATATGTCTATGTTTTAAGACTGTTGTTGGAGCTCACAGTGTCAGACACCGAGGTTGTTGTAGTGGTACAATTATGATCCAATGAGAAGTTTATGAACATTTGAGATGGTTTAATCCGATAGAGACACCTTTTCTTTCTTTCTTTTTTTTCAGTTTTTCATCATCAAATCTGCTACTGTATAACAACAAAACATAACAAGTAGAATTACATTATTAGACAAAAATGTATCTAGGGAGACAGGATCATAAAATAGGAGAGATTCAATCACGTTCTGAAATTATGTTTTTTAATCAAGAAGTGAATCTTTTTTTGTTATCAGTGGGTATATTATGAAATTTCGTATGATTCTAAACAAAGAGGATAAGATGCTAAACCAGAATCCGTGTAGTAAATCCTAAACCGAACAACAGTTAAACTCATGTCTCATCAGACCGGAATGCATAATGTATTTGATGTGACCGGTTATGCGTTTTCTCTGTGGATGCAAACAAATATAGCTTTGCATGAACAATAATAATGTAAGAAATATCTCCGGGACTAAAAGAAAAAGAAAGTAGTTGTTGAGCAATAAATTCTGGAGTCATTGTGTTTTATTGTATAGATAGACCAAGGCAAGTACTTCTGACCGGTTTTAATTTGCACCTTTATTGCCACCAGAATTTTATATATGTAATTTCTGACCAAGTAAAATACATGCAAATAGTTTTCGGTTCTTGAAAGAACTGATGGGGTCCTAACTTATGTACATGTGATTTGGTTAGTGGAGTACTTCTTTTTCTCACATATTTTGAAGACTAGTACAAAGTATATATGTTTAAAAATTACAGTCTTTAACTTGTCTATCATAATTTTGATTCTTGAACTTTATCATATTTACTAAACCTTAACATTCACATATGATGTCATTTACATAAAATTAATATTCGTTGAATATATTTGCCACCGAATAAGCATGTATTGGTGGTCAAAACTCATAATCATAGGAACAATAAACTTATACTTCATTAAATAATAGAAAAACATTCATTATAACAAATTTCTAGTTCACTAGAAGCAGATATTTGAAGTGACTTGAAGTAAAAATGTGTTAAAACTAAGTTGAAATTTTATACTTCATTACATCACCAAAAAAGGATAAATTCTAGTTCAGTGGATGAGCAGCCAGTATGAACAAATGGAGATAGAGACTGAAAAGTAAAGAGAAGAATTTTCAAAAAGGCTTTGATCAAACCATCAACCAAAAAAAAGTCGCAAAAATCCACTTGATAAAGTTCAACAAAACCATTAATATCAGAGTGGGTCACCACATCAAATCCACATTAAAATCAAACAACCCCTAAAAGGAGCACTATCCTCTTCTTTTTCTATCCCCTCATTCCATGTATGCTAGATCTTTGCTAATCTCTTCTTTCTAATCCTAGCTATATTAAGATCTCACTGTTAGTAGTTATTCATATAACTATATCCCCATATTAACCAATCAGTACCTAAATAATGTACCCAAATTTCCAATTATTTGATTAATTCTGACAATTTTGGATCGTCGTATTTGTTCTGCATTAAAAAAACACTGACGTGTAAATTTTATTTATCCCAATACCGTTTACCTTTAGTCAACGATTTTTTTCCCACCAAAGTCCCCAAATACACTCGTTTGCGTTTAAACCTTTCACTTGAAACTCTGTTTTAGACTCTTTTATTTGTTAGACTTTTTTGTTTGTTTCGTCGTTGTTGTTTTTTGACCAAACCACCATGCGATTCGTCGCGCCACCGCCTCGTTCCGGCGATAACTCACCGTCACCTTCACCATCTTCCGGTATATCCGAAGAGATTCTCTCCCGTTCTTCGGATCCTCCTTTAGAGTTTAGTCCTCCATTGATCGCCATGGTGGTGGTTCTAGCCGCCGCTTTTCTATTCGTAACTTACTCTCGTCTCATCTCCCGCCGTTTTCTTTCACCTCTATTCCGTCGTTTTAGAAGGTGGCGATGCCGTCGACGCCGTCTCCTTCACTTATCTTCAGCTTCCTCTGCTTCAACTTCATCCTCCGATCTCCGATCATTTTCACCTTTCCCTTTCGACTCTTTTCATTACTCTTCTTACTCACCTTACGGATTAGACGATTCCGTTATCAAAACTTTACCGCTGTTTCTCTACTCCGCCGCTGCTTGCACCGGAAAACCCGCGGTGGGGAAAACCTCCGCCGCCAATTGCAGAGATTGTGCTGTTTGTTTGTTGGAATTCGAAGAAGGTGATTATGTACGAACACTTCCGTTATGCTTCCATGCTTTTCACCTTGAATGCATCGATGAATGGCTCCGATCTCACCCTAACTGTCCGTTATGCCGTACGGCGATTCTCGGATCCGCCGGAGTTTTAACGCCTATGTCGCCGTTCGTTCCGTTAATGGCTCCTCGAATTCGTCCGAGTCTCGATGATGAAGAGAATAACGCGATCATCATCCGCGGCGAAATCACACCGTCGCGGAGCAATTGGAACACAATCGCTGCCGATACGACGAACGATCAGGAGATCAGAGCGTCGGTGGAAGAGCAATCATCACCGGCGATTTCTCGGTTCCGGGAGCTGAAGAGATCGTACTCGTTCGAATGCGAGAGAGAATCTGAATCAGAGAGAGTAACGATGGAGCCAGCGACGGTGTCTCCATGGAGATACCGGAGATCTACATGGAACAAACGTCAATCACCGTTCGGAAACCTAATATCGAAATCAAGAGTGTTCTCGTTCCGTTACTACAGAAGCACGAAATCACCGTTCTTCCGACGGAGATCATCGGCGGGAGTGTTTTACCCGATATCAGAACGGATTCCAGCGACGGGAAGCTCATCGCGGCGAACGAAATCGATGACGAGTCCGATGTTCTTCAGAACAGCACCGCACTCATCGAGCCGGTTAAGATGCGGAGATCCAGAGGCACTGTTATCGCCGGAGAGATGGAGAAGAAGAGACACGTGTAGGGCAGAGATGTAAGATGAAATTTGGACGGTGGTGATGATAAAAAGAAATATTGAAGTGGAAGGAGAGAGCATTAATGGAATGTGGGGTTTAAGCATTTAATGGAATTAAAATGAACGAAACAGAAGAAGATAGAGAGATTCAGAAATTGCTCAGCTGCTCACATTCACAACAAGGTTCGTTTATTTATTACTATTTAGTATAAATAAATAATAACCATACCTTTATTTCTTCACCTCTCTTATTTAATGCTGCTAAAATACGGATTTCATTTATGAATATGATATAACGTATAGTCATAGAGAAATAAATAATTTGTTACTATGTACGTTGAATTTTCCTGACTAGGATACACACTTTCTTATATTACTATGGGTCTCAGACAAAAGACGCCAAGACGATGAAGGTTTTGGAGCCTGTACGACGGCGTTTTGGCTGATGATTCGTTTTTTCCTCTCTTTGGAGTTATCAAAATGCATTAACTTCAAAAGCTGCCAAAGTTATCATAGAAACGAAAGTCAACAACACATTGAATTTCGTTTCTATAATAACTTTACATCGTCGGTGGCTTTACTGTTTTCTGTTACCGAATTTTATGTTCAAACTTTTAGCTGTCGATTTAATTTTTGACCAAATTTTTTTGATGATTTATTACATATTGATGAATAACGTTAACCAACTGAGATTGAGAAGATCTGGATCAATTGCGGCCCTGTAAGAATAAATATTATGGGCTTTTTAGTATATTGGGGTTTAGTAAGAAAAATAGAACAAGGTTTAGGAGATCGCCTGAACGTTGAGGTCATTGTAATCTTGCTGGTGCTTGATCTGAAGCTCATGTTACCTTACCTGGCCGTGGAGGGTTGTCTTGTCCAATCTGGTCAATTGAGGGGATCTCCATACTTGGCTTATTTTACCATACCATGCCTGGCTTAGTGGTAGAACTTGTAAGGTGAATTGGGTGATAGTGGTAGAACTTGTAAGGTGGATTGGGTGATAATTTCTAGTTGTACAACTTGTAACTTGAGTGAAAAAAAGAAAACTCAGAGAAGAGATAGGGTGAAAGCTTCTTACATGTTTTCTGAATCACTTTTTTCATTGAATTAGAAAAGCTTGATTGATACTGAAAGAACATGACAAAGATAAAATTAAGAGAAACACACGCACAGAAAGAAAAGAGATTACATGTAGACAGTGTTTAGTGCCCTCTTTTCCTGTTGCCTCCAGCTCGCTCGATTTGAACCAAACTTGGAACATAATTAAGAATAACTGCCCGACATCCATCCATTTCATCTACTCCAAATCCCACTTCTGTGACAACATTATCCTCCCCAACAATGTAGACCATGTCTTTGACCTTGTTCTCATCAATCAATTTCTCACAGAACATGACGACTTTCTTATCCTCGCCTAGGAAGAAACTTCCATCATTCCCAATCTGAAGATGAGGGCTCAAATCCAATGCTAAGACCTTGGTCCAAGAAACTGCTCCTTTGGTGGTCTCATCAATCACATTTGTCACCCATATCTCAGTCTTGGAACTTTGATCTAGCTGCAATAACACAGAAAGTTTATCTTCTCTAACAACAGAAAGGCTACTAGCTTGGAAAAGACGACGACTCTGATAGGGAAGAAGCACAGGTACAGATTTCTCTGTATAAAAATCAAATTTGAGCAATGATATGGTGCGGGGCCGCTCTTCTGTTACACCTTTAGCGAACCAGTAAGTATTTCCTTTCAGAGACACGCTAAGTTCCGAGTATCCAATACTCCCCCGTGGAGCGATAATATCATCAAGAATCCTCCATGAATCAGAGTCAAAATCGTAGATTTCAAAATATTTGGTACCACGATAATAGCACAAGAGTTTGTAGCTCTTGATCCAGGATCTCTTGTCTTTTTGGTAGTAGTACCCGACATCAAAGCTACGGCCTTTTTGGCGAAAATCGCCGGTTCTGATCCACCTGGTTTCACCGGTTAAAGGATTCCAAACCACGACTCTAGATTCGTCCAATTGGGAGGAGCACAACAACAATCCCTCACAGTGAATGACTCGAGATATTTCGAATGGAGCAGCTGAATTCTTAGAATGAGGATCGATTAGCTCACTTTTAAGCTCTAGAGATGGACTATTTCCATGGAGATTGAAGCTAATCGGAAAAATCCTGTAATCATTCCTTAACGATAGAGATCTAAACTGTTTTGCGGATTTTTCAAAATGCTTACTTGCTAATATCCGATCACCTTTGAATAAACGGTTCCATGCTTTGCAAGTCGATCGTAAACGTCTCAGAGATGTTGCCGGAACGCGACAGAGTATCTCCTCTACCAAGTCATTTGGAAGCTGCTCCTGTATTGTCTTCATTGATCTCTGCTGTTACCAAATCTCTAGGGTTTCCTCTTCCCACAGTTGAGTTCAGCAGTAAAATGTTGAATAGTGAGTGACATGGACCTGATAAGAATCTAACAAGGCCCACTTTAAAAGCCCATATATTTGTGGCAATCAAATTTCCCCTGTTTCGTTCCCATGAGATCATATTGAGCATTGAATTTCTTGTAATAGCTTATTAGATTGAATATATGTGTTTACTTTCTGGAACTACTTGGTAGAACACTAGAACTGTGAAGGTTTTCCTCTGTTGCTAAAAAGACTAGATGCATGTATAACCCTGATTTTAGTGTTACTAACTTGCTAAGAAGCTCTGTTTTTTTTTTTTTACCTTTTGTGATCTTAGTGTTGCTAACTTGCTAAGCTTTGTTATTCCAAACTGAGACATGGTAATAAATAATATAATTTGTGGTCACATGGAATCAGAGTTCCCAACTGGCCATTCTATGTTACTGCTGTTTTTTCTACACAAGCAGGTCCTACCGAATGGACTGGATATCTTGGCCATGTTTACCCAAATCTCAGCGATATCTCTTGCTCCTCTCCTTGCACGTTACAATATATAAAACAAGCCAAGTTGTGGTTTCAAGTAATTTGGGGATTGTTTTCTGGTCCAAATATTTGCAACTTTAAGCTGTGTGTTTGTAAGATATAGAGAAAACACCAATTATACTTGCAACATACCATGCTTGGCTTAGTGGTAGAACTTGCAAGGTGAATTGGGCGATGATTTATAGTTGTAAAACTTGTATCTTGGGTGAAAAAGAAAACTCAGACAAGAGACAGGGTAAAATTAAGAAAAACACACACACAACTTGTATCTTTGTACATGTTTTCTGAATCACTTTAAGTCATTGAATTAGAAAAGCCTGAAACTGAAAGAACATGATCACACACACACACACATACACACACGCACAAAGATATTACATGTAGACGGTGTTTATTTACCTATGTTCCTATTGCCTCCAGCTTGCTCGATTTGAATCAAACTTGGAACATAATTAAAGATAACTGCCCAACATCCATCCATTTCAACAACCCCAAATTCCACTTGTGTGACAACATTGTTCTCCCCAACAATGTAGACCATGACTTTGGACGTGTGCACATCAACCAATCTCTCACACATGATGACTTTCTTCTCTTCGCCTATCAAGAAACTTGCATCATTCCAAATCTGAAGATGAGGGCTCAAATCCAATGCTAAGATCTTGCTCCAAGACACCACTTTGGTGGTGTCATCAATCTTACTTGTCACCCATATCTCAGTCTTGGAACTTATATCTCGCTGTAATAACACAGAAAGTTTCTCTTCTCTAACAACGGAAAGGCTACTAGCTTCAAAACGACGACTCTGAAGACTATGATAGGGAAGAGGCACAAGTACAGATTTCTCTATTGAAAAATCAAACTTGAGCAATGATATGGTGCGGGGCGTTTCTGTTACAACTATAGCCAACCAGTAAGTATTTCCCTTCAAAGACACACTGAGTTCAGAGTATCCAAAGCTCACGCCTGGAGGGATCATATCTTCAACAAACCTCCATGAATCAGAGTTAAAATCGTAGATATCAAAATATTCGCTACGTTGATGAGAGCTCAAGATTTTGTAGCTCTTATTGCAGCAATTGTTGTCTACTTGGCAGTATCCGAGGTCAAAGCTGCGAGCTTCTATGAGAAAATTGCCGGTTCTGATCCACCTGGTTCACCAGTTAAAGGGTTCCAAACCAAGACTCTAGATGCGTCGAAATGGGAGGTGCATAACAACAAGCCGTCACAGTGAAAGACTCGTGATATTTCGAATGGAGCAGCTGAATTCTTAGAATGAGGATCGATTAGCTCACTTTTAAACTCTACAGATGGACTAGTTCCATGGAGATTGAAGCTACTCGGAAATATCCTGTAGTCGTTCCTTAACAATAAAGGTATAAACTTAACATATCTCATAACTAGAAAGTTTGATACTTTGTAAGTTCTTCAATTCATTGCTCACATCAGATGGAAAACAAAGGAAAAAAAAAATAACTAATCCGAATCATGAGTCGTGTTTTCTTTTCAGAGAAGCAACCCGAATCTGAAATCATGTGCAATCCAATCTATAGAGAATCTTCCATGCTTCTTGTTGCGACACTTCTGGATTCTATCTCTTGCTTCACAAGGCAAACATTTCCCAATCATGTCAAGAACACCGACGTTGCAGAGTTCAGTATCCTTGGCATATATTTCAACAAGCTTCGGCAATAGAATCTTGTTGTCTTTGGAAATTCCTAGGTTTGATCTTACATACTCTTCTCTACCACATTCTAGCTCCATCATCACGTTCTTGGGGGTATATATACGAACCTAAAAGAATCGTGTTGCTTTATAACCTAATCCTTCAATATGAATAGCGTGTAAGATAAGAAACGATGTTGAGTCAGGGGATTTGCTTACTGATGGATCTGACAAGCTCCCCGAGCAAAGAGCGAAATGAAGTAGAGACTCACGGTGAGTTATAGCATAATCTCTTCCTAAATCTCCAGCTCTACCCTTTGATCTAGAAGCAAACAAGAACCTAAATACCTGCAAATACGCCAATCCTTATTAGCAGCCCTCATCAAGTTCAATTTTCAGAATCGAAAACAATCATAGACTTGCCAGTCCTGGACGAGAAACACGGCAACCAAGGATTGAAGTCTGAATGGTATCTAAGTTCAAGCTTCGACCTCCAACGTTGTAAGCTGCCTATATTACACAATAGAAAAGCCCTAATAATTGTTTATTTACCGATGACTTGTGTCCCAAGTAGTTCTGCACTGTAAGTAAGATTACCCTACCTTCAGCAACCCAGATACTCTTTTCATACTGTTTTTAGGGTTCCCATAGACAAGTATCGACTGCAAAAGAGACAAAAACAAACCCAAAATAGCTAATTAATATCTAGAGAGATTTGTCACTAATCACAAGATGGTGTTAAAAGAAGTTTAGTTTGAGAAATTAACATTACATGCATAACCAGAGAGTTGTGTATATTAATCCAGAAAGCTAGCTTTTCTTCATGATTTAACTTCCTTGGATTCACTCCTTCTAACTTATTAACAAGCGACCTAAACAATTTTGAATTCAAGAAGAAGTCTACAATTGATTAAATAACATAGTTGCTATATCTAAACTAAAAGAAGTTGATATTGTAAGAGCCTGAGATTGAAAACCTGAAATGTTTCAAAGCAGGTTCAACTGCATTTAACTTCTCTGAGTCTCTACTAATCGATTTCACCATTAATAACTTGTCGTAAGGTCGACTAATGATCTTCAGAGGCTCTTTCCCGCGGAAAGGACTGCTCGATTCTAGATCATTGTCGAGTGATCCTGGATCCACAAGTTGACGACATAATTCTGAGATGCACTTGACCATCTCTTCAGATAAACTATTTGGTGACTTATGAACGTTTTCAGAAACATATGTCCCAATCAACTCATCGATATCAGATTGCTGAAGACATGAAAATGTAAACCACCATTGGTAAAGAAAGAAACTCAAACAAAACAACATTAACTGTTTAACACAATTTCTTTTACCTCAAGCATTGAGAAAGGAAGAGATCGATGATATGATGAGTCCATTGCATGGGGAGACATTCTAAAGGAATAGCCTGAACAATGAGACAACGATGAGTGACTGCGGAATATTCCAGAGTCTTCTACAAGTTTCTGCGGGCTGCAGACTCCTTTTTTTGGTGAATCAATGAGTTTGGTACACTCAAGAAGATCCTCTGATCTCTCTTTCTCTTCTGATTCTAACTTAGATGTAATTTTGTTGTTGAAGAATCTCCGGTATAACAAAAGAAGATATGTTTCTAAGTACATCACTTGCAGCTCCAAACCCGCTATTTCCTCCACCAGTTTCTTCGCCTCCTAAATCAAGAATTCATAAAAACATCTTTAGACAAGATATTCAAAGCGGGCTTACTTGTGTTAAAAGTAACCAAAATCTTATTGAGTTTTTTCTATAACCTTGGGGATAGAAGAATCTTCATTTTTAGAATCTTCCAAGAACAGTTTGCGTCCAAGGACTGTCTTCATTTCACGCCGAACTAAGACTTCATCTTCTTGAAGCAATAAATCAATCTGCAGAGTATACAGTAAAAGATTTGAGATCTGTTTTGATTTTTCTTAGAAACCTAAAAACAATCTTCTGTGAAAAAATTTCTTAAAACCTCATCACTTGAGACTCTCCTGCCCCCGGGATGTAATTTTCTGGACTTTAAAAGAGATTTTAGCTGTTCTATCTCTCTCTGCAAAAGTTCATCCTAAAGAACAATTAAGAACTTAAGTTGATTTGATGATCAAGAAGATTAAGAAAAATATATAAACACCTTTGAAGATTCCTGACCATGTGAATGTTGTAAAGGGCCTCGCTTGATTTTTTATTCTTGAGAGATTTTCTTGGGACCGGATCGCTGGAAAGAGCAGAAACTAAGGTAAGACAAGACTGTAAAATGAAATATAAACTAATGAAGAAGAAGAGAGTGAACCTTCTAGAACGTTTGTGATTCGAAGTTCTTGTCGTCATGAGTATATGAACAACTTGAAATCGCCCGCCTAATTTATTTTAAAGAGTTTTTGTGATTTGAAAAAACTCACAAGTAAAAACGAACCAACAGCTGAAAATCACTGAGAACAGAGCATTAAATGAGAGATATAAAACAATTTAGATAGTGACAAAAGAAAAGTTACTGAAGACGAACAAAGGAAAGGTTAAAGAACAGAAGCAAATTGCAGTGAATAGCATTATACCACGAATGGAATGAGACTACTCACTAGATATTTAATAAGAATCATACAAAGTGTACAATCTTTTTTCTTTTTGTAAGAATATTTGGTTAAAAATGTAAACTATATTAAATTGTGATTTTTGTCATCTGTTTCTTTTTTCACCTAACATCTTTGTGTTACAATAAATGACATTTTTATTAAAAACCAATACATGTGTTAGGATTTTTTTTGTTTGTTTGTTTGTTTGACATCAACATTTTTTTAGGATTTAGATCTCAATTTCGACACTCCATAAGTTTGCTTATCTCATGGCCAAAACAAAACCTCATTTAATTTGTGTAGAACCTGACACCTGTTATGGGATAAAATCATCTTCATGGTGAAGTTTGGTTATCTGATTATATCATCATTAAACCAGTCCGATCTTGGAAAGAAAAATGCTTTTGATTGATGTAAAATAATGCCTTTGATTGAAACACTTTAATGAATAATAGTATAAAATATCCTTAAAATAAAATAAAACAAAATATGTGTCTCTTTTTGGGGTATTTGCATCAAAAGAAACAAACAATATGTAATTATTGGTTTGACATCGGGTCTAATGTTTTGTAAAGGCTACTTTTTAAATGCAAACATCACAAAGGACAACTAACAAATGGAGGATTTACTGCTGTTTGCGGGTGAAATTCTAAGGTCAGTTCATCATCACATTAGAGTTCCTGATTCGGATTTTCTTTTTACGCTAGATTCTAAATTTAAATGATTGGAACATGCATGGTTGTATTTGTACGCTAATCTTATGTTGTAATGACAAAAAGTAGTCACATTATTCTATATATTGTGACAAAACAGCACGTTATCTTTATCTATGTCATGATACATTACAAGATTTCTCAATGAAAAATAAAATGAAAAAGATTTCTAACTGTTCTTTATAATCTATATGAACATATAACGATACATTTCGATAGGCTCATAGTACTTTTCGAGGGAAAGCTATTAGCATTTGGAACAGTTAAGATATAAATATTAGATTTTTGAAGGATATGTAGTTCCACGTTATCTATATGGTTTGCATACTCGTCAAGTGGACCATTTTTAAAAGCTCCACTAAAATTCAAATATTTGTAATCGCATTTCACGAATATATGAAAACATCTTTTGACAAAGCATTATCCGCAAGAGTTACTAATGGTAAATTAGAAAAGGTATTTGGTGGGTGTCTTTTGGTTAAAGAGATGGAGTGGCAAGCACTAAGCACTTGATTGAAATGGTAAAGGAATGCCTTAAAAGCGATGAAAGGTGAGAAAGTAGAAAACCCTTTTTTCTATAAGAAAGCTACCTTACGTAACATGGAGAATTTGAGATGCATATTTAATGAATAAACCCCGTACTTATTCAATGTTCTAACTGCCTAGCTAGTCTTCAATAGCCAAGGACACAGAAGAAGTTATTGACGATTGGATCAATCACATTATTTACAAATTGTTGTTAGTGTTGGTTTTGTTTGGAAGTGTAACTAAACATAAATTCCAAGTGTTTTGAAGGTTTAATTATCGTTCGGTACTCGATAAATAAAATGAAAAGAAACAAAGAGTATCCAAGAGAGGTGATTTATCTAATAGAAGATTCATTTTTTGGGATTGTGTTCTTCATTGTGACTTTCTAAGTTTTCTGTTCCGTAGTTTTCGCTCCAAGACATAAGCGACAATCCTCTTGTCTTCTCAGTTTCTGTCTCTCGATTGCCACAATTTCAACACAACTAACTTCTAAGAGTCTTGACACTTCTTACCATGCACATAGTAAGTTACTAATTTAGTATCCATTCATGAATTGTTGTTATTAGTAAATCGATTTTTTTAATGGATAGATACGCACTTATAATTAAATTTTCCCAATCTTTTTATATTAAAACTGTATACAAAAAGACATAAAGTTGACTGAATGAGAAGAATACAGAAGAGAGATTATAAGACAGCTATATGAAAGCCTAATGATAATTAATTTGGGTCATCATATATGTATGAGATAGGGTAACAATATGGTTACTGCATTGATCGTTGAACAGGAGAAAAAAAGTAGAACTCATATATAAGGCATGTTGATGAATATTGTATTATTGTACAAATAAGCTCACTGATTCATACCTGCAAAACTGAATTGCCCCATCACTCTCTTACTCATTGTTTACAACCTGCAATTAAGAAGAAGCTCCAGGGTTTAGGAGGCCAATTCTCGTCTCACATAGCTAATGATTGGTGACTGGAGATGGAAGTGGTGATGTTGGAGGCTTCATGTCCGCGTACCTGCAAAAACATTTCAGTCTTTCAGGTCGCAAAAGAAGAAGTAATAACAATGGACACACTTAGAACTAGCATGCTTCTCTCTATTCTCACATTGTGTAAGGTGATAAAGGCCTTGGCTTTGGCTGAGCTGTATTGTCTCCTGAAGCAAGGGAAGTGTCTATCGCACTGCTAACAACAGGTACTGCTTCCGGTGTAGAAGGTGGAATTGTGTTCCTGAACAACAAGCAAAAAACCCGGGATATTGTATTGATCGATTCCTTAACGAAAGTCTACACACACTTTGTAAATCTGGCTTCAAGATACTTACAGATTTCCATCAACTGTTTTCAGCACATCATTATTGCCTCCAGGTAACTCTGAGTTGTCTTCTACAGATGCTGCTTCCTTGGGACCTGTTGATGCAGGAGTTGGTGAGGTTGGTGGTTTCAGGTCTGCGTAACTGCAAAAGACAGTGTAGATGCATTGAGGAAAAATCGGACCACAATAGAATTTGATATATTTATAGAGGAACTAAATAACATAAGAGGAAGATTTGTTACATTGCATAAGGAGAAAGAGGCCTCATTTTTGATGTGGCTGGTGCTGCTGTCTCAGTGACACTCGTTGCAACTGCTGTCTCAGGTACACTTGTTGCAACTGAGGTCTCAGTGACACTTGTTGCAACTGCCGTCTCAGTGACAGTTTTTGCAACTGTTGAGCTTTTATCAGTATCAGAATCGGTTGGACCAGGCGACAAAGAATCACTCTTTCTGGTACTCGAAGCTGTAGGAGAGGGCGATGAGGGTGGTTTTAGGTTCTCATAGCTGCATCATAAAACGGCCAAGTAAAAGACCATCAAACTTTCGATATCATTACCTTCTCACATATTTATTACTCAAACTGTGACTCCTGAATATAATAAAGTCGCAAAGACAATAAGGTTTTACCGGGCATAAGGGGAAAGAGGCCTCTCTTTCTTTTCCTCAACTTGCTTTACTTCTACTACTGGGACATTTGAGGTACTATCTGGCACTGGCACTACATTGGCCTCAACAGGAACCTGAGTGGCATCTACCTCCTTAGATTTGGCAGGACTGACCGATGTGGTCGAATTTGGAATAGGAGATGTTGGAGGTTTCAAGTCTTCGTAGCTATATATATCACATTCACCAAAAAAAAAGAAACAAGACAAATCGAAAACAATCAATGTCATGCCAATAGGTCATTTTAGTTACATATTTGATTATTTTTTTGCGGTTGAGAAACAAGTTTTCTTACGAGGCATAAGGAGACAGCGGCCTAGGTTTCACATTTTTTTCTTTTGGAGGTGCTTCATCCTCTTTAGGAGCTGTTGGTTCTTGAGTGACAGGCTTAGTAGGGACTGGTTTGACCTCTTTGGTTGCAACTGATGCCTGTCCACAACCGAAATGCAGATAAATAAAGATAAACTATCTTATCACAAGAGAGCGATAATCAAGATCGAAAAGAGAGGAGATGAAAGCAATATACTGTAACTAACCTTCGGTGGAGGGACATAAGGCCGTTTGGAAGGAATCTTTTCAAGAAGCTTTTCAATTGGAGTTAATGGTGCAGTTGTTTCAGCAACCACTTCCACAATCTTAGAGAAAGAAAGTTGAGGATTCTTTGCCATGCAAGCAAGCAACTCTGCAACCTGGAGATCAATAACAAGGAAGCAGAAAACCACAAAATCTTAAAGCTCTTCTTCATAATCTGGTCATATCACTCTGACAGAGACGAGGGAAAATATTATTACCTGGAGATTTGAGACCTGACCACCAAACAATGTATCGTCTAGAGCAAGAGTGAGATTATGAGTTTCTTTGTATGCATCAGTCGGTCTCTCCATTCCTCCAGGTCTAACTATCTGATGAAATAAGATGGAAAGACAATTCTAAGATGTGATACAATCGAAAGAGTCTGTGAAACTGTAAGTTTGGTTTATTTTATTTTGTGAACTACTCACTGCGTAATTAAGACCGCTTTCAATCAATGCTTCTTCAGCTTTTCTCTTCCAGCAAAGAACTCCCCAGAATAGGCTTCACAAACGAGGTGTTTAGAAGAAGTCATATAACAAGAACATGCCATTAAGTTTTATGGGCTGTTCTGACCAAAAGTGTGTAATGAAAGAAAAACATTACAGACTTACTTGAGAATCGCAGCGGGAAATCCAAATTTATTTGTCCCCAAGGATGTCACCAAAATGAAGTTATTAACTTTTGCTGATGTTGCTGCTCATAATACCACAAGAAGCAATGATGAAACAAGAAAGAGAGAATGGAAAAATAAACCGCTTTAAGCTATTTTTGTCTTACCAGCATCAACAAGGTTTTTGGTGGCTAGGTAATCGATCCTGTAAGGACCGGTAATATCGGAGATCTCTTTCTCGCTAGCACCAATACAGCATATAATCACCGATGCATTTCCCAATGCGGGCTGTATTGAATCTTTCTTCTCCAAGTCACACTCCACAATTTCAAGCTTTTCTACAGCTGGGCTAAAGACACAGACACTGCCTGTTACTTTTCTACAACAAAATCATTGTAAGTAAATCAAAACATTTTGTTCTTACGTTGAGTTCCTTCATCTGTGTTCTGGAGCTTCATTTCCTTAACACTCTGCAAAGTATCAATTGCGGATAAACATCACCAAAATGATGAAACACTTATAGCAAATATTCAGAATCAAAGTAAGCCATACTTGCACAAGACTTCCTGCTCTCTGAGCACTTCGAACTCCAGCTCTAACCCGAAATCCCAGCTTCAGTAGCTCTCTGTATGAAAGGCGACATTGATAGGACACTTCGACAGTTCAACCAACCAGCATTGTGAATTATCATTCAAACTTAAAGAAGCAAGAAACTGACCTCACAGTTCTAGAACCAACTTTACCAGTAGCACCGGCTACAAAGACAAGGTCTTCTTCTTTGGAATTTAAGTTGGTAGGGCTTGCTTCTGTTACTACAGAGCTTGCTCTAATGGGACCTTTGTTCAATAACAAGTAGGGAAATGAGTAAAAATCTATGAATTCCAGGTAATCAATACCAGAAATGTTGCAGTAAAGCTAGCGCTTCAGGCGCCAAAAATTATAATGAGACTACTGGTGTCTGATCAAAAGGTTGAAAAGATGAGAACTTTGAAACTAGAATTAAAGACTTGGGAAACGACAACATTGCAGAAACCATCAGCAAAAACAAGACACAGATAAAGTGTTAAGAGAAGAAGCGAATCACGTTCGAGCAAAGTCCCATTTCACGAAAAGCAAACAAAGTCAAACCAAAAGATGCAGAAGTAGTGTAATCAAAAAGCTTGAAACTTTTTAGTAGTACCTGAAGCTCTGAGGCTAAGATCGAAAGACCTCGACTTTCCAGAAACCGAGTGATTCTTAAAACCTGAAAACCTGACAATCCGATTGGTCTTCCATCTTTGGAGAAGAAACCCTTTTCTGCTGGGAAGAGAGGGTATTGTTGTGAGAGGTTGTCCACGGAGAAAACAAGTTCCTTCCATTCTTAGTTAGTCTTCTTCTTCTTCACTAGCTAGTGTATGCACATTAACTTTGAAAATTTTCTATCACGAAAACACTACTACAAGTTCACGATCAGACAAAGGAATCTCAGAGGAAAGAGGAAATATACAAATTTTATTATCTTTATGGATACAATTGAGACTCAGCAAGAGTTCTACTGCGTCTGCCACTGCATCTTGATATGATGGGACCCACATAACATTACAAGAGACCAATCAATGTTTGATTGGAGTATGCTGACATGGCAAGGCTAATTCGGTTTGGTTTGTTCCAAAACTTGGATCCAAACCAGAATCATTTCATAGGACACATTAGAATTTGAATACTTTTGGCGCTGGATTCTTATATGCATTGTTACATATTGGCGTTTACTTTCTCCAAATGCTTATATCCAATTAGATGAGTAAGTTTGGTCTTCTTAACATCACTTATGAATAGATTTTGACCAACACAATCTCTGTAAACTTGTTGGTCTTTTTGAATTAGCTTTTTTTCGCTAGAGTGAAAATTATTCATCAAACTTTCAATAGATAATCTGTAACTTCGGATTCATCAATTATACAAGTAATCAGGAGATCGAAATCTGATCAATATCATCTACTAAAGCACTACACTACAGCTTGATGGATTATGTTCGAAGTTACCACATTCTCTGTTTCTGATGGTGCTACGTCTGCGACCCACATTGTTCGACCCTGGGGTGAGTTTGCGCCAGAACTGCAAAACTGCAGCAAGAGGAACAGTCAGAGTTTTAAAGCCTAACCAACCAAAAAGGTAAGAAAAATAGATTACGGTAGATGCACATCAAGATGCCTAACTAGCTATAAATCGTAGTGGGTATGACACAGAAAATGTAGGGAGCACAAAATGGATTCCAAGAACTTAAGAATGGAACATCAAGATGCCTAACAAGCTATATTGCCACACAATAGCCTCTCATACCTTTAGAAACAGTATCAAAACTCAAATGTCAAACAGCAAAGTTCAATTCTCATGCAGTTCCACTAAAGGTATCAAAGGACAATACACTGAAACAAAATATTCTGATACAAAAAATTAGAGAGCAATAACTAAATCACCTTAGGAAGACGAAACAGGGGGCTGCTCAGCAATGGAGGTTGAGGAATTGAGAGCCGCAGCAGCAGCTTGTGGAGAATAAATGCGTGCTTTCTTTATGATTTCTGAAACAATCCAATGCTTATGCTTGCTCAAAGGCCTTGAAGGATCCAATTTCACCTAATATTTCAAACAACCAAATCAAGTTTCATTTCCAAAGCAGCCTAATAACAAACAGGCAAGTCTACTTCCAATGGTTGAGTTCAAATATTCCTAGAGCTTCCCTAAATTTTCGAGCTCTTGATCAAATGTATATCAAATTCAAAAAATGAAGGGGAAAATACTCGATCGCCGATGTTACAGGAGTCCTTTTCATCGTGAGCCATGAACTTGGAAGTACGCTTGACATATCGATTGTAGATATTATTGTGGAAGAGTCTGTCGACGGCTACCACCACCGACATCTGCATTTTGTTCGACACCACTGTCCCTATCACTGCCTTCATTTTTCCTAACGAGCTCTCTCTGGATTTTGAGAATCTAAAGAGCAAAGAGAAAAAGATTCTTCTGGTCTAGGGGTTTTATAATGATGGGCTTTGTTATCTCAGCCCAATTTATATTAAGGTCCATGAAGTATAGTAGTTAACAGAACCGGCCTCATACTAAACCGCTTCAAAAGCTAATTTCTGGTTTATTTAACAGATATAAATAAAATCGAACCGGGATGAGAAGTAAGAAGTGAAGAATCATCGATATGGCTGTTATTGCTTCACTTCATCATCTTCAACCTCTCTCGTCTTTCTCGTCTCCTCCTTCTCCTTCAAGCTCTAAGCCTCTCTATCTAAAATTCCAAACCTCACACCGTGAAAATCTAAGACACCTTTCTTCTCTCGGAATTGTTCCTCAGAATCCCCGACTTGCTCCTCCGGCGAATGATCTTTCCGTTATCCTCTCCGCCGTGAATCTCCTCAAATCGAAAGGAATCTCCGACGAAGATTTCCCACGCCTCGTTTTCCTCTGTCCACAGCTCTTCTCGCCCACTTTCGACATCTCTAAACTCGATCCCGTCTTCGATTTTCTCACCGGCGAGCTTGGAGCTTCCGCAGAAGAATCCAGGGGCTTAATCGTAAATTGCCCGAACATCCTCTTCTCCGACGTTGAGTATTGCTTGAGACCGACGCTTGTTTACCTTAAGGAGCTAGGGGTACGGAATCTGAACCGAGCCAGCAAGACGAACGCGCACGTGCTGAACACGAGAGTTGAGAAGCTAAGAGCAAAGATGAGATTCTTGAAGAGTATAGGTTTCGAACACGAGGAAGCAGCTAGAGTCTGTGGGAGAATCCCGGCGATATTCGGATACAGTGTTGAAGATAACTTGAGGCCCAAGTTCGAGTTTCTCGTTTACGACATGGAAAGAGAACTTGAAGAGCTCAAGAAGTTTCCGCAGTATTTTGCGTTTAGCTTGGGGAAGAGGATAAGGCCAAGACATTGGCATTTGAAGAAGAAGAACGTTAGGGTTTCGCTTAGTAGAATGTTAATGTGGGGTGATCAAAAATTCTACTCAAAATGGAAGCCATAAGCCATAATCTTTTAAGTTTTAACATATGTTAGTATTCAGAAATCTGAAAACAAAAAAGTTGAATTGCATTTCAAGGAAAAGTGATTTTGAATCATATGAAAATTCTTGAGGGAATCATTGAAAATTCAAATCCCGGGTTCGATCACAGACTCTCTTTTAAGGTTACTGACGAATTACAAGATCGATATCGGCCCCAACTTCTGCAATCTTGGCTTCCTTTGACGCCTTCGCTGATTTTGCGATGCTCTCTACATCAAAATCTATCGCTATCTTCTTCACGAGACCTTCAAGCATCTGTTGTTACAAACACACACCGATTAAATTATGTAATTAACAACAAGTGGATTACGTTACTCTAGTTGTTGCGGAAACTAACCAGTGAGCCAATTGCTACCAGACTCCGGAACTTGGAATCAACATCTGCAGCTTCTTCTTCTGCTACCTGTAGTAATAAGTTAAATATTTTTAGCACCAAAAAAATGATAATAAACTATTTGGTACATTGGTCTTCTCCGATTTTACTTTGATCTCAGAGATTTGTGCAAGTGACAGAGACAAAATAAAAACAGATGAGATTCAACTCGGTGACGATGAATAGGATTTGGATGTATGCAACAGTGGTTAAAAATAACCAAATTTAGGCGTACCTGCAAAGCTGCTGAAAGGACTTGAGCTTGACCTTCTTGATCCTTCTTTTCTATTAATAGCACTGCATAACTGAGGAAGAACAAAAGCATAGATTACGGTTTGATCTTTCTCCACAGAGAGTTTAATAATAGAATAAAGCTACAATTTGGCAAAAATCCAACTAGAAGAAAGTAATATAAGAGAGATCTTACTTGAGAAGCAACGTCGAATAAGCCAACTGCAGATTCTTATTTGGGGATGAATAACAGTTTGAGAAGGCATCAAGAATCTGCATTGATCCACAGCAATTAAAACCACTTCTCAAATTATTATAATAAACACACACATGTATAGGCACTATCTTATGTTTAAATGTAATTAGAAACTTAATTTATATGCCCAGACGCAAAAAAGCAATGTATATTAGACATAAAACCCAAAAATTTCTCCTCAGGTTGCAAGTCACAGCTAAACCAATTAGTAGGTTCATCGAGATCATCACACATCCTAGTTCTGGTATAAAATCATAGAAATGAAAGAGTCCTTACTTGACTATGATGCGTCTGTAGCCAGTAATGAAATGAAGAATTCTTGAATAGATTAACAAGGACACGAACAGTCGTTAAAAGATTTGCAGGAAGAGCAGAATCTTCTGTAACTTTCTTTATCAAATCCAAAAGCAGGTCTGATTGATATATAGTAACAGAGAGATACCAGTTAATAAAGGACATTACCTACTAGCTAGTACTTTCATTAATGTTGAGAAAGCATAGCTTCACGAATTAGATGATTACCATTGTTGTTTTCCACATGCTTGATAAGTAGACTTGCTCCATGATGATGCAAAACGAGCATCCTTACTATATCAGTAGCTGCATATTCAAAACCATAGGTATAAGAGCTTGACACAAGATAAACATAAGGCTATATCCAACAAAAGACAAAAATAAAGTGGCCAGCGAAAGGCAAAATGCTTTATGGCCTGCAAGAAACATCAAAAGAAACACAAGGAGACCAAGAATAACATCCAAATAAACCAAAACATATCTCATTTTAGATTGTTTAACAAGCATCTCGGAAAAAACTGACTTTGCTGTGGCTTCATAATATTGAGAAACATATGGCTACCATCAAAAGTTCAATATGTAATAAACAGTTCTGTTTGACTAATTGATTGACAAGAGAAGACCAACCAGGAAACATCATTGCCGGTGGCCATGCTTGTAGCACTTTCAAAAGCAAAGCAATATCCATGTCAGCAAAATTGGTAGAGTGGTAGTGTGATGTGTCCTTCAGTATATTAACGATTGCGCCTACTCTGGATACTTCGAGTTCGGTCAGGGACTTGTCATTGTTTACCTTCAAAAGATGGAAAAATTGTAGAAACATAAATACCAACAATAGTATAAGTAAAATAACCATTTAATCATTTTGTGTGACTAAAGTTGATACTGAAAGCTTACTGCGTCAGATCGTAAAGTAGTATTGAACTCTGTCATCTTTTTCAGAATCCCGTCATATTGAGCAGCATCGAAAACTAGCACACCTCTCTGGAGAGAGTTATGGAAGAAAAAAGGATCAAAAAGCTAGAAACATTAAACAGTAATAACTAATAAAGAAAGAGAACCAGCGTACTTTTGGAATGTGCTTGTATAAAGGTTTTGCCGGAGTTGCTGCAACAGAAAAGAGTCAGAGCATGAGGCAGCAAAAGAACAATACAAGAAATGAAGAAATTGAAAGTATTATGTGAAAATGACACAGACAGTGTATTCATACCAGCTGTACGAGATGCTTGCCCAGGCACATAAGCATTTGCTGTTACACAATAAAAGGCAAAACACAAAATTAAAATAAAATCCTAAAAACAAAATTTCAGACCAATTATTTTCAAAAATTTTATACCGCCGGTGAAGGGATCACGAAAAGATGGATTAAAGTTGAAGTCTTTCTGCCCAGAATTTTGTAATATAAATTCAACAATTTGCTGCCGATATGCAAAGGGGAGATTCTCTTTTAGAAGCCACTTGTCAGCTGCATCATAAGGATTGTCTGCCAAACAAGAAAAGATTTGAAGTATCAAAAACTGAAGCAGTTTCTTGTGGTTGCACTTGTAATAAAACAAGGCCAGTAAGAGCATTCAGGTACCTGATCGATTGTAAGGTAGCTTCCGGATAGGTTCCCCATCACCAATGTCAACATCGAAAACTAGAGAAAAAAAAGGGCTAAGAATTTTGTTCTTCGATTTTGAGAGATTCTCAAGTTTCCATAATAGGTCAAAATCTAACCAAAATCATATTGAACTCCCTCGTGAATTGGACGATCAGCCACACCATCTGGGCCATCAACAACCTCACCAATCTGAAAAAAGGCATGCAGTGAGAACTCAAAACATTCTACCACACTAAAAAGCCAATGTTTAATCCTTCATATGCAAACAAATGTTAGAGAGAAATCTATCTCATTTACTTGCTATCTACTTAAGAGATTGCTACTTCGAAGGAGGATCAGAAGTCAAAATCAGATGAAATTTTCCTCTCAGGTATGGGTTGCCACATTAAATAAAATCCTCGCAAAAGGCAAATTGCTGGCAGTACATGCTATCAATTTATGACCAGACAGCATGCTCATTCGTGGAAATTACAAGCCCTAATCCGATGGCAACTTTTCGATGAACAAAGTAACAAATATTCCTCAAGGTAATTGTTTCAAAGGGAAGTTATCTGTATATTCATGCATGCGATCTAATATATAGCAAAGCCGCATTCAGGTCAAGAGCAAAAACGAAATGCAGTCGACAAATAAAAAAAAAGATAAAAGTTCATTCTGTTTACTTACTTTGTCCCATCTCTGTTCTTTCATATTCCATGCATAAGCAACACCATTGTCTCCTTCCCTTACTACTTTTGTCTGGCCATCACTGGTACCTGAGAACATATATCAAATAAGAGAGGATGATGTTACAAGAATGCCAGCTTAATCTATTCAAATTTGATCGCCAGACACTATCAATTATCTTTGTGTTCTCTTGAGATTCTTTAAAATTTAGCCTTTCTCCCGTACGAAACATTAATATTACAATTAATTGGATAATAAATGGTACCTGGTGACGTCAAAGAATCAAGCCCTGGCAGCTCGTCAAGTTTCAATCCGCCAACCTTTTTCCTGAGATAAAGAACAGCACGCATATACTTTGCAGTTATATTTTGAGCATAAAAGACAAGAAAGCATACCCCGTCAGCAGGTCATATAATATGCATTGCCACGTGAAGAAAAAAAACTCAATGGACATAGAATTTAGTCGATAAGAATAGAGATCACCATAAATGATCAGATTACCTGCTTAGTTTGTATTGAGAAATTTGGGAATCATAGGCATCAATCTCCATCTGATCTGCAATCGCATCATGACGTACTGTCCAAACACGAACCACTCCATCTGAACATGCTGTCACAATATCTCCGGTTTCCAAAAACTTGGCATCCCAGATACAGCCTGGGTGTTCCAAACTCTGAACGCAGACTCCATCTGTACCAAAACAAAAATAACAAAGTAAGAACAATAGATCAACCTATAAGATCTAAACATGCTTTAAACCAAAATGTCAGTCTCTTTTCGCAAGTGATATCTATTATAACAGCTATTGCAGACCAATCTTCGTGAGCCTTTCAAACTGGTTTCTGATCAGTTGATTACTGTCTGACATACTAACAACTAACTTTCCATAGGTTGCAACTAAGTGATCAAATTTATAACACGTCTTCCACAAAAATATGATATATAGACATCTTTATTATTGAAAGAAAACTTTAAGAGCGAGCAACATACTGAAAAGTGGAGACATATTTTCCAAATTTAAACATCTCAGACCTCATATAACCTAGAAAACTGTGAAACATAAGTGAAGAACAGCCAAGGCATCAATAGAAACTAAGGAACCCGTAATCACCTTTCCATATCTTGGCATGACGATCTTCACTGGCACTAACAATAAGGCCAGACGAATGTGCGTCAACTGAATAAACAAGGGAGGTGTGGCCAACCATCTCAAGAAGAACTTCGCCACTTAGTGCCCATAACCTGATTGAACTGTTAGAAAAAATAAAATAGTGATTTACAACCTTTGCTGTGTACAAACACATGAAAGGATAAATAAGAGAAAACTCAAGTATCATATTATCCCCGGATCACAAAACTTATCCAGGTCATGCAAAAGACAACACAATTCGAGTTAAGCACATAAGGATTCACTTGGACAATGAAATTCAGTAAGGCATGAGTTTGTTGGAAGCAAATAACTTACCCATCATGTGATGCGGAAAGAAATCCTAAATCAGGCATCACAGCTAACCCTCTAACAGTATCTGCATTGTAAAATAAAAATACTTGTATAAGACAATAGTTTCTCCAATAACAAGGAATCCCTGACAACAGGCCAGTGTCTTGGCACTTCACAAGATAAGATATCTTAGAGCAGCTAGTATCAGATTCTATCTTATTTCCGGTATGCAGTTTCTCATATTGACAAGGAAATTTTGAGAGATACGAAATTTGGGAGAGAGTAATGAATTCACCTGTATGCCCTGAAAGAGTTTGCAGACTCGTTTTACCCTTCCAGAGTTTGAGACTGGCGTCACTTGAACCTGGTAAGTACAAGTAACATCAGTGAAAAATATGCCGTCAAGCCTAATCAAAAAGAAGTATATGCATCTTAAGAACAACCAAAAAATCATTTAACCTAAGCTTGCAAAACGATCATACTAGAAAATACAATCGAATAAGGAAGTCCATGGCAGCAAGAAAACAACAAAAAAAACAGAAACAAATGCATCAAATGACAGCTTTAGCTGGATCATGTACCTGAAACGAGCTCACCAGATGGCAGCCTTATCACTGCCTGGATAGGCGACTGGTGTGCATCCCAAGATTCAACAAGCTGACCGTTTCTCCATCGTTTCAGGGTTCTACAAATAAAAATAAATAAATGTAAGTTACATTACACAACAGTAGAGGGTAAATCAAAATTTGATGGATCTCTTTACCCCAGTATTACTAAAGCTAGTAAGCTACTCAAGACAATAATGCACACAATTAACACTCATAAAACCTTTACAACTACGGTTAAGATTCATATAATATCCTGTATGTGATACAATTCCTGGGAAACAGTGAAGGAAAACCGCAGGCTAGTACACTCACTGGATACTAAGTAAGAGGCATTATTGACTAAACAGTTGGTAAATGTCATACTAAGGAAATTACATGAACAGGAGGACTTACTGATCAACTGAAGATGAAACTATGTCCTCATTATCAATAGCAACACCAGTGACTTGCATCTGATGACCCTTCAATGTCTGAATATTCTCTCCATTCATCAGATTCCAAACAAAAACGAAAGTATCCATACTCCCAGAGACAAGTCTTCCTTCAGGGTATTCATCAGTTGGTGGGATCCATGCAAGTGGCCCAACAAAGCTAGTATGACCCAGCAGAATTTTCTCGGAGGTATACTTGCGCTTATCAGATGGATCCAGTGACCAAACCCTTATGGTCCTATCTCTTGATGAAGTAGCTATATTCTCATCATTACACACACAAATCCCACGAACCTGAAGATGTTGATAAACCATGAGTTTCCATTGTCACAATCACAGTTATTATTCAATTGCATAAGCTCAATAGCATAAAGACAATCACACTCCTGCCGAAAAATTGTATAAATTTGATCTATATTAATGCCATTGGCACGCAAGGTTAAACATCAAACCCTATTAGATAAAATTCTCAAATTGAGTACAAATTCGTTGAGAAGTCAACCTAATAATAAAACTAATCAAAACAAAGCTTCACACTAACTATCAAATCAGCTCATTGAATTGAAAAACCCTGGATCAAAAGCGGAACAGTGAAATTGGAATCACGAGGGTGAATTTTGCTGAACCCTACTGAATACAAGACTTAATTTCAAAATCTAGAGTAGAATCGATCACGAAAACGAGAAATCAAAACAGTAGAAAGAAGAAGTGGATTTAGCAAAGAGATCTTACATCATCATCGTGGCCATGAAGCTCGCACCTGAGCTTGTACTCGTTGAAATCGATATCCATGACCATGACTGAGAAGGAGAAGCAGCAGATTGAGAGATACCAAACGCCAAATTGCTGCGACTCAAAAAGTGACTTGAGGAAGGAGAAACACTCTGCAGGAGAAAAACTAATTTCTTATTTCCTTTCTTTTATATAAGGATAAACGTATAATAAATAACCTTTGTGGGCTTTCAAAGCCCGGCCCAATTGATAGACTGAAAATAATAATAAGCTGAATAAAGGGAACAATGAAACACGATGACGTGTCGAATTTAATAATGACGAAAAAGGAGGGGACAGTGGTTTAAATTTCCTCACCTTCCTAAGAGTACTACTTTCTACGAGAAGTGGCATAGACCGTAATTAGCAACAACCTCTGAGCCTATTTTCACAAAACGATCGTAGTCCTTCATGATATTTTTCTCGGCCATTAAATTCTTCTTCTTCTGCACTGTTTGTTTATAAATAAAACCTGGAAGCTCAGTTCCATGGTAAGCTGTCTTCTTCTATCTGGTTCCTTTCTCTGTCTGAATTTCTTTTTTCCAATAATAAATTTTACAAATGCTGTGTTCTTGATTGGCTTTTTTAATCCTCACTGAGATTTGTGCTTGAATCTTGATTATCTTGGTGAGAGTTTTTGTTTTAGACAATGTATATATGTGTTTGAGAATACAAGCTTCTTCTTTATTTTAATCCAACATTAATCAGATTGTATGAATTTGAATAAGTCTATTAAATTACAAGACATTGTTTTCGTTTTCTGTTGATAAAGTACTTTGCTATCGATTCTTATTTTGATGTGTCTTTGATCATTACCTGCAGGTGAAGTATGTTGTGTTCAACCATATGAGCTCTGATGGTGATTCTGGTAACAGGAAATTCATGAACTTTGTGATTCATTGCATCAAGAATAGAAGACTAGAAGGGGGAGGTTAATTAGATTATCTTAAGGTGTATAAAATGGAAAAAAAGAGTGTACCAAATTCTGATAAGTTGTCTCTGATTAGAGTGTTAAGAGGTATAATATGTCTGATGGTGTTAGTTTCAACAGCTTTTATGATGTTGATATTCTGGGGGTTCTTATCAGCTGTAGTGTTGAGGCTTTTCAGCATTCGCTATAGCCGTAAATGTGTTTCCTTCTTCTTTGGCTCGTGGCTCGCCTTGTGGCCTTTCCTCTTTGAGAAGATTAACAAAACCAAAGTTATCTTCTCTGGTGATAAGGTTCCTTGCGAGGATCGAGTATTGCTCATTGCAAACCACCGAACAGAAGTTGATTGGATGTACTTCTGGGATCTTGCACTGCGTAAAGGCCAGATTGGGAATATCAAATATGTGCTTAAGAGTAGTTTGATGAAATTACCTCTCTTTGGTTGGGCGTTTCACCTCTTTGAGTTTATTCCAGTTGAGAGGAGATGGGAAGTCGATGAAGCAAACTTGAGACAGATAGTTTCGAGTTTTAAGGATCCCCGAGACGCTTTATGGCTTGCTCTTTTCCCCGAGGGCACAGATTACACGTACGTTTCCTTTCTTTGGAGTATCATTCTTGTTTAGAGACCTTTTAGTTAAAAGCATTTTACAATGGAACTTTATGCAGAGAGGCTAAATGCCAAAGGAGTAAGAAATTTGCTGCTGAAAATGGCCTTCCGATACTGAACAACGTGCTGCTTCCCAGGACAAAAGGTTTCGTCTCCTGCTTGCAAGAACTGAGTTGCTCACTTGACGCAGGTTTGTCTATACTTTTGCTGGTTTGCATCAGTGATTTAAGATCCTAGGCCTTTCCTCTCTTCTTGAAAAACGCAAACTCTGATGCAACACTATTGCACTTGCAGTTTATGATGTGACCATCGGTTATAAAACCCGCTGCCCATCTTTCTTAGACAACGTTTATGGAATTGAGCCATCAGAAGTTCACATCCACATCCGTCGTATCAACCTGACCCAAATCCCAAATCAAGAAAAGGACATCAATGCTTGGTTAATGAACACATTCCAGCTCAAAGACCAGCTGCTCAATGACTTTTACTCCAATGGTCATTTCCCTAACGAAGGAACAGAGAAAGAGTTCAACACAAAGAAGTACCTCATAAACTGTTTGGCAGTGATTGCCTTCACCACCATCTGTACACATCTCACCTTCTTCTCATCAATGATTTGGTTCAGGATTTATGTCTCTTTGGCCTGTGTCTACTTGACCTCTGCTACGCATTTCAATCTTCGTTCTGTTCCACTTGTTGAGACTGCAAAAAATTCCCTCAAATTAGTAAACAAATAAACTTTCATTGCTTTCAGTTCACAACTTCACATGATGGAATATTTTTTACTTTTGTATTTCGGGGTTAAGAATCAATCCACTTTCTACTTATGCAATGTGAGGTCAAGCTGCAATATATGATTAGCTCTATTTTAGAATGTCTTCATACATTCATCTACACATGTTAGATCATAGCTTGGGATAATAAAACACAAAATACAACCATAAGACACATTTTGCCTGCTACATAACTCACAGAGCCGACCACCAACTATTCTCATTAATAAATTGTCAAATTGGGATAATGCTTCCAAGATATATCAAGTACAAGTACCTACATACTGTGCATGTGAAAGCAATTAAATTGAATTTGAGCCCCTAAGAAAATTTGAGGCCACCAAAACACCCGTGACGAGTTATCACATTGGAACATAGTAATGTCAATGTCTCACGGGTCTTCTTACTCTATAGTATAGACCATTTTCGACATTCGATATTTCCACTACATGTGCTCATGAATATGGATACTGAATAATATCAAAAGCCTGTGAACATGCTTTCATGTTAAAATTATAATTTCGTTTTATCTAAATCTCACCAGTTACGTGCCTATTCTCTCAATATAAACCCTATGAAGCAGGTAGTATAGCCTATCCTAAGCTAAGAGAAGAGCAAACCCAACAAATTGTTGAAAAGACATTTAGGTAAATACTCTCTCAAAGTATATAAAGCCATGGAGCCAAACACTAAGCTTATCGTTCTTACCTTGGTTCTTGCCTTTACACTCACGGCAGCAACCGGACAGATCTTCTGCGGTATGACTTCTACTTGTCTGAACTCTTGCAAGCCCTATGTGTAGGCTAGGAACCCAATGACCACCGGAATTGATCCCTTGGGCCCTTGCTGCAATGCCCTGTCCAAGGCCGATTTCCAGTGCCTCTGTAAGCATAAAGACAGTATCAATGTCCGTGATATCGAGCTTTGACCTCGCTGAGAAACTCCCGGAGAAGTGTGGATTAGCTGCTGCAACTTGCTAGTAGGTTTTCTTTCGGAAGGTTTCGCTTTGTGGTTTGGTTTTCATGGTTTTCTTATACTGATTTATATTGATGTTGTTGTTGTTGGTCTCTGCCTGATGTTGTTTCTGTTGTTGTTTTCTTCACTTTGTGCTGGTGCTGCTTGTTTTTTCCCGCCTACTTCAAAATAATAAACAAAACAAAAATGTTGACCGTTAAAGCACAAAAGACAGAGATCATCAACCTTCGGTCATGTGAGTGATATATAATTTATGTACAGAAAATTGATACCTCTCTGTCTATTAAATCATGATTTCATCTATTTCAGACAAATCCTTGGTCACAAAATGTAGCATCGCATATATAGCTTCTGTTTCATAATGGGAAATGTCAGATGAAGTAAACATATGAAATTGTTTATCTATATTAGCCCAGCTGCACCCAGAAAAAATTTCCAGCTCCTTCCCTCTCATTTGATGCCGTATCCGTTGCATCTCATCCCATCTACCAGAGGAGGCATAAGCGTTAGCTATTTGAATATAGCGAGACCCGTTAGATCCTTCAATGACTAACAATTTCTCTTCGACTTCCTTCACAAGCTCTGTATTCTTATTCCAGCTACAAGCATTTAAAAATGCTCCAAGAATAACGGCATCTTTTTCAACTTGATCAATACCTTCCATAAGCTCTATGGCTTTGTCTAACCTATAGGCCTTTCCATACAAATCTATCATGCAGGTATAGTGACCAGTCTCGGGAGATATGTTGTAAGCCTCTATCATCGACTTGAAGTATTTCTCACCTTCTAGAACTAAGCCGCGGTGACGACAAGCTGATAGGAGGGCCATAAACGTGATTTCATCTGGCTTGAATCCACCCTCAGTCATGTCTTCAAAGTGCTGGAAAGATTTGGCTTCATGACCATGATGAGCACAACCAGCTATCATTGCGTTGTACATAACTGTGTCTCTCTCGAAGCTACTGTCAAAGATCCTTTCAGCATACTCAACATTTCCACATTTTGAATACATGTCAACAAATGCAGTAACAAGTTTTTTATCCATTAAAATGCCTGTTCTCAAGCTGTGACCGTGAATCTCCTTCCCCGGTTCCATATAAGCTTGTAAAGAGCATGCACCAAGGACGCTGACCATGACCAAAGAATCAGGAGTATTAGTCTCATTGGCTATAAACGCACGAGCAAGCTCAAGCACAGAATCAGGTTGACGTAAATTAAGATATCCCAAAAACATTGCAGTCCAGACCACTAGATTCTTTTCAGATAAAGAATCAAATAACCTTTTCGCTTCCACCATCTTCCCCTGAGACGAGTAGCCCACGATCATTGAAGAAGCTGAATACAAGTTTCCAAAACCATATAACAAATGAGCAGACTCTGCATACTTCATATTTCCACACTTGCAATAAACATCAACAATTCCACTGCTAACAAATTTATTAGAATATGATCCATTCTTCAATACCCTAGCATGTACTTCCTTCCCAATCTTCAGGCTCTTTAAACTACTCAGAACATTTAGTACAGCACCGAAACTGTGTTCGTCCCATTTCAACCCATTTTCCTCCATACTAACAGCCATCTTCAAAGCTTCTTCTTCATAACCATTCTGTGCATACCCTGCAATCAATGTATTCCAAGAAATTGTATCATTCAGTTCTGGATTTCTCCAGAATACACTCAAAGCTTTATCAATGTCACCTTCTCTGCAATAAGCTGCAATCATTGCGTTCCTAGCCACACTATCAACAAACTCAACACACGATCCGTTAAATATATTACAGACTTCCTTAAACTTCCCACATTTCGAATACATGTGAATGAGAGAACTAACGGCAAACTTAGTTCCATCATTCCCTGTTTTCACCAAAACTCCATGCAACTGTTCGCCGTAAAACACATTGGTTAACTTTGCAGAAAGTTTAACCATAGTAGTGACAGTGAAATCATCTATCCAAATATCATCCTTCTCCTTCCTATGCATCTCACCAAACATCTCAATAGCTTCACTCTCACACCCATCAGTTTTGGCAAACCCTGAAAGCAGAGTGTTGTACGTAATTAAATCTCGTTCACAATTATCACTTTCGAACAATTCACGCGCTTCCTTCACGTTGTTGAACTTTACGTAGGCTGCGATCACTGCGTTCCATGAGTAAACGTTTCTTTCAAGCATTTCGTCGAACACGTTCCGTGCTTCTCGCAATAAACCACTTTTTGAGTATAGGTTAACAAGTTGATTCGAGGAGACTGCGGTTAAGGTTGAACCAGATTTAATGGAGCGAATGTGATGCAAAAACCCATCCTTTAAGCACTTCATGTCCAGTTTTCAGACCTATAGACTAGACATATTGCCAATTTGATGTCTTGTTGAGTTATATATCGAAAATATTGTTGGGCTGAAATCTTATTTGAATTATACCTTGGGCCACATTAAAAGCCCATTAGATTAGATTTTAATTTATTATTCTAAAGCCGATGATTGTTTTCCTTGACGCAAATTCAGCTAGGGTTTTATGTGGCTTCAAATTTGTAACCACCAGAAGCAGAGGAGACTTGCTTCTTAAGCTTTAACCCTAACTTATTTGCTTTACATCGATCCTTGCTGAAGAAGATGCTGTCCGATCTTCCAAGGGATTTGGCAGAGGATGTGCTCGCTAGGCTTCCAACGAAATCTGTGAGAGTAGTGTGATTGGTTTGCAAAAATTGGAACACGTTATCCAAAGATGAGAGTTTAAATACAAGGAAGCACCTTGCTCAAGCCAAAGCAGAAACAGCCATGGAGTTTTTGGCAGTTATGGTGATGAATGATCGGGATTCTTTGATGAGTGTCAACCTCCATCACTCCATGGAACGACCCATCAATATCCTTCACTCTTCAGGGACATCCGATAAAAAAATAAATTAATATGTTAAACAAAATAGACATGGAGAAATTATTTGTTCCCAGTACTTATACAATCATTTGTTCACAATGATGATGTTCAAAATTATTACATGATTTACCTAATTGGTGTGATGTCGAATATTCCACATAGAAAACACATTATAAGAACTCTTTTTAATTTAGTTTGTCTAGATGCATATTTGACAAGTCTACAGCTTTAACAGGTCCACAAATCCACTCATCTCTAGTTTTTCACTTACATCACATGTCACATGCCTGCTTATGTAATAATATTTCAATTTGGACAAAGATATTTCCTATATATATATCCGATCAATTGCCTTTAGATTTTATAGATTAATATGCAAGTTCAATATCAATAAAAACAGAAATATATATTCTCGAAAATCGTTTTTGAATCTATGATTTTCATAATTTCATTTTCCTTATAATCTTTCTAATTAACATCTAACCTATATTTGTTTGATAATATCGACCAAAACATTACTAATTTCATATATTATTAAACATCAATCCATTATTTCTCTAATTGTACGTCTAGTCAACCACTAAAATCCTTCTTCTTTTTTTCCTGCGGTACGTGAAGAATTTCAATCACTTATCAAACCATAAACAACAAACCACGCAAAACGTTAAGCAGATACTATCATACGAGTTATATATAATAAATACCGGTAGCAAAAGAAAACAAAATTGTGGTAGTCTTGAACGACTACTGAGTTTTAATTAAGTCAATAGAAACCACAAAGAGTGAGAGCTTTATGAATTTGTGGTATGTTTAAATCGATAGGAACATTTGTTTTGTTTTGATTTAAGTCGTGGCCCAACAAATCCCCTATATGTTGTGATTGATTGTGGATGTGACACCATTTGCTTTATTCAACGTGAACAAATTCTCCTTTTATTCGTATATGGTAGAAACTCAGATTAATATATGTGTATTACGTCCATATATAGAAAATATGTATTTTATGAGGATTTAATTTCTTATAACTTCCGATCAATGTAAACAAATTGTTTAAACGAAATATATAATAACTTGTTTGATAATAGCTGGTCTTAGAGCATCTTAAGTTGTCAGAAACTTGGATTCACGTATATATCCAGCTGAGGAATCCATATGTGTATACTGTAACATGTTTAATACATATCTTTTCATAATTAAAAGTTTTAAAACAAAAACAAAACAAAAAAATTAAAAACTTAAGCGGGCTCTGTAGATTCCACTTTCCGACAATATCATATTTCATGATGTGTTACCATAAACCATCTTTCTTATCAATTTTAGCTCCCACGTAATCCGTAACTTACTATAATATGAATTACTAGTTTTTGTCCCAACATACTCAATATATGGTATATATACTTTGTCACTTCTACTATTTTGTTGAACAAATATATATTATCCTCTCATCATCTTCAAGATCTAACAAATTCAAAACGTAATAAATAGACATACTTTTCAAAATAAATAGAAGCACAAAATATCAAAACACGTGGTTGACTTTTTTAAATATAGTGGACTTTTCTAAGTATAGAAGAAGGTTAGGTGGAACTCTACACATCTTGCTTAAATATCATCATACCTATAAGGCTATAACTAATTAATCAGGGATCCAAATTCACACAAATCAAAATGCGAGATCGATCGTAATTAGTTTTTTTTTTTTTGTTTCTTCTTTCAAATACAATCATATATGTTGATTTTGTTCTACGTTGGACATGTTATAAA
>Ga0041059_1000127_pt1 | contig 45135 bp, 41 predicted proteins | sample AraColnosormetaG_FD_56232 | JGI IMG/M metagenome (GOLD analysis project Ga0041059, IMG submission 56232) | Arabidopsis roots microbial communities from North Carolina, USA - Col MF nosort | ecosystem: Host-associated > Plants > Roots > Unclassified | place: USA: North Carolina | collected...
TTAAAAAAAAAAAAAAAAAAAAATTGTCTTCTATTTCAATTTCAACGATGATAGTAAAATATGATAAAGCAATGCATCCGAGGCTCCGGACCATCCGTTTTCTATAAGTAGTAAGATGAATTTATTTTCTATTTTAAATATTAGTTATTCAGAAAATTTGAAGACCAATCAAAAACAAAAGATTAAACAAAATCATGGTTACTTATTATGTGGTGATAACAATAACATAAGGACGACCCAAGACAACTTCTTATGATTATAAAAAAAAAGAAAAAAAAAATCTTATGATCAGAAAATGATAATTTGATAAGCTCGTTTATAATAAAGCTTGACAATTCTGATTAACTTTCGTTGGTGGCTAAGTCCACTACAAACTTCATTTGTCTTATCTTTTCTTCTCCTTTCTCTCCACCATTTGTCTTATCTTTTCCTCTCCTTACTCTCCATCAATGGCTTCTCTTATCTCTTTTTCTTTGCTCCCAAAACCAAAAGCCGTAAGAAGTTCAATTTCAGCTCCTCAGACACAGACAATAAATACTGAAAAGCTTGAAGATAAATTCGGACGAAAAGGCATAAAATTCTCGGAATCAAACAACATTCCTATGGTAGAGCTTAAGGTCAGAAATGGAAGTTCATTAAAACTGAGTCTATCAGATGCTCATGTACTTTCATATAAGCCAAAGGTATACTGGAAAGACGAGGGATTCGAGGAAGTCCTTTACACAGTTGATGGTGATGAGAGCAGAGGTGGGGTTGGTGTTGTTATCGTAAACGGGGAAGAACCTAAAGGAGGGTCTTCAGTAATCTCAGGATGTGATTGGAGTGTCAAGGATACTGATTCAGACGCCATTGATGCTCTTCAGGTGATTGATTCAATACCTCAATATATATATCAAATTTTGTCCACACAATGATGAAATCTTTGGGAACGTTCTCAGATCGAACTTAGCTGTACGGCCGGGGTTCTCGACATAACGTATATCGTCTCTCTCTACCCAGTAAGCATGGCTACAGCTCTGGTGGTGAAGAACAATGGTCGCAAACCAGTTACCCTTAAACCGGGGATTATGAGTTACTTGAGGTTCAAGAAACGGAGTGGGGCAGGAATTCAAGGACTAAAGGGATGCTCTTATTGTCCCAACCCGCCTTTGTCATCGCCTTTTGAGCTCTTGTCTCCTTCTGAGGCAATGAAGGCGGAATCTTCGGGGTGGTTCGGGTCGGAAGAAGGGGAAAAGCCGGGGATTTGGGCAGTAGAAGATTCTGTTATTACACTTCTTGAGAAAAAGATGAGTAGAATATATGGTGCTCCTCCGGCTGAGAGATTAAAGGCAGTCTATAACACTCCACCTTCCAAATTTGAAACTATAGATCAGGTACCATTCGTTTATATTCAGTATGACCATTCGTTTCTGCATTTGGATGCAACATCAATTTGGTATATATGTTCCAAGTTGCATCTCGAATGAAAACCAATTANANAAAAAAAAANAAAAAAAAAAAAGTTTTGGATGCAAAAAACAAAATAAAAATACCAAAAGGAATTTCCAACTCATTTAGTACTAAAATATATATTAATAAATCATACATTTTGTAAATTAATAATTTCCAAAAATTTATGAATCGCATCTTGACACAAAATATCAGAATTTCGGTTTGACGCTAGCGGAATTATGTATTCTCACCAAAATTGGTCCAAAAATTGTAAAACTCTATATTGGTGATAAAACTGTATTTTAACGCTATAATTTAAGCGTAACTTAAATCATCAATATCATAATTTCATAAGTTTTTTTTTCAGATTTTCTAGCAAACTCAGAAAGAAAAAGAAGCAAAAAACAACTGTTTATCCAAATACAACATCAAGATGCAAAAAAAAAAAACTATTTTGGTAGATGTTGAATCTTGATATAGAGTCTCAATGTGTGGATGTAACATGTTACTTTTAAGTTTTGTTTTATCTACGATGTCTTACACAAAACTTTCAATCCAAAAACTATTTCAATTAACTTCTATATCTTATATATAATTTTCTCTCTCTGTTTATTGCTTAAGGAAGATTTTCTAATGCTAACTATGAACTCAATAGAATCTGATGAGTTTGGAATTTGAATTTTTCAGGGGAGAGGATTGTTTTTCAGGATGATAAGGATTGGGTTCGAAGAGATGTATGTGGGATCCCCAGGATCGATGTGGGACAAGTATGGGAAGCAACATTACTTCGTGTGCACAGGTCCAACGTCAATGCTCGTTCCTGTCGATGTAGCCTCCGGAGAGACATGGAGAGGAGCAATGGTAATCGAGCATGATAATTTGTAAATTTCATTTACTATAGTTCTGTCTTCTTCATTTTTTCCCTCTCTATTTTTGTTGCCATTTTTTCTTCTATATATTCAAAACATGTTAATGACTATACTAAATCAATATACAATAATGAACTTAGTAAATCAAAGTTGATGTAAAACAAAATTGTCTCAGAAAATATATGAGTTGCGGATTTTTATTTTATTGATTTGTAACGCAACTTTTAATTAAGTAAGTACAAAAAGATTTGTGATATTGCACATACTAAATAAACTTATAAGACATTGATATGTCACAGTATTTACCTTTCTCACTCTAATTTTAATGTTTTCTGTGTTTTATCGAAATTTTTATTTTTAAGTAGTATAACGGTTCTAGAAAATGAGTTTTTTGAGGAAAACTGAAAAACATATTACAGCAAAATAATATTGTTGATTGAAAGTCCCTTCTAGAATAGATCGACAACCCCTTTAAAGGCAATATGAGGCAACACTGCCGTTGAAAAAATTGATCGACAACCTTATATGCAATATTCGACACCTTTGTATAATATTCAGTGTAATTTGGTATGAACAGTTCGTATCCAACCGCATATTATTATTTATATAAATAATATTCTCCAATTTTGATTTATACAAGCTAATCTAACAAAGTTGTCGGGAAAATAAATTAGTTAGAATCGTAATTAGCAACAAAATACACAAATAATGTCAAATAAAATTCTAAATAAAACAAACATCTAGGTGGGAGCTACTCAGATTTGTATGTAGTATATAAGATCAACTTTTAGTGGTGAATAAATGGGTGATGATAAAAAGAGAGGACGAGAAGACAAATGATAAAATTGAACGGTAATTTATGGCAAATGGGAAAAAGGATAAAGTACATACGAGGCTCCGGACCATCCGTTTTCTAAAGTAGTAATATACTAATATAAATATATTTATATTTTCATATTTAAAATATTAGTTATTCAGAAAATTTGACGACCAATCAACAGAAAAGAATCATTGAACCAATGGATACCATGGAACTAGCTAGAAGCCTAGAACCATAGGTTATGATATCAAATCCCGAATCATGGTTACGTATTATGTGGTTTGAACAACAACAAAAAAAAAGGTTACATAGTTTTGTGGTGATAACATAACCGATAAGTACCCAAGACAACTTTCTTATGATCAGTATGTGATAATTTGATAAGCTCGTCCACAAAAAAAAAACTCGTTTATAATAAAACTCGACAATTCTGATTAATTTCCGTTGGTGATTATTGATTAACATTCTAACGTTCATTTTATCAAAACAAAACATGCTATCGTACAAGATTTTTTTTTCCTCTCTTTTCTTAACATTTAAAATGTCTCAAGACCGCTCAAATTCCAATGTTTAATTTTGATACCAAACGTTCACTTTAATTAAAAAGACATACTGATCATGTTATTGTTAACAGTTCCACACTATCTGTCCACAACAGAGCGATAACCAAGAGAAAAAAAAAGAAGAAGAAGAAGACCAATAATACACAAAGATGCGTCCAACATGTTTGGTGCCCGAACTCTTGTCTTCACCACATTAAAACTGACTCGTTTGGGACCACTCAATTCTCCAATCAAAGTATCAAACAGTCAAGGTCGGTGTAGGAGTCGAGCTCCGGCTTGTAGGCTCCACTCTTCCAGCGAAATGACCCCATGGTTTAGTCGACACGTCGTCTTCGTCATTGTATGCGTAAGCAAATCCTCCATGACGTGTCATGTCCATTCCTGCCATCTCATCTTCTGCTGATATCCTCAAAAGATTCATCTTATGTAACCCATAAAACAACGGTCCCATAGTTACCGTCACCCACCCAACGATCACAATAATCTGAACGATCTGCGCGGCGAGCAGTTTTCCTCCCCCGCCCATGAACAGTCCGTAAGGCCTATCACCGGAGTAAATCTCGTTAACGTATTCTTTCCTTGCGAACAGCCCGGTAAAGATTAATCCCCATGCTCCACATCCACCGTGGAGCTGAGCAGCCTCGAGTGGGTCATCATATTTAAGTTTCTTGGCAAGCAAGTTAAATCCGATTAAAACCCATGATGCCACAAAGCCACATACTATAGCAGCCCACGGCTCCACCACGGCACATCCGGAGGTTATAGCTGCAAAGCCGCCTAGAAGTCCGTTGCATACGTCAATAACGTTCCAATGACCTGCTAAAAGCCGTTTACTGAATAGAGTAGTCAACGCAGCGGTGCAGCCAGAAAGCGTTGTGGTGACCGCGGTGCGACCTACAGCGCTCCATTGACCATAATATGGCCGAGACTTGTCGTAGCCTTTAAGAATGGTTAAAAAGGAACCAGGGTTAAACCCATACCATCCAAACCACAACAAGAAGGTACCAAGCACGACAAGGGATGCACTGTGACCACGTAAAGCCACGGACCGGCCTGACCGGTCAAATCTACCTATTCTTGGTCCTTCAACTAACGCTCCACATAAACCGGCAATTCCACCTACCATGTGAACAACTCCTGAACCTGCGAAATCAATAGCACCTGAGCCAAACAAGAGATTGTTGTCAGACCGGGACGCGCTAGCCCATCCATCACTTGACCAGAACCAGTGCGAGACTGTCGGGTAAACAAAACCGGTCAAGAAAGTAGAGTAGATAAGGTAAGCAACGAATTGCGTTCGCTCGGCGATGGAACCGCTAGTGATTCCGGCCGCGGCTATGGCAAAAGCCCATTGGTAGAGGAAAAAGCTGAAGTCGGAGCCGGGGCGTTCAGGGTAAGAGCTTAAAGCGAAGAAGCTATGGTGGCGACCGATGAATCCGTTGGAAGGTGTACCAAAGGCGAATGCGAATCCGAAGAGGTAGTAAGAGATGGCTCCAGCGGCAGCATCAAGGACATTGGTAAGCATGATGTTCATAGTGTTCTTGGCTCGGACTGATCCAGCACAAAGCATAGCGAAACCGAGCTGCATGGCAAAGACAAGGTAGGCGGAGAAGAGGAGATACGTGTTGTCGACGGCATAAGTTGTGTCGGAGAGTTTGTTGGAGATGTTTGAAATTTGGGAACATAAAAAGGTTGCCGCGGCGAGGGAAGATGTTGAGTTAGAAGAAGAGGATAGGAGGGCAGATAGATCTACGGCAGAGCATGTGGTGGTTGCGGTGTCCATGGTGGAGAGGGAGGGAGGGAGAGATAGAGAGAGGGTACTTGATTGTGGAACGTGTTTGCTTAAGTGAGTACTTGTGGTGAGAGTGTCTTTGGTGTATTTAAAGTGGAAAAAAGCATATTTATTTCGTTACATCACAAAAAGTTGCGGTACTACTTACTCTTCTTCTAGTTGAGGTTTTAAAAGAAGTTTTCTGAATTTTAAAATTCTAGGTCTCTGGTTTAAGTTTTTTTAAACAGTAGTAATCAAACTAAAATAAAATTAATAAATTTGTTTTGGTATAGTTTTGTTTTAGTTTCTATTCAGTTTTGAACATATTTAAAGTTAATTTTTTAAAGAAGATTTTTTTATTTTAATAAGATATTTAATCAGTTTTTGTGTGCAATTAATTTTGGTTATACGAATAAAAAAAGAAAAAAGAAAATTCTTATAATATTTCGTTTAGTGTTTGAATCGTTTATTTTAGTATGACAAGGAATCGGGTCAGCATTTGTTTATGAGAAACAATTAATTAAACATCGCTACATAGAAGTACGACATTAAAGAACAAGTTCAAGCATATGACGATATGATTCTTTTAAATGAATTTGTATGTCTATTTTTCCAACTCAATATTTTATATGAACTAGTTAATGTTCTTACAAAGGAGAAATAATTTATTTTTTTTGACGGCACGATTCAAAGGAGAAATAATTTGATTTCTTTTTTGGAATTAAAATAATTTGAAAAATGTAATTTTTCGTTTCGTTTGTATCGATGAAGTCAATAGTTGATAGATCATGAATGATGTATCATTTATATGAATGTGATATAGGGGGCAAGGACGATCACTCAAATAGTTATAAAATTATCACGCTAGATTAAATATAAAAATTATTTTCAACTTGACTACAACTACTTCACAACTGAATACGTAATTCGACTTGAATAATAGGCATTATTTGATGCTGTGTGATTTTTAGCGCCATTTATTTTTGTATTTTTAGTTAATCAAACAAATATGTTGTAATTTGAGGTACCGATTTCACATAGAATTTATATTGCACTACGTATTAGAGAATAAACTGTTAAAGCTACAAACTATATATAGGGTTCAATTTTGTGATTACAGGAAAAATATATATGCAACAAAGGAAAGATGAACAGATTCAATAGTAAAATCGTATTAGGTTTTCACGGAATCACAGTGATAGTAGGAAATCACGCAACAAAGAAAAAAACAAAATGAATGGACATATGAACAGTGAAAATGTTTTTATATTACGTTAAATGTTTTTAAAATGCGATTTATGAAAAAATGGGTAAAAATAAATGCGATTTATGAAAAAATGGGTAAAATTAGAGTGTTATCAGCAAGATCCGATCCAAAACCAATTGTTACTATGCAGGATAATGCGAGATGGGCATTCGAGTCAGGTTCTGATAAAATCCGATCGGGTACAGGTTTTTTTGGATAGAGAAGTTTAGGATCCAATAGAGTAATTCTAAAATATCGGTTTGATTTTGGTTCGGGTCCAATCGGGTTCGAATATAGATTTTCAGGCCTTTTTTGGAATCGATACCCAAATTTTCGAATAAATACCCGGATTTTCGGATTCGGGTCGAATTCGAATTCGGTTTTTTGGTAGAGAAATTTAAGACAAATAAGATAAATCTTCGAATTCGGATCTAATTTTTCGGGTCGGTTCCAGTTTGAGTAATCGGTTCCGGTTTTTTGCCGCCACTAAATTTGCTAGAGTCAAAATATGGTAAAAACTGCCGCAAAAGTGAACCGCTAACCACGTGATTAAATACACTTTTCTGGTAAACAATATAACTTTGACGGTCATTCAAATGCTGAAGGACGTGTTGCTCACTAGCATAGTTTATGTCATTCTACACAAGAAGATCTAGTCCTCGTAGCTTCCAAAAATTTTCTTTTCTACTCCTGGAAGATAATCGTTTCTTTTCATCCTTCAAACTTACCAAACGTTTATACGATTAACATAGGGTTTTGTCTCCAGCGATTATTTGATTTATGTGTGCTTTTGACTCTTGAAAACTTCTTCACGTTCTCTGGCATTACGTATGAAGACATAATAAAAAAAAACTCTATTGCATTTCTCCATTACTTTTTTTCATCTCAACTTAGATAGTTTTTCAATTAAATTTATCTGATTATATTGGTTTATCAACCTTTTTAATCCTACGATTGGTGGGGATTATAATATAGTAATAAACAGAAAAGATAAATCCTTAACGAAGATAAACCCACAGAAGGCAATGACAGACGAAGCCACAATGTCGCACTAAACGAATTTTAGTAACAAATCATATTCATAATACAATAACGTAATTAGAAGATTTAGTAGTATAATCTAGTCTGTTATAGACTGAAAGCAAAAACTAAAGACGCATAAAATTTAACCCATTTGAGACATTACCATTTAACAAAATCGAAGTACCCGTATCAAATAAAAAAAATGAGATGAGTGCTTCTCAACAAAGAACACAGAAGGATCTGATAATCCAAAGTCAGGTATATCTATATATTGTATATTGACCTCTGTGTATCTATATTCTCATGCGAAAGAAAAATGATACAATTTCATCCGCGACTCAAGGGATTATGCTTAATGAGCCTCTCCTACAAAATGGATTCAACAGAGATGGCGAAAACATGTTTCCTCCTACCCACTTACATTATCATCATCGCTTTCACTGTCATCGCTGCAAATGTAACAAATTGTACTTAACTTTCAGACCAAGGGAACTAAATTTACCCATAACAAGAAAGATTTGATCAGTATAGGGCTTCACGCATTAGCTAAGGTTATAGATTTTATTATTCGTAAGTATATCCACAGAAGGATGAAGAGAAGCCAAAACTAAAGCCATCGGACTTGAGCATATTTTTTACCATTGTTATTTTCTCGAGGGTCTGAAAAACCGCTTTTCATGTATAGATTGAAAGGTATAGCAAGCAAAATGATTTTCGTATGTGAAGAAGATTAAGTACCTTTGTTCAGGAAACTTGGATAACCGTCGGGCATCCAATCCTGTAATGTATTTTTGAGCTGCTTGAACATTTTCTGCGCCTGAGACCAATCAAAGAAATTAGTAATATGTGACCCTGTTGCTATAAAAACAACTGCACCGAAACTTTGCCAACATATTGTGGGCATAAAAAACTGAGAGAAGTTCGACAGATTCAATACCTTTTGTTAATTGGAACACGTGCAAAGCACATCTTTCTGCAGCAAGTCTCACTGGTGTGTTCCCATCCTTCAAACATTCAGCTAGAGGAGGTCCGATAACACTTATATTTGCCATGGTTGCTGATGGATTATCCTGTAAAATAACGTCTTGCATTACTACTGCACGTATCATTGACGAATCAATCCACACGAATGACTACTTCTCTAGCTTACACTTACTTTTGCAAAAGCTTTAAGTGAAGAGAGTGCTCTTCTTCGAACCTCACTCGAATCATCATGCAAAGCTGAGACAATCGATGAAAGGACATCGATAACCACTTTTGTGTTGGAAGGATCCGTCGCAAGTTGTTTTAGCAAAAGCCTTCCCAAGGCCTTTGTCGAGCTTTCACGTAATGGAAACTATTAAAAGGAAGATGTCAGAAAACCATTATAGAGAATAAGAGGTAAACAATATTTCTTACGAAGGTACCTTCTCATCCTTCAAAGAGCTCTTAAGAGAATTTAACATAGAGGAAAAGAGCGATGACGTCATAATGGTGGAAGGATTGTGTTTCAGCAAGGATGAAATGCAGAGAACTGAGCCATGCCTAGCACCCCAATTTTGCGAAGCAGATAAATCATTGACCTCTTGAAGCAGAACACTGAGTTGTGCAGCTTCCAAGTACTGCATATATAGGAAAGTAAGAAGCTTAGGCTTCACCAGAGCATTATAGTCATCAATACTTACACACACCCTAATTATACTTCTAACAAAATACATTAAAATAAAGGTAAGCTCGAGAGCTGAACCTTGCAGCATAATAGCATCACAGGAGAAGTGTCAAAAATAGTATCGGGTCTGTGGTGTGAACCACAAGACTAAAAAGAAAAGTTTCCTATGTATGTAAGAACCCTACCTGTGATAAAACACCCAGCATGCTTGTGGCAGATATTCGAACTTGGTCATCCTCATGGTGCATTAGATCCTTTAGGAGATCAAAAATGCGTACTCTAACAGCAGGCCCAATGCTCTTCCCAGCATGCTTTATTACACCTCTCATTGCAGATAGGATGGCCTCACGTACCCCAGAATCTGCAGCCTGATACACAAAACAATTTTATGAACAATTAAGAACTAGATAGACTGATAAAAAAATAACTGCATTAGCTGCTGAAAGAAAATGCAACAAGTACCTGGAAACTTGTCATCAAATCACCAACTAATGGGTCAATCCTTGTGCTTAATGCACTAAGCTTTCCCAGGGCAACCGCAGCACTAGAACGGATGGTCCTACAGTTGTAAAGGTATTAAACCGAAGTACACAAGAACAAGATATTGACAAATGGAGCATATGTTAGATGTTCTTACGAAAGAACTCCATTTTATAGGAAATGTATTCCATGTGTCATGTAAATTCAACAGTACATTACTTGGAAAAGAAAAACATGTAAGAGAGCTGACTATAAACTTTAAGATGAAAAATTTCACACTAATCTACTCCAGCAAGGCAGATGTAGCCTTCTTCTAATTGAAGACATATAAAACTCGGTAAAAAGGTATCATATCAAAATTAACATTTGTGAATTTCATTCATGTATCTCTTTAATTGTAATCTAGTCTCTTCGATTAAATCCAAACTGTGTAGAAGTAGTTCTTTCCTATCACTAGAAATTCATAAACTTCACTTTCACTCAAGTTGACACAAGGACTAACCTTGTAGAGTCTTGCAGACACTTGACAAATGTTGTTTGCAGTTGAGGGAGGAATGGCTTTAGCGCCATCCCACCCCTTTGTATTAGGATGATTAATGTAGCCAAGATAGCACTTTTGACTTGCCATGGAAACCGGTCTCCAATGATTCGAATAAGAGGCCTGAAATAATAAGACAAGGTATCTCAGAACAATATACAATGATTCATAATAAAATTTGATGGTAATTTTCAGTCAAAAATCTTCTTAACACCATGCACAATCACTTCTAAGCCTAAGAAATTAAAGCTTGTTTCTGGACCTTTGCAACTCAGAACATCAATTCATCCAGATAAAACTATACTACCCAAGCAAAGTAAAAAAAATAATACAAATGGATTTGTAACAGAAGAAGAAGTATCGACAAAAGGAATGAAGATTCACACACTACATACCCTGTTATAGGTATGACGAACTCCTTCAAAGCTTGCTCGCTAGTAACTTCAATAAGTTCACCAAGACCAATTGCAGCTTGCTCTCTTAGTTCAGCAGATCCACTTATTAGACCCTGAAATCAAAGCAAGAAAATAATGAAGGGTCGAGCTGAGAACGAAGTACAAAACTGCCTGATTGCTCTTGTACGTGCAAACAATAAAGGGGAATTTTTTTTCTCATTCTTTACAATGCAACTCGCCTTTGGGAGTAAAAAAGCCAATGTGATATTAGCTCAAGCCACCCAGAAGCTACTGCTAATACACAATTTAAATGATCTGATTTAAGGTGGCCTTAAGCGCTAGAAAAGTAAGGTATAAAGAATACCTGTAGAAATACTGGAAGTAATGGCTTAAGGGACTTGGGGAGGCATAGACCAGGAATAACAACATATCCTCCCTGCAATTCAAATAAGTATATATTTTAGAGATAGTAGTCTACAGAAAATATCGATTCATCCGTATTATGAACGCTCATTAATCTCTTATATAGTGACATTCTTTGAAAATAGCAAAAAGTTCACCTTACGCTTCCTGCGCTCTTTGTCCCTAGCTGTAGATACAGCATCACGTACAAGTTTTATATATGAAGGAAGTACTTCCTTTGGAACTGAACCAATAACCCTAGCCAAAGCTTCCCAGGAAACCTGTTTAAAAGAAAATAAGTTAGACATAACATTGCTTCAATTCTTTTCTTTCTGGTCAAGTAGCCTACCGCAACCGTTGTTGAATCAGAATCACTGAGCATAACAATCAAGGTAGATATCATGTTTGGAGCTTCATCAATTAAGTAAAGCTTGCTACTCTTGAAGAAGTAACCAATCAGATATGCAGAACTTCTTCTAATTGAAGCCTGAAAACGAAATACAAACCTAAATTACTTACATGCTAAAATAAAAATACTTTATTTAAAAAATTACAAACAAACCTGACTATCAGACACTCCTTTGAGAAGTTCTGATAATAGAGTCTCAACGCCTTCTTCATCAATGACAAGCACCACTCTCTCTGCGGCCTCTTGTGCCAATTCTTGGACTTCCTGCAAAAAGAAAGAGAATCTTAACCATAGATAACAATAGCTTTCATACAAATATAAGAGTGAAGAAATCTTAATTTTTTTTACCTTGTTTTCACCTCCCATTGCAGAGAGCAAAGCAGGAAGTATGGTCCCAAGATGCGTGTTAAAACCAGCACCAGCAACCTCAGCTAAGGCTCCCAAAGCATGAGCATTTAAGGCACTATACACATCATTTAAACGTTTAAGACAGCCAGAAAGTATTTCATCATGCTTGATGATGCATATCTATATAACGAGAAAAAAGAAACACATACGAGAGAGGAAGATGGACAAGCTTGGGCAAGATGTGTGGAAGAACAGCTGCTGTCCTAACACTGCAATTCCAAAAGTAAATTCAGTAAACCAGAAAACTTTGAACGGTAAGGGGAAGAAGAACCTGAGAACACAGTAGTAGAGAACCTTATAATTTGTTTAAGTCCATCCAAGGCAGTAGTAGACATTTCATCATCTTCTAAGGCTTCCAAAAGAGTTGGAATAATCTCATCCATTGCTTGCAGTCCAGCACTCTGCATTACAAACGTAGATGAGCGATACATATAGAGTGAACTAGAACAATCTGATAAGCAACAAAAGTCCGAATAGGTACCTTATACAGAGTGCTGAATGCTAGTCCAGCAGATTCCCGAACCTCGAGAGCACTATAGAAGAAAGTTGTAGAAGTTTAGAATGTTAATTTTTAATAGCATAAAGAAACATGCATACAGAATAAATCAAACCTATCACAAAGTGCTGTCCTAATTGTGGGAATAAGCTGATCCATGAAACTCAGCAACTGACTCCTTCCAGCACTTGCCATCACTTCATTCAGGCCAATGCATACACCCTGTCAATTATGAAATATAATATAATGTCAAGCTGTTAGATGAATAACATGTGCCTAATAAGTCTGCATATCAGATTTAAAACAAACAATCATATGCTTAGGATCAGTTGATCGATATGAAAACATTTCAGTATCACAAATGGACATAAAACAACGCAGCAAGACACAAATCATGCAGTGATACACAGCTCATTTAAGAGAAATGAAATAAATACATGTCACAATTACTTGAAAAAAGAAACGGTGCCAGCTCTACTAAGATAAAATAACACTGAAATATTTACTTCATGGTTATCATGGTCGCAACAATAACTTCAACCAAAATAACTATGCTCTACGGTGTAAAGTTTTTGAGAAAGAGAGATAAAATGATTGATTCATCACAAAGCTTACTTGTCTTTTGTCAACATCTGGGTCTTTCAGTCCTTTAGATAAAATTGGAATGATAAGAGGAAGCACCCTTTCACCAAGCTTCCTAACCAGCTCTCCAAGTGATCTTCCTGCTACCTACACAGTATAATAGACTCATACAACTGCCGGTTAAAATGTAAGGAATGAAACAAAAAAAGGGTAGGATACAAACCTGGCGCCTCTCAGAAGATGGTGATGCCAAAGAAGAAATTAAGGTACTCATCAAAATTGGCATTATTTCCTTCAACGTCTTTGGTGTATTTGCTACGATGGTTTTCCATACATGTAGTGCCGCCTGCACAGAGCAGGTATTTTAATTTTGAACTCAAACTTATAAGTACATTCAAGCAAACTCATACATAAAGCATTAACAACATTACCTGACGAACAGACAAACTAACATCAGTCCGGACCATATATAACGCTGCAAGAACTTCATTGCGCTTGTCCATTCCTAAAATATCAATAATGGCACGACCCTGCGCTTCAGTACTTGCACCTTCATCATCACTTCCACCCTCCAGTAGAGCTTTGCCCGATGTACCAGCAACCTAGTACAAAAGCTCCAAATATCAACTATTGACAACTTTGTGACCTTTTTCCTTTTTCAAAGGTGTTTTGGTGATAGCTTCATTTTTCTGTAGTACTTAAAATAATCGTACAATCTTTTCTTTTCTATCCTGTACATTTACTAATACACACTAAAAAACGAAGCATTGCAACATTTATAATAGGCTAGGAGGATGAGAACATTGGTTACCACGTAAATACTAGGCTACAGGTTTTGAAAGGTAGGATAAACAACAAGAAAAATACAACACAAAAATGCTGTTAACCTTGAACAATAGATCCCCAAGCAGTTCAACAGAACTTTGACGGATACGCCAATTATCATTGAAAATACCATCCTCCACAGCTGGAAGAAGAAGAGGCAGAGACCTGCAAAACCGATGATACTACTATTAAGTACAGGATCCAATCTCCTGGTACAAGACCTTAAGTCAAACAGAATTAATTTATTTAATGAACCACAAACATTAAATTGCACCTACTAACACCATCAAAGGAACTAATCAAATGGCTTAAAAATCTAATCAATCTATGGATCATGTTAAGTCAACATTAGATAAGCTAGTTAACTATGCCAAAAAATTCAGAGAAGTATATATAGAGTAAATTCATACGTTGTTGCATGGTGCTCCACCAGTACATGGCCAGCCCCCAGGGCTGCATCACGAACAGATTCATTCTCATCGGCAAGACCTAAAACATCATAGAGCACCACCAATTTAGTCAATGAGTCAAAAGGTAGTTCAGAAGTTAAAAGTCTGCCGAAAAAGATAGGTTCACCATCCAGAATGGCCGGTAAAACAAGCTGCAAGTACTTCTGGAACTGAGCACCCAAGGATCTTGGCAAGAACTGCGAGTAACAAACAAAAGGTTTTATAATTTTTTACAAAACTGACATTTGAGGAACATCTAAGGAGCAACTGGTTTCACCTTGAAAAGCGTAAGGTATCCATCTCGGACCGATGCTTTTTGATGAGAACAATGACGAATGAGGTCAGGAAGTATATTCTCAAAGTAATCTGTCCCAAGAGCTGCTATAACCTGAAACGAAAGGAGAAAACGTTCTAACAGATGCAGCTACAATTTGGGGAAACATTTGTTAAGCAGACTCTGAGATTAATGATTTGTAAGTTGCCGTATTTCCATTTGCCATACACCATATCAGTTTCAAATGTACTTGATTGAAACATTAAAAGAAGGTACCGAATCAAGCGAGTACAAATACAGCTACGTTTATTTAACTTAAATGTAAATTAAGAGACTTAATCAGCTTATAATTGAACAGTAAACCCTAATACTCATGCAATGATGTATTGGAAACTGTGAAGATAACAAGATTAAGCTCATAGTGTTAAAGCCACCAGATAATATAGTGTATTTCCACAACATCAACCAGGCGTTTTGACTAAATGAAACAATGCCACAAAAAAGCACATCTTTTTCTACATACCTCACTTAATCCCTGAGCGGCTCCATATCTTTCAACATTGCTTGTATCAGATTTTAGAGTTTCAAACAGCCACGGAACAAGATCTGGGAAATTATCCTCTCCCATTCCTCTAATAAGTGACCCAACAGCCCTTGCTGCAACAGAACGTACTTCGGGAATTGGATCCACAAGAACCTGACAACTCCAGTGTTCAGTTAATAAACATCTTGTGCAAGAGACAACTCATTATTTTGGCACGAACAGCAGATTACCTTTTTAACCTCAGGAAGGAGCAATCCTATGTAAGGAATCATATCCTTTGGCTCTGTCACCAAAGAACACATATTACCGACAATTTGAGAAGCTTTCTTTTTTGTTTCAGAACTTCTTTCTCTCAATCCTCTATGTACTATTGGTACCAACAGTGCAAGCGAGGGGGCATCAACAGAATTAACGAATGTTGTCTGTAATAAGAGAAGAAAGATTTAGAAAAAAACAGAAAAGAAGATAAGTATAATCGAAGACAATTAAATACGGAAGCCTTACTTGAAGAAGGGTGTCAAGAGCATGGCGTGTGTACTCATTGGGATCTGTTAAGGCCAATAGAAGGGTGGGGACAAGAGAGGATATCTCTGGGTTCTTTATGACACTTCCAACCTAAATATAATGGTGAGACGGAACTCTAGTCAATAATGTCCACAAAATATGGAGTTTCTTCTGTTCTATCAGTCTAACCTGCTGAAGTGCTAACTGCCCGGCTGACTGGACTTTTGGATGTGTATCCGTCAAAACCTGTATAGTTTTAACTAATGAAATCAGATAATACAAATAATCAAGGGAGGGAAAATCATTCCCAGGTTTATACTTAAGAAGCAACTGAATTCTACATACATACACACCTCTGTAAGTTTTGGCACAACCCTAGGAAGACATTGGGACAGTTGCTGAGGAGCACAAAATGCCATAGCACCGAGGAGCTGTACACTGCTTTGCTTTGTTCTCCATGCTTTATCTTCAAGTCCCTATCAGAAAGAATGAAATCAACAAAAAAGTACCTGTCATGTAAGACCAATGAACAAATGCAACTAGGTATACCAAGTTTAGTATTTGAACCTTATTTCTAAGGAGCAGCACTCAAATAGGGTAAAAGTAGAAGGGAAAAAGGAGTTATAATCAAAATACTATTATTGAAGCATTAGTAAACTTTCAATCTATCCTAGTCAAGCGCAAAACATATTAAAATTAGAAAGAAGATAGCAATATCGCATAATTAACCGAATCAAAAAGATGATCATGAGCAGGGCACATGGCAATGCACAAAACCTTAGTTATCATTAATCTTGAAAATCTTTAGAATTCTATAAATTATCACCTTGAGTAGAGAAGGAAGGACAAGTTTCACACCATATGCAGATAGTTGAGACATCATAGCTCGAGCAGCACATTCTGCTGCTTCGCGAACTGCTCCGACTTGGTCAGAGAACGACACCAGAAGTAAGGGTAACATCTTTATCACATACCTAAACCAAAAGATAGAAATAAGATTATTACCAAGTTGCATTAGCTTTTGGCATACCCATCATTAAAAAATTCTCTTACGGTTCAAATAATTTTCCAAGCTTCTCGCAGAGGCATTCAAATGCGAGTAATGCTCCTTCACGACGTTTAGCAGAATTTCTGCAGCCAAAACACAAACAACACAGCAGAAGTGAACCAAGGTTCATCATAGTGAGCTTCTACATTCTACATATTATATCTGTGATACAAAATGATATAACACCAATGACATAAGAAAAAAACAGCAGTTAATTAACCCACTACTATGGAATATTGACTTGCAAAGCAGCCTTTTCATGTGAATATACATTTGACTGTGTCTACAATGTATTACTGAAGACATAACCAGTCGAGCTACTCCATCAAAATGTACTATTTGACTCTAATTGACTCTATGTTTGGCGCCACAGTACTATAATGAACAGCTACAAAACCTTAGAAAATATAAATAAAAACATCCAAACACAAACTTGAATGGCATCACAAGCCAACATGAACTCCAAAAGCGTGCAATATACAATTAATTTTAAATATCATATTACCATATAAATAGGAAGTTAAAAAGATGCACAAGGAATACCTGTCAATAAGTGCTTCTTGCAAAGTGACTATAAGACCATATTTCTTCAAGCTAGAAATTCCAAAGCCCATAACTACTCCCGCAAGACCAAAAGCTGCTCCTCTACGCTCACCATATTTATCACTCTTCATTAGCTTATCCAAGAGCCTCAAAAAAAGGGCAGGGGCCTCCTCCTAACAAATCATCAGAGATAGATCTTAAGCTTCACCAAACCGACTGATATACTCCTTAGGCCAAAGCCACTAGGAACCAAAGGTATAGTAAAATTTGTTTCGGTAAGGTCATAAAATATGTAATTAACATACTTGCTTTGATAACACAAGTGGAGAAAGGCATGTCGAGACAGCACGTTGCACAGATTCTGATGGTGTATTCAACACCTCCAACAGCTTTTCCACAACATTATGTACTTTAGGATCATCCTGCCATCATAAGTGAATATATAAGATAGAGAAGGAAATCATGTGCAAAGTGTCGAGATTTAAGCAAAAGGTAGAGTTATCACTCTTGCTAAGTGCTTTGCTAGTGCTCCAGTGAATATAACAACACCCTCACGAACCAAGTCATATTCCTCTTCATCAGATGCCTACATGATAAGAGATTTGATGAAGCTCCGAAGGTATTTGTTGTAATCATGAAACAAACAATGTATCCAGCAGGTTTTCAGTTGCTTGTAGAACAAACCTCTTTATTTAAATAATTCTCAAAGATGGGGAACAGCAATGAAACGTTTTCTTTGCCATGCTTATCAATAATCATGATACCAGCATTGATCATCTTTCCACGAACATCTGTGTTGGGATCAGCCTGCACATGAGAAAAACACTCAGTTTCATATATTTTCTGAAAGTCAAAAGATTCAAGCTATAGTTTCTGAAAACAACATAAAATGTGGGTTTCTAGGTGATAAATTGTGAAACCCAAATCCTTTGCAACATGGCTCAGAGGGGGAGGGTTCTTTTATTTGACAAGCATTCATCTGACAAGATGAGAAGAAATACCAGTGCGCGGGATATCAAAAAGGTCATAACAGCAGGAAGGTCCTTTGTTGTCAATACGTCAGCAGCAGATTGCAGTGCTAAGGCAATTCCTTGCCTTCCTATCCAACCAGCATCAAAGACATCCTCACCAGACGTAGCATCACGGATGTACAGAGAAAATAAAGTTGAAAGGGATAACTGCAAAACCAATTAATGTTTAAAACCCATACTTATGCCACAAAAAGTAGTAATTCAAAAAATGCAAAGACCTGGATTGATGACGGGCTTTCATGAAGAGCATCAGCCAGTGCTTCTGCTGCAGCTAAACGGACGTTGAGATTTATATGAGAAAGTGCTTTAAAGATTCCTGAATAATCAGTCCCCAAATCATGACCATAGCGGGCCCATAAATCATCTGCTGATTCAGCCACTGACTGCAAGCATAAAGATCACAGAGCATCAGATTGTGCAACAGCGAAAAACATAGGAGGACAATAACTTTGTTAGCCTCAGTCAAGTACATCAATTTATCAATTTATTATAGTTGACGCAGCAAAAAATTAGAAAACCTGTATTATGTACAATACAAAAAGATAACATAACTAGATATCACATCAAATTCAGGAGGTTAACCTTTTCAGGGTCATGTAGAGCTATCCAAATGTTTGTTGCTATTTTAACATTCTGAGGAAGGGAGCATTTGGAAACAGCTGGAATACACTTCACAGCGTTTAAGCAGGCGAGTCTGACATGAACATCTTTTGAATAGACTCCATAGAGCGCCTGTAAACAAAACAAAATATGAAATACAACTCTCTCGAACCGGAAATTTTGCTCACAATACATAGTTACAAGAAATACATTTGCGACATCATCTGCTTGCAATCCAAGACACAATTCATTCAGTGCAGGTCCAACTGATGCTTGATACGCGGGAACAACACCTAGCACATGATATAGAACCTGAAACAAATTTAGTTTAGATGTTATATTTGAGAAAGGGAAGCTGGCTATATTAACAATATCACTCGACATAAATAAAAAATGGAAAGAAATGTGCACAATGTAATTGCCACCAAAATTCAACAAATGTATAGTATAAAAACAGACAGGGTTCAAGTCACCAAACTGATATCATCCGGAGTCTTGGAAGTGGCAGCATCGGATCTAGATGCATGTATAAAATCTGCAGCACATCATCATGGAGTTTTGTCCGCTTTGATGACAGTAAAATTCGCTCCAGTATCTGGCAAGACAAATATAGTTCGTTGAGTAAAAGGAGGTATAAGTTAGAATACTGTCAACAGGAATGGTAAGAAACACACCGGGAAAATGAACGTGAATGTATCTACAGGAAGTGGTCCTGATTTACAAGATATCGATAACCCATTTACAATCCTCTCAAAAAGACCCTCATATGTTTTCCCAGCCTTGTCAACTGATGGACGAAAATCAAATGAAGTATCAACTTCATCAATCGCGATCAAACGCAGAGCAGTTGAAATTTCTAGAGCCCAGTTACACAGTGGCTGAACTGTACAACGTGCAAGCTTCACCAAGTTTTCAAAGGCTGCAGCACTTACAATAGGTGATCGCAGCAATGGATCCAAAAAAGTAGCCTGATAAAGTGATAAGGTGAGTGTCATAGGTTAATCTTAGAATTACAGGAGCCTGATATGTCAAAGGAATAATATTCATGTATATAACAATGAGTAACAGTGCCAGTGGCAGAGGAATGAAAATAATTATTTCTGAAATCGATTCATTGACTATATAGCATATGGAAAAGTAACAAAGCTTTTACATACCAAAAAAGGTAACTGGCTGTGACAAAACACAGGATTAGCAAGACCCATCTCCCCAAGGGCATGAAGCACCAACGAAAGACTTTTTTGTATCCTGTGAACATTTTCCCGTGTTGAGGCCTCCTCTTTGAGCATCAGTTCCCGTGCCTCTTCCTTTGCCGTTTTTCCTTTGTCTGCAATTAATAATTCGCTGAATAATATATATATGCTGGGGGCATAACGTTAAAACTTAAAACTATAGAGTGCTTCGTTAGATATGTACCAGCTTTCTTTGTCAACTTTGCAGTGTCCCTTCTCCCTGAGTTTGCAGTTTCTCTACTAGCCAATCCTTTCTTTAGAGAATGATTAGAACTCTACAACAAGCAATAAGAAGAAGATGTTATTAGATTCAATATGCTAAAAGTGGAATCATGTTTCAAGTTTATAACATAATAAATAGAATAAACCCATGTCAGTACCGGCTCCTGCTTTGTATACTTGGCACCAATTGTCTGAGCAACATAGACACCTTGCTCACTTAAAAGCATCCCCTCAGGTGTATGAAAGATCTGAATAAGAAATATACAAAAATATTAATATTCACTACTCAAAACTTGCAGCTGAAAAGTAATAACAACCCATTGCACTCTGTATGAAATGTCAGAGTAAAATCTAGAACTCAGCAAGTGTCTACAGAGAGAGGAGGGAAATGCTAACACCATAATCTACTAAAAAGAATACATATGGTAAAAGTCAGGAGATTTACCTTAATGTCAGTCTCTGAGAGCATATCATGAGACAGTCGATCTGGAAGGTCTTGTAGATGCTAGAAAAATTAAACATAAGACATCAGGAAACAAGTTAAACCGGACAATATCTTTGATTAGTAAAATAATTTCCTTAAAATACATATACCATCTTGAACACTGTGAATGTATCCTCTGGTGCCAGAGACATCATGGTGGACAAGGAATATACGGCCGCTTGCTGCTCCGGAGTTTTAGCACTCGTTAAACCCATTGGTCCAAGTAGACTCTGAAACAATCATTTATATCAATAGTTGATTAGTAATGCCAAGAAACCACAAGTTTCGGCACATAGAAGTCATTGACAGTCATGAGATTACCTTGCAAACACTTTCCCCATTGGTAGACAAAAAAGTAGCAACATCAAAACCACAAGTTTTGAGACACTTTTGCAATCTCTGTGTATATCAGGTGGTGTAAATCACTTTTTAAAAGTGCAAAGAAAAGAGATATGAGTAAGTAGAATTAACCATGTCGAATGACTAATGTCAAGATTACCTTCCAAACAGCATCTCTTTTTCCAGTACCAACTATGCTGGGATGATGCGAGCAAAATATGGCACGAACAATCCATGAGCTTGGAGGTCCAGCAACTGCTGCCGATGAAATGACAATCAAAGCCTTCACTAACACCTCTACAGAGGGGACGAAAGGAGCTTGATGATCCGCGGGATTATCTGCGTCACTACAGAGGTGCCAAGTTAGTTCCTAAATGAATAAGTCGGTGTTGGCATTTAGGTCCAAACCTTTCAAAATGTCAAATGAATCAAACTGTTACAAAAAGTCAAGAAATATTAGGAGATAACATCAGAGCTAACTAAACACTAAACAGGCAGCAGTATACTTAGTGGCTTGGTGGTATGAAATAAGAATACAAAAAGAGCTTATCATTTGTACCTGGTTCTAGAAGAAACGATTTGGTCCCCAGTTATGGAAAGAAAATCCGAGAACTCGTCTAAAAGAGTAGTGGCTAGCTGTGAAGTCGCGAGGAAGATCTTCGTAACAGAATTGTAAGCTGTTTTACGAACATTCCAGCTTGGATGGCAAAGCAGAAAGAGAAGCAACTGCATGGAAAATAAATGAAACATAAGTCCAGAACAGGGAGAAACGGTTCAGAAAACATGAACTCGCTTAGGCTACCTGTGATAGTGATTTCAATGAAAATGCTTCCAAAACCCTGAAACCAGGCAGGAGAGATAGTTAAAACCTCTACAAACAGTCAAACACCGAATCTCACACATTAGGCAGGAGGTTTACCTGGAGGAGTGTTCCACAAGGAGCACCTCAAGAAGGTCTACACATACTACACAATCATCACTTGAAAGTTTTGAGGCCTTTCAGTTGAGACATGCAAAGATAAGAAAGAAAACGAAGAAAAATGCCGCAAAACAAAAAGTAAGTACCCTGCCATGACAAGAGCAGACCACAGAATAAGTACCAGAAGAAAACTTTAGAAAATATTACCAAAGTAATTTGCACAAGTGAAGGCTCATTTTGAGATATCAAAGTCCATAATTTCTCCTTCACCATAGTATCCTCTGGATTTCAAAAAGAAGAAAAATACGAATAAGGATAAAGCAATGAAGGACCTTCAGATTATACTGAATAAGAGGAATGTGAAACATAAGCTGCTGGTTTGAACCTGCTTTGATGTCACAGGCAGCAATTTTGGAAACGATCAGTAGCGCATATATCCCATCCAGACGTTGTACTGCCTTTGTAAATCCCGTCTTTACAAGTTGAATTAAAGGGGATAGCAAGTCTGATATCTGTGGTATATATTCAGTAGCTTATTTAGCTAATGAGAGGGTTAATATAATAGACGCCAGAAAAGATGTTTGCAAGGAGACCTGTGATATGGTATCGGGATTTCTGCATATGATTCGTACACAGCGGAGATGCCCCCTCCTTAGAGCTTCTTTCTCCTTAAGGCCGGCAGCAATGAAAGATACTAAGTTTGGTTGGATGGCAACAGAAGATCGTGATGCCCATGAAGCTACAGCAGACAAAATTGAAAGTTTTACGTCTTCATTTCCTATAAGATAAAACAGTAATCAGTTAGCAGACGACGATAAGGTAAAGAGTTGAAAGATAAATGCCAAGGATGATAACTGAAACAGGGAACATATAACCAAATGTGGAAAAATATGGAAATGAGGACATTTTCCAACTTCTATTTCTAACGTTTGGTTCACACAACGGAATATGAACAACAGTTAATATTTTACCTTCATCCTTGTAGCAGGCTATGAGAAAGCTGCATATCGTCCTCGACAAACTACCAATATACTTTCCTTCAGGAGCACTTGCCAGTTCTTGCACTGCATTCAGCATTCCAATTCTTTGATGGGGAGATTGAAGTCTTCCTTCAGAACCTTAAGACAAAAGCTCGCAGTTCATTATATAATATCAATTAGGAAAAAATTCATCTACCACCAAGCTTATCTTCTGTCTATAAACAGAGACAAATCAGACTCACAGATATATCTAAATGAGGAAGAAGATTCATTGAACAACATGTAAAGGTGATGTTAATAATAAAATTGATCACAAAGGCATAAAGACCAACCTCCAATTATGGCTTTAACTGACGCAAACATTGCTTCTATAGTATCAGGATTACTTGATTTTTCACTTAAGCACATAACCATTGATAAAGCTCCTAGACGCCTGTCTTCATCCGTATGCCGAGCCTGTGGTAGTATAACTGGTAGCAGTTCCAGGGCATACTTACTTAGATCAATGTTTACATTTGCTAATAGAAATCCAACTGATTCCAGGACAATTTCTGGATTACGCTTCAACATTTTAACAGCTGCAGGAAGGATGACAGTTTGGAATTCCTCATGTGACAAGCGTTGAAGAAGAGGTTTGAAACAATTACTAAGATTTGGTTTCTGCTTTTCTCTAGAATTCAGGACATCTTTAACATAGATATCAACAAATATGGCCTGCGAATGAGAAACAAACAGATTGATGATTTAAAAAAACAAAAATTGAGAGGCAAACAAAACATTTGCAAATCTAGTTTGTTTAAGAAGCAGAGCAAAATAGGAAAAGTGAATTTAATTATACCTTTGACTGTTCAAATAGAGCAGGAGACGAACAAGAGAACTCAAGCAGTAGTCCTAATAACTCAGGGCTATCCTTGTACGGAATCCGTGAACCTTTAACTTCATCCATATATAAACTGTAGATAGCTTGTGACTACAAAAACAAAAACCGAATTCTTTAATCAATACAGTTCATACATTAGATTATTTCATACAAATGTACAGTGTCAAGCCAGACCTGAGAGAACAAATGGAACATAAATCTTTTACAAGCCCTCCGCATACGGAAAGAGCTCTCCATAATGATACGAAGTAATGAAGCCTGCGTTGATGCAACTCTAACAAATGCATTCTTCGAAACAGTAGCGAATTGACTTTTTTCCAGAAGAAGACATGACCAAATTAGTAGTCTGTAACAGACTGTATCAAAACAAAATTTCAACTGCTTTTCCATAACTTGAACAAGCATGGCCGCAAAAGTTTTCATGAAGGTAACATTTCCCAGTCCCTTTACAATCAAATCATCTACAGCTTTCCGTGAGGCACGGTCATCATATATAGCCAATGTTTGGAATATCATGTCAACTATAACAGGCGCAATATCAGACGTCATATCTGCAAATAAATCATTCAGAGCACCAGTTCAATGTACAATCTCATATCTGCAAATACTTCTAAGGACAAATCCAGTTCAATGTGAATGTTTTGAACATTAAACTTCAAATGACTATGGTTTAATACGAGTTTAGTCTTAGAGTATAATCGCAACAGTGGAATTATTCGAATCGATAATGAATGGTTACCGGAATTCTGGAGAATCTCGGGGATATCATGGCGGAAGATCCGGAGTCTGATTAAAGTGGAGCTTGTAGAGACAGAGCCAGAGATGGAGAGAAGAGACTCCAACGGAGAAGCCATTTCTTTCCACGGAGATTGACCGGGGCCAGGTTGGTAGGTCAGAACAATCGTAAAAGGGTAAAACGGTGAAGCTTCTTCTTCTTCTTCGTCTCTGTGGCTACTAGGGTTTAGGCTAAGCCAGTGGGTTAGTTTGCAGAAGATGAAGAGTGAAAGAAACTGAAAATGAATCTGAAAGTTTGTTTTTGGGCTTCGATTTAAGTTTGGTTTGTTCATTCGGGCTTTTAAAGTCCATGGATAATGGATTCACTTTTAATGTTGGAATTTGTGTGTGTTTTTTGGTGGGAAGAATTTGTGTGTTAAAAAAACTAGATCTAAGACAAAATATAATTAGGGGTTTTCTCCTGTCTTCTCTCTCCCCAAACCTTTCAGAGAGGAGACACCATCGTTCATCCTTTTTGATTCCGGTTTGTCCGGATTTGTACATATTCTCGTCTCTGTGCGAGATAAATAAAGTTCCGACTTTAGATCGGATTTCCTTACCGGCAAAGTCTGGTTTAGATCTCTTTTACAACTGCGATGTCGAAGCCCTCTGTTTTACTTCCAAATCTCGTCTGATCTCTCTAATCTTTTGTGGAATTATATCTTCGTCACTTATTTTTGCTCATGTCATAGGAGCAAAGAACAGATTACATCAATTCTCGATGTAGTCAGTGGTGGAGCCTCCCTGGAGATGGTGATGTTCAGCGAATTTCGAAACAGTTTGGAATTGGGATCCACAGAAGGAAAGAGGACGTTCACCGCTTCAGAGCTGATCGGTGGTGGCTCATCGGAGTTTTTAGCGGTTTCCGGCGAACTAACGGCGGAGCTTGCATCTGACGCGTGGCAATGTGAAGACCACGTATCATATACGTGTCCAACCCTAAATCAACTATACTTTAATTGTATTTTATTTCTCTGTTTGATTTAGTTTTGGGCCTGGCCTATTAATTTCCATATGTAATCCTCTTTGGACCTTCTGTAATCTGCCCAATTTGGGCTTTATCAATCAAAATGGCCGACAAAAAATAAATAAAAAATTGTGTGTTAAAAATGATAAATTCTAAACAAAAATTAGACAACAACACTCACTTAAATCACATCAAACAACATATAAACGGTTATAAATATGTATATTATTGAGTTAAAAGTTATAGATTTATGTCTGTATAGTTAGATATTAGAAAATACACTAAAAATACACTTTCTTAAGATCACTTAAAACGGCTTAAATCCATTTAATAACACATGCATATTAATTTTTTACAAAAAAAAAACACAAAATAATTTTTAAACCAATCATGCATACGTGTTTGCGGTCCACTATTTTTTTCTAAGTAAATCCCATCAATTTTTGCAATCCATGTTCGTTTTTGACGACATCGCCGCTTAGAAGCTCCTCTATATGCTTTCCATAAGATATGATGATATTGACCTTGTCTTAAAAGACACTTCCATATTGTTCTTTTGCTTACATGCTCGCCGAAACTAAATTCATACTTACCATTGAATAAGACATCGTGGACGGATATAGTGTTGTCTTTAGATGTGCAATTAACTTTGAGAATACTATTGGGAGCAAGTTCATTTCGAAATTCTAATGTGTTATCCTTGCAACCCCATGGTACTACTGTCCAACTTTCATTTAAACCAAAATATATGGAAATGACTATTAGAAAAACAATGAGATGGTTCATTTCTCGGATTCATAAGTTCTTTTGTAGTAATATGAATCTAAGACATCAAAGTGTAGTATATGGAGACATTATGAAGGCATTAGCTAAATTTAAACACAAACATGAACCAATAAACCTTTGGCTAGAGAAACATTTATCATCGAAAAACAAGGTGGACCAATAAGTTCAAAATAAAATAATTAACTTCTAATTCTCACCACTAAATTAAACAAACCAAAAAAGTCAAATATCTTACTAAATTCTTGGAAATGTTTTATTTTGATAATACTAGATGTCAGTTCTCGGTTTGATCGGTTTAAATAGGGACATAACTAAATGTTTAGTGTAAATTATGGTTTGGTTTGGTTCGGTTTGAGTTCAGTTAATTCGGTTCAGTTCAGTTTGGCTAGGTTTGGTTCAGTTTGGCTAGGTTCGGTCAAAATGCACATCCCTAATGAAAACATAGAGACGATAAGAGTCAAAAGTGGTAAAAACTGTGACATATCTAAACCGCTATGTCATAGTCTAGACAATTATTGCAGTCGCTCGTAGCACGGTTCTCAATTAAGATTTTAGCTTGTACAACAGGCTTGGTTATGATTTATGAAGTTACCTTGGTGGTCGACCATGTGGGTGTGTGCTGAGGTCAACCACAGATGAGGTTAGATGAGGGCGACCCAAAATCAATCTTTTAGGCCAACTTCTTCCTTTGCACAAGTTTGCCGCCAAATTGACATGTCTTTTATACTTAAGAGATTTGACATTCAATTATCAATGTTTCAAAAAAAAAAGATCATTCAATTTGGTACTTCAACAAATGTCAAATCTCTTAAGTACATGTCCAATGCGCTGTTTTGCTTCTTCTTTTTTTGCATTTTCCACGTTCTCGACATGTAAAGACGTAAGACACACGACAATACTAGAAGTGAAACTATATCTTTAGGTCATAAAACCGCATAAAACGATTAAATTATTATAAAAAATGTATGGCAATTATGTGAATTTCAAGCATAGAAGTTTTCTTCCTTTATTGTCTTTTCATGATTGAAACTCACAATCGTTATAGTATACGACACAACTCATTATTATTTTTAACAAGGGTTTAGAACAACATAAATTGGTTTTAAGATACTTAATTGTCATATTAACTAAGAATAATTTGTGTTCTATTTCCATTTAGTTATCATAAGTGAAGATCAGTGTTTGAAGGGCAGTGAGTGAAATTAAAGAAACTAAAAATAGCCATTTGTTTCTTAATGTCCACCTCATCCTTGATATATATCTCAATACGTTTTATAATTTGCTTGTGTGGTTGGGAGAGAGAGAAATGAGAACGTAAAAGAAGGAAAACACGAAAACAACACAAAAGGATTTGGTTGGTTTGCTTTTAAAATGCTAAATGACAGATACATACGGGTAAGAAGGCGTGACTCCCTCTCCTCCCCTCCCACTTTTTCATCATTGGCCATTTATAAATTTAATTCTCAATTCACTCCAAATCTCATCATCTCACGTTTCTTTATCGATGGAGGGTTCGTCTACAAGCCACAAACGCAAGAAAAATGACGAGCATACTAAGAAGAGCAAGAAAAGACAACATGTGAGAGCCAACAATGTAGAAAACAAGATGGAAGAGAAGAGAAGTGGGAGTAATGAAGAGAGTTTGGGAGTTTTTGAGTTCCCGTGGATGAAGGAGAGTATGATCTCAACCTCACTTGATTGGAGTCTACCGGAATCTATGTTTCCGGTCTTAGATGATGGTAATGAGATGTTTGAAGAGATTAGTGATGTGAGATGGCCAGTGAAAAGGGTTAGTAATTATAGGTTGGAGTTTGAGGCTTTTGAATGCATTTGGACTTCTATTTTGGATTAGATTGAAATATTTGTTAGCCATGTACTTCAAATTGCATTGAGAGTCTAGGACCAAACATTTTTCATTTTTGTTTTTGTGTTGATAATAATGTGTTTGTTGAGATGTAAAAGAGAGTAGAAGGAACGGAGTAGTGTTTGGTTATTTAGATACGACGGAAAAGTAAGGGATAGAGGAGCAACATTTCTTTCTGCAAAGAAAATAAAATGAATTTTGCATTAGTATACATGTCGACGTTAACATTTCCTTTACGATTCAACTTCGTCACTCGCCAAGCTTTGTGGCCTCCCTCCAGGACATGACAAAACTAAGCAAAAACGTTTCACTGATGGCATGCATGAAGATTCCATGTTTGATCATCGACACACAACCACTGTTTGGAATCATATATTTTCTGACCTCAACTTCAACACAAGACCCAGTATTAACAAAGTTCATGTAACTGTTTGATAAGAAAAATTGATGTTATCTTATCCATAACTGGAACAATGTGCTGTGAAAAGTTGAAAATCCTGAATGTTTTGACCAATTCAAGGCTAAAAACAAAGATTGTTAACAAAGTTTGGATAAAAGACTGAGCCAAAAATTAACTCAAGATAATTTAAAAGCTCATGCCAAAATTTTGGAAACAAATAAGTATAAATCAACGATATAACTTAACTAAATTTTGGAAGATTTCACATTTCACAAGTTTTTCTTTTCTTAACATGTTATTTTCTATATGAACATCTAATTTATAAATAAAACATATTGAAGGTTGTAATTTTAGATTTAGGATGATAAATTAGTTCACATAAATAAAAGAGAAATACATATTACGGGAAAAATATTATGTTTCGTAATATACAAATATTGAAAGAACAAAATCAAAATCAAAACTAAAATTTATTTAAATCTATTTCAAAAGGAATATGATCCTAAATTCTATTAAAGTTACGACCAAAAAAATATAATCTATTAAAGTTATTACTTTTTAACTTTTACCTACCATTTGACAAATTCGTTCTTATTTAGTTATAGAAAATAATAGTTAATCGTTAAATTATATTTTGGTGTCATAAAAATAATAATATATATTTTTGTTGTTGTGCAAAGCAGCAAAGGTGTCATAATAAAATCCAACTCACATTAAAACCAGCGGACAAGGAGTTAAATTCACCGTACTACACGGTCTGAGCTGATTGCGTGTTCTCTTAAAACTCCAGTTCACCGACGAACAACGAAGTATCGTGGAATCCATTTCATGGGCCGAAGATTTCTCACTTCTCTTCAGTGTATAACTTCTCTAGTTCTCTGTGTTCTTGTATATATGCACACCCCATGTTCGATGAAATTACGAAACCATGTAATCGTTATCAAATCCTCATCTATTTTCTTAAATGTTGCAGGAATCTGGGAAAGTAATCGTTTTTGGCTTAATTCTGATTTGGGTTCTTACTTATATAGTCAACATGCTTCTGGTTTCTCCTGCTTGTAGAGGTGTTTATCTTCAGACCATAGATCCAAAGCCAATTGATTTCTCAGCTAGAGCCTCTTATGCACTTTGCTTTCAGGTAACCATTTCATCTCCTGTAACTTTGATCTTGTTGATTCCTATCTTGAAGTTGTAAAGTTTGGATTTTTCTTCTTTTATGTAGATTCCTACTTCAATCCCTAAAAGAGAGTGTTTGATGAGGTTAGGAACGGTCTTTTGTTTTAATCAGAAGCATAGAGAGCAGACAAGTTTTAAGAAACGGTATGTATCTACGCAGAATGTGGATCTTCCTCCTATTTTACCAAAGAACAAGAAGAAACCTTATCCTATTCCTTTTAAGCAAATCCAAGAAGAGGCTAGGAAAGATAAGAAACTTGCTCAGATGGGTATAGAGAAACAGTTGGATCCTCCTAAAAATGGATTGCTAGTTCCCAATCTTGTTCCTGTGGCTGATCAAGTGATAGATAACTGGAAGTTGTTGATCAAGGGTTTAGCACAGCTTCTTCATGTTGTTCCCGTCTTTGCTTGTAGTGAATGTGGAGCGGTTCATGTGGCTAATGTTGGTCATAACATTAGGGATTGTAATGGTCCAACGAATTCACAGCGACGTGGTTCTCATTCTTGGGTTAAGGGTACCATTAACGATGTTCTTATTCCTGTTGAGTCGTACCACATGTATGACCCTTTCGGGCGGCGGATTAAGCATGAAACACGGTTTGAGTATGAAAGAATCCCAGCACTTGTTGAGCTATGTATTCAAGCTGGAGTTGAGATCCCTGAGTATCCTTGTCGCAGAAGGACACAGCCAATCAGAATGATGGGGAAGAGAGTGATCGATCGAGGTGGATATCATAAAGAGCCTGAAAAGCCTCAGACATCATCATCATTATCATCTCCATTAGCCGAGCTTGATACTCTTGGTGTTTTTGAAAGGTATCCACCTCCCACTCCAGAGGATATACCTAAGATAGCACAGGAAACAATGGATGCTTATGAGAAAGTGAGATTGGGGGTGACGAAATTAATGAGGAAATTCACAGTGAAAGCATGCGGATATTGTTCTGAAGTGCATGTAGGACCATGGGGACATAGTGTAAAGCTGTGCGGAGAGTTCAAGCACCAATGGAGAGATGGGAAGCACGGATGGCAAGATGCTCTTGTGGACGAAGTCTTTCCTCCAAACTATGTATGGCATGTGAGAGACCTTAAGGGAAATCCGCTTACCGGAAACCTCAGAAGGTTTTATGGTAAAGCCCCTGCTTTGGTTGAGATTTGTATGCACAGTGGAGCTCGGGTTCCTCAACGCTATAAGGCCATGATGAGGCTTGACATCATTGTTCCTGATTCACAGGAAGCCGACATGGTCGCATAAGTCCTTGGAAATGTTCAAAGTAGAACTCCTTTGTTAGGATAAAGAAGCTGAAAATAAAATGAGCTGGCTAGCTAGGATCTTTCCTCGTAGGAGACATTAGAAATCTTGTCATATAGTGTATTTTGCAATTTGGGTGTAAAATATTTTAGAAATCTTGTCATATAGAAATATTTTAGATATTTGTTTGATTCTCTATCATTGACAACTAACCCGGTCACTGGTAATTATAATGGAGACGACTTCAGTGGTATTTGTTTAAATTATTTCTTTGTCTTGAAAGATTCTAAAGATGTTTTGATCCAACGAGTTTTTGCTGAAAAACTGAATGATGGAAACGGATTTCTCGTTGGTGCGTAAGGAGGAGGAAGAAGAAGAAGATAACAGGAATGGGATGAGTTATTTGTCAATGGAGATGATGAAGAAGGTGAGCTCCATGGCGGCTCCAATGGTGGCAGTTTCGGTTTCTCAATTCCTCCTTCAAGTCATCTCCATGGTTATGGCTGGTCATTTGGACGAGCTCTCGCTCTCAGCTGTCGCAATTGCCACTTCCCTCACCAATGTCACTGGTTTCAGCCTCATCGTTGGGTTTGCAGGTGCGTTAGACACTCTTTGCGGTCAAGCTTTTGGAGCAGAACAATTTGGAAAAATTGGTGCATACACTTACAGCTCAATGCTCTGTCTTCTCGTTTTCTGTTTTTCAATCTCTATCGTATGGTTTTTCATGGACAAGCTCTTGGAGATTTTCCATCAAGATCCTCTCATCTCTCAATTAGCTTGCAGATACTCAATCTGGCTCATACCGGCTTTATTCGGATTCACTCTTCTTCAACCTATGACTCGGTATTTCCAGTCACAAGGAATAACTCTTCCTCTCTTCGTGAGCTCTCTTGGAGCTCTTTGTTTTCACATTCCTTTCTGTTGGCTTCTTGTCTATAAACTGAAATTTGGAATAGTTGGCGCCGCTTTGTCCATCGGTTTTTCATATTGGCTCAACGTATTTTTGCTTTGGATTTTCATGAGATACTCTGCTTTGCATCGTGAAATGAAGAATCTTGGTTTGCAAGAACTCATCTCGAGCATGAAGCAGTTCATCGCCCTCGCGATCCCCTCTGCAATGATGATATGGTAATTTACATATCTACATCCAAAAAAAACAAATCTCAGCAAGATTTAAAAGCTTCTTGGTCTGACTCTGATCTACAATGAATCCATAATTTTTTTTGTTCTTTGTTCTTTCTTTTTTTGTGTGTAAGTAAAGCCTGGAATGGTGGTCGTTTGAGATTCTACTACTAATGTCTGGACTCTTACCAAACTCAAAGCTCGAAACATCGGTGATATCCATTTGGTACATACATATCATTTTGTAAAATAATTCAAACAGTCAAAAAGCTTGTGATATTCCTAACTTCTATTCATGGAACAGCCTCACAACATCGGCTGTGCATTTCGTTCTGGTGAATGCGATAGGAGCATCCGCAAGGTTTTATAGATTTCAATTGTTCACAAGAATCTGATTTTTTCATGTAACATAGTATCTCTTAACCTATTTTATCCTGTTTAACACTATAGCACACATGTCTCAAACGAGCTAGGAGCTGGAAATCATAGGGCAGCTCGAGCCGCGGTTAATTCTGCCATTTTCCTTGGTGGTGTTGGTGCATTAATAACAACCATCACACTTTACAGTTACCGAAAAAGTTGGGGTTATGTATTCAGCAACGAGAGAGAAGTGGTTCGCTACGCAACCCAAATCACACCCATTCTCTGCCTATCCATTTTCGTTAACAGCTTTCTCGCCGTGCTCTCAGGTAAGACGATTATACTTTGTTTCTTGAACCCCAAGAAAGTAGGTTCAAATCAAGAATTCTTTCATATTTCAGGGGTTGCCAGAGGATCAGGGTGGCAACGTATAGGAGGTTATGCAAGCTTAGGATCATATTATCTTGTCGGAATCCCGTTAGGATGGTTCTTGTGTTTTGTCATGAAATTGAGAGGGAAAGGACTTTGGATTGGTATACTCATAGCCTCCACTATCCAACTCATTGTTTTTGCTCTTGTCACCTTCTTCACCAATTGGGAACAAGAGGTATATAAATTACTAATCATTTTACTTCTAGTTACGGTTACAGTTTTGAATCTGGTTTTGGTTTGTGTTTCAGGCAACGAAAGCTAGAGACAGAGTATTCGAGATGACACCTCAAGTCAAAGGCAACCAAAAAACACAAATTATAGTAGAAGAGGATACACAAGTTTTACTTAATCATATTGCAGAAACTGTGTAAAAGTGTAAAACCACTTAATGCAACTCTATTGGTCTCCTTCGTTTTAGCATCTAATTACTACTCTTGGATGCTTTACATTTGCATGATGTGTGATTTTAAAATTCTATGATCGATGCGTCTTGAGAATATAGATTCTTATTTCAAGTTTGTCAGGGCACACACTACCCATTTCACTTTAGAAGAATTTGGAATCCAATTTTATGCACATAAACTAACAGAGGTCACCTAAAACCATTTGCCTAAAGATAGATGCGAAGTTATGAATTCCTTAAATACAGAAAATTTGAAAGTTTGGATGTATTTGTTTCATTAAACACCATACGAAAACTATCATAAGTTGAAACGATACATAAAAGATCAACATGGTCACTCGTAAGAAATTAGACTTACAAATTGAGTAGTCTAATCTTTTTTTTTTTTTTAGACTATCATATTTTTACTATTTTTATTAGAATTTGTTTTATTTCTCACGAATAACTCTTTCTCTATATAAATTCTAAAAGTATTAAATCTTCAACATCTATGCATGATATATGTGTTTGTAAACGTTAAATAAAAATGATAATGCAAACATAGTCGCTACACGCTAACACAAACACTAAAAATTTAAGACCAGTTTTATTATAGGTATGTAGCATGTACTTCAGGAGAAAAATACACTATTCTTAAGAAATAAATTGGGTAGTATAATAAGAATAAGAAGGTTTAGTGAGCTACATTTGAGAGCAATCCGTTTTCTTAAACGACACAGTTCCAGAAACAGTGTCGTATCCAACAAGGAAGTTCATTTGCGCCAAGTTTCCAAAAATGGTTAGTTGTTCATTTGCAGCAAATGCAAAGCAAGACACATCTTCAGACACTGCCACAAACGTATTCAAATTGCCGAGTTTCACATCACCTCCTTTGAAATGAACAGTTATGTCTGGAACTTTAAAACTAGAGCTGTCTCTATAACAAAGACTCAGAATACCATCGGGATCTTGCACTCGCTCTGCTTTGATTGTAGAAGCAACGACAGATTCAAGCTCATAGTAAAAATTGGATGGCAATAGAGTTAGAGTGGTACCGGAGTCGATAACAATGTTTCCTTCTCCGGTCCCAAAGATTGTGCTTGTGAATTGAATTTTCTTGCTTCCCACGCTAATGGCTTCTAGGTTTAGGAAATAGTATGTGGCGGGATCTTTCTTGACCATGGAGGTGGACACAACTCCATCGCCCGAGACAATGCCGTTTGTTCCAAAGTTGATCTTGCTCGTTAGGCCGGTTTCAGAGGTGAAAGGTACTAAACAATAGGAGAATTTACCGTTGATGGATTTCCTGAGTTGTGAGACCAACGATGTAGATCCTCCTCCGAGTCCGATGATCCCTGAGCCAGCCGGGTCAAAGGTTCCAGTGTTTTCGTGTCCGCAACCAATGATCATGTTTCTGAGTGACACAGGGCGGCGACCGCTAGATCCCATCGTCACGGTGTCAACGGCAACGTCACCTTTGGTGTATGAATTGTCACCGTATGTAATCGTATAAGAACAAGTGTTTTCATCTGTGGAACAAGAAGCATCTTCTAGGGCACGACATTGGCTTGAGGAGCAAGAAACCTTTCTATATGTGGAAGATTCTTTAGGATCAAAGAGTGGAGATGTCTGCTGGTAACAATCTTCGCAAGGATTGCATTGAGTCCAAATCAAGTCGCTGCCAGTATCCGCAATCGCTAGTATCGGGACCGGGGGCGTCCCGATGGATATGTTCATGAGATACTCACCGCGGTTGGAAGTGATAAAAGATTGTGGTGAGTTTGGTGAAGCATCATCATTGCTGAATTGGAGTGTACTGCGAGCGGAGCGGCGGATAGCATTTCTCATACGTTGTGAAGAGGTTTCGGCGGAATTGTAGAACGGTGATTTGGGAGAATCGCGGTGGATCAGATCAATGGTGAAGCCATCTTTCGGATAGGCGTTCACGTTTGAGAGTAACAAAAGGGACAAGAGAGTTGCAAAAATTAGAGAAGCCATTTTGAGAATCCTTTGAGAGACGTAACTATAGACTATAGCTATTTGAATAACCATATTGTTGACTACATGAATGAGTTGACTTATTTGTAATGTTTTATGATTTTTGGTAATTATTAAATGCAAAACGTAGTTATGGTAATAAATGCAACAAATTAAGGATTGTAATGTTCTTTGAATATTGAATATTTTATTTCAATAAGAGAATCTATGAATATAAAAAATTTAAGAATGGTCTTTGAATATTGAAGATCTTATTTCATTTAGAGAACCTATGAATATAAAAAGGACAACTTTTTGGGTTTAGGCTATAATACTTGAAAATGTATATATTATGAAAACCATTAAAAAGAAACTTTTAAATTGATGAAATATTATTAAAGGGAAAAAATGAAAAATGATGTTTTATTTTATGAAACAGAATCTTGGTGAAATGAATTTAACCAATATTAATACAAAACAATATACCACATGTTAAATTCTAAAATTAATAGTATTCAAAGAAAAAATATAATCGTAAATACTAGCAAAACACAATATTAAAAAAAAATACAACTTTTAGTTTTAACACTAAAATTAAAAACGATAAATATTTTTGGGTTTCTGTTAGTCCCTCTGTTCCAGCAAATTTGATGTTGTGAGATTCTTACACAAATTAAGAAAAACAACTATTACATTTTAATATTATTGTTTTGTTAGTTTAATAATATTAAAAAAAAATTTTGATTAACAATAAAAGTAATAATAATATTGATATTCAATTTTTGTGGAAAAAAAATAATTTAATATTATTGTTTTGTTAGTTTAATAATATTAATTTGTTTTTTATTAGCAATAAAAATAATAATAATATTGATATTCAATCTTTGTGGAAAAAAAGAAATAAAAATAAGGGTGAGTATTTTTTAACAGAAATATTGTTTGTAATGCGGGTCGGTCTCCAGTATTTACCAGAAACGGCGGTGTTTTCCATTGTCTACGCATCTACCAAAATCAAAATCCACCGAAGAACCCTAGAAATCGTTTTTTCTATACAAAACTCGAAAGTAGAGGTCGATTTATTTCTTCTCCGACAAATCACCATCTTGGTTTTATTGCCATAGTCTTTCAATTACCACAAGTATGTTACTGTGTTCAACTCCTCTCATCACTGTAATCGAACCTGAATGATATTTCAGAATTCAGAGTCTCAATCTCCCAACTTAGTTCCTTGAATTCGAAAAAGGGTAAACTTATTTTCTTTGTTACTTCCGTTTACTTGTAACAAACTGATTCTTCAGCTAAATACTGCAGTAAGTAATTGTGTCTAGGGTTCTTAGAGAAATCTTCTTGGTTCTATACATTATTTCTGCAAAATTGTCACCTTTATGTTTACCTCTTCATTGTTATGAGATTTATGTTCGTTTACATTCAGATTTTTGAAAATTGCAGCAGTTTCTGTTATCCATGATGCCAAACTGGTCTCAGCTCCCGGAAGAGCTACTCAACCTTATCTCCAAGAATCTAGACAACTGTTTTGATGTCGTTCATGCTCGATCTATTTGTCGTTCGTGGCGATCCGCATTTCCCTTTCCTTCTAGCTTATCAACCCTAAGTTACTCTCTTCCCACGTTTGCTAAGTTCCCATTAGTAAGCAAAGACTTGTGTACACTCAAGAAGATCCAAATCTTCCTCTTTAGAGCTCGAAACCCTGCTGCTGATATACCCGAGTATTTTCTTGGAGGAATAGACCAAGATCAGTCAAATGATCATATGGAACTTCCATCTCCTCTTCAATGTTCTGTGAAAGTGAAGTTCCCACAATCTGATCCATTCTTGGTGAACATGCTTGACTACCAGATCATTCCTTTAGGCTTTCAATACATAATGATCGGTTGGGATCCTGAATCATTGGCAAATGGTTACGTAGGCGTTGCTTTTCTTCCGGTAAAGAAGAACGGAGGAGACGAATTCGTTGTGCTTCTTCGCTACCGTAATCATTTGTTGGTGTTGAGAAGTTCTGAAATGAGGTGGATGAAGGTCAAGAAAACCTCCATTGCTTCATGCAAGGGTTTAGTCAGTTTTAGAGGTAGATTTTATGTAACTTTTCTTAACGGGGACATTTACGTTTTCGATCCTTATTCGTTGGAACAGACTCTCCTGATGCCCTCAGAGCCTCTGCGCTCGAGCAAGTATCTGATTCCAAATGGCAGTGATGAGCTTTTCCTGGTTGAGAAGTTCAACCCATTTCCTGAAGCTGATGTATTGGATTTGAGTCGGTTCGCATGTAGAGTGAGTAGGCTAGATGAGGAGGCTGGTCAATGGGTTGAGGTGATCGATTTGGGAGACCGTGTGTTGTTTATTGGACACTTTGGAAATGTCTGCTGCTCAGCTAAGGAGCTTCCTGATGGTTGTGGTGTGAGTGGGAACTCAATTTTGTTCACCAATGAGCCAGGCTATGTAACGTTTGCCTATAAATACGGAGTACATACAGGAAGGGCGGAAGACGAACTTAATATTTGGAGATTCTCAAGAGAAATACGAGTAATGATCGTCAACACATTTCCTGTTGTGGCTCTTCGGCTTGAGAGGCAAGCTGAAAATCTCGCTTTGGATACCTGAGACGTACTGTTGGTTCTGTTTTTATTAGATTTTGTGATCTTTAATGGTACCCTTTGTTCTGAAGTGTGTATGTTGTGTCACTGTGATATGATGATGACTAGAATACTTGTCTTTGAGTTTTAATATTTGTTTTGTTCTCAACTTTCTTGTTATCAACATCAGACAAATATGTCTATAAAAATGGTTGTCTCATGAACTCTAAAAGCTGTCTGGCTGTGTTTTTGCTATCACATGGCCGTGTGTTCGAAAGAAATCCGTTTTTGTCCCAAAGTCAGATGAGTAGCCCAACTCCATATAGTCGATATATGCAGCAGATGCACAATGATGGCCTCTGACACATGGTGTTCCAACTTCCAAGCCACTTTCATGGCTATAAACTTGAAAGACTGTACATTCTGGATAATAAGATGGGTCATGTCCATCTCTTATTTATGCCTTGGAGCCGAAGTTGAGCCGCACAAGAGATTGAATGAGCTTCAGCCATTTCTTTCTCAGTAGAACTTTGATAAGGCATTATTTTAGTGTAGTTTAAGCATAGACATAGATTTGTTGGGAATTGTTGCTTTGTTTGACAGCTTACCAACTGAGTTGGATTTTGAAAGGAAACTAGGGGAAACTGGTAAATTTCTGCTAAATAATGAAGGAACTCGATTGTTTTTTATTCCAAACTTGTGCAGCTTTCATGTCGTCCCCTCTGCCATACCCTTTAGACAGCTTCTGTTCTTGCTTTTGACTCTGTTTAGAGCCTCTTGCTTGTTGTAGATTGATTTTATTTTGTGACTATGGCTACATTATGGTTCAAAGTAGTGCTGCGCCTGCCTAGCATATTCAATGGGTAAAAAATCCAGAGTCATCTTCATGTTTAAACTGGTCCAAAAGCTGCAAAGAGCAACACTTCTCCTGTAGTTGTATTCTTCAGATGGTAATGATTAAGATAAACTTGGTAGGCTTGAGTTGTCTTGTACTTTTAGATTTGTAGTGATGTACCAAATCTGAGGTTTAGGCGTGGAAGCTTTGACCGTGTATCAGGGAAGGTGTTGAAGAACAAGACCATAGATTAATTGTCAGGTTGTTTCTGATGCAGAGAAACTTGAAAGGATAAGAACAATCAAGAATAGAAGCAGATCTTGTTTAGTTCATGCTTGTTTTGTTGTCCTAAGGAGAGATAAACACTGGTTTTGTTAATTCATTTCAGTCGTAAATTTTTACATCAAATCTCTCATCTTGTAACTCTTTTGTTTCAATTACTTCCCCAACCATAGAGTTTGAGTAAATCAGAAAAAAATAGTATTATCCAACCGTTCAACCAATCCGTGCGTTGTTTCTATATTTTCGTAGCAGTTGAGTTATAAACACATTTATTATGGTGACAATATGAGAAGCTTAACTTGAATCAGAATTCACCCACATAACTGCAAGAGTCACAAGAGAAGCATAGATTGAAGTAGGCAGCTTCTGCACAACTTTGCCAACTCCAGGGACACCTTCCGTGGCCTTCTTCGTCGCAATAGCCACAGTGGGAGCAACAATCAAAGCTATGATCAAACCCTGACTAACCACGTTAAACGTCTCAGCCGTAATCTGCTCAATAAACTTCACAAACTCTTCCCTATCAAGTTCTCCATCCAAGTTGATATCACAGTCCTGTTACAAGAACATCACACAACCATTATGACCACTCAAGTTGCCTAGACCGAAAAGAAATAGTAACATTATCTGATTTTTCAACCTATTCTTCCAAAATCAGAGTCCAGATGATTTCAAGTGTAGTGTTACAAACAGTGGTTAATACTAAACGTTTAAAGCTAAACGCAATCGCCAAAAGAACATCCGTTTCTGCTTTAAAAATTGCATTTTGACTTTTTCTTTACACAAATAACCACAAACGCAAAAGAAGTAATTCAGCGTTTGCGTTTTAAAAGCGTTTCAAGGAAGTGAAAGTACCGTCATAATGCTATTGACTAGATCCTTAGAAGGTGGATCGAAATGAGGACCAGGCAATCTCTTGTTTATGTCACTGACAAGATTACACAACAAGACAAAAATTGTCAGAGATTAAACATAAAAGTTTCTAAATCTGTAAATTAACACTAAAAAAATGTTATGGAACCAAAAGATTTTACTTGTAAACGAGAAGAACAGCGATGTATAACTCTTCAAACGTAAGATTGGCTCTTCCGGTTTGCATCTTGAACCGATCGAAAACACGATCACATATCGCTTGTACCTGCTTATGTCTCCACTCTTTACCTGCAATTTAACATTGCCATATACATATTATACATAACAAAAGAAGCAATTTTATTACATATGCACAATTACTTGACCATAAAACTGATTATAAATGAACCAATGTGAGAAACTGAAAACAATTTTACAAACCTCGGAGCTTGTTAAAGACTTGTCCCATGGCGATGGATAATCTTCTTCTCGTCTGATTGATTGCACAAAAATGATTTTTTTTTTTTTTAATATGTGGATCTGAGTGGGGGTGGAGGCGTGAGCGTGACGAATTTGGGCCAATTTATATGTTGGTCAACGGCCCATTTATTTGCGCAAGCTAATGAATCATGGGCTCAAATGGGCCTTAATCGTTAATGGTGAAGAAATGTAAATGGGAGAGAGAAGGCAGCGAAAGCGAAACAAGAGACGTAGCTGAATACCACAGAAACATGGAGCCAGTATCTGCTTCCACCAATCCCATCTCTTCTTTCCATATCTCCATTTTTTTTTATATCTCCTAATTATCATATTCGTTTTTTTCACTATAATCTAAACTTCTCCAATTGTTGAAACCATTTTATATTTATCTCTTCTTATTTTCTGCATGGTGGTTTGAATTAGGCCACCAAAAAACTCTTGGATAAAAAAAAAACTGAGAAACAGAAAAAAGAAAAAACAAAACACACATTCTCGATTTGTCTGTGCCACACACACTCTCTTGCACATTCTTGTCTCGACAATACTCTCAGGTGCGTTATTGGCTTTGCTCTTTAAGATCTTACTCAAAATCTCTGTCTTTGGAATCTATCCATAGATGCAAAATTTGATTTTGAAGTGATTCTTCATCTTCTTAATTGGGTTTCAATGGATTAGTCAAATTTGGGTAGTAATGATTGGCTTCGAGCTCAGAACTAGAATAAAGTACAATTCTTTTGCTGGATTACGTTATTAACTTTTGTAATTTTCAATACCCACAAGTTGATATTGATTCTTTGTGTCTGAAATTGTGTTATGATATCTAAAGTATTGATTTTTGTTAGCAGAATACGATCTTGAAGAGCAAAGATTGTTCCTTTATTGATGAATTGAGTGCAAAAGAGTGTTATATAATGGCTACTGCAGCTGTTATAGGACTCAACACTGGCAAAAGATTGTTGAGTTCATCGTTTTATCACTCAGATGTTACAGAGAAGTTTCTATCTGTAAATGATCATTGTTCATCACAGTATCATATTGCTTCAACGAAAAGCGGGATAACTGCGAAAAAGGCGTCGAACTATAGTCCGAGTTTTCCTTCGTCGAATCGTCACACACAATCTGCTAAAGCTTTGAAAGAGAGTGTAGATGTTGCTTCTACTGAGAAGCCATGGCTACCTAATGGAACTGATAAGGAATTGGAAGAAGAATGTTATGATGATGATGATCTAATTAGTCATTCTGTTGAGGCAATTTTACTGTTACAGAAGTCTATGTTAGAGAAAAGTTGGAATCTTTCATTTGAAAAGGCGGTGTCGAGTGAGTATCCGGGCAAGGGGACTATACGGAAGAAGAAGATTCCGGTTATCACCTGTTCAGGGATTTCAGCTCGTCAAAGAAGGATTGGTGCTAAGAAGAAAACTAATATGACTCATGTTAAAGCAGTTTCTGATGTTTCTAGTGGAAAGCAAGTTAGAGGTTATGTGAAAGGTGTAATAAGTGAAGATGTGCTTAGTCATGTGGAAGTTGTGCGCTTGTCTAAGAAAATCAAATCTGGTCTTCGTCTTGATGATCATAAGTCAAGGTAAAGTAAACATACTATACTTAGAAAAAAGAGCTGAAAGTGTATTATAGTGCAAGACTAAATTATTGTCTTGTGAAATATTAGATTGAAGGATAGATTAGGCTGTGAGCCTTCTGATGAACAGCTTGCAGTATCTTTGAAGATATCTCGGGCCGAGCTTCAGGCGTGGTTGATGGAGTGTCATCTAGCTAGAGAGAAGTTGGCTATGAGTAATGTGCGTTTGGTTATGTCTATTGCTCAGCGTTATGATAATTTGGGAGCAGAAATGTCTGACCTTGTTCAGGTAATTTCAAAGTCATTTTGTGTACTCTTTGTTATAGCTTTTCATGAACTTTTCTATAAGATAGATTTTTGTTTTCTACTATGAAGGGTGGTCTTATCGGACTTTTGCGGGGAATAGAGAAATTTGATTCTTCCAAAGGTTTCAGAATTTCAACTTATGTATATTGGTGGATTCGACAGGTGAGAATAACCATTTTTTGTGCTTGCCAATATGGCTAGAATGTAAAACCTGACAAGTGATACTCTATGTTTCAAATATCTATAAGGGTGTCTCAAGAGCACTAGTGGACAACTCAAGAACCTTGAGGTTACCTACTCACCTACATGAAAGACTCGGTTTAATCCGAAATGCAAAGCTTAGACTTCAAGAGAAAGGAATCACACCCTCCATTGATGTAAGTGTAACATTTAAACAATTATGGTTTCTCAAGTCTACATTGTGTATGCTTATAGTGATTGTTCTTTCCAGAGGATTGCAGAGTCTCTAAACATGTCGCAGAAGAAAGTTAGAAATGCAACAGAGGTAAAGAAAACTAAATTTTTAGTTCATGTCCCTTTCGTTTTCGAGGGGATCTATGTGTATTTGTGCTTACTCTCTTGCATTTGCAAAATACAGGCTGTAAGCAAAGTATTTTCTCTAGACAGAGATGCATTTCCTTCTTTGAATGGTCTCCCTGGAGAAACTCATCACAGTGTGAGTCTCTTTTTCGGTTTCTCTTAAAACAAAACGACGATTTTGTTTTCACCATCCATGTTTCCATGTGTCTCTCCTCTCCAGTTTATAACGATTTGCTTGTTTGTTTCACTATTTCCAGTACATTGCGGATACTCGTTTGGAGAACAATCCGTGGCACGGGTATGATGATTTGGCACTCAAGGTAAAAAAAAAAAAAGAACAAGTCATAAGTGAAGCTACATTTAATACAATGGTTCTGATTTTCTCTATCATGAAACACTAGAGTTTGAGCATATGAGATTGATGATAAAATTGCAGGAGGAAGTAAGCAAGCTTATAAGTGCAACACTCGGAGAACGGGAAAAAGAGATCATTCGATTATACTATGGTCTAGACAAAGAATGTCTCACATGGGAAGACATTAGTAAACGGTATGTATCCAATCTTAAGCCTTTTGGTCCATTGTTGCATCATCAACATCATTCTTTAAACTGTCTCTTGAAAAATTGTAGGATAGGATTATCGAGAGAGAGGGTGAGACAGGTAGGGCTTGTGGCACTGGAGAAACTAAAACACGCAGCGAGGAAGAGAAAAATGGAGGCAATGATCCTTAAGAATTGATTTTGTTTTTGTACATTTTGATTACATCAGAGCCATAGAGAGCGGTTGTGAATGTGTATATATACAGGACAAAAAAGGGGGAAGAGTACTACTCTCTTTTATTTTTTTATCTTCCTTGCTTCTTTCGTAAACTGAGTTGAGAAACAAGAGACAGTTATGTAATATGGCTTCACGTAAACTTCATCATTCCTCATATATTATCAACTTATCCGGTGTTTTGTTTTCTTTCTGCGAAAGCGATAATACTCCGCATTAGAGACTATTCAATTTCTAACTTTTCACAAATCTTGAATGTTCAGTTTTAAAGTTTTATCCGAGTCGAGTCTCCTAGGTACCGTACCATAATTTGTTTTGTTTTCGACGTGATAGAGGGTCTTTTCTTTGGCACCACTCCTCAGTGATAGCATCGATTCTTTACAAAGAATATGACTTTGACGAGAAATTTGTCCTCTTTCCGCCTTTTCCTTTCCTTTATAAGGGTAACGGTCCTAACCATTATCAAATTTCTACATATGTATTTCTCGTCAAAGTAATCTTTGTAAAGATCACAATATCACCTTAGGTGATTTTTCTAGTTAACAATATAGTTATAAAAATAGAGATAATATAGCACTCCGGTTTCAGGAATACAGTGGTGCATGCAAAGAGATTTAAAAGAATTGATTTTTGGTTACCTATATCATCAAAATACACTTATCTTTTTGGTCAAAATACACTTATCTTTTTGGTCAAAATACACTCTAGTACCACAAGGTAATTAGTTTCACACTAAAAAAAGAAGGGTTTAAGAAATCCGAGGCGGATCCTACATTATTCGCCCTCCAAGGCATACCTACTCTTCGATAGTTGGAGACTGCCGCTTAGGCAAAGTTGAAAAGCTAGATAAGATTCAACTTTAAAATAATTGATAAGTAAAAAGAACACATCAAATTACTTTATTTTGAGAAAAAATGTTGTCTAATTAATGTGTTTTTAAAATTTATATCTAATATGGTCAAATAAATTAATACATATCTCTTATGTATTTATAATTGGACTATCATTGGAATTGAATTTCTTTCAATAATTGAAGACTTTAATTATTTGTAAATTTAACCAATAATTGTATAGATCTTAATCAATTTACGAGTTACCTAATTTTAATTCTTTGAAATTTAACAACTTTGACTAATCATATATCTAAACAATCATATGATGTCATATATGTTTTTTCAAACTTTGTATTCCAAATCTCTTTGCATTTTTTTGTTACTTTAAAATAGTCTTTTTAGTAAAAAATAGATGTTTGACTAATAAAATTGAAATGGCTGGTATATTTAAGAAACAAATCAAAGATTGTTTAGTACTAAATTTTTATCCAAATTTGGTAATAAGATATTTCAAAATCACCCAAAAATGTATCTATTCTTTTTGAAATTTCCATTATCAATTAAAAAAAAGTAAAAGATAAATTAACACATTAAATATTATATAATTAGGTAGATAAA
>Ga0041059_1000128_pt1 | contig 45098 bp, 30 predicted proteins | sample AraColnosormetaG_FD_56232 | JGI IMG/M metagenome (GOLD analysis project Ga0041059, IMG submission 56232) | Arabidopsis roots microbial communities from North Carolina, USA - Col MF nosort | ecosystem: Host-associated > Plants > Roots > Unclassified | place: USA: North Carolina | collected...
TTTTTTTTTTTTTTTTTTTGGTTGTCCTCCAAGAGGGATGCCTAGATATTATTTTAAGGTTTTATAATTGACCCCGTTAAAAAGCTCTTTCCAGTAAGCTACCAAATGAGCTTTTTTCATCAAAGCATGTCTTACTAAACGTTTACATTCATATATAATTATTCTTTGCACCAAAATTATAGAGGAGACAAAAAAGTTTCCTTTTCAAAAAAGTCCTCTTTCTTGTAAATATTAACAACATTATAATATATATATTTTTATATACAATAGACAAAGTCATGGATCATAATTAATCATTTATATAATTGTAGAGTATTTGAGAAGATAATTAATTAAAGGAAAGATGATTTAAGAAAATTCACGCGTTAAGCGCTGTTAATTAGCCTATTAGTCTATTACCAACATGAATAATTTCGCTTCAGGATTGGAAAGAAATTTTTGCCGACGAAATAGTTTATGAAGCAATTCATATATAATTGTAGATGACAACCAATAAGTATTCGTTATACGTCCGTCACCAAGCTGAAGAATTTGGTTAGGTCAAATCATATCATCTTCATAAAATAATAGATACTGAATTTATTGACAACTTCTTGAGTATTACCTTCTAAATTATACATGTCGTACGTGTTTGTTTTAAAAAAATGACAACATTGTAACGAATATGATAAGTTATCTGTCAGGAATGGGACAAACTGATTGACGTGAATCTGCATGTGTTATTGCCTTAGTCACTAAAATAATTACTTGGATACAAACAAGGATGAGTTAATACAGACAACTTGTAGCAAGATCATTGATATCATTATTAGTTGAGAGTGGTCACTGCCTCACTGGTCACTATAATCAGAGTGTCATGAGCGCGTAACGGTAACAAGCTCAATAGACTACTCAAATTATTTTGGAACTCTTGCAAAACCAAAAAAAAGAAAGAAGAAAAGAGTTGCTGAGCAGCAATGAAACCTTAATTGGTGCAGAATCGTTTAGGTGTGATTGTAAATGACATATTTTTGAGAGAGCTTTATGATTAATTCTATTTTTTTTTATTTTTAAAATTTTATATTTCCATTAAAACATTACAAGGCCAAAAGCCCAAAAGGACATATAGGCCCTGAAAACATACAAAGCCACTAGGGCCAACCAAGCACACATGCCCGAAAATAAAACAAGAAAAACCTTGAATCCAAAAAGAAACAAAGCAGAGAGCTCAGAAGCCCAGACGAAAAACCCAGCACAGACTCGTCTTCCACCTGCAGACAGAGCACGAAGAACAGAGAAAGAAGAAGAACCCAGTCTACAGGAGAAACGTCGAAACTCAGTCCTAAAACAGAGCGAACCTTGTTTTAATTCCGAAGCTGTGGACTAACACGTATGAGATTATAATTTTTTTTAAACAACAGGAAATGATGAAATCTAAATTTTCTTGAAATAATTATAACGTGAGGTTAACAAGAAGGAGTGGGTGTTAATTTGGTCTATTTTGTTAACCACATATTAATATTGTCCAAATGGGTATATGTATGCACCTAATATATTGTACTTGTATGTAAGTGTTAGTTTGTTCGTTTTTTCACTTTTTTGTATCATGGTAATTTCACAAATTTACCCATGGTATAACAGTATAACTGGCTGCGGTTATTTCATTATTTTGCACTAAATTGTGGACTAAATAATTTTTGTATCATAATTTGTAAATTCTCTTTGTTTCGTCTGTTATAACAAGGCAACCAGTTTTTTTTGGGCCAGCTTCTATTTTGGGCATTAGCCCATCTAGAAACCCATCTTCACGTAATTAGCAATTTCCGGTTCAATTCAACCTGAACCAGCCAGCGATTGAGACTTTTAGAACACTCAGAGAGACAGAGCGTCATTAAATTAACCAAAAGATTTTACTAAAGAAACGGTGGCTTTTACATAGGTATTAGTTATGTGGAAAGAATATGTACATGAAGATTAGCATATAAAATCACATGTTTTGATACCTGGCATGTTCCTGTTCAGTGGAAAAAGAATTCACCTTATTTATTTATTTACTTATTTTTGCTTCAAGACAAAATTACCACATTTTCTCGTTGTCGTGGTATTCAAGAATCAAAACAATTAATATAAGACAAAGGCAAAATAGGATTATAGGAAGCTCAACAATACTGGAGTCTCTTAATTGGGAAAATTAAATGGATAATTTGGTTAAGCAAAGAAGAAGAAGGTACACGTCCAAAATCTCATTTTTATTATATTAATTCTGTAGATATCTTTTTGATAAGAATCACATTATATTGTATCCCTCAAAAACGGTTGTTTTTGTTTTCTTGATCTTTATAGGGTCTCAATCTCTGAGAACATAAAAACGGATTTGCCAATGCTATCAGAATTGGACATAACAGGTAATTTACGCTTATTTGACATCTGTTTCCATATTTTTTTATAAAGATTCATAAAGAATGTATATAAAATTTTGAATTTTGTCAATATCAATCTGAAGATTACCCAGCATTAAACTGGCTGAAAAACCAATCATATTGGTACGAGAAAAATGACTACTACAACGAGAAAGAGAGTGAATTGGCAGTTTCTGTTGCGGTTGCTGCATTCGTCATTAGATCAATGGAAGAAGCCGATAAACAAAAATCGAAAAGAATAAGAGAAGAAATCAAGAGGTCAAGGACCAAAAAATCCAATCTGGTTATACCTAATACCCAAGTAAAGAGGTTAAGCAAATCATATACACAAGAGGTGAAAATTGGAGGTAATAATTAATCTAAGTGGTTACTACCATTTTTGTAATCATACTTGGCTTATATATTGAAATAAAAACACATGTATCGTAATAGATATGTTTTTCTTCCCCCAGAGGAGAGTTTCAGAAAAAAATTGTTGGAGTATCCATCAGAAAACCGTCGGCCACAAGAGATTGGCTCATCCTCCGGAACATCAGGACTTGCTTCAGCGTCAAGTAAAGCAGATTCTTGGGAAAAATCTCAAATCAAGAAAATAAGATTAAGGTCAAAATTCATTCTTAGTTATTAATATTAAAAGTATATATAATACCATTACTTATTATAATTATCTGGAAAATAAACTCTACTTGAAGGTATGAGAAAATGAAAGCTGATATTGTGGGTTGGGAGAATGAGAGAAAATTAGCAGCTACACTGTTAATGGAGAAAAGAAAGGTTATTTCATTATCTAGTGAATAAACATTTTTTTTTAATGCATATAATTCAGACGACTAGCTAATATATTATTTTGTTTTATAAAGAGTGAATTGGAGAAGAGAAAAGGGATTAATAATCAGCATTATAAGTCAAAATTAGCAAGGATTCAACTAATAGCTGATGGAGCCAAGAAACAGCTTGAGGAGAAGAGAAGGAGCAAAGAAGCTCAAGTTCATGGAAAAGTAAAGAAAATGAGTCGAACAGGGAAAGTTCCTAATAATTATTTCTGCTTTCGGTGTTACTAAAATCAAAATTACTTATATCAATGAAACTATATTTGTATGTGTTAAACTCAAATCATAAATAAAGAGTAAGTACCTATAATTATAAATTTTGGTAGATATCATCACCATGGATAATATTGCAGTTTTCAATTGTCTCTCAACCTAATTCCCTATTTTCTTTTCTTTTCTAAAGATCTGTCTAATTCTTAAGCTTTAATTGTTATGTCAAATATCATAATAAAATGGAGTTATACTCCATAAAAATCAAATATTGATGTGATAGTCGATGTTTACACACGCTCTCGACCATATTTCACACATGAAATGTATCATATTATAGACGAGTAAACACCAAAAAGGGACCATAAAGGATTTTGATAGATCGTTAAACTCAATTTGTGATATGCTCTCAAAAGGAAAATGAGGCATTCTTTGGTCCAACCAAGTTACTCTCTTACCCGAAGTTTCTTTCTCCATTGGTACGTAGCAACACCTATGTGGTGGCCAGGACCATTCACATTTACTATCCTCTCTTCTTATTAGGAAAATTTGTAATATATATTGTCGTTGTACAAGTCTCAATCAATAGAATTTCGACGATTTAAATTTTATTCACCAACTATTGATGTGTGTCCTTTCAATTTATGATGCAAAGAGTAAGTTCACCGATCCTATGCCATGGATACGCGTTGCGTGACCTTGTAATGAATTCAAATGTTATATACATTTATAAACATAATACATTCTATATAACTTTCTCATAGTTACCTAGTTAAAAGTAGAACTCACTTAACTTGATAAATATGATGTTTTCTTCTTATATAAAAGCTATCTTTCTCACTTTGTTAAACTCGTGTGTTCTTGAAAGACTTAAGAAAAATAGAAACTTGAAATGAAAGAACACATGAATAGTTAACAAGTACGAATCCTTAAAATAAATCCTAAAAATTCTTCGGAAGATCCACTGATTAAACTTTGCTCAATCAAGCTTTCAATCTCTTCACTTTTTATCTACCTCTTTATCTCTCACACGTACGCACACATACATGAACACATGCATGTCCTCTGCTTTTATATTACAAAAGTGACGACTTTAGGATTCTAGCTAAAACTTGTTATGATAAATTGAAACCATATTAATATTCTTTAATTTTGATAAGTAACAATTGTTTTTCGGGTTTGTGTTGAGTTGCATAGGCAAATTTGTAAAGTCTCACGGAAAACTACGAGTGTTAATTGAAAGAGTACATTCAAATATCAAAAGAACATTGACAGTGACATTTAATTTTAATTTGTAGTTTAATGTATTTTTTATTTATTTATTTTTTAGTTTTATGTAAATCTATAACATCATTTGGTCAATACAGTCATTACCATCAACTAGTGATCAAAGAATAAGTTATCATAAATCAAATGATTAGCAGAAAACAATTGATGTGAAGAATCTAATTCGTATAAAAGAGAGTTTGAACATCAAAGAAAAAAAAAAGCTTGAAATTGAACAGATAACTCTGAGGAGCGTTAGGATTCGCTGTCAAGAATCTAATGCGAGAAGTTGATTGGCTGAATTTCACAGATCAACACTGGGTCCCAAAAAACCATCCAATAAGATCTTTCCACGTGTCATTATGACGACATCAGTTTTGAAGCTGTCGGCCGTAACTCGAGAGCGGAGTGGGTGAAATCACTTAAGATTTTGATGTGACATCAAATGATTGGGAAAGAAAATCTCACAATACAAAGGGGTTGATCCGTATTTATCCATTTCTCTGTACTTTATAGTTTTCGTATTCTTTTCTTCTGACTCAACATCACATATTTCATTCATATCAACTTGTTGTTCCACTACAAACAAGGCTTATAAGCCTCAACTTATGGTTGCAAGTTGTAACCAATCTGATACAAAAGTACTGAACCAATGATTGAAAAAGTCGTCTATTTTTACCTATTTACGTACAAAACTACCTAGACGGCTATGTATTAGGTAATCTCTGGACCAGTGCACATGAGGTCCTATAAGAAATTTAATAAGTGATGCTCCATTTTGAAGAGTACATATAAAAATATCTTAGATAGCAATATAAACACTAACTACAGTAAGAAATCAAAATTTGAAAAACATAATATGTCATTTTAAGAAACAAGTAAGAACAATCTTTGCTTCAATTATTCATGGAAATCAATGAGATATCTCTTTGAGAAATCTAAAAAACTTCTTCTTATTCTTGTTCTTCTTTCTCCCATGGTAGACTAGAAACTTTCTTCCCATACATTACTTTTTGTAAAATGAACTTCTTAAAAATGCTTTTCTTTTTTTTTTACTTTTTAAAAATGTTTTTATGGTGATCATATGAACAAGTCATTTGATATATTGTGAGATGGGAATGGACAGAGAAAAATTAAAGAAGTGATTAAAAGAGGCTGAGAAGTGAGAACATATTGATTGATTCCTAGCAACTTGCATCAAATATCTCTAGTTGATGCATCAACCTCACATCTCACTCTCATTTTTGACATTCGAATACCATACTATAGTTTCGGATTCTTACGTGTTTACTCCAATAAATATATCTTGTTTTCTATTCTTTAATGCGTCTACATATATGTATATATTTCAACTACGTTTATTATACTGTATAACGATAAAAATTTACATTTTTAAATAATAATAATAAATTCTATTATTAGAAATGTGTTTGTTTCTAAATCGGTGAATCACACGCTTTGCTTTGCTATGCTTTCTACCGAGTAGTCAAATGCATGCAATAACACATTCATGTCAATGTGAGTCGGTTGTGAAGAAATGACGAAAATGCCCTCATTTTATTAGTTTTTTTTTTCCTTAAGCAGGAGAGATGATTCTGGACTTGAGTGGCAAAACACAAACAATCCTTTGCCACACATGTGCTTCGTCCACATAAAAACCATTTGACGTTTTGCAGGGACCATTTTTGAGAAAGAGGAGACAAGAAGAGAGAGAGAGAGAGGCCTCTTTATTATAACTTTCAATATGGATCAAAGGCAGATACACCGCATGAGTTGTCGCTGTGATTGTCAAGAGTTTGAACACACAAAGAAGAAAGAAGAACTCAACATTTCAAGCAAGAAGAAAGAGAGAAGAGAGAAGGTCCAATAATAGAGAGAACAAAAAAAAAGAGAGCTTAATTGTCAGTTTATTCTCTGCAAACGTGCGGCCTAAGTAACACATGTATCTCTCTCTGTTTCTGATAAAGAACTCTTCTCTGTTTACACCAAAAAGAGACAAAACCTTACGCTTCTGTCCTTTTTTGTTTATCTCTCTCTCTCTCTTAAGTCTTAACACAAAACCAATTTCTTTTTTTTCGTGACTCAGGTCGAATTATGGAGTTAAAGAGCTCACATGGGAAAATGGGCAACTAACCGTTCATGGTCTAGGCGACGAAGTAGAACCAACCACCTCGAATAACCCTATTTGGACTCAAAGTCTCAACGGTTGTGAGACTTTGGAGTCTGTGGTTCATCAAGCGGCTCTACAGCAGCCAAGCAAGTTTCAGCTGCAGAGTCCGAATGGTCCAAACCACAATTATGAGAGCAAGGATGGATCTTGTTCAAGAAAACGCGGTTATCCTCAAGAAATGGACCGATGGTTCGCTGTTCAAGAGGAGAGCCATAGAGTTGGCCACAGCGTCACTGCAAGTGCGAGTGGTACCAATATGTCTTGGGCGTCTTTTGAATCCGGTCGGAGCTTGAAGACAGCTAGAACCGGAGACAGAGACTATTTCCGCTCTGGATCGGTAACAACTAACAAAATTACTCTTCCTTTTTTTCCTGAAAGATGACTGGAGAAATAACCAAAAGAGGACTTTAATAGGAAACTCAAGATACTGAAGGAGATGAACAAGAGACAAGAGGAGAAGCAGGTAGATCTAATGGACGACGGGGACGAGCAGCAGCGATTCACAACGAGTCCGAAAGGGTAAAAACTAATCCATCTTTTCTCTTTCCGTGATTACCAAACTACTGACTCTGAGTTTTGATGCAGAGACGGCGTGATAGGATAAACCAGAGGATGAGAACACTTCAGAAGCTGCTTCCTACTGCAAGTAAGGTAAATGTCTATCCTAGAAGAACCCACTTTTAAGTTTAAGAACTTTGTTTATATTGATATCGGTCAGTTTAAACGCGTTATTCGGATATTGCAGGCGGATAAAGTCTCAATCTTGGATGATGTTATCGAACACTTGAAACAGCTACAAGCACAAGTACAGTTCATGAGCCTAAGAGCCAACTTGCCACAACAAATGATGATTCCGCAACTACCTCCACCACAGTCAGTTCTCAGCATCCAACACCAACAACAACAACAACAACAGCAGCAGCAGCAGCAACAACAGCAGCAACAGTTTCAGATGTCGTTGCTTGCAACAATGGCAAGAATGGGAATGGGAGGTGGTGGAAATGGTTATGGAGGTTTAGTTCCTCCTCCTCCTCCTCCACCAATGATGGTCCCTCCTATGGGTAACAGAGACTGCACCAACGGTTCTTCAGCCACATTATCTGATCCATACAGCGCCTTTTTCGCACAGGTAAGACCGCTTTTAACTGTTTTCGAGAAAAGTGTTCAAAGATATACAAATCTTGAGCTCACTTCCATTGGCCATGCTGATGCAGACAATGAATATGGATCTCTACAATAAAATGGCAGCAGCTATCTATAGACAACAGTCTGATCAAACAACAAAGGTAAATATCGGCATGCCTTCAAGTTCTTCGAATCATGAGAAAAGAGATTAGTCTAGCGACCTAGTATTATTGATCCATATATATAGTTCTTGAAAGATTGTTGTATCATGATTGTAAAAACTGTTTTGAGTATGGAAAAAGACTTGCAGATAAAACTTGAAAGCTTCACAACTGAATTCAGTAACTGTCAAAGTACATTACTAAACCCTTTGCTATTTCGAGGACAGTAACAAGAAAATTATCTCTTGGTCGCTCTTGAAGTTTAAAATCTTCAATGTTAATAGATCATATGCACAAATAAACTTTTGTCTTTTTTTCTTTCTTTCATTGTTCGGAGACCAAAGGTCTAACCTTAGAAGCAGATGTTGTGGCCTTGCTCTGAGGTTTGTGAGATGTCTTATTAGTGTCCTGAAGAGAGATAACAGTTTCAAAAGCACCAATAAGAGCTTTCACTTTGTGCTTCCTCACCTTTGTTAGCTTATTCACTGTCTCCTCAATCACATTGTTAAACAATGTTATCATTTTCTTCTTCCCTTCTACTTTTCGATGCCTCAGAACAACTTTCTCACGTTTACTTCCTTCACAAGAATCTGTTTTCGTCTCAACACCCAATCTTCTATCTTTAAGATTCTTCTTCTTCCCTTCGGATTGCGTTTTCAGTTCCTGCACCACCCTCTTTTTGAACTTGATCCATCTCGGAGAAGAATCCTCGGGTTTAGGATCAAGAACCTTTCCTTTCTTGAAAGTCATCTGCTGAGCTAGACTCACCTTTACTCCTGTCTTCTTAGGCCTAACCTTCTTCTCCGGTTTTGGATTTGCTTCAACAACGTCTGCAGAGCCAGTTTCTTTCTTCTTAGTCAAACCGGTACTGATTTTACCAGGAATCTGTTTTGTAGGACTAGAACCACGTTTAGGAGTAGTACTCAAGCTTTTATTCCCACTTTTCATGGTTTTCTTCTCAGATGATGGTTGCTTTTCACTCTTAACACCTTTGACGCTAGATTCAACAACACACACAGTCTTTTCTTTTACATCTTCACCGCTAATTGTCTGAGTCGTCTTTGCCTTCTCCACATTCTTCAGATTCTTTGGAGCACAAACCTTAGAACTTCCAACGCCCGTAGAAGTACTTGACTTATCAGTTCTCAAGGCAGGAACCTTCTTAACAACAGCTGAACCACTCAGACCACTCTCGGTTTCTTTATTCTTCCGCGCTCTATCATTGCTTTTAACGCTTAAACCATCAACAGATTTCGCTATCTCACTACCTTCTTTGGAGCTAGATTCTGAATTCACAGAAGCACATGGTTTTTTCTTCACAGCCAAGGCATCTCTCTTTGCAGAAACAGAACTATCCGGTTTGGTTATACCTGGACTCTGTCTACTCACACTCCCCAATGACTTCCTTGTCGAACTTGGTGTCTCAACTTTGATCACAACTGAACCTTCAACACTCTTTCTCCTTGCAATCTTCCACGGCTTCACAGCATCATCTTGATCACATTTCTTCCCATGTTTACATAAATCATGAGTCGAACCCACACGATGATTCCCACGATAACGGGACTGAACCTGCGGTTTACTTATCGTTCCAGTCGAATGGCGTCTCAAAGTCCCACCTTGAGGCTTAGGCACTTCAATAATCTCTGGTATAATCTCTTCTTGATCCTTGGCTACCACAGCTATAACATCTTCCACATTTTCCACATCCTTTACACGTACTGTTTCCAAAGAGCCTTCTTCAGACATCTTCGGAGGGTTTGTATCGGAAGAATTCTCAATATCTTTGACCTCTGAAGTATTCTCTTCAGCCATTGACAAAATAAACCTGTAGAGGAAACAGAGTGCATTACCAAAAAGATCTCGACGTTTATGAACAGAGCATATTAGAACAATTTAATGGATTCTAAACTGATTCTTTGTCTTTTATTACCTATTCACTAATCAGATTCTAGAATTTGACATCATAAAGAACAAATCTTTAGACAAAAATCTACCAAAGATGACTCAATACATTCAAAGAAGGACAAATGTTGACTTTAAGAGTCATGATCAAATATGTGTATATTTCCTCGTTGATCATCAATGACATTAATACCTAAACGACAAAATTGAATTTTGATCATGATCCGTTACGAAAATTAATCACTTGTATTACAAAACAATGAAAAAAACTCCGATCTTTTTTTAGATAAAAAATTTGACTTCTGATCGAGATTGAAGGACAATGACCTAATTTCTACACAGTAACGCAATAAATACTCCACACGCTTAAAACCCTACCAACAGTTTCACAATTCAAACAAACACAAAAATAACCAAAAACGTATATCAAAAAAGAAATCAAGAATTAAGAAAAAAGATACCTTTAGATTGCTGCCTAATCTAACTCTCAGAGAATTTCCACAGAATAAGAAGAGAGAAAAAACAAAGAAAACAGTAAAATATGAGAAAAATGTATATATGTGTACCAGAAAATTGCTTTCCCAAATTATCTTTAGTTGGAAACAAATATGAAGAAAGAAGAAAGGTAGATTTGATTAGTTAGGAAAAGAACACGCAAAAATACACAGAGGAGGGAAGAAATCTTCTTGTGCAGAAGTCTTGTGAGAGAGGGAGATTCTGATTTTTATATTAAAGAATTTTGTTATTTAATTTACTTTGGCTCGATTTGTTATTTAATGTTTTACCTAATTTTATAATCTATTTATTCATTTATATAAAACTGATACACTTGGATGCATTTAATAAAAAATCGGTGTTGTTTAAAAATCTCATTAATCTCTCTTATATATCAAAATCATGAAAAATGCATGAATAATCGGTCACGAAAAATGAATTTGACAAATTCAATCTATAATCTCCTTAGATCACTATATTAAATCTCAAAAGTATATTATCATACAAGGAATTCCAATCGCTCGGAGGATATTTTGGCTAAAGCACAAAATCCATAATTTTTCTTTAACATAAAAACAAAGAGTTATTAGTTTTGTAACTATTTTCTTTTTTTACATAAACTGACTTTACTTTGTGAGATCATATTCATATGTATGACATTTAAGGGATCCGATACCTTAAGTTAAGTCTTTTTGGTACTTTTTCTAAAGAATGATTCTTGCCAATGAACATCTCTAGATTCTTTTCGTAATTTCTTTAGAATAAGATAAGATCAAGGTGTTGACCCACGAACAAAAAATATATGAATTGTTATATCGCAAGAAAATGATTTTAAATATAGATAATGTGGCCGTCGAAAAAGATAATCATGATTTAGCCTAAAATAAATCTTTGAGATATGGAATTTGGCAAAACAAAAACAAAAAATGTTTTATTGAGAAGACAGAGCCCACAATAATACAATGTCAAGATGGGTTACTTGATTTTATTCTTTATGGGCCAATGAACTTGGGCTCATTAGATTCAAACTGTGTGTTTGGGCTCCTTAGATTAGAAACTGATTCTCCTAAATGTGTGTTTGGGCTCCTTTGTAACATTTGCTTTCTCATGGTTTTCAATAGAATATCAATTAACAAAAAAATTGGTACAGTTTCGGTTTGGTGTAAACGGTTTAATTAGATTAAGCATGCTTAAAAGAGAGAGACTTTGATGAAGTGTTGTCAACTCCAAGAACAAAAAGCACCTCTGCTCTGTTTTGAGATCCAACCACAGTTCAAACTAATCAAAAGTCCCAATTTCTAACTTCAGTCTAGGCTTTTTCTCTCCATGGATCCTTGATTCTGAGGTCAGTTTCTGTTCTTGAGGTTTTTTTTCATTCTGCTTTCTCTCTCAATCAGATTTTCATATCATCTCTTCGAGAAACATAAATTATAAATATTTAGTTATGACTTATGAAGGTTACAAGATTAAAATTAGAAATTAATGATTAAATCATCCAAAAAGTCAACTAATGCCCTTATCCATGCTTCTCTGACACCAACATTTGACTAATCTAATTAAATTAGGAACAAAATTATTATCATTAACAAATACACCTCCAACATTAAGTAAAATTTCTATATACACAAATTTTCAAACACTAATGGTTTACTTTTCAACTCAAAATTCGAAATAAATTTTCCAAGAAATATAATTCTTATATCATTGAACAAGCCTCCAAGTTTTCTTAATAAGTTTTTCCTCTGTAATCATCATTTGCTTGTTAAGATAAGCAGGTTTCAGTTCTATTATTCCTCTTTTCTAATTTTTTTGGATTATATTTTCCATCTTCTTGATATGTTTTTGGTTGTAACTGATTACTAATTCTTGATCGCTCTAAAAGTTCACTTTTCTTTCTTACAGATCAACCAATCGAAAGAAACCAAAATGGGCTTCAACGTTGTTGTGTTCTTGAGTTGTCTGCTTCTACTTCCTCCTGTTACTTTTGGTAGCAACATGGAACGAACCACCTTGGTTATAGACGGCTCACGTCGAATCGCTGAGACCGATGAGAACTTTATCTGCGCAACGCTTGATTGGTGGCCACCTGAAAAATGCAACTATGATCAATGTCCTTGGGGTTACGCATCTCTCATCAATTTGGTATATAAAACAACTTTGAGCTTAATTTGACTCTTACTTACTTCATCTTAAATATGCCTTAAAAACTCTCCTTTTCTTTTAATCTTTTGAAAATGACTCAGAACTTAGCTTCTCCTCTTCTTGCTAAAGCTATTCAAGGTTTGTGACCTCTATCACAAACCGAAATATTCATTTTCTCATAAACTTCTTTTGCTGAAATACTTTGATTGTTGTTAGCTTTTAGGACGTTGAGGATAAGAATAGGTGGTTCCTTGCAAGATCAAGTGATCTACGACGTTGGAGACTTGAAGACTCCTTGCACTCAGTTCAAGAAAACTGACGACGGATTGTTCGGATTCTCTGAAGGATGTTTGTATATGAAACGTTGGGACGAAGTTAACCATTTCTTCAACGCAACGGGGTAAGTATAAAACCTTAGTATGGTTTTATGCAGAGCATAATTCACATTGACTTAACTCTAATTCTACAGAGCTATTGTGACTTTCGGTTTGAACGCGCTGCACGGGAGAAATAAACTCAACGGAACTGCGTGGGGAGGTGATTGGGATCATACCAACACTCAGGATTTCATGAACTACACAGTCTCAAAGGGTTATGCTATAGACTCGTGGGAGTTTGGTATATAGAACTAGATCTCTCTTTTCTTATGTTGTTTCTTATTGGCCCATGTTGTTTCTTATATATTAGTGTTGGTCCTTATAACACGAGCTCTGTTCTTGACTAGGTAATGAGCTTAGTGGAAGCGGGATTTGGGCAAGCGTGAGTGTAGAGCTTTATGGGAAAGACTTGATTGTACTGAAAAATGTAATCAAGAACGTTTACAAGAATTCTAGAACCAAGCCTTTGGTTGTAGCTCCAGGTGGATTCTTTGAAGAACAATGGTACTCGGAGCTTCTTCGGCTCTCTGGGCCTGGTGTTCTTGATGTCCTGACTCATCATATATACAATCTTGGTCCAGGTGCTGCATATGAAAAATAAATCAATAAGAGACTCTCTTTGTAGCATTCCTAAACAATGTTGAATTTAGTGTTGCAGGGAATGATCCTAAGCTAGTGAATAAGATACTAGATCCAAATTACTTGAGCGGAATTTCGGAATTATTCGCGAATGTGAACCAAACAATTCAAGAACATGGACCTTGGGCTGCTGCTTGGGTTGGAGAAGCTGGTGGAGCCTTTAACAGTGGTGGCCGTCAGGTTTCCGAGACATTCATTAACAGTTTCTGGTAAGACAGAATCAAATTCCACATTCTATCTTTACTCGGTTTCTATTATTGACAAAATGAACTCTTCTCTTAAGGTACTTAGATCAGCTCGGTATTTCGTCGAAGCATAACACCAAAGTATACTGCAGACAAGCTTTGGTCGGAGGTTTCTACGGTCTGCTTGAAAAGGAAACGTTTGTTCCAAATCCAGATTACTACAGGCAAGTTCATAAAGTATAATCTGTAAATCCTAAACCAGCATGATTACTGTAGGCGAGTTCATAACATAAACTTCTTGATCTCGAACAATCTGACCAGCGCGCTTCTTTGGCATCGTTTGATGGGTAAAGGCATTCTCGGCGTTCAGACGACTGCCTCGGAGTATCTACGAGCTTACGTTCATTGCTCCAAAAGAAGAGTGAGTGTATATATATCTCTATCTTTCTGTCGCTAAACTATCCTCTAGTTTCGGTTTGTAACTGCGAAATCTATCATCTTAGGCGGGTATAACGATTCTTCTGATCAATCTGAGTAAGCACACGACGTTTACAGTCGCAGTCAGCAATGGCGTGAAGGTGGTTTTGCAAGCAGAATCGATGAAGAGGAAATCGTTCTTGGAAACAATCAAGAGCAAGGTTTCTTGGGTTGGAAACAAAGCTTCGGACGGATATTTGAACAGAGAAGAGTATCACTTGAGTCCCAAAGACGGTGACTTGCGTAGCAAGATAATGCTCTTGAATGGTAAACCTTTGGTACCGACAGCCACCGGAGATATCCCAAAGCTTGAGCCGGTCCGTCATGGTGTGAAATCTCCGGTTTATATCAATCCGCTGTCGATCTCTTTCATTGTGTTGCCTACCTTTGATGCTCCTGCTTGTTCTTGAAGAGGATGGTAACTGGTGAAAATCAAACATTGAAGAACTACTGTAAATTTCTTGGCAATTGTATATATGATCGATGTAACACATACTATTGTATACTGGAAGTGGTTTATTCCAATCTAAATATATATAATCATTTGATTAAGGAGAAATATAGATTAGTGGAATGTGTCTAACTATACAATATGAAGATAAAAACTTGTAGTCTTATGCTTTCTTTCATTTGCAAATCCACAGACCATACAAAAAATAATAATAGTGAAGAGGGCTAAAGTGGAACAATCTCTAGGTGGTTCTGAGACGTTTTCTCGAGAACCTTCCTGGAATCTTCTATCCGGTCACACGGCAAAATCGGCATCAGAAACTTCTAAAACTTTGTGGGTACCAATTGGGTTCACGCCTGACTTGAACATGTTGCCTTCAATGTACCTGCAAAATAGAAACAGAACTCCTTATCGTCAGAGTGGAGAATGAAGAAAGAAAACATTCAACTTTTCTGAAAAACCAGTCATCATAAACTCATCCAGATGGATTTCACACAAAACAGTTCACATTGTTCAAATTCTTATACTCGATGGGTTTGCTATTTTGTCTGAGTCAAAGCTTTGATGAACTCTTCAAAAATTGGGTGAGAACTCACATTTCTTTGAGGAATGGATGCTTGTAGAATGCGTCTGGGATTCTCCCGGTAAATTGGTTGTGATCAAGGTACCTGGTTTCATCAACATCATGATCCCATTAGAATGCATATTTTCTTTTAGATAGTAAGCAAATCAAAGACAAAGAGAAAGATCAGCGATCTAGCACAAAGACTTACAGGTATGTCAGTTTAGGAATATGAGCAATGGCAAAAGGAATGTTTCCAATAAATTTGTTGTAAGACAGGTAACTGCAAAACCAATCAAACAGACATCAGAGATCTAGTGATATAGTTTATTGCAGAGAGATGGAGAGTGTAGACTGCTTACACAATCTCTAAGTTTGTAAGATTTGACAGCTGAGCAGGAATCCCTCCACTCAAATAGTTATTATTCAAGTACCTAATGAATCGAGATTTTAAAAAGAGAAAACGTAGTACATAAAAGAATATATCAAACGGAAGAGAGAAGCAAATGGAAATTTCTGAAGGGATGCTTACAAGTTGCGAAGAGCTGGGAAACTTCCATCAAAACGGATGAGCTCCCGTATAGTTCCCACCAAATGGTTGTTACCAACATCTCTGAAAAATAATGGGACACAAACCAAACATGATCTCAGTAAATAAATCATTGGAGGGTACCCAAACTATATGTAGAAAACGGCATTTGGTGTTTACAGGTGGCGAAGGTTTTGCAGAGTCCCCAGTTCGGCAGGAATTCTACCAATGAGACGGTTTTCTTGAAGGTATAGATACCGAAGCTCGGGAAGAGCAGCTAGTTCCTTGGGAATTTCTCCCTTGAAGCTATTGAAGCTCAAGTACCTTAAACATAAAAAGAAAAGAAGAAAAAATATCATGATTTCATGTGGATAAAAATGGACGATCATCAGAAGGTAAAAAGAAACATTAAGGTACTCACAAATGGGTTAGTCTCTTCAGCTCCCCAATCTCGGGAGGGATCACATCTTGTAGTTTATTCCACCTCAGGTTTCTAGTGATAACAACAGAGTAAATGTTTAGGTGAAGTATTTGGAAACTTGACATGTTATGATGGCACAAATAACAGACTTCTGTCACGTAAGTGCTAAGTTCACTCTGAAGAGAATTGGATCCTGAGTTTGGTCTCAGAACAACTTATTGAGACAAACTTTGAAAGGAAGTAAATCAATGATTCATATCGTTGTGAGAGCACAAGGAACATACAGTACTTTCAGCCGTTTCAGTCGTCCAATTTGTGGAGGGATTGGACCAGTCAACTTGTTGTTATGTAGATCCCTGAAATATCAAAGAAACCAATACCAGTTTCAATTTAACCATCTTAAAACAGCATAACTCTAAAGAATTATTGGGGATCTCGTTTCACAAACTAGGTTGGAAATATCTGTTCAAAGAGTTCTTGCATCAATCTACCTAATGTCACAAATAAAAAGGTTTAGAAAGTAACTTACAGTCTAGTCAAATCCAGAAGGTTTGTTACTGCAATGGGGAAAGGTCCAACAATCGAAACCGCATAAACTTCTCTGCAAATCAAATTCAGTGAAGCAAATCAGGTTGCTACAAAAGAAAACACTAAAGTGAGAAGAAACCAGAACTTACAATTCTGTGACAACTCTATAGTCTCCTTGTGTAGAACACGTGACACCAGACCAAGGTGGAAGGTCTCCATCTCCACAAGGATCGTCACCAACCCATGAATACACCACTCTCCATCCCAAAGAGGCTTTGATTTCATTCAAAGCTTTCACTGTCCACAAGAGATTAACTTTGAGGAAAGCTGATTATAAAAGATACAGTAGTAACCAACTACCATGATGCAGAGATATAACAAACTTCTTGAGACCAATAGTATCAGATCCAATCATTGTTCACACATAATTAATATTTCTCAATTTGAGCTCAGCTCAGCTCAGATTAGAAATAGATGAAAGAAAAAGGATCGAACTTGCGTGCTAAATCATGGAAATTGATAAGAGATAGAACGAATCTGGATAATGGGTATCTACCAAATCTGTTAAAGAGCTATACAAATTCAATCAATGGAGGATCGATCATAAACACAAAACCAGAGGGTGATTAAAGTAAAAACTTACCATCTCGCTTCAATGTCTTGGAGTGAGCAAAAGCAATTAAGAGAGAGAAGACGCAGATCAGAAGTAGCTCACAGCGAGAAGCCATGGTTTTTGCTTAAACAGCCAAAGTGAGAAAGAGAACAAACGGGATCTAAGAAGAGAGCGAAATTAAAAAACTCATTTTTATTTTCTCTTCCTCCTCCTGAGATTCGTAAACCGAATACCGTGTATTTCAAACCCGCTATCTCACCGACGGGTCTGGTAATGATCCGGATGTTTTCTTTTTGGTTAATGGGTATCGACCAAATCATTCATTGAAGAGATAGAACCAATCTTGTTAATGGGTATCGACCAAATAATTGTCATTTGTGTAAAATTATTGCATTCCTTACCTTAATTAGTTAAACATGTCCTAAGACACAAATGACAATGATTAGAAACATATGGTGCTAACTCAATTAAGAGCAAAACTTTGCTTCATCCTCGCAATCTAGCTATATACATATCCATGTCAATTATGTTAAATCACACTATGTCAATTACCTGCATTAATTTTTAGACTTAATGATTCATAAGAGACCAAAACCGATTATCTCATATTTTTGGTTGATCCAGAACCGGTTAAACAAATCAAATTCGGCTAGGATATCAAACTGGAGTTGCAAAATAACACACTGAAGATTACATGAATGTATCCGCAGTTTCAATGTTTCACATAGCCCATAAGATCAAACACCAACCATAATAGTTCTGATAAGTAGTCTCAACTAGAAAACAAAACAAAACACACCGAGAAACAACCAAGAAGAAGTTCAGTTGTCAGAACTGGAAGATGTGTCTCCACCAGATGAAGAAGAAGACTCGCTGTTAAGCTTCTTCATTTCCTCGTACGCCCATTCAAGGCCGTGACAGTAATGCACCGGCGGATTAAACCTGGTATCAGTTATATCATCTGCCAAGAATGCGCCGTTCTCCACCAGAAACTTCACTGCTTCTCTCTTCCGCTCTTTGGCTGCAGCGTGGAGAGGAGTCCACCCGCATGAGCCCCATGTTTTAGCATCAATGTTGGCCCCACGTTCTAGGAGTAAATCCATGACTTCAATGTGACCTCCCTCTGCTGCAAGGTGAAGTGCACTCACTCCTTTTGATTTGGGTCCCCATGCTAGAGCATTCACATCCATTCCTTGGTCGAGAAGCTGCTTGACAGATTTCAGATCGCCTTTTCTGGCTTTGATATGGAGCGGATTCCAGCCTCTGTCATCGACATTTGATCTGGGAGATCGGCGTCTGAATGAGTTACGCCGGAGGGAGAATGCAGCCGACGGTTCTTGGAGCATTTTGGGTCTGAGCTTCAGCTAAACAAGAACTAGCTTCGAAACTAGGATCCGGATCTGTGTAGGACTACGAGACTCGGGTAGATACTAACCAAACAGGGGTTTCTTATTCTATGCTTTTAGTGTAAATCTCTCAGCCAAGAATGTCTAAAGAAGATACTACTTGATTTGCAACACTATCCAGACTAGACAGCAAAGGAAGCAGACTAATGTAATTAAGTTGAAAGAGAGCAACTCAATTAACGGGAGGCAAAGGAGTGATTGGCGATGCAGTAAGGGAAAGAAGGATTCAAACCAGGGCCGAAGACACTAAGCTTTTGAAGGATCACAGATAAAGCCATAGACAGGGAAGAGAAAATGAGCATCAGTTTGTAAGAAATATAACCCTAATGATTGTGAAGAATCCTAACGGAGCACGACCACATCGAGACTGAGAAACCCCCAAATTTCAGCCTTAGAGAACACTGACCTTACCAAACCTATCAACAAAAGATGGAGAAGAAAACCAAATTAGTGAAAACCAGATGAACACAACAAAAATGCTATAAATTTCTCTGTAATATAAATAACACAACAATCCAGCTCGTGTAGAGTTTCAAAAGTTCATTCAGAATCCAATTACGACACTTGTAGTCTCTAATATTGGCAAATCTACAAACAATACAATAGAATCAGAAAAAATACCCTCACAGAGACAAAATCAATCGAATCAAGGGGGAACTAACGAGTACAAATTTTAATCATCGATCACCAATCAAGTCAGCTACAAATTACACATGAATCAGAACAAATCACAGAAAAACATTGACGAAATAAGAATCCAACGATGAATCCGAAACGAAAAAGAGAAAAATCAATCTCGACACGCAAGGATTTTCACACATACTTATGAACACAAGGAATCGAAAAGTTTGAGAGGCTCGTACCGTAACCCAGCGAGGAGATAGAGATAGAGAAATGGTGAAACCAAGCTCAGAGATAAAAATTTACTTCTCGCCAGAGAGATCGGAGTTTTTTCGCAGTAGGGTTTTCTCGTCGAGATAAGAGAGAATCGAATTCGTGTAGAGAAGGAAGAAGGCGTGACAGAGAATGATAAATATCGGTTTTGTTTACTATTTCTTGTCGAATATGCCAGCTCATACACCTTCATTAAAAAAGGCTGGCTTATCACATATTGGCCCAATTTAACAGGCCTTTGTGTCTAGCCCATTCTAAAACCGGTTCTTTTCTTACTCAATCTAAAATTGATCCGGTTCCCAAATCAGTTTTCCCGGTTTAGTTTTGGGTAAACCTAAAAGTTTATTTATTCCCCCGAACGACCCAGCTTGCTGCTATCAAAACCTTCGAACGGAGAACTTCAACGGCGAGCTCGGGAAATTAATACTCTCCGACGATTTGATTCGGTATGTATATGTATCTGGAGCTCGTTATCGTCAAATTCTATGCTTATCGGATCCTCTCATGATTCAGATGTATTGTCTCTTTTGGCTGTGACTGCAATTTCATCCATTTTACTGAAGTTTAGGATTACTAAGTGCGTTTATGGCCTTTTAAGGTTTCTTCTTGATTGTTTTAAGCGTTTGCGATTAGTTAATATTGGTTCTTTTGCGTATTTTCATGAACTCTAGTGCCTAGTTTCTAATGTTGCAGCAACTGGTTCTCATACCTTATATACACTACTCAAATCAATACTTATCTATATACTAATGTTACTGAATCTAGGTTCTTTTGCTCTATAAATGATGTACTGGTCCTTAATACTTTTCACTTATCTATATAACTTCTTGTTACATGTCGAAGTGTATAGCTTTATCCCTTGATCATCTTGACTACTTCTCTTCCTTTTCGGCATTGCTAATCTCAGCTTCTTTGTGTTCTTATACTGATTGCAGTTAACCAGGCTTTGTATAATTAAGGGTTAGTTTCCAATCTTGCAATGGTGTCTAGTAGTGAAGTTCTTAGCCTATGTCGTGCCTTGCTTCGAGCGGGACGTCAATTCCCTGATTACAACATTAGGGAGTACAGTAAGCGAAGGACCTTGGATGGCTTCCGCATGAACAAGAATCTCACTGACCCATCGAAGGTGACTGAGGCTTATGCTGAAGCTAAAAAACAGCTTTTTGTTGCTGAGAGAGTGCTCAAGGTTTACTTGGCATATCCTCCCAAGACCAAGAACATCATGGAAGTCAAGCTTCAGTAGATGTATGTTTGTCATTACAATATCCTCCAAAGCTATTTGTTTTTAATGGTCATGTTGGAGCCACTTTATATTCATTGATTGTCGAGTTTGTGGCTTGAGAATATGATTCGGGAACAAGTGGTGTTTGTATGAGATTATTATTTCCTCTATTCATAGTTCTTTCCAACTATGTCAGATTGCTTTGTCTAGTTCTCATTAGTAGTCTTTGTGTTTTATGGCTTCAGACATTATACAAGTGAAGAAGAGGACATTGTGGAATATATCCCTTGGATTGTAGCTGAGGAAGACTAAAGGGAATGAAGAGTTCCTGGTTTTTTTGTTCTTTTGAATAATCTCACATGATTGTGCAGTTGTTGCATAACATATGTTCCAACTTGTCTGGAGTTTCTGTATTCTTATGTCGTATTCTAGCACTGATATTTTTAGGTTATAAATCTGAGATTAAAACTCATAATTTCATCTATTATCAGAATTTCTTGAGAAAGCTTTATGATACAGATAAAAACGATACCAAAGTTGCTTCTGTTTGATCAATAAGTTTTTTGGTTTTTTGTCACAAGATCAAATACAAACACAGATAGCAATAATGTATTTAACATGATAAGAATCTTTCCAGTTTTAAAGAACAACTTCATAGAGAATAAAACAAACGAGGAATGAGTGTAATGAACATATAAACCCTCTGTTCATCTACTTTCCAAGCAAACGGCGACCACGTTGGTTTGATTGTTGCACTCTGAAGTTGAGTTCGTCAACATCATCATGAAGATGGTCAAGTCCTTTGTTCTGCTTCTCGATTTCGCTTCCCATGTCAACAGCCATGTTCTTTAGCTCGCCGAGTATATCACTCAAGTCTGAAAGCCCATCGTCTTGCTTAGCTTTTTCCATCTGTAATAAACCAGTATTAAGTTTAGTGGCGTCCAAAACACATGTTTTTCACTCAGATATATATGCTCATCATTGATGAGTCATCAATGTCTCAAATTGTTAGCATTACAGGACCACAGATAAAGAGTTCATGCATCACTCATATCAGATGCAGGAGTATAGTAATGTTCTTATGAAAGGAAAAATTGAAGAGAGGGAAGAGAAGTCCAAACCTCCACTCTCTGATAAGCATCAGCTGATTCGGGGAGTGGTTCTCGGGTTCTTGATTGTCCTCTGGGTGCTGAGTTCAGTCCCAGTTTTTCCCTTTTCTCTAAGTGGTTAACTCTTCTCGTTGGTGAGTCATCTAAGCAAAAACACAAAATAAAGGATTCAGCAATTAGGTGAAAGTAAAATAGCTGCGAGAAGAATTGAGATATCAATGACCAAGAAGCAAACCTCTGGTTACGACGGGACCATTTATAGGACGAGTCTTCTTTGGTTTCCAAGTCTTTGAAAACATGCCTCCAAGGCTTCCAAGAAGTTTCTCACCCTGAAAACCAAAAATCCAACTAGTTTCAGCATCAAATGTCTACCGTCTTCTTATCTCACACCAACTAATGTCCTCAGAAAAAGATTGAATGTTTCCATTTTATAATCAAGAACCAGAAGGAAGAAAAACTCACACGACTGAGATCATGGTCGATTTCAACGGCTTTATGGTGCGTCCTAGTGATTTGCTCGCCCTGATCGTGTAACATGACCAAAGTTCTGGTAGCATCAGACCTTATATCTTCTGCTACCTTCAAACAACCTTGTACAGATTTCGTAGTCTCTTCAGCCTTGTACACAGCATAACCTTCAAGCTCCTGAACCGACTGGTTTTCAATACCACCAGAATCACGGAAATTGTTCTTGTACTGGTATTTGGAGTTCGAAAACAATGACTGTTTGGATGAACTACTATCTCCTTTCTGAACTCTCTCACCACCAAAAGGGTTTGTCATATCAGCCAAAGAGGGTTCAGAGGTAGTCCTCTTAGAAGGGTTAAGGGTATGTTTGTTGTCAGATTCATCATCTGAATCGAAAGGATTTGGCTTGGAAGACTTGAGGTCGACTGAGTTATGCTTGGGAAGATTTGCCGGTGATTTCCTTAAACCAAACATTGTCTCTCAGGATAATATCACAAAGCTTGTTGCTTCAAACAAAAGGAACACTTGGATTGGTTACTACTAATAAACCTTCCTGCAGAAACCAAAACAGTAATCAGGATTGATGCTTTGATTCTAACTTGTAAGCTAAGAGAAAAGTTGATCAAATCAAAGGTATAGATAAAGTAAAGCAACAAGTCAAAAACGTAGCATCGAATGATTTCACTTCTAAGAACAATTTAAACGATAACATAAGACGAGACCAAAAAGTATAAGTTTTAGTTAATCAATTTTAAACCTAATTTTGGGCATAATTGAGTATATGTAGCGGCTAAAGAACCCAAGACTATGAAAACCACACACAAAATTCGCTTAATTATTTCGATAATTCTCTCTGGAACGAAACAATCGCAGAAGAGGAACGGAACAAATCGAAAGCCCAGGATCTAGCAGACGGAAATTGAGAAGAAAGGAACTGAGAATTTTGAAGCAAAAGATAGAGAGCAGATTGTGGTTACCTGGATGAGCGAAGTGGAGTCCGTGAAGAAGAAGATGGAGAAGATGAAGATTAGGTTCTTAATGAATAGAATAGAAGAGGAAGGAGGACCAAATCAATGCGAAGAAGAAGAAGAAAGGAAGAAAGGATCAAAAAGGGAAAAGATTTAACGCGGAGACGACTCAGAACGACCCAAGAATTTGAGAGTACAACAAGGAGGTCTTTGGGTATGTGTTGACGAAAATTTATCAAGGAGATTAAAAAAAAAACAAATTGTAGAAAGGAACGTGGATCAATTAATAAATAAAACAAAATCATTTAATTCAAATCTAAAACGGTCATATATATAATTCTTTTTTTTTCTAGATCAAACTTCTAAAAAAGTAAAAAGTAACTACTTTCTAACGAAAATAGAGCAATTTAGATCTTTTTAATTGTATATAGGACGTAATTGTGGATATAATAAACGTAGTTGGATTTTTTCTTACAGAGAAAGAGTCATTTTCTTATATTTTTCTAATTTCTGCTTCTTTTTTTGTACTGATGGTTTAGTTGATAAATTGTATGAGCCCAAAAAGAATGGGTAAGTTGTCAATTTTGTCATCCAAAAAGAATGGTCTTTGTTGAATTTGTCAAAGAGAACATATTTTCGCCCAAAACCAAAAACTACTTGAAGATAGAAAATTGTTTGACAATATCTATGGATATGATCATGCCTAATTTATCTCATTAATTTTTATTTGTTACCGGTTACATTGATAACGACTACAACAAAATCTTGATGTCCTAGTAGATACGATATTTCAACATATCATTTTGGTGAAGAACAAGTTGGAATATGTTTTTGCTTAAAGTCAAGTTGGATTAGGTTAGACAACAAATCTACAAGTGTCTTGATTAACAATAAAGACAACAGGTTCTTTTCCTTGACCCATTCATTTATCCCTTTGCATCAACAACAAGGTTACTAGACTCTGCACATACATGATGATACAACAACGCTTCCAGATTTCTTTATTTTCACAAGAAAAAGAAGAACAATAAAAGAGAGAAAAACGGGCCATCAAATAAACTCAGCCTTATTGACCTAGGCTCATTACAGGCCTATCAAATAGAGTCAAATAGTAAGAATCTTCTTGGTCAACGACCACAGCTTTCAACATTCTCTAGAGACTCATGTCAATTTCTCAAGATCTCTACATGTTGCTGAAGGCGTAATTAAACACTTAGAAGCCACATGAAGAAGCAGTTTTTTTTTTTGGTAGGCACATGAAGAAGCAGTTTCACTCTTGTAAAACTCAATTTCCATATATAAACATAATCACAGGGATGAAATCTATATTCCAATTTCCAATCAAATTGGATTATGTACACTTTAAATACATAAGAATTCAAACCTTATAGCTTAAAGGCTTATTTGAGGCATTAACTGTGATTTCAAGTTTAACTCGAACCTTAGCTGGTTTATACAGCAGGAAGAGGAACTAAGCAAGTTGAGGACTTGTTCTTCTCTCTCTTGATCTTAACAAGAAAATGGATATTTGTTAGGTTCCTTCAACAATATCTGATGGCTCAAAAAAAATAAAAAAATTGGAAGATATAAAGAAGCAAGTACCTGTGCTTCTAGATTGGCTATTCTTTGTAATGATGCTTGTTCGATGCATGCACGCCGCTTGCATTCTTCCTCCAATAAACATGTCATTTCATATCTTAATTCAGCCATTTCTTGTGTTAAGTCCTCTGCTTCTTCCTTGGCCTTTAGTTTCTCTTCTTTCAACTCATCCTTAGGCATAACAAAATAATGGTTTAACTAGTTAGAATATGTGTGACGCTGCAAAAAGGCACCAAATTTTTGATTCTACTGTTTTGTTTGGTAACTAATACCTTGAGCTGCTTTACAAGATCTTTGTATTGAAGTATCTGTCTTGCCATATCTTCCATTTTGTCTCTCAGTTTCCCATCCTGGAAAACCTCTAATTTCTTGATGATGTCATGGAAACAATCTGGATTTACAGGCGCTTCACTTTCACTTTCCAACCTTCCTCTAAAGCTTTGACGTAAGTCTTTGATATTCCTTTCAGAGGCTACACATCTCTCCATCAGCTCCTTGTTTTGCTTCTCTAAACACTCAGCATTCTCTTCTGCCTCTCGAGAGTTCAACCGTAGCTCCTTGACTATTTCTCTTAACTTATCGTTTTCTTGGATGCTTTCACCTTGAAATTTCTGAGCATCAAAGAGCGCCTGCTCCAACGCTACTATATCAAGTTTTATGCTTTCTATCTCACACTGAGACTCCAATGTTAAGGATGAGACCGACTCCTCCAGCTTCTCAACAGAAAACAAAGAAAACTGTAGCTCAGTTTCTGTGCTCTCCAGTTCTTGCAACAACAATAGCTGCTCAGATTTCGACGAACACAACTCCTCCCTCAAATAGTTAACTTCTTCTTCCAATTTCCCTGATTTAGTTACTCTGACTTCAAGATCGAGTACATGTTCACTCAGGTCGTTCATTTCCTGGCTTCTGAAGTTTACTTGATCCCGCAAATAATCTGAAAGACAAAGAAAGTGTTTTTTAGCTCATATAAAATATATGCCTAGATTTCAGTTTCATGAGAATCTCTCCATTACCAATCTCCTGGTAGCAATTCAACAATTCTTTCTCCAACATCTGAATTCTTCTCTTATCTTCTAAACGAGACTCTGACAACGAATTCGCATTCAGTTCCAACCTCTAGGGTAAAAAAAAAAAAGACAACAAATCTCAGAAAAAGTTTGAACAATCAATTCACTAGTCTAAAACACACAAGAGGAACATACTCTGACAAGTTCAACACTCTGTGACTGAGATTCTCTAAGCATCTCCTTTTCTCTCCGTAGCTACAATTACAATGAAAACATGAGATCATAAAGCCAAAAATATGAACTTCATCAATCTCTGAGACAAAGGATATAGAGAAAGAAAAACAGATTCACCTCCATACATCTTGAACCAATCTGTAAAAGTTCGTCAGCATCAAACGAGTTGTCAACATCGCTTCTTGAACTACTTCCCGAGCTATCTCGCGAGCTACTTCCCCAATTACTCGACATTAAAAAAGACTAACAAATTTACACACAAGAGCTGAAAACTGGACCAAGAATACGAGTCATTAGCGACCAGAGACTATAAGAAAAAGAAAGAAAAACACATTCCGACGAACACAAGCATAGTCGTAGGAAAGCTTTACCTGGCCGGTGAAGAGTAATATTCCGACGACAATACTTGAACTGAATTTTCCAGTTTCCTTTTTATCTGCTTTAATTTAAACAAGAGAAGGAAGATCCGGATGGGTCGGGCCGGGTCGGATAAGTAATCAGGGTGGCCCAGTTGAGCTGTAGTCGTAAAGCAAATAATGCAATTTTTGATGATTACATTACAGACTAAGCCGAAAATTCTGTTGGAAAAACCGGTCGTTATTTCCCAATTTATTGAGAGAACCTATATACTACAATGCCTAAATTCTATTGTTCTTGAATCTTTTTTAAGAGGTAAAGTTTATATATAAGAAACAACAGTAAGAAATAAGCAAAAGCCAATCCAAAATAAAACGTTAATCTGCCATTCAAAAGAAAACATCCATTGTTGACAACTTAAACATGAATTAACAATTCACATTATTTTAATATTTTTTCCCCCAAAGGCGAGTCCAAAAGTTATCAGCTTGGCCCTTAATCTCTTCCCTTTTGGCAGCCTCTCCAGGAAGATCCTTGCGTCCTCCAGACTTGTTTTCGGCTTCCTGTGCTTTTGGTTCGGGTTTATGCTTCTGCTCATCTTCCAAATTCTTGGCCACATTCACGTTTGGTGGCAGTTTTACTCTCTCAGGAATCACATCTAAACATCCTCTGTAACCCAAAATCCAAGCAACCAGTTAGACACACACATATTGATCGAGATTCAAGAGAAAGAGAGAGAGAGAGAGACCATATTATACACTCCCATGAATGTTGGCTCTTACCTCGGTTCATTGGGTATTCTAGACTCTCGATTCTGTTCAGTGAAGACACGGTGCACCAAGTTCTCAGATACGGTGTGTCTCTCCTTCAGTTCCACTTTATCTTCTGGTGCCCCTCGAAACCCAAGATCATCCATCTTTACAAGTGTCTGCTCCTCTGTTGCTTCTTTTTCTTGATCGGTTTCTTCTCGGATTATCCTTGAGTCAATACTGAACTGCTCCAGTGCTTCTCTATGTTTTTCTTGGTTCAATTCCACTTTATCTTCTGGTGCCCCTCGAAACCCATTACCATCCATCTTTACAAGTGTCTGCTCCTTTGTTGCTTCTTTTTCTTGGTCGGTGTCTTCTCGGATTGTCCTTGAGTCAACAATACTGAACTGCTCCAATGCGGAGACATGCTCAAATGCGGAGACAAATGCCTTCTACATCGATATTTTAGTTAAGGTCTAATATATACTTCATCACTTTCGATAGGAATCAAACCTAAGGATATTATTTTTACTAAGATTTGTAATATTCATTACTAAAAGCAGATTCCAAGTTCACGAAAGAAAACCTAAATAGTAAGATTTACCTCTACAAGCTCCTTCGCCATGGTATAATGGTTCTGACTCTTCAGTTGAGAATCAAATGTGGTTTGGTTTTTGCATGATACTTTCTTCGTTTTTTCTCCATAATCTTTAGAAAGCTTGCCTGGTCCAGTAGACATAGTTTCGTTCTTGGCTGATTGTGATTCCAAGTTCTGTCGGTGTTTTTTCCCATATGTGTGACTTGCAAATGCAACCTTGCTGTTGCAGCTGATCTGGCAGACTTGGCACCACACGGGCTGCAAACCCTCTGGTTCCTTCAAAGGATTGGTTGAAACGCTGGACTGAGAACCATTGCTGGCTACAAAGGCGGCCTACATCAAAAATAAGAAGTCAGAAGGGTTTGATATTGATCAAGGATAAAGAGGTAGAACATGAAGTAAGTGTCACTACAGTAGTATGTTTTTGGTTCGGCCAATGAGCTTTGTTATCACAAACAACTGTTGACAAACCCCGGCTATCACAAATCACTACGCAAAGATGACAAAGTTTAGATGCAGCTGGTCTTGCATGGCGTACGGTCACCTCGATTTTCTTCTTCTTTACCTCCCATGAATGCTTAGTTTCTCCTTTGGAAAGGTTTACAGGCTTGACAATGCCATCAAAACATTCACTATGACAAAAGTTGGAGAATACATTTAGATAATTGCATCTTTGACATACTAAGCAAGCAAATCCAAGTTAGCAAAAATTACCTTGCTTCCCTGGGTACTTCAAAATCAGATCTTAGGTCACCAAAGAAAAATTCTCCATTTGGAATCTGTTTGTTAAGAGTCTCCACCCAGTCCTTAGTACTTGGAAGAGGTTCTTTTACACTGCTTTCTAAAGTGCCACAAATCTTTCTCAACTCTTCGTTTTGCTTCTCAAAGAATTTGGTATGCTCTTGAGTGTTTTGAGACTGCGACTGAGGTTCGGCTATTGATTCTATTGGTTGAGCTTTTTCTTGGGCATCTTTCTCTTCAAGCTTACTCGCATTGATGAGTACCTGATGCAACTATATAAGCTTCATTCTTTATATATTTTACCACAGTTAAGACTCTCATATTCAGCATATGTTTTGCTACACTGGAAATTGTAAATTAAAATACCAAATTACCAATATTAAGAAACTGACCTCTGATTGATTCACCATGACAACATGCTTTTCGAAACACTTGCTATTCTCTTGAGCGTTTTGAGACTGCAACTGTGGCTCTACAATTGTTTCTCTTGGTTGTTCTTTTTCTCCGAAACCTTTCTCTTGAAGCTTCTTAGAATCAATGAGTGCCTGATCCTACGGTATTACATAAAGCATATGTCTACCACACTGTAGTTTTTTATATGCTCTCAAATATGCAAAAGTAAGAGACATGCCTTTGATTGATTCAGATTGGCAGCGTGCTTCTGACCCCTTAGATGAGTTTCAAAGACAATTGGACTGTGGCACCCCACATTGCACATACGACAAATGTATTTAGCACTTGCATTACGCAGTGCAGTCATTTCTTTTGGTTGACCCTTTACTTCATCACCTTTCTCTGGAAGCTTCTTAGAATCAACTAGTACCTAATCCAAAGCTATAATATCAGGCATATGTTTTACCAAACTGCCAACTTATCGATGTTAATAAAAATTCCATATAATCGAATAGCCAAAAGTTAGAAACTTGCCTCTAATTGATTCACCATGGGAACCTGCTTCTCTTGAGCCTTTTGAGACTGCAACTGAAGCTCTGCAACTGTTTCACTTGGTTGTTCTTTTTCTCCGACTCCTTTCTCTTGAAGCTTTGTAGAAACAATGAGTGCCTGATCCAATGCTTTTAGGTCAGGCATATGTTTTACCAAGCTGTCAAATTTTCTATTGCTATAAATTAACAAGTTCTCGAATAACCAAAAGTTAGAAACTTGCCTCTGATTGACTCAGCATGTTGGCATGCTTCTTACCGCGCAGATGAGAATTAAAGACAATCTGACTCTGGCACACCACATTGCACATAAGACAAACGAATTCAGCGTTTGCCTGAGCTCTACTCTCAATCATCACCTTCTTATTCATATTATGTTTCTCTAGAACCTCTTTGGAAGGCTCAGCTGGTCCCACCAAAATGTTTTTGGACTTACCTGATTGCAGTTCCAAATTGTTTCGGTGTTTTTTTCCATAGGTGTGATTTTTATATGTATCATTGTTGGTAAAGCTGATCTGGCAAACTTTGCACAACAAAGGTTCGACAAGAACTGCTTGATGTATGGGTTTGGCTGAAACGCTGGCCTGAGCTCTGCGACTTTCTACAATGGCAGCCTGCACAAAGAATTCAAACAATTTTTTTTCTATTCCTTCTAGCTACCATACAATTTCATCTTCAAGAAGAGATAGACCAACAAGCAAGATATTAATTTACCTGAGATATATGCCTTATATCTGAAAGGTGAGCGGTGAACTTTTCAAAGCTATCACATACAACATTGCATATTCTGCAGGTAGTAGCAGATTCCCCTGTGGCTCCACTGCTATGCTGAAGCATATTTTTTCTATTTTCTTGAAGTGATCCTCTTGGAACATGCTTTTCTCTGGTTTTATGATCCTTAGTATCTCCAGCGTTAGAAGTTGAACCAGTTGGTTGGCTAGGCTGAGCTTGTTCAGAAACTGGAAGTTTCGACACACCTTTATTAGAGACACGAAAACCCCCATTGTTAAAGAGTAGAGAGGATTCAACACTTGTAAGAGGAGGACCTCCCGAGGCTAGGACTGTCCAGAGCCAAACATCTCTGGCAGCAGCAACAAGCGGCACAGAGGCTCGTGGAGGTTGAGCCAAAAGAATGTTATACCTCCTCATTCTTAGCTGATGGAGAGCGTTAGAGAAGTCTCTGTCACCAGAGATTAGCAATAAATTCGCTGGCGCAGGGTTGTCTATTGCCCACAACAACATATCCACCAGAATCTTCTTATCGCTCGCATCTTTCACTCCTGTTCCAACCACCAAAACACCACAAACCCAATCATATACTTCCACAATTAGAAAACTACTTAAAAACTGAGATTTATAATCACAGTATCCAAAATCAAAATGGAGAAACCCAATTCAACATACAGAAAGTAAAAACCTAAAATTGCAGATCCAGGACGAATACATAACTAATAACCTAACCAAAATCAAACAAAAAACACACAAAATCAACAAAACAAAATCCCAATCCAAGAAGAACAAAAACCACAAAAGCATCTAAACAACGACGAATCACAAAATGGGTTTTGTGAGAAGTACACCTGCTGGGATGTGATTAAGCGCAACACCAGTAGAAGAAAGTGCTTGTTGATGATGGAGAGGGATGAGATTGGTATCGCCATAAGCTGAAATTGAGACAGGTCCACAATAATTCATCTTCAACAAAGACGAACTCACATTCAAGGCAATCACGTGCGCATCCCAACCTCTGGGTACCTCGCAATTCTCTATATCCCACCACACCGATGTTTTGGCCTTCACGTAATCCGCCTCCGCCGTCGACATCACCGGAGATACTAGAGAGAGAAGAGACACTTGTTTCTGAACCAAAAGTTACTCTTTACTCCTCTCACTATCTCGTCGAAGATCGGAGCTTGCTAAGGTGAGTTATGCTAATCTGACAATCTAAGTTTTAAGAAGTTTCCACTAAGTTCTTTCCATGTTGACGAAGAAACCTTTCGCTTTTCGCAAAGTCTGCTTTTTTATTTTGTCCTCTGTAGTACGATCAAGTTAAATACAGTATTCTACTTTTTCGACAATTATTATTTAAGCCACGTCAGCATTTGAAAAGGCACCAATCAGCATTTGAAAATAGCCGTTGTAACTTTTGGGGGCTGTATCTCCCCATCGGTAATTAGCGAAAATAAGTGTCATAATTAGTAAAGGATCTTTTCTTAATAAGAAAAAATTAAGGCTACTAAATAAATCGGTGCATGCACGTTAAAGAAAATAATTGGATGTGCAGAGTTTCAAAATTGTATTAAAAATACAAGTTTTGTCAGAACAATTATGTTTAGAATTTCAATTCCATAAACTACAAAAATGATTATAACTTGTGGGATTAAATTTACATCAAAATCTGAAATCTTCCGGAGCAACAAAACTACAACTTGTACGATCGATAATCAAAATTGCTCAAATTTGGCTCAAATTATTCCTTACCAAAAATCCATAGACCTCAAAGATCATTATATCTATTACTCTAAATTTAATTAAAGAAACAGATTAGCTTGACTTTTAAGTTTGTTTTTGTGTTTCCGCCCTGAAATATGACTTGCATTATACATAGCTTCGTTCGAGCAATCGACCTGGCAAAGCTTACAGCGGAAGGTTTTCGATTTTGCTTCGGGTTTGATTACACCAATGACATTAGCACACTGACAACAAAAATCAATTAAGAAAATGGTTTCAGCTAAAGAGTACAAAAAACTGTCAAAACTATTATATCAACATTCCAGTAAAACATTATTTCCCACATATATATATATATATATAATCACGTTTAAGTAATTATCACTTCACATCATCATCTACTAGGTTCCCAATTTTTGAAAAAAAAAAAAGTTATCAACGTGGGCTCAGCTCTCGGCTTTTATCCAAAAACACAGACGAGACTAAATGAAAACCGAAACCAAAAGTTGTTCAACCAACAACTAAAGATGAGACTCAAAAGACAAGTTTGGGAATTAACAAACTCTAATCGCATTATGTCTTCCCTCCAAAATCTTATATGAAACGATTAGGGGGTCCTGCAGATGCGCTTTTTGGAATGCTCGTTTTGGTCTTCAAGTTTTTCTTGGTGGCTTTTCCCTAAGATGTGTGTTTCATAACTTGCTTGGCTGCGGAAACGCAAACGGCAAACTCGGCACCATGCATACTTTGGTTCGGTTGAATTACTGACAAGAGGGCGTCCACGGGCTACTAGCTCAACCTACACAAGTTGAGAAAATGTACAACAACAATTGTCAAGACTATATCAACATAAAACATATATATATATGTGCCTCACATCTAATGCCCGTAGAGTGAACTCAAGATTAGGCTTAAAGAGAGGACAATATTCAAGCACACATTAAGAAAAAGAAATGTATAGCTTACGTTAGCTCTGTGCCTTCTACCAGAGAGGTGAGCGGTTAAATCATGGTTTGAGCAAGAAACATTGCATAATTCACAAAAACTCCGGCCCCTCTTGGTCCCTTGAGCTTGTTTAGGACCCAAATGTCTTGATACCTCATAGGCAGAATCATGATGATGACGTCTAGTAGTGAGATCAATAGGTATGTTAGGACAATCGCCATTAAAAATGCTTGTCCATAACCATACGGTCTTTGCAGCAGCGATGAGTGGCGTTGAAGCTTTCTCAGGTCGAGCCAAAAGAATGTTATACCTCTTCATACCTAGTTTGTGAAGAAGATAAGAGAAGTCTTTATCACCAGAGATGAGCATTATGTTAGCAGGAGCTTGGTTGTCCATTGCCCACAACATGATATCTACAAGGAGCTTCTTGTCACTCCCGTCTTTTACTCCTGTTAAATGCTCACCATCATCAAGAACATAGAGAATAATTAAGCCATTAGAGACTACAAAGCAAAGACTGGTCTCACTAACTCCAAAATATTCATACTTTAATTTATAGCTAATCAGGTGTTTCAAGAAGAGAGATTAACCGGCAGGGACGTGATTGAGAGATACGCCGGTGGAAGAGAGAGCTTGTTGTACAGAGGAAGGGATTTGATTTGTGTCACCATAGGCATAAATAGTGAGCGGACCACAGAAGTTACTTTTCGACAGAACTGATCTAATGCTCTGAGCAACCCCATGAGGGTCACAACCCTTTGGAACCTCGCAGTTCTCAATGTCCCACCAAACTGACGTTTTTGCACCAGCGAAATCCGCCTTCGCTGATTCATCTACGTCCGTTTTTGGTTGATGGGTGTCTTTGGCCGAGATGTGACTGAGTCCAAAGCGGTTAAAGACCAGAGGCTCATCAAGAGGAGCGACTTGATCGGTGTTGCCATGAGTAAAAATGGCATCAAAACTATTGAGAACCTCGCGGTTCTCTGTGTCCAGCAACGCCAATGATTTAGCAGTTGCGTACTCTGCTACTGTAGCCGCCATTTTTAAAAGAAATCAAGTGTTCTCAAACAGAGAAACTGAAATGGGAGGTCAGGGTTTAGAGATTGTGTATGAGGCGTGAGCTTTTGAACTGGAATTAAAAGGGGCAACGAGTTTTAGAAACTAACGGAGACACCCTAAATTAGTGGAGTATATGTTTTCTTGAATTTGAAATGTCCCTCAATTTTCGAAATTTAAAATGTGATCATATAAATTGTAGTATACGTAACGGTTTCGATTCTCAAGATTTTGATTTTGTTTTGAATATTACAAAATAATAAATGTAATTCGTTTTTTAATGGTTACCTCCGTTTACAAGAAATTTTAAAAACTTTGAAACGTTCACAATTAGTTATTGGTAATCTCTGTTTCTACACTTTGATTTTGAAGAAGAACGAGGAGCTTAAATGTAAAAACCTAAACAAGCCATTATCAAAATTTTGATAACTAATTTCATGAAATAGAAAGGAAAGGAGGTCAAAGATGAAATCAAATATATAAGCCATAAGTCGCTGAGAATAAAAAGAGAGGCAATTTGTAAACGAAAACTCATCAAAACAAAAATGAGAGGGAATTCTACTACTGGTTTTCATCAAATGCAACTCATTCCATTACTAAATCTCAAACATAAACCTTAAACTTGGAGTTGACCATCAGTCGCTATGATTTAGACAGCAGCTGCGATCCTTCCAGCGACTTGGTCGAGATCTCTCTGACCACTTGATGTGATCTTCCTTCCACTGGTTACATCAGAACATGTAATCATAAGCTAGCGAAGATGAACAATTGCTTCCATAGGTATATTAGTAAATGACGCAGTAGTACATTCTAAAACCATTTATACACACTTCATCTAGTGAGTTTTAATAGGTCACAATTACAGTTTCAGCAGATTTCTTAAGCGAAAATCGAATCCAAGTGTCTAACTTGTGTTATACAATTTTTATTTTCCTACAATTTCTTTGTACCAGTGTATTAACTTAATTTAGGCCAATGAGAAATCTAAACTAGAGACAATATACTTACCCCTTGGTGTCGAGGTCAACAATGTTCATGGTCTGGAGTTGCTGAAGAATGTGACGAGCAACACCACCACTGCTCTTGCAGAAATGAGGAGGACGGCTTCCGTTCCTCTTGCTTCCTCCATAGATCCTACGGAAGGCACCAACTCCAAGACCACCCCTCAGGTAAACCTTCCTAGCCATGGAAGCTAAATAGAACAGATAAAGACAATGCTAAATCCAATATGTAGAAGATTTGACCAGATGTTATATATACATACCAGCTCTGATGTAGTACCAGTCAGGGTCATATGGAGCAAGCTCCTTAAGTTTACCAGTCTTGACGATGTCTGTCCACAGAGGCAGCTCAATCTACATGGAAGGAACAACATTGGAATCAAAAGCAGAAACCTATCTTCACTGAAATGACACTAGCAAATCACTGTTTAGACTTTATTGAGATTTGTAGTTACGATTCAAAATGCTCTAGAGTAAGGCCAAATTCAAGTTTCAATCAGGCAGTGATCATTGCAGTTTCATGAGGTAATCGTAATCCCAAACATCAATCAAAATACTAGATTAGGGACAAACGATGCGGACCAAAAGCTAAGAATCACGATTCGTTACCTTGCCGGAACGCTTGAGATGGGCAGCGTAAGCCTTGACGAACTCGTGTGGAGAGACATCCTTCACTGTTTTACCTGTCGCCATTGTTGTCGCGCCTTTGATCCTTCTTCTCCTCCTTTGTGCTGCGGCGTCGGCGATACTTGAAGACGGGATTGAGGAATTATGATAAACGATTAGGGCTTTTGAGGAGTGTGTGTGAGCGGATTTTACATAACTACCCTTATTGTTTTAGCCTATGGGCCTATGACATATATTCGGCCCGCTAAACTCTGAACCCTTTGGAAAATATTGTGGTCCCACGTTTCTGAGAAAATTAAAACAAGGATTTTTTTTAAAAAAAAATTTTTTATAGATAAAAAAATAGAACAAAAAATAATATCACAATTTCGTAAATTATTGTTGTTTTTCCGAAAAAAAATTCTTTGTGGAAAATACACGAGTAGTCATATGTTATTCATCATTTTTCTATTTAAAAGTTTACTAAAAATCTGGTGAAAAATGATATACATCTTTTTTGTTACTAAAATTGTTTTTTGTTTATCTAAATGTAAAGATTAGTACCCACATTATTTAATTGTTTTGTCTATCTAAATTCATGTATTTTTAGGGGAATAATAAAACCAGTTACCAAAATTTAATATAGGGTTCAGGAAATTAATAGAAGAAGAATAATGAGATTGATTTACACAAAATATGGTAATTGAGTGGGGCAAAAATAGGATTTGAATTTCGAGTAAGGGGGTCAATTTAATATTTGAACCCAAATTATATACTAAATACCAAATAATTAAGCTATTAAATTTTTTTTTGTAAAAGTCATGGGGTCAAGTGACCCCCCTCCTGAAGCTGTACCTCCGCCACTGCGTATCACAGCTTTTTTTTTCTGAAATCAAAGTTTCGATTTTTCAAAGTAGGGGGAAATAGATTCACTGATCATGAAAAGTCTACTAATATTTCAAATATGGATGATTATTGTACCCCAAAAAATAGAATTCAAAAGACAGAATCAATACAAATTTGCGTAGTACATATAGGGCAATTATTGAACTAGAAATAAAAATACAAATAAGCAAAAGCTGGGATCGATTAAGACCGTACGTTTTCAGTTTCCAATCCATTTGTAAAATAAAGACAGAAAAGTATCCATCTCAAGTTTCTTCAAAGAGATGCCAATCTCGACGCCACCGATACCATCTCTCCTCTTGGACATAGAGAACTCATCGTTCTTGTAGATAGACATTGTCTCAGTGTGAATGGGTCTTCCCCACCCGAAGTCCGTTTCGTACATCCCAATCTGGTTCGACCCGTTTACGACCAACAACTGTGTACCCCATTTCATTGTCTTTGTTCCTTCCTCATACACTTTCCAAGTTGACTCTACCCCTTGTGAAGCCAAACGTTTGACCGAATCACTGAGAATCTCGACGGTGTTGACAAATCCATCTTCTCCCATAAACTCCTTAGCTTTGTATTTATAGAAATCCATGGCTAAGACACAAGTCCCGAAGTATGTCACAGGGACTGGTGGTTCTAACCGGTTCCTAAAATCAGCAGCGTACATGAAACGAACCGGTCGGTTTGGGTCACCACTACGTGCCTTCACCATGCATGTCCACACATGGGCGAACGTGACTACGAACGTTGACAAGTGAAGCTCAGCGCGTGTTGACTCTTTCTTGGCTCTCTCCTTGAGTTTCTCAATGTTTTCAGGACTTATCTCGATGGTGATTCGGAGGACGTTGTCTTTAGCGTTAATCTCTTTGACTGGAGGTAGCTTTAGGGTTCTTCCGTTCTCTTTGTCGTCCTCCGTAAGATACGGCAGAAGTTCGAGCATCTTTTGTTCAAGTCCGGCTGGAACATTGACGACAGAACGATCTAAAACCGTTGGTAGAATTTTCGGTATGGTGCCATGTTTACAAGTGTGAGCCCATGCTTTGTTAAATTTTTCAGCCGTTTTGCCGTCCAAGACGACATGGTGGGCTGTGGTTCCAATGCAGAAGCCTTGTTTCGGGAACAAAGTGACTTGCAGAGATACAACAGCCCCCGAGTCAGAATAAATCGGTAGCTCGGGTATTAGAGGGCGTAACTCTAGCTCTGGACGAAGCCCTCTGCCAGAGATACGTGAGAAATCCGCATCAGTCTCAGCCACTGTGAGAGAGAGTGTGTCTCCTGAGAGAACAACTAAATGCGGCTTTGGATCTTGTGAATCCCACTTAAGGTGACCCGTGAATAGGCGAAAGTGAGTGAGGATGAGTGAAAGAGATCGCTCGAGCTTGGGGAGGATGGAGGAGTAGAAAACGTCGCGAGATGATGATGATTCGGTGAGTTTGTAAAAGAAGACTTGCTCGGTAGGGTTGAGTTTAAGCCACTGTAAATCAAAGAACGAGAGTGGGACAATGAGCGGGTCGACGGAGGCGGTTGCAGGGCTGACTCGGGAGATCTTGATCACCTTTAACGCCATTTCTCACTTGTACTCTCGTCTTTTAGATAATATTCCTTTGTACGTATGAGTTTATTCAGCTGAGTATCAGATGGAGTTAACTCTTATACTAACATAACAAGCTACCGAGTCAGCCCTAGTCAAAAACGTTGGTTGGAAGCCAAGGCACGTAATTACCATTTGAATTATTTTGGTCCCTCCAGAGGCGGCCAGGCGGCTTAAGCCAACTGCGACTGCCAGATATCATAGATAAAAATTGTTATATATATATATATATATATATATATATAAAATATATAATTTTATTTTTGTGGTTTATATTTATTATTTTTGGTGGTAAAAACATTCTTAGAAGATAAATTTTTGTAGATAAAAGGCTGAAAAATAAATTTATGGAAAATATATAAATAAACATTTGTGAGCAAAATGTGTCTACATAAAATTGTAATTTTCTCGAGTTAAAAAAAAGCAAAAAGTGAAATTTCCAAAAGCCTTAAACTAGTTTGAGTAATTTAAAAGTGTCCATAGTTTTTTCTTTTTTCTTTTTATTCCATAATTTCTTGAGTTTTTCAGAAATTACTATAATTCTGTTTAAATTTTCAGGATTTCCTGAATATTCATGATGTTTAGTTGTCACTTAAGTTTTCATAGAACACAAGTCGGTTATGCTTTTACCTAATCTTTGTCTCTTGTTAATTTCTAAAGCAGATAAAATCTATAAACCAACAACAATGTTTTAGAAGAAGACATAACATTTATTTTGGCAACTCAAGTTATTTGATCAAAGAAGTTAATAATTAGTTTTTAAAATAAATTAAATATAAAAAAATAGGGGCCAAAAGAATCAGTTAAAAGGATGTTGTATCATTCATATACATAGGGGCCAAGGCAAACACAAGCTCACTATCACAAAGAAACTGGTATCCATAACCCAAAATTTGTGGGCCAAAAATATTGAATTCCAATCTCAAAAAAGCCCATAAAATCCCATCTTTTTTCCCTCTCTAGTCGTCGTTACACGTAAAAAAAATGATTTTTAATAATCCGGTAATGCGTTAAAAAAGATATATCGATGAAAATTTCCTTTTCTTTGTAAGTTGTAACAATTGTTTTTAATAATAATAATTCTGATGCCATAAAATCGCGAGGTAGAGATGAAAAAAAAATAGCTTCTTCAACAAAGGCCGATAACAGTGAACCCTTCGTCGGAGCTCAGATCACGAGCCGCCGTCACCAGCTAAGAGGCAGTGACTTTTGAGTAAGTGAGGCGAAGATGGTTAAAGGAGAAAAGAGATCCGAGATGATGCTTAATCTGTTCGGAGATAATTCCGAGGAAGAAGAGATCGAATCCGAACATGAATGCAATCGTCGTCAGCCTAACTACGCTTCCGTAACTCTCTCCATCTTTATCTCCTTCGTTTCGTCACTATTGATTGTTTCAGTTTTCGTATTTTTCACTGCCACTGTTCTTCAATTACACCTTGGAATACGAATGGTTTCTGGAGTTCTTCTCGCTTGAATTTAGGGTTTTAGGTTAATTGCAGGAACCAATGCAACTTATTAGGCCTAATTCAGCTTCAGTTCTTCTTAATATCAACTAGACTAAGATATCAGTGAAATTGTGGCTGAAATTTCCAATGTAAACACTGATAGGATGAGGCTGAGGGCGGGGTGGAGCCTGAAGGAGAAGGTGAAGCTGAGGTTGAAGTTCACGGAGAAGCTGAAGCTGAGTCTGACGGGGAACAGGGAGATGTAGAACTTGATCCTGGAGAAAGTGAGGGTGAGAGGGAGCAAAGTTCACAGGAGGCTGATCCACAAGAGGAAAGTGAAGCAAGAGATAGTGATAGTGATAACAAAGAAGAAGAACATGGGGGTAGAGTAGCCAAAAAGAGGAGACAGGAGGTTGTTGAGAGCGGATCAGAGAGGTCTGGTGAAAAGCATTATGAGTCTGAAGATGAAGAGGTTGATCAGACTAGGAGTCCAAGGTACCCCTTTTTCCATTCTTTTTTTTCCTAGCTGTTTCATAGCTTCTTTTTGATCTTTTCTGTGCTCTGGATTTAATAATACTTGCTAGTCCTCTGAGGTTCCTTGGATTTTCAAATTTCTTATGGATCACTTTGTCTTTTGTACATGGAAATATGGCGTGGTGGGTAGATCACCTAGTGAGGAGAAGGAAGAGGTTCAAGTTGCACAGTCAGACGTAAATATTCGTAATGTTTTCGGATCTTCGGATGATGAAGACGCAGAAGAATATGTTCGGAATGACGTTGAGCAGGATGAACATGTGAGTCTTGCATCTAATATTACATTTCAGTTTACAGAATATCTGTTTCCTTTCCAGTGTTTGCTTCCTTTTAGAAACCATATGAAATTGCATGTATGTATGATGAGATGTCTAATTTTGTAGAGATCGCCAATCGAAGATGAAGAGGGCTCTGAGAAGGATCTGAGACCCGATGATATGGTGCTTGATGATATAATCCCTGAAGAAGATCCTCAATACGAGTCAGAAGCTGAACATGTTGAAGCTAGGTACAGGGAGAGGCCAGTTGGTCCCCCTTTGGAAGTGGAGGTTCCTTTCCGCCCTCCTCCAGGTGACCCCGTTAAGGTATACCTGCTTTATGTTGCTAAAAGATTATTCGCTGACATGGCTTCAAATCAATAGTTTCCTTTCTGGTATTTCCAAGTTACCAAAATCTCTCATATCATTGTGGTTCGAAGAGTGAGTATCTGATGTCTTTTATGTGGAGAACCATTGCACTGAAACATGCTTCTACATTTACTTAGCATGAAGGGCCATTTGGTGTACATGAGCGTGCTATTCTGTTTTATATCTGAAACCCCATTTTCTAGTTGTCTATCTGTAGTGAAGATGTTCTGTAGCAAAATTGCGCTTCCTCATATACCGTTTTCTCTTTGATCTTTTTCAGATGAACATGATAAAAGTTTCCAATATCATGGGGATTGATCCAAAGCCTTTTGATGCCAAAACATTCGTTGAAGAAGACACATTCATGACAGATGAACCCGGAGCAAAGAATCGTATCCGTTTGGACAATAATATTGTTCGCCATAGGTTTGTTAAGAGTCGAGATGGCAAAACATATGTAAGTGAACACTTCTTCAAAGCTTTTCTGCTTTTAAATTTTCCATCAAACCTGCAATGAAGCTATGTAGTTTGCCTATTACTAGTACTTCTGATGCAATGATGTATTATAAGTACATACTTTTGATGCAATTTATGTATTCCGAATTAGTTTACTTTGTGCTTTTCACTACGGACATGTGTTCATATAGTTGGAGATGAAATTTTATGATATCTCTGTTCAACAGTTCTTCTTATTCTTTAGGCTTCATTAGAAATCTGCCCATAAACAAGAATTCTTGGTTTTGTTGCTTATTGCACACATTTCTTCTACTTTTTCCGTTACTTTTGCTGTAGTAAACTCAAGTCACTCTATATTCGTATGCAGAGTGAAAGTAATGCTCGGTTTGTAAGGTGGTCAGATGGAAGCTTACAGCTATTGATAGGAAACGAAGTTCTTAACATAACTGAACAAGATGCAAAAGAAGACCAGAATCACCTCTTTATCAAACATGAAAAGGTGTTACTTCGTCATTCCTTCTGCCTTAGTTAGCGATCAATTTGTAGTTGCTCCAGCCTCCTAGATACACTGATTCATTTTAGAGCACCCATACGATTCTCTATACTAAATGACAAAACTTCTCATTAGGAAACCAAATGTCTCCTGCATTCCAACTCTGCTATATCTCAAAGTGTTGTCTTATTTGGATGTTGGTGTAGGGTATCCTTCAATCACAAGGAAGAATTTTGAAGAAAATGAGATTTACCCCATCATCGCTGACGTCAAATTCCCATAGGCTCTTGACTGCCATTGTTGAATCGAGGCAGAAGAAGGCCTTCAAAGTTAAGAACTGTGTCACTGACATTGACCCTGAGAGGGAGAAGGAGAAGAGAGAAAAGGTTACCTCTTAATTGAGCTCAGACAATCCAACAATAGTTTTATTGCAGTGTTTGTAGACTTTTCTCATTTAATATCTCAAATTCTGAAGGCGGAAAGCCAAAACCTCAAGGCTAGTACAAAGCTGAGTCAGGCGAGGGAGAAAATCAAGCGCAAGTATCCACTTCCTGTTGAAAGGAGACAACTTTCCACTGGCTACTTGGAAGATGCTCTTGATGAGGTCTGTTTGATTAGTTTGTGTATATTGGGTTCTTCCATTTTCTAAAGCAAAGATTGCACTAGTAACGACTGATTGTTTCTTGGAACCAGGATGACGAGGATTACCGCTCAAACCGTGGCTATGAGGAAGATCTCGAAGCTGAAGCGCAACGGGAACGCCGGATTCTAAACGCCAAGAAGGTAAACAAAACAAAAACTCATATATCTCGGAATGCAAAAAAAGCATTAGAAATTGAACTAATATTCAACTGCTTCTCACTGGGGTAAAACCAGAGCCACAAAGGCATTCCGGGGAGGTCTTCAATGACTTCGGCCAGACCGTCAAGACGTCAAATGGAGTATTCTGAGAGTGAGAGAGAGGAATCAGAATATGAGACGGAAGAAGAAGAGGAAGAAAAGTCACCGGCCCGTGGAAGGGGCAAGGATTCAGAAGATGAATATGAGGAAGATGCAGAAGAAGATGAAGAGGAACGAGGAAAATCTAACAGATACTCAGATGAAGATGAAGAAGAGGAAGAGGTTGCGGTACGCAAATTAGAATGTTCTTCCATTTTTATTGTTGTCAATGAGGAAGTTCATTGAGATTGTAATGTGTGGTGAAATGTGGTTTATGCAGGGAGGTAGGGCAGAGAAGGATCACCGTGGAAGTGGCCGGAAAAGGAAAGGGATTGAGTCTGACGAGGAGGAGTCTCCGCCTAGAAAAGCTCCGACTCATCGTCGTAAGGCCGTGATTGATGACAGTGACGAAGATTAATCATGTTCGTCAAATCTTTCACTCTCCTTTCGTCCATTTGTTATAATGTAGTCTGGAATTAGACTCGTTTTAATCAAAATAAAGACAGAATCATGATTTTTTTAAATTCATGTAATAATGGATTTTATTTCCCTTCTGTAACTGTAATGAATAATTGGTAATTTGATATGGAGATAGTTCAAAATAACGTAAACTTGTTGACCCAAACAAATTTACCAAACAGACTGTCACAGAGTAAACACATTTAGTTTTAATCTCTTGATTAATTTATTATGTAGTCATGTAGCCCAATTTTTTTGTAACACTGTTCTACATAACGTTATGTAAAATTAACACATTTACCTTAAGCTCTTCATTATTTTTCTTATGTATCTCAAAAGATCTGTAACACTGTTTTATTACAAAACGTAAGGTAAAATTTGGTTTTACATTAAGAAGACGACAAAAAAAAACCAGAATTTTAAGAAAATTTTGACAATATATAAAACAAATTCCAAAAAAATATGGGGTTACTACAATCCATCATCTAATGGCTCATCCGCGTCGTGCAAGTTGTTCAATGGAGTGTTCTTGTTCAAACCCCAAATAACAATCCGAAACTAAGATGAGTTTCGTATCCTGGCCAAAAAAAAAAAAACCAATTCAGCAATAATAATATATACATAGAAGTGTAAGAAAGAATGATTTAGTTTGAGAAAATAAGTTGAAAATTGTTTGTACCTGAAAAGAGGTTATATTGGGAGGTAACTCCATGCGTGTGATCAGACGACCAGTGAACGAAACTCTCTTCACAGCAAAGAGCTCAGAAGTTGAAGTATCACCAAGAACCAACCACCACGCTTCGTCTTTCACCTATAACACAAAATAAACGTGTTGAATTCAATTTCATTTTTGTTTCGAGCTCAAACTAATCTGTGGTTAAGTCTTTAAGTGAAACCTTTGGGAATCGAGGGGCCAATGCCCTCGAGCTATTCCTCTTTGATGTCTTTTCCAATCTGATTTCCAGCGTTGAAGGCTTTTTCTTGCCATCGGAATCCTTCTTTTGGAGTCTCACATTCATTTGGATCCGTGGGAATCGTTGGAGATCCTAATTAAGATCGAAGAGTGCAGCAGAGAATAGTTGAGACTCCATGAGTGAAAGTATTAAATGCAAAAGAAATAGTTGTGACCAATTTGAGAGCACCTGAGATAATCTTGATGCAGGGAAGTTTTCGGTTACACTTTGTAGAGTTTCCCTTGGAAGATTTAATAGCTGATGTAGCGTGTGAATCCCTCTTGCGGTCAGAGATCCTAGAAGAAGGTCATTCATGCATGGGATCATCCATAATGACGAATCTTGATCAGACCACATGCCCTAGAATTAAAAAGAGAATTGGATTCCTCTTAATTTGCAAAAGTGAAATAATTTGAACAAGCTAAGAGTAGTAATCTTCAGGACACTACCTGCATGACCATTTGCAAAAGGCGCATACACGTCAGTGAGCTTGAGAGCCATCCACTGTTTGCGCAGATATCAATCATGGCCTGGAGGATCCGAATGCTTTGATCCAGTACTGACTTTAAATCCGTGTTATAATCACTGATTGGAAGTGCCAATTGAGAAAAATGTGCCTGGAGCAATGGATGTCATGCATTAAGAAGATGGTAACAATCATGAATTATATGATTAAGGCCCTGTTTGTTTCATCATTTATCATTTCCATTCAAATGATCCACTTACATGATTCATTTGAATGATACATTTGAATGATGTTTGTTTCGTTATTTGTAATTTAATATAAATGATGCATTTAAATGGATCTTTATTTGTTTGATCATTTTGTAGTTCATTCACATTTTCATTTAGATAAAAATAACTA
>Ga0041059_1000129_pt1 | contig 44937 bp, 40 predicted proteins | sample AraColnosormetaG_FD_56232 | JGI IMG/M metagenome (GOLD analysis project Ga0041059, IMG submission 56232) | Arabidopsis roots microbial communities from North Carolina, USA - Col MF nosort | ecosystem: Host-associated > Plants > Roots > Unclassified | place: USA: North Carolina | collected...
AGTTAAAACATTCCAAGTTGTATTCTCGGCATTTTCGTGCAATCTATTTTTTTTTTTTTTTGACGATTTCTTAGAAAGAAGAACGTGTTTTGAGTGTAAGTGACGTAAGCGCGACTTTCATTAAATGTCTTGTCAGCTATAAGATGGTTCGATCAATGGCTCGTCAGCTGGATCATTTTGAGAAGTGATTGTGAGTCCTTTCTTGGCAAATGTTATCTACAGATCTTCTAAATGACGGAGAAACTTGTCGCTTTGTTCATGGAGCAATTCCTATATGACTTTTCTATGATTCAAGAAAAATCATCATAAAATTAATCATTTCTGAAAACAAATAAAAGATCAATTCTCAAGATTTTCTTTATGTCAAAGTTACTTTTCAAAATTATTTCCAAATTTTCTTAACTATTTAAAAAAAAAACAATGTCAACCGTTCCCTAGTTCAAATGAAGTTGTGAGATCTAATATTTTTTCTTTTTTTAACATGTGGTAATTTACATAATTTCACCACAAAAATAGTAAATTCCCTTAAATGGTGACAAAATGCGGCTATTGCGAGTGAACCACATTGCACTTTATTATTTTAGTATATGATAATGTCAGCAACATCTCAAAAAAGGCCATACGTAGACTCATCCAAAGTTATATATTTTAATGTCAATAGGATTCATTCTATAAACAAAAATATACAGAATATTCAGATATGGATGATGAACACATCAGCTTTGATCACTCCCACGGACGCGGAGATTCGCAGATTTGCCTTCTCGCTTTGCTTTTTAGTTTTGTCAACGCTTCTTGTACCTTATTGGTACGAACCAAGAGACACTTTTCACAGATTCTTCTTTTGAAATATTCATTGTCAACTTCTAAAGTCAATGGCTTTTGTTATAAGTTCTCTCCAAGTTGGTATATCCGAATGAGAAGAGTTCTTAAGAGGACCATTTTTACACCACAATAAAAAGGCCAATGTTTACTTTGAGAGAGATTCGAAGTGGCATTTCGATATTGGGTTGGATTCTGTTCGATTTAGTATTACAGTAGTTTGGTTTGGTTTTAATGTAATTAAAAAAGGTTATTGGTTCAGTTCGACTTCGAACCAAACCGAACAGATCAGGTTGAAGAATACTTTAACCAGGCAGTTATGTGCATGGATTTTACTTTGGTTTTGGGTTGGGATATAATGGTTACCTCTAACAGAAACACAATCAATTTAGTTATCAATATAAGAACAAACCCATAAAAAATGGGCTTTACCACCAAGTTTAGGCGTTCAAATGTAACCACCAATATTTTTGGTTACTAACATTTTCAAATGAGTTTAGAAACAAGAGTGTGAGAATTTGACAATGCAAGTGTGGTATATACGCTATACATTAGTCTCTATGCATATTTATGTTACAATTTCGAGGGCTTCGTGTTGATAAAAAGAACAGTGAGGTTTCTAAGTCTTGTTGAATTTAAGCGTCTCTTGGCTTTGGGTTGAGCTCCGTCTCCATACTTGTAGGTAGCTTCTGGGTTGAAGCAACGCCGCCGAACTTGCGGACCAGGATTGTGAAACATGGCAGCAATACAACGTATAACGTAATAAAGAAAAATGGAGTTGCTACGAGCCACCCTAGTAACTGCAATAACCATAGGACTTAAAATAAGACTTGCAAGTTACTAATGATAAGAGCACAAAAGATTAGGCTAGGGAATGCAAAAAGCGGTTCGACATAGTTCCCCCATTAGCTAAGAGAAACGAGACTCATTGTAGCTACTTACCGCATTACCAATGCTTAAAAAGACTTCTTGAGAGGCTTGACCAGTGAAAACCTTCTTTAGAGCATCTGATGTCAAAGGAAAATGAGGTCCACCAGTAACTTTTTCACCAAGTCTTAGGAAAGGAACCACGAGACTTCAATAAGAAAGACATGAAAAGGAAATCCAAAATCCAAGTCAGGAAGAAAACTGATATGCATCGTCTTTCGATAAAAGTGGTAATTTCAAAAGATTTAAATGATATAAGGTTTACGCTAGTTCCACTGGAGTGGCAATGATATTAGCCAACATTACGGTCGGAGCATGACAAGATGATCCGAGCAAGGCAAAAGCTACTCCACATAGTAACACAGGAACACCTATTTTATAACAAAAACCACACCAAATAAGGTACATAGCAATCTCAAAACGCAACAACGCAAGAAGCAGTAAGCTTAGGAAATAGCAAAATGGCGAGAAATACGCACCACATATCGGAAATATCCCCAAGGTAATACCAAGTGCAGCAGAGAAAGCAAGCTGCTTTGGCTCAGTACCTCTACGAAAATTGAAAACAAAAACAAAATCAAACTCAAATCACTTCACAACATCAAATTTTCTGCAACAGAGACAGAGATGTTGATACATCTATCTCTAACAGATGCCCAAAAGTTCCTATATGAGCAACATGAAGATACAAGGATAACGCTTTTGCCTTTAACAGTTCTAAATGGGTCTCTCTTGTATTCCAATAACAAAGAAAGAGATTTTCTTAAAATCCTTTAGAAACTACATGATGATACAAGCATAAAGACTCTGTCTTTAACTGTGCTGATACATCAGTCTCTAACAGATGCCCAAAAGATCCTTTAAGAGCCACATGAAGATCTAAGAATAAAGACTCTACCTTTAAATGTTGTAAATGGTCTCTCTTGTGTTACAATAACAACTAAACAGATGTTTTCAAGATCCTTTAAAACTACATGAAGATACAAGAATAAAGACTCTACCTTTAACTATTATAAATGGTCTCTCCTGTGTTCCAATAACAACTAAACAGACGTTTTAAAGATCCTTGAGAAGCTACATTGAAGATACAAGAATAAAGACTCTACCTTTAACTATTATAAATGGTCTCTCCTGTGTTCCAATAACAACTAAACTGATGTTTTAAAGATCCTTGAGAAGCTACATTGAAGATACAAGAATAAAGCCTCTACCTTTAGCTGTTCTAAATGGTCTCTCTTGTGTTCCAATAACAACTAAACAGATGTTTTTAAGATCCTTTAGAAGCTACAAGTATAAAGACTCTACCTTTAACTATTCTGTATAGTCTCTAATGTTCCAAATTAAGTAACCAACAAGAAGCAAAATGCAAAACTACAGCTTTTAAAGACCAATGATCACAAAGTTGCACATGAGATCTATCTGATTCAATAATCAATAAGCAGAATATGAGTGACCAAACTAGTCCTAATTAACAGATCTATGTAAAAGAGAGACAAAGAGTCAAAGAAGACAAACCTACGCAAGATCTGGAGAAGAGGATCAGTGATTTTCTTATTGAACCATGCTTTTAATCTACCTTTTGATAAACCCATCACGATTCTACAAAATCTTCACGAAAATTAATTCTCCCCAGAAAAAGTTAACAGATTTCACACAAATGAACGTTGATCGATCGTCTTTTGCGCGTCTCTTCACGGAACCAGTTGAAGATGGGTATTTCCGTAAACGGGTTTGCGTAATCGGGTCAAGTATTGATTTTTTTAAATCAGGCCCAAGCCCAAACATTTAAGATCCCAAAATGATTTAAGCGACCCGATTCGAAAAATCCGGTTCAATTATCGGTTAGCATATACCCAAATTAGAATTGTTTCGGGTTTCAGTTTTGTCCGGGTCAGATCTAAAATTCGAACATGTCTTCGTAAAAAACCCAAAACAATATACATATGATAATCATATGTCCGATGGATAACATATGACTGTACAAATATTTTAATTACAAACATGAGAGATAATTTTTTATGGAATAATGTAAAAATGTACGGAAATATAGTACATAAAAATTATACAAATACTAAAAGTAATGTTTTAAGTGACACTTTTGATATTACTTTTAAGATTGATAATTGTCAAAACGGTATATTTTATACTTCAACGGTATATTTTAGTCTTGAGTATACTGGATCTAAAATATCTGAATCGACTCAAAATAACAAATTCGGTTCGGTTCAGATTTATATGTTTAAAACTTTGAAAATGTTACGTTTTTTTGAATTGTTTGGTTTTATGACTTTCATGGTTTATAGAATAATTCGGGTTAAAAAAACCGAATCAAAATATCGTTCAATCATAGGTTGGGGACCTTGGGGTTTAATCAAATTTCAAAAACCAACCCGAATCCGAGAATACCATAACCAAACCGAGCTAACCGAAACAATTTCGGTTCTCTTTTATATAGACCCAATCTTCCCAGAATTACCCGAAATCCGGAAGAAAGACTGATCCGAATCGACCCGAAAACCCGAATGGTCAGACGAAGAAACCAACACACTAAAAACTCTTGGTCTCTTTATCCTCCGAATTTTCTCGCCGTCGCCGGTGAATTTTGAGCCCTAGCACCGTCGTGAATTAAGGAGGATTCAACAAATCATGCTTGTCGGTGAGAATTGTGTTCACGAGACATACTACGAGATTCTCTCCGTGAAAGAAGATGCTAGCTATGAAGAAATCCGAAATAGCTATCGTTCTGCGATTCTCCACTCTCATCCAGATAAGCTCAACAATACTTCTCGTTCTAGCTCAGACGACGAGAAGTTTCTGAAGATTCAAAAAGCTTGGGAAGTTCTAAGCGATGCAGAGCTACGTGTAGTTTATGATAATGATCTTAGATCTTCAAGACATGATGGAATCACTGCTGATGAGATTAGTATTGAGGATATGTCAGTGGAGATTACTGGTGATGTGATTGATCTTTTTTATCAGTGTAGGTGTGGTGATTACTTTTGTGTTGATTCTAGTGAGTTAGGAACAATGGGGTTTGCTTTGTTGAGAGATGGTGATTTTGTTTATGTTAAGAGATTGGGTGCTTTTGTGGCGTCTGTTGTTCTTCCTTGTGGTTCTTGTTCTTTGAAAACACGAGTTTGGGTTGATTCTGATATGAAGATTCCTATCTAGGATGGTCTATTGTGAGCAAGGTGGTGATTTGGGTTGGTACAGAATTGAGTAATCTCTATTCAAGATGAGTTTTTAAGACTGAAGTGATCGTCATGGTCTGGTTCGGAGGAGGAGTTCTGATTGAGGATGGTTATTTGTGATTGTGTGGATAGGTTCATATAGGAAAAGTATGGATGGAGATGATTTCTTGTGACCAATGTGATCTCCTGCAAGCTTTTCTGTTGTGAGTTTTTTGTACTCATTTAATATAGTTGTTGAACAACTTTTAGTTTGTAAGGAACTTAAATTATAATGAGAAACAAAAGGGCCCTTTGGTTTTGCTACTCTTTTTTCCCTCTCTGGTTTCAGTTATGTCTCCTTTTAAATTTGCTGGAAGCTGAATATTCACGTGAAATTATCTTTATTTTTGCGTTCTTGCGAATATCTGATTCAGAACCTTCTTAAAGTTTTACTGTGCGTACGTTTGCGGATAAGAACCTGACTGAGAAGAAGTGATGTAGGTGTACTTGCAGTAGTACATCAGGACTGTGCTTTCTCAAAAGAATGGTATTTCTTCTTCACCTGAATTTATTTTCCATTTTCTACTGAATTTGTTTGCTGTGGTTATATCTTGCCTTATCTGATGTTTACGGTGAAATTGATTGAGATTAGATGTAGAGAATTAAGTGGTATGATTTCTGCAGGGACTGATACAGGTTACTGCAGTCCCGACTTTGTTGAAAGACCTAGATCAAGGTTAATGTTAATAGTTTCTGGATTCACTTTTGTTATTGTTGAGGTGTCTCCTTGTGTTTTGGTTGAATATTGTTTTCAGGCTCAACTTGGTTTTCAATTTTGTTGTCACAATAACTTCCACTTGTGGCAGAAATTGTTTTTACACTGCCAAATATGGATGTGATGAGGAACAAATTGTTGGTCTATGGTAGACCGAAGGATGGGCGATACCACACTAGATAGAGTACCATGATTCTTCAGGTATCAATCTTTCTAAGTGTGAACGTCTAAAGAAGCTGTGCATACTTGTTTTATTGAATCTATACTAAGCAAAGTTAATATTCAACTTTTTTATTTCGGTATACAATATATGAAAGTATGTAGTCTTGTTATTTTTTCACTGTTTACCAACCCATTGAAGTATATGATCTTGAGATAATAAGCTGAAATAGAAAATTATTACTTGATCCCATAGGCCTCTAAAGTGGACATAATTTCCTGAGATCCGCCATTCTCTTTGACATAGGAAATGTTAGGGCTCTCTTGTGGAACTGCGTCTTCTCTTTTGAAGTTTTCTTCACTGCGAAGAAGCTTCTCACTGTCTGATCCCACTACACCTTTTAGAATGATGGTTTTGTGGAGGCCACCCAGTAAGTCCTCATAGTCTGTGTCTCCTTTCTCTCCCAAAAAGAAAACAGTCTTCGACATGTCAATTCCCCACCTTATAGAAAGATACCTACATGTAGCCATCACATCAAGTCGTGTCATTTTCACTGTTGATATCTTACACATAGAGTTTATGATTGAAGAAATTTTTATTTGTGACAGTTTCTAACCTGAGTGCTTGTATTCTTGATGCACATAGTGGTATAACATTTAGCCTTGTTGCTGCATGAGTATAGACAATGTTGCACCTTAAACCTCTCATCCGAAGCCTCTGCCTAAGGTCATCGACTCTTCGAGTCTGCCATTCACACATATATACATCAATACGAGTTTCACACATATATTCATGATGAGAAAGATATTCTTTAAAAGAGCTACCTTGACTCCTTGTTTCACAGAAATTGCATAGCATCTTGTACTGCATGAACTCGCATACTCTGTGATATCATCCTCAGCTGCAGGTTCCGTACATATAAGTCTCAGAATCACCGACCTTATACTTTCACCAGGCCATTTGTATTCCACATGAGTTTCGTAGTCTGCATCAACCATCATATCTCTCCATGGATAGTAGATCTCACTTCCGCTGTTGCAAACTATTGCATCAAAATCTTCCAGATTAATCAGGTTTTTCTGCGTAATATCCACAACTTCTTGTAAGCTTGAACCTGAGGCTAGCACAAAACCTATTTTTCCTTTACCCGATGTCAAATCTGCAGCTTTTATCATATTCTTGATGATTTCGTTCAAATTCGCTTTGATGTTTCCGTTGTCATCATAGGAATCAACAGCAACCACAAAGAGCATCTGCCTTCTACCAGGGCTGTAGATAGCAGCTGAGCAACCTTTCATTGAATTCATTTGACTTATGGCATCGACTAGTTTCTTCTGTCTGGTACCTGCATCTAGTTCTCCGTTGAGAGTGAAATCTCCTTCTGTGGAGAATCTCAAAGATATGTCATCGACATCTCGTAGAGAATCACTTGTGAGCTCTTCTGGAACTTTCATGATGTCGAGACTACTGGTAGGGTGACGGTTTCTGCAATGTTCGACATGGGATAGGTAGTTACGGCAGTGCTCTGGCCATGAAAAACGGTGGATGTTCTTGAGTCCGTTTTTTCTACACTCAGCCCAGAGATGTTTGTTAGCAACTAGCTTTAGAAGGGCATCAGAAATGGCTTGTTGGTCATGGGGGTCGACTAGGAGACCATTATTTAGTGCCTGCGATACAACATATGCACTGTTAATTAGCTTTATGGGATCAGTGAGGTGTGACTATGTCTTTATACAGTTTGCTTTGTAATAAGAGATTTGATTACCTTCACAATATCAACAGGCCCTCCATTTCTGGTGGCAACAATGGGCAGACCATAAGCAGCTGCCTGTCATATGCACAACAAATGGCGCGGCATGAAGATCTCACAAGGTTGTGTATCTCATAAGGGAAACACATTGACATATTTGCTAGTTACCTCAATGAGCGTGAGACCAAACGGCTCCACCAGAGCTGGATTGATGAAAACCCCCTTTAAGAGAGAAAACCACCTTATTATTACGGTGTTCATTTTGCAAAGAAGGATGAGCTAAGAGTTCTGGTAAACTACTAACGATAACATTGTTTTTGTACCATGTAGACTCAGGAGAAACTACCAAAGGTCTACGCACATGGAACTAATAATTGTAGATGCTGCATTATAAAAGTCTCATGTTCTACTGGAATCACGAAAGTAGTAAACAATATGAGTCATATACTCATATTGTTTAATAGAATTTTCGTGTTAAGTACCTTAGTTTTGGCTGCTAAGCGGTAAATATCTGGAACTTCAGATTGTTTATGATGCTTTGGATAAGCTACTTGGCCGTACAAGTCGTACTGGTCTATCAGCTTTAGTACATTCATGAGAACAACTGAGCTGCTATTAGGCATCTCTTCGATGTCATCTCGGTTACCTAGTATAAGTACCTGGAACAGTTTTATTAGCAATTTAGGTGGACTAGTAGTATGCTCATTCACAATCTTCTTATACATATGTGAGTTCACTGGATAACGCATGTGTAATAAATGCTGAGATACCTACCAGGTTGGCTAGTTCTCGAAGAGGCTGACATTCACCAAAAGCTTTGACCAATGTGGTGACATTTTTCTTGTGGTCAGGACGAGACAGCGCAAGTATGGTTGGTTTATGAGGATTTGAGAAAAATCTCATTATCTGCAGGTAAAAGGTTCATGTAATTACTTGCTCAATGGATCGAAAGATGGGAGAAAACAAGAGTGTAACCTTTCTTGCATGAGATTGGATATTACACAATAATGAAAAAGAGTACCTCGGACCATATTGGAGGCACAGGCTTTTTTATCTGGTTTCGGTCAGGGCCAATTAGCGACTTAAGATCACCATCGGGTTCCTGTGAATCTTGTGTCAAGACATAGCTGAAATCCATGCCTGGGGGTATAACCTAATGCCACAAAGACAGGTCAGATTGGTGAATGACTCTACTTTTAATTAAATTTGCTGTTCTTTTAGCTGCACCAGTCAAGTGCAGTGTCTATGTGATTATAAAATAATTTGATAATAATCGTGTTGTCATCTATCAGATGATGTGAGAGGCGGGAAAGGACTTATACCACCATTCGTGGCATGTATCTACCAAGGCAGCTGACTCCACGCCGTCTTCTAACCCTGAGCTTCCTCTCCAGCTTGATATCAAAACCATCATACAGCCCCCACTGCGCGTCAATCTCTTGTCGTGTGCTTGTCACCACCATCTCCGCTGCATCTAGGCTCTGTTCTTCAGCTTCTATTCTCCTCATGATCTTATATGTTCTGTCAATATCCTCTCTGGTAATTCTCCCTTGTTGAAGCAACTGCTCAAACTTATTCCTTCCCAAAGAGTGACCAGTTAGAACCATTGGCACATTTAACGCTCCTGCCAAATGTGCAGCTACTTCTCCTGCATCAGCATAGTGGCCATGAATTACATAAGGCCATATTGGTTTCCCTCCATTCACTTGCTCTCCTAGCGACCTTGCTATGCTCACTATGTGATTTAGCGCCCCGTCAACAAACTCGGGAATATGGGGCCAGAGTGACTCCTTTGGTATGTACCTGCATTTAACAAACATGAGTATAGAAAAACTAGCTGTTTTTTCGCAAAGTCGAAATTTGAATACAGAAATTCAAAGGAGTCCTATGTGATAGTACTTGTCCCGAGAACCACAGGGGATGCGGATAATGTAGGAGCCACAGCTGTCGCTACCTTCTGGAGGGCATGATAACATCTCAACTGGCTCGCCGTAGCTGTAGTCAACCTCTGGTGAACTGATCTGCCGTGTTAAGAGATCGACCCTGTGGACACCTTCAGTGTTGGCCAACGCACGAGCAAGCTCAACAACATATTTCACCTATTCGTCCATTAACAAGACACTTCAGATTGATAAAAAATTAAGAAAGCCAGAGTCGACATGTGAAGCACCTTAAATAGTTTAAGCTTTACAAAGAGGTCTACTAGAAGATGGCTAAATACCTGCCCACCAGTATCAGAGTCTCTTCCAAGCTCCATGTTTTCTCCACGCACGAGTCCATGCATGCTGCAGTTGGTAAAGCATGGAACCAAATAGAGGCACCAGGTAAGTCCCACGAGCATATTGAAAACAACAAATAAGTCAGAAAAACCAATCTCTACTTGCCTGATTAAGACAATGTAAAGGTTTCGACTTGATTTATCATCTTCTGACCAAATTTGCATTTCAGAGCGGATACGGGGCATGTGATCTCGAGGTGGTTCGAGAGTTGTAACAACTTCACTCTTCTCCTTCTCTCCATCATTCTTATCCTTCTCTCCTTCAGAAAGCTCAGAAAGAAGATCCTCTTCTGCATCATTGCGACCTTGTTCACGTTCAATTCTTCGTTTGGAAAGTCTAACCCCGTCATCCCACACAATCTGTGGAAGGAAATTGAAGCACGAAAAAAGGATTCAGTTCTAAAAGGAAATTGTATGTGTTTCTGATGCATTAGGCTTTTAATAAGGGATGCAGAGGTGAAAAAGTTGAAGAACTAAAGGGACACAAACCTGCTTTTTCTTGCGTGCGAGATGCCAAATGCGCCAGCATATATTCTCAAGCCTGTTACTGCGTTCACGAGTATTCCTTGTTGCTATCACCTGCCACAAGAAGTGAAAGATCTCTCCACCATCACTTGCAGGTATTTATATTTATGTGTAAAAGCATTTCTCTCTATCATTTTGTATTTATACCATTTGGTATAAGGATACAGATTTAGAAACGAACCTTAATCCATGTTTTATACAGGTCAGACTCATCGAAACTGTTGACGACCTCTTCCACAAAGTATTTGATGGGACTAAACACCTTCTCTTGATGATCCTTCCCATTCATATCTCCAAACACCTTCTCCTGATGATCCTTACTGTTGATATCTCCAAGCTTCTGGACGATCTTGGAGTTGCTCTCAAACCTCTTTTTCTTGCTAGTTCCAACATCAAGAATAGCTTCCAGGTAACTGTTTATCCAATCATTTCTTGCCATCTCTCTGATTGTTGCACTGAAAACTCCTTTGACAAAATTTACATAAACATCTATACACACAGCAATAGATAAAAGGAACAAATTCGATTTTTCGGCATTTTACATACCGAATCTCCTTCAGCTATAGGGTGGAAGAGAGGCCTAGTTTTGTATATCAACTTAGCTTTGCATTTTATAATCTCATACAAAAGGTCCCTCCTTTTTCTCTTTACTCTTTTATTTCTTGATATTTAATTTCAAATATTTGCTTAACTTTGGTGTGGTTCTTGTTATTTGTATTATCATCTCTCAGATGGCATATTACAACGTCATGTTATAACCGTTAAACTCTGGAAAGACAAATATTCTGTCCTAATCTCAAAGAGAATCTTCTTTTTTAGTAAGTTTTTTTGCATTATCAGATTCTCTAAAAGAATAAGAATCACCCATTTCCTTTTTCAAGTTTGTCTCTTCTTTTCTTTTGTGGAGATAGAGAATAATGAGTGGCACAAGGCCTTTTTCTTCATTTGTTCCCATTAGACTTGTTTCTATAGCCTCATGTTTTCTCGAGTCTGCCTTCTCAATCTCTCACTGAACTTCAACGTCTTTGTTCGGGACCAAAACCTCTAAATAACTAACTCGATTAAACCCTGTTTTCGACACGGTGACCAAGTTTGTTTTCTGTGAATATGATTGAGGTTGAGAAAGATGAGTGTAATATGATGATGTGTATTATTGCAGGTAGAGACGTGAAGAAAAGGGATTTAAAGTCGTATAAGTATGTAGTTAGCTCTGTTTTTGGCATGTGGAGGTAATGGAACAGAGCATATTCCAGGCTTTCACAAATTGGATACCTTTAAGCCACTTCAAACCCGAAAACTAATGTGAATGGTTTCTATAGTTGAAGAAGAATCTGAGTAGGAGATGGTAAAGGTTAACTGAAATAGTATGGACTTTAAAGTCTATATAAATCATGTTGATGCTCATTTGCACAATAATATATCTTGAGTGTAAATGGGATCATGAGATTGGAACGAGTGACATGGAAAAAGAGACAACAAAGATGTTATATGTTCTTTTCTTTCATAGGGGAAATATCCAAACTCAAAATTGTAATATAGCAATAAATATGAAATTTATTATTCGAGTGAACAACAAATGACAAATTCATGGATATTGTTTTTTTTCATCTACCCAAAATATGTAGTTTTTCTTTTATTATAGTTTAGCCAATTATTTATCATTTTCATTTTATTAAGAAAAATATGAATGAAACGAAAACTAAACTGTGATCCCTCTTAATTCATTTCTTTTAATGTGTAATAATTTGTTTATAATAGTATTTTTTTATAATATTTGGGAATTTGATATTGACATAAATTTTAGGGTCATTGTTTTCTAAGATTATAACCAAAACCTAAAATTCCAAACTACCAGTTATATTATAAAATAAGCAAATTATAGTTATAATCTTGTGTCTATATTGGACTTTGATATAATATTTAAAAGATAAAATGAAATGCATTACTACACAAGCCCCATAATGAATATGTCAAGGAATATCCAAAAACGGGTAAGGAGCTTTGTGACCATTCGACTCTTTCTACGATTCTAGTTCTTAAGTAAAGCTTTCACACCCATTATTCACAGATTTAGGATAACGTCCACTTGCCCACCGAAAGAGACTCTTAGACTTATTGTGACAACTTCAAAGTATTCTTCAATCCAGTAGAGATTTTTCAGATATTTATTAGAGTAAATCTGTTAATTATATAGGGCTCATTGTTTGTCAGTTTATTGATGGATGATACACTGAATTTTTTTTGCGGTGAAACTTATGTATTGGTGTTTTTTTTTTCTTTCTTTCTACATCAATCTTTTTCTTTTAAGAGTGTAAAGCTCAGCCCAAATTCCCAACAGTCAAAAAGTTAATTGTTGCTTTCATTGGTAATCATATTAAAGACAGTTAAAGATATAACCCTTATTTAGTTACTATTTACCAATCATACAAGCAGATAAAATAGGCAATTGAAAATAAAAGTTCAAATATTAACTAACCACATATTTCCGATGCAGTCAAATATTTTTCTTAACCACATACTAATATACTATCAATGAAAAGAAAATCTCATTATTTTTTCCAACCACAACTATTTCTTTTTTTTTTCTACCTTTCTCGATATCTAACCGTATCATATCACATATGCAAACAACATTTCTTAGAGTTGACTCTTTTGAGCTCTAAATAAAGATAGATTGACAAAAAACAATTTTTTAATTTTTATTGACGCATTCAACTTTAATTTTCTAAATATCAATCAATTCTTACAACACACTAATTTTTTTTCTAGCTGGTTGACCTTCTCTGGTATATCTGCTTTCTATTTTTAGTTTTTGAATAAAATAAAAATCTATTTTTAGTATGTGTTAAGTATATTTATTAAGAAAAAAACAACGTTCCAAGTAAGATACAAAACGTTTTTACAAATCTGAATCATGAAAAATGCTACTTCACTTATAATTTATTGTTTTCTCATGTTCCTCCTTATGAACAATGTTAAAGGTAATATCTTAGTCTCGTTAAGATTTAACTAATACCTTATTCACAAGATCGAAAACATTGATTATATCTATAAAACAAATATGCATTAAAAATAGAGCTTTCATTTTTTTGTATTATCAACTAAATTCTATATATTTTATACTTTTTTATTGATTGAAAATAGGGCAGGGAAAAAAAAAACCACCATGCCCGCTTGGACTGTCGGCAAACGGAAAATGTGGGCATGACGGACCTAAGTTATGTTTTAGTGAAATGGAACGAAAATTTAATAAAGATGTGGTTAAAACTATTACCCACTGCAAGTGCTGGGATGATCGACGCAACAATGTGGACAAGCATCGGTGCACATGTTATTTAAAACATGGTTTTCCTTGCACCAATGGCTAAGTTTGAAGTTATAAGATAGTTTTGTTTATGGCAAATGTTACTGGAAAATCTTCAAAAAACAGCTCCATTTATTTTTCATTTGTATGTTTACTATCCAATACTTTTTGGTTAGAAATAAAAATACCTCATTTAATTTTTTTTGGCCTAAAAATAAATTATCTTTAAAAAGTTAATTACAAAATAGACATTTGTCTTAAGAATTTATTTATTTTAAAACATTTCTGATATGTCTTTACGAAAACAAGTATTTCTCTCATGTGAAAAATCATCTCTAACCTCATTTCATTTGAGTCATCTTCTCAAATCGAGAAAGTTTAATTAGTGTTGTAGTGTTGTGTCGTTGTGTCTATGTATGCATCGCAGACTGTCGACTAAACGGTTTGGGTTTACAAGTCCAATTCTAGAGTATAGTGTTTTGTGAAAAACAAAAAATTATGTTGCGAAGGACCTTCTCTGTCGTTGCTTTGAGACACCAAGAAGCGCTGCACCACCACTGAAGCTGTTTGCCACCATCCACCATTGATGCCATTGGCGACCCTCCACCATCAAACCCGTGAACCACCATCAAAGCTTTGTGCTACAGCCGCTTACTGCAGAAGGTTAAAATCGTCCAAAATTGAAAAATAAACGGCCACTGTTGCATTCAACTGTGCAACATACTTCTTTTGAAATTACTAAATCTAAAATGCCTATTTTTGATATAAACTCATCTTTAAATTATTGGTAGATTCGAACACGCGACTTAAGAGCCGTTAACGGATATTACATCATATAATTTATTAAGGTAAGAAAGATTTTTAAATTTTTTCACTGATTCAAAATTTTAAAAACGAACATATATTAATCAATTGATGAAAAATGTGTGGATTTAACATCATACATTGGCTAAAAAGTTTAAATAATAATTCATAATCATATAATAAATAAAACTAACAATAATAAAACTAATGAGATTTTTGGCGGGATGTTACTTAATAACAATTGTAAACTATCAGATATATTTTTTCTTTATAAATACATACAATTTTCAAATTTTTTTATATACTAAATTTTATAAATCGTTCAGTGTAGCGCGGGTAAAAAATCTAGTTAAAGATTTTTTGAATACTTTTAAAATATAGAGGTTAATTTAGTCATTTTCTCATTTAAAACAACAATTTTTCTCAAAATCTTGTAAATTACAATTCGGCCCTCTCGAAGTTTCTTCATCTTCTCTTCAATTTTTAAAACTTAAGCTTTTGATTTCTCGATTCATCTTCTTCTCAGCTTTAGGGTTTCGATTGTTCCGATCACTATGTCTGGGACTTCCAATTGCACCGTATACATAGGTAAGTTTCTCTTTCAACATTTCCATTGATCTTGACTGTTAAAAACTTCTCGAAAACCAATTGATTTTGAAAAATCAGGGAACGTTGACGAAAGAGTAAGCGATAGGGTTTTGTATGATATCATGATTCAAGCTGGTAGAGTAATCGATCTACACATTCCTCGTGATAAAGAAACTGATAAACCTAAAGGCTTTGCTTTCGCTGAGTATGAGACTGAAGAAATCGCCGATTACGCCGTTAAGCTTTTCTCTGGACTTGTTTCTCTCTACAATCGAACTTTGAAATTCGCTGTGAGTCTTGTTTCTGTGTCTTTTGATCTTTGAATTGATAGTGATGTTTATTGTTGTTCTTGATTTTGTTGTGGTTCTTGTGGATTTTAGATATCTGGACAGGATAAGTTACAATCAAATTCTGCAAATTCCGGTCATCGAGCGAGACCTCAGTCTTTGGCTTTCGAGCATTCGGATAGAGCTGCGTATCATCACTTGGAGAGATTTTCGTCGCAATTGATTTCTCCACCTTCACCACTGCCTCTGGATTACACACAAGGTTTCTCTTTTACTTATCTCTCTTGATATATCGAATAAGCGAAAAGATCGAGAAGCTTTTGTTTATAGCATTGATATAAGTAAACCAAAATCTTGATGGCTGTCGCAATGTATGATTAGTTTTGCCAAAATTAACACAGATTACGGAGTCAAGAACCTTCTGCTCAATCTATTTGCCTTTCTAAGTATAAGACTTTGGTTTGTTTGCTTAATCTAATGGCTAGTATTAGTTTGGCTACTGGAGTTATGAGAATATAGCACAGATTACTAAATCAAGAACCTTCTGCTCAATCTAGTTGTCATTCTAAGTATAAGACTTAATGTACTTGGTCTGTTTGCTTAATCTAATGGCTATCATCAGTTTGGCTGCTGGAGTTATGAGAATTTAGCTGCTTCTATGCCGAATTCGATACGGATTACCATATCAAAAACCTTTACTTCACTCTAAATTGTCTTTCTGAGTATGAGAGTTACTGAACTTTAATCTGTATTTTTGTTTTTGTGCATTTTTGTAGAACCACCTCCACCAGGAGTATCGAATGGAGCAAGTTTGGAGTATAGTAGAAGAGTTCTTGGTTCGGCACTAGATAGTATCAACCATTCAAGACCACGTCGCTACTGAACCAGTGACAACACTTGCTCTTCTGTTTGTTACAATGGTTATCAATATCAAGATCATGGAAAGAGAACCACAGCAAAAACTAGAAGTTTAGTAGAACTGATGTAACATTTTCTTTCCATTATAAAAGACAGATATTTCTGTGTTATTATGACAAAAGTTACATTTTGGATCATCGCCAATGAGATACAATCCCGAGTTAAAGGGATTTAAGAAGTGTCGATGCATTAGCCGCCGCTTATCGGAGGTATGATGGCTAACTCATCTCTATGTTGAACAATGGCGGAATCGGTTGTATATTCCTCGTTCAAAGCGAGAACAACACAGCTACGTACCTCTTCCAAGCTTGGAAACTTAAGCACCAACTCATCCAGGCATTTCTGTGTTGTACTACCTGATGGCATCTTCAGTGTTAGATCAGGCACACCTGTGAGCTCTCGTGCTCTGGCGAATAACAACACTTTGATCTCCACCGATGAAGTGTCATCACTTTCAATCTTTGTAACTTCTTTGTCCATGGCCACCTGAAAGCACCCACAATGATTGAGTCTCAATACACAACAGGAAAAGAGAAGCAAAGAGTCTCCAAATGTGAATTGTTCTAGTCTGAGTCATGACATGCCTATATAATTGGATCTTTGATTCAGTGAACAAATACTTAATGGATCTAAGAGATGCGATTTCTATGTTGAACCAGGAAATGAATAATCACGTATGCTTCTCAAAATGAAGAAGATTTATGAATCTCGAAAGATATACAGGAAAGAAGAGTTTACGGAGAGATTGATTAACCGGAACCGTGAAATTCGATCGCCGGAGATTAAGGTGAGACAAGTAGGAATGGAGCTCGAAATCGCGAAATCAACCACCGATGGCTCTGGTTAGTAGTCAGCGACGACCATTTCTCTGGTGAATACCACACACATGAGCTACGTCATCTCAAACTATTAGTTTTACTAAAATGCCCCCACCATGTCTTTGACTAGGGCAATTGGAAATGATGACGTATCCAACCTGGATTTTGGGTTTAGTTTTTTTTTTTTGTCGGCCAATTTTGGTTTCTATACGAAGTCCATCGGGCTATACTGGTGCTGGTGAAATGGGAAGCCCAAATTCTTTTATAAGGTTCCTATCGGTAACATTGCATAATATCTTAATGGCATAAATTGCAGAATAAAAACTTGCAAAATGAAAAATTATAAAATAAATTTTTTTAAAACATATGTTAATCGGATATATTTTGCAGAATGACAAAATAAATATTATATTAACAATATAATATATATATATATATATATTTTTTTTTATATTTAATAAAAATAATGTTTATCCTTAATATTGTTAATATAATATATATATATATATTTTTATATTTAATAAAAATAATGTTTATCCTTAATATAATATTTTTTAAAATAATGTTTATCCTTAGTAAACAAAATAATGCTTTAAAAAATGTAAGATTATTAAAATTTATTAAAAGTTGTGAAAATATTTTTTTGTATTATTAATGATATAATTTGTGTAAACAATGTATTTTTTTTCTTTTATAATTGCTAATATTTAGTATGTATAGAATAAAAACAAATCTATTATGCAAACAACTACATACCCACTTTTTTCATAATGAATTTTTACATGTAAACGGCAAAAATAAAAATCCTGCGTTTTTTGCGTTTTCTAATGCAATTATGCAGATTTTATTTATTGGTAAATTTTCTGCATAATCGCATTAGAAAACGTCATTATGCGTCTTACCAATCAAAGCCTAAAAGTATGAAAATCGACCGAAACTACACTAGACTTGTCATATGGATTTTTGGGGTGAGGTGATGAGCAGAAGAGCCATTCATAGTTGCTTTGTTCAAGGGCGAATAAGAGACGTGGAAGAGTCGAGGACCTGGTCAAGAACAACTCTGTGAAATCTTGACAGCCAAATATGGACCTCCGAGATCAATTGGGATGGAATATATAATTTTTTCTCTATTCATGATCGTTGCATTTGTTCATCTGACGGAAAGACGTACTCCATTATATAGGGTTCTTGTCTCTCTCATGGGAGACATGACGAGTGATCACTATAGTGCTTTACCTCAATCAAAAGTCAATTACTTAAAGATATAGAATGTTACTAATTTTCCATGTCTACAAGTTTCTGTGTCTCAAGCATTCAACTTTAGCTAAGTCATCAAGTTACAACCAGAAGAGACACTAAAGTAAAAATGTTTAACAGAGTGTCTCTGTTTAACCTAAACGCAAATAACAAAACTGTCTAGAAAAACATCTCACTACCATGCTAATGCTCAGAACGGTGTCTAATCCTCAGCTTCTGCAACCAGGATAGAAATAGTCGATACCATTTTCTTTGATCCTGAATTGAAAATTCTGCAACTTGTTCCTCGAGCTTCCTCTACCTGAGTTGCTTATCCCTTTGTTCAGAACAGTCAACTGTATATGCAATAAGCCACCAAAAATCAATTAGACACCAAGAAAATAACAAAGGTTCAATTAATGATTTGAGGAAAAAGAGTCTTGTGATAACTTACTTGGCCATGTACATCATTTGCTAAACCAGAGGCTAAAGGCTCTGCCTTTATCACAACATCTGCAAGGCATACCATCTGTAGCAAAAATGCAGGTCTCTCCATGCTCGCGTATATATCTTCATGATTGAGGATGACCAATGAACAATTCTGTCTTCAGAGAAAAATAAACCGTTAAAGACTCACAAAGAAGAAAAACACAATAATATAGTTTCAGAAGGGGTTATAGCCTCTGGCTTACGCTTTCAGAACTTAATGTGTGGCAATAATGCAAGAAGTCCAATACGTGATCTGAGTTGCTGCCGGTAGTAGCAATTTCCAGCAGAGACATGTCATCCACCATAACAGTTATGTTACCACTTGTTACACTCTGTAGCTTTCGAACGGTTTCTTGTATCTCCCGAAATAGTTTCGCAACTGCACTCACATTGTCTTCCATTTGATCCCCATCTGCTAAAAGATTTTTTTCAGTAAAATAAAGTTTTTTACATATCTGAGAAACAGAGTTATTGGCAGTGGTACCTTACAAAAAGGTTTAAAGATCACAACACAAAACAATGAAACGCACACCACAAGTAGATAAAATCAGATTTGTTTAATTATAAAAGTAATATATTGAGATAGAATCAAAGCTAGCTCCACCAAAACTCATCATTTGTGTTCACAATACAACCTCTTGGTTCAAAATCTGTTTTGCAGATAATAGACTCACAGAAAACTGCTTCTATATGTAATTAATTTGTCACTTACATAAAAGAGGCAGTGATCACCAAAACCGAAACAACTAGTAAGAAGATTTGTTCTAGAGATATCCTCACTCTCTCTCGCTAAAGCCAAGGCACTCCCAAACCATCCAAAATCTAAGTAGAATCTAAAGGTAGAATCTAAGCTAGCCTCACAAAAACTCATCATTTTGTGTTCAAAACACAACTTCCTGGTTCAGAATCTGATTTGCACAGAACAGAGACAATTGCTACTATATGTAATTAACTAGTCACTTACATAGAAGAACCAATGATCAAAAACAATATCGATTACCAAAACCACTAGTAAGAAGATTTGTTCTAGAGATATCTTAACACTCTCTAAAGCCAAGGCACCACTACCAAACCATCCAAAATTAAGTTTGTTTTTATCAAAGACTAACTAAGCTTATTGTAACATTAAGCATTAGCTAAACACTAATGCTAATCAAATAGATTGTTTTACCTGATAAGTCTCACCTGAACACTTAACCATGAGCATGTCAAAGAACACCAATCGATTATTCGACTTATGGGTAGCTAAATTACATCCCTGTAACACAGTAAGACACTGAGAATCAACCCTTGTAGAAAGCCATGGAGACAAAACAGTAAAAAAGATTGAAACTTTTACCAGTTTACGCAAGATTCGATCATAATGAGAGAAAGGGCGAGCAAAAGCGAGAAAGATAAGTGCGTCGGAGGAGTTAGAGGAGAGAACACGTTTCATTAGCTGGTGAAGTACAAAGGAACCACTCGTCTCTACACAGTCTTCTATTAGTATTACTTTTCCATTTAGTGGCGATGGAATAGCTAGCTGCTCATCGAACCCTAAGGCTAAATCGAGGAGATTCAAAGAACGATCCATGGAGAAATTTGGACGGAGAAGAAGAAAAAACGAAGCTTGAGAGTACAAAGGAGAGGAGATTTTAGGTTTTTGCGAAAAGAAGACTTTAACAAAAAAGACCTTAAGTTTGATCGAATCTATTTTTTTAACCCGGAAGAATACTTTTTCTTATTTTTTGTTAAATTATTGTCATATTTGTATGAACTACATTTGGACTAAGAATTGAAGTATGGTTCACGTTTACTTTCTTGTTAAAATTTGTTTATTCTTTAAGAATTTAAATGATATATTTTGTAAGAAAATTATTTGAAACATGAAAAATATTTAAAATATTTTAAAGTTGACATTATTTAATATGTATTTGAGTATCACTTATTTTACCCATTTTATACTAACGATTTGCTTAAATGTTACTCGAAGCGGACTAAACCATTAGCAGATTACACCATCCAAATTTTGGGGTAGACAACAATCCGTTGTAACCTAAGTTTATTTCTAGAAAATGGGTATGTAGTTTTAGCGGGGTTTTTTCTATAATTTTTGGTTTACACTATTATATGATAATTTATTCATAATAAATAATAAACATTTCAATCTACAGAAAGATTTATTCGCCTCAACCGCTCGAATCTATATTCTTCTAAACATCTCCAATGTCCATCTCTATTTTTTTTCTCCATTTAGAGGTGATTCTATGTTAGATACATTTTGCTTCAATATATGTCTCTAAAATAGATTTTTCTCTAAAATAAAGGAATCTTACGTTTTAATCTATATAAAGAGTAAAATCTATTTATTTTCTCTATTTTGGAGAAAAAAACTATTTTAGAAGAATACATTGGAGCAAAATCTAATTTCCTCTAAAATAAATTTGTCTCTAAAATGAAAGAAAAAAATAGAGGTGTGCATTGGAGATGGTTTTAGACCGTCTACTCTATTTTAACTGATACATCCCCTATATATTAATTGAGAAGTATTTTAAATAAAAAACCTTACATTCACGTGTGATTTACAAGACTATCATGCTGACATGTCGTAACCAGAAAAACTTTCAACAAACTTAATAGTTATCCAATATTTACTAGACTAATTACATATAATGCCATTAGTGGTACTTATGCATATTTTTCCTCTACATTTAAGAGAGTAGCAATTAATAAAGAAAATTAATCAAAAAACCATATATATTTGAGCAAACAAGTAAAAAGTATATATCATAAATTATGATGAACAACATATAATATAAATGTTTATTATATGTTTCGTACTTTATTTTTTTAGGTTTTATAGAAAACATTTAGAATTTTAACATATATGACATTCTATTTTTTTGTTATAAATTGCAAAAAATCTAAATGTATATGTGAGCCCATATGATTCTTGAATATATTCGGAACATAGTTTTACATAAATTAGTTAGTAACATTTCATTTATTACACATTCACTATGAACAATATTTCAATATTAATCTATGTTAAAAATGTATCCGCTTACTGATTACTTTCAATATTATTTCTTTTCAAATTTTTACCTTATCAATTTATTAAAACTTTTACACAGTTTATTCAATTTAATTAGTCATTTACTCATTTTAGTTAAAATTTATTTACAACCCAAAACCTTATCGTAACAATATAAATTGATTAATAAAATAAGGGATATGCAATAAATCAATCCTAACTACATAGAATTATGAAGAATAATAAAAGATAATCAAAAATTTATTACGTTTAAAACATAATTATTCATACTCTTTTCAGTTTTTATATTGAATTGTTTCCAAAATAAAATCTTATAAAATACAAAAAATATTCGAATATATTTCTGAATTATAGGAATGATATTTCAGATTTTCTTTTGGGTCAATATTTTAATTTAAAATCTTATTCCAAATATAGAATATCCTAATTCCTAACTAATAAAATCTCCAAAATATATCAGTTACTAAATCATATTCAAATATTCACACTTATATATCAAGTGATAATATAAAATCTGTTTCCAAAAACTTGTTTATATATTTCATATAACTATTTCTCCCTGTACATAGTTCGGGTAAATCATCTAGTATTTGATTAATTCATTTGATCTGCACCATACGATTCGTCGTGAACCCTAATTAAATCATTGTGAAAAACCAAAAAAATGAAAGAACAAAAGGAATAAATACCATACTTCTCTCAATCTACCAACCTTTAATGTCAAAAGATCTAGTTGAGTACTGAGAATGTTACGTGACCAATTAGATACCTCTACATAACTACTTCCTCAAAGTGGATAAGAACCATTCTTTTCGAAACAAACTAAACTATTAGAGACTAAACCATTTAATTTTGGAGCGGACAATAATCCGTTATAAACTAAATTTATTTCTATATAAAATCGGTCTAAAGTTTTTACCGATTTTTTTTTTCTATATTTTTGGTCAGTACTATTATAAATACTAATCTATAAATAATAAATAAGAAAATATTTCAATCTACCGATGGATTTATTTGCAAAACCCACCTCAACCGTTTGAATCTTGATTATATATATTTTTCTTACATCGTCTACTCTATTTTAACCGATACATATTTGTTTAATTCATTTGATCCGCACCATACGATTTATTGCCGAATCCTAATTAAATCGTTTTAAAAAATAAAATAAAAATGAAAGAACAAAATGAATAAATACTATAGTTCTCTGAATCTACTAAACTTTAATGCCAAAAAATTTAGTTGAGGACTGAGATTGACACGCAACCAATTAGATACCTCCACGTAATTACTTTCTCAAAGTGGATAAGAACCATTCTTTTCCATCATCAACCGCTCTAATTTGTTGCGATCCTTTTCCAATATTTGGGGTTTTATCCATTAGGGTTTCTGATTATTGCAATCCCAATCTGAAATCTTCGAATTCGATCATCATGGATGATTGGGAGCTTCTTCATCATGGCTCTGATACAGAATCAACTGATTCAATCACATCGGAGACGAAATTAGAGAGTTCAAGCGTAATCGATGACGGTATGATTCTTTCTGATCATTTCTCTGCTACTGATCGGGTGATTGAATCGGGTTATTTTGATTCTTTTCGGGTTGATTACGGGTCGGAGTGTCTGAATCCGGGTGAGGTTAGTGTTGATTCTGGTTTGGATCAGTTCAGTGTTAGTCAATCGGGTGATGATTGTGTCAGAAATGAATTTGGGGTTTATGATTCAGAAACTGGAATTTTGGGTGATGGTGAGGTTAGGCTTAGTGATTTTGAAGCTGCCAATGAGAAATATGTTGAGAGCGAAGCTGCTACTGAATTAACTGGTGGAACCGTATCTCACTATGAAACAGAGAATCTCGAAGAATTCGTTGATGGAAGGCACGGTGAGAACGAATCGGGTGTTGAAGAACCTATTGAGGATTCGAGCAAGTTGTGTTCTGATTTAGGGGGAAATGAATTGGTTTCTCGAGATTCTGGGGTTGTGAATGGTGAAAAAGAAGTTGTTTCTGATAGTGTAGTTGCTTCTAGTGAAGTAATTGAGGGAAGTGGAGGAGATACTGTGGAAGTTGGAGGCGTGAGTTCTGGTGGTGAGGGTAAAAGTAGAGAGACTGTGTGGTGGAAGATGCCATTTGTGCTTCTTAAGTACTCTGTGTTTAGGATTGGTCCGGTTTGGTCTGTCTCTATGGCTGCTGCTGTGATGGGTTTGGTTCTCTTGGGACGTAGATTGTATAATATGAAGAAGAAAGCTCAAAGGTTCCATCTTAAAGTTACGATTGACGATAAGGTACACTATATTATCATTGACCCTTGTGTTTTCATTTTGCTTGAAGTTGGTAAGCTGGTCTAGATTGATACGTTTTAGGAGTTAGCTACACTCTATGTTGTGTTGATGCAATTGGTCTGACTTGAGCCGTAGAATTTCAAGTTTAGTTTAGTTCTTGTCTTGTCCTGCCTTATATTAAGGTGGGGGTATTGGACGCATGAATTTGATAGACTTCAATAGAATCTTAAATTCTAGTGTTATTCAATTAGACATTTCACAAATTCTTTTAAATTCTTGTGTTATTTAACTTGCTCATTTCTTAATTCTATTAGTTGCAAGTGTTATTCAGTTTTCGGTAGTTTTGTTTGACAACGTTACTTCACAAGAATTTAATAGAAAAATTGGTCTAAAATGTGAAGAACAAATTCTGAGTTTTTGAGTTGAGATTTGGATAGAATATAACACATCCATCCTTTTTTTCTCTTTCATCGATTTGCTTCAACCATACAAAAAAAATTCTCAAATCTGAGGGAGAGTGTTTAACACATTTATTAGAATCTGTGATTTCGATCCGGTTTATTCTTCGGATCATCATTCGTTCGATTATATATGAGGAGAGTGCGTTAATCTATAGAGAGCAGATGAGCGGAGGTTGTGATGACGTCGTTGTCGTTGTTGTCAAAATATGGATCTCTTCCATTTCATGTAAACGTCAACGTAGATTGTTTCTGGGTTAAGAGGTTTGTGAAGGAAAAAGTACAGTTTTTAGAGATTGGGCATGGTGGCTGTCCCGATAAAGAGCATTGTGGAACAAAAGATTTCAGTAATTTATCTTCTTAATTCTAGTAGAATTCTATTAAAAATACTGCAAAATATTTATTTGAATTGAGAAGAAAGATTCGAAATTCTTTTATTATACCTGAAAATCTAGAATTTATGTCCAATACCCCCCTCTAAGATATAGATTTTGTAGTTAATATGTTCTTGTAATCTGTCTGAATTAAGTACAAAAATACTGAGGCATCATCCGCTGAAAATGCTGTGATTTGATATTTTCCCTTAGCGCACATCTCTTTGCTTGGTTGGTATTTGTTTGGTGTTGGTTTACTTCTATCATTATCACGTCTTGGGTTGTTTATGATCTGTGCAGAAGGCGTCGCGGGTGATGAGTCAGGCTGCTCGACTCAATGAAGTGTTCACAGAGGTAAGAAGGGTCCCTGTGATCCGCCCTGCTCTACCATCGCCTGGCGCATGGCCGGTTTTGAGCCTTAGATGAGAAGCCGTTTTCTACAATACCTAGACACAGTGGAGAATCAATCATACAATGTCCATCACTTTATGTACCGTAAGAATACAAATACATGTGTTTATGTCGTACCTATGCATAAGTAGTAGTTTACCATCTTATGAAATCGCGTATGTGAGTCGTGTCCCAACCGTGGGATACACTGCAGAGTGATTACCGTAGCGATTTATGTATGTTCAGAGACTGAAAATCCCAGTTGGTAAGCCTTTTTCTATGTTTGATCTTAAGAATTTCATAAGCTATATGTGGGTTTTGTTATGGATTTCATTGGGGTTTCAAGCTTGTAAACTATTATAGAGAGGAGGACATAGTCCAAAGTCGATAAAACCACTACAATGGAAATAAAGACCCTACAAATTTCTACTATGTTGTCGATTCTACAAAATTTGAGTAGAAGCTATCGTCTCAACAACATCCCCTCGACGATCAACAAAGAAAACATCATTATTTTTGATAACTTTAAAAAAAAAACTGGTAGCCCATTTTTAGGCCCAATAAAAGCCCGAACATTATAAATAGACGTTAAAGCCTTAAACGTTACTTCTCCACCACCGTTCAGAGTCGCAACCCAAACTCTTTTCACTGCCGGAGATAATTCTCTTCTTCCCCAAACCCTACAGTACTCAGCTTTCCCTAAATTCCTCGCCGGACGATTCGTTTCCAGATGACGGAGGAAGATTTTGTTGTTATCTCTACGCCGCCTGTCGATCTCAAGCGAAAGCTCGACGAAGTTGAGCTTAATGGAAATATCGTGGATGATAGCAATCAAACATCTGATTCTTCTCAGGCTAAACGAGCGAAGCTAGAAGATGAAGCTCAAGATGGTTTAGGTGTTTCTGTCTCTTTGGCTTCTTATAAACTAAAGTTTTGATTTTTATGATGTTCTATGGTTATAGTTTTCAAAAAAAGAGATTTCTTTGAGTTTGTTGATAAATCAGTCTTTCTCATTGTTGTTCTTCGGCCTTTGTTGTAGATTATGGGAATACACAAGAAAATGGGTCTTCAATGGAGGTAAAAGAGGAAGAACAGCTTCAGGAACCTAAGGAAGAGAATCAAGATTCTGTACCACTTGTTGAGGAAGTTCAGGATCCTATTCATGCTGATGAGTCTGAAAATAAGATTTGTAGTGTAGATCAGCCAACAGATGATCAGGTTAAGCCTGAGGATAACCAACAAGGTTGTATTGAGGATGTCAATGGTGGTGAACATCAGAAGGTGATTGATGACGATAGTAAGGAAGTGAATGATGGTAGTTCTCAAGAGAATGGTAAAGAAGAAAATAAGGAAGTGGATGGTGAAAAATCTCAGAAGGAGGTTGATGGCACACAGTCGACAACTCGTAGGATAGATGTCCCAAGTTCAAAGGTGATATGATTTGGTTTTCATTTTTGGCTGTTCTGTGAGTTTTTTTCTTTCGGAATACTTTCACTGACGTGCTTATCACAATGCTTTGCAGGTAGGTGTGTTGATTGGTAAAGGTGGGGAGACTATACGGTATCTTCAGTTTAACTCTGGTGCCAAAATCCAAATTTTGAGGGATTCAGAAGCTGATCCGAGCTCAGCGTTAAGACCAGTGGAGATAATTGGAAGTGTTGCATGCATTGAAAGTGCTGAGAAGCTTATCAGTGCAGTCATAGCAGAGGTTAACAGTTGTTTTTTTCAGTAGTTTTGGCATCTTTGTATCTGTAAGATATTTGGTTACAAGAATTTCTTCTCGTACTACATTAGGCTGAAGCAGGAGGTTCACCTGCCCTAGTTGCTAGGGGCCATCCTTCCACTCATGCGATAGGGATCCCAGAACAGATAGAGATTAAAGTTCCAAATGATAAGGTATTCCCTAGTTTATTCTTTCCAGCAACAATTTAATCATATCTAATTCAGCTTCAACTGACAGGTTGGTCTGATTATTGGCCGAGGTGGCGAGACAATCAAGAATATGCAGACAAGGTCAGGAGCACGTACTCAGGTGGTTACTTGTGTATGATGTTAAAAATAGAAACTGACTGAAAGTATTTAAATTTTAGGAAACGTGTTTACCTTGTCTCATTCTATGTGACAACTGATTTTAAAATTTGTTGTGTAGTTAATACCACAACATGCAGAAGGTGATGGATTGAAGGAGAGGACTGTCCGTATATCTGGAGATAAGATGCAGATTGATATAGCAACTGACATGATAAAAGATGTTATGAACCAGGTTTGTTTCTAATACTATACTCTCAACGATGCATGCTCCCATTCTTTCTTGAGTTTGGTTTGTTGCTATCATGTGCCTGAATGCGACATATGTTTCATTTCGTCTTTGGTTGGGATGTTATGCTGGTGGTTGATACTGTCTTCAATTTTACTATGCATAAATTTTGTTTGAGGTAATATATATGTGTGTTTGCATAAAGTTTCCCATCATCTGTTTTAGTGTTTGTAGGCACTTTTTGTTCGTATTGCTATGTTCCATAACTGGCAGTACAACTAGCTAGGTCTGTTAAGTGTTACCTGAATAATGTACTCATGTTGTGCTGTTTAAGATAGTGCTTCCTTCTTAGATTTATGTTACTCTCCTGCGAATAATGCTAAGCTATGAAATCCTTATTACTCTCCATCGTCTAATATATATGGAAAATGTATTCTCAACATACCTTCTCCTGGGGTCATTAAATAGCTGCATGTTCTGTGAACACCCCCCCGTAAGGATTAGTTGATCTACTGCTGCCATAAGAACACTAACTTGAAAAAACTCATGTGCTCATTTAAACTTGCTAAGAACAATATATGTTTCATCCTCGATGTCGGTTGCCATGATTTTTTTTAATGTTGAAGGTGCCGATCTCGAATTGGTGCTGGCTTTAAAAATGCAGAATTCGCTATTACCGTTCACATGGGGTCAGCGTTGCCTCGTTGGTGTTCAGTAGATTGATGTATACAGAAGAAGGTATCTGGCAATGTTATTCAGGCTTGCAGGTTTGAGACTTACCAACTCCAGGACCATTACTTTAGTGTAAATCTAGCAGGCAGAACTTCATTTTCTGAGACGTTTACTCTTCCTAAATTATCATCATTGAAGATGCACACCTAATGTTTACCATTGAGATTGGGGGAGTTCTGTAACTCGATTTGCAACCTAGTGTAACAAAATTGCATAAGATATGCCTGAACTTACATGGAATGGCTAGGGGAGAGTGTAATGGGAAAATGGCTATAATATTACATGAAGATCTAATTTTATTTTTTTCCAAGCATCACTGCGGTTTCAATTATTCTATGGTGCCAAGCTGAGGCAAAAAGAAATCTGTTCACTTGAAATAGTTTGGCATGTTATTTGTAAGATTAGAGCTGTCACTGCATATAGGAGTCTTAAACGTGTGGCACTTGCTTTTGAATGTCATGTGCACCTGACTGCTGTGATGAGATCCATTTTGTTCATGCTGTCTTGCTTTGTTCTTTGCTCACTTTTTAGTAATATCTATTATTTATGCTGTGCCATGGATTTCATCTTCTTTGTCCTAATAGAATCATGTTCTCTGATAATATTTACTGTTTGAAATGTTTGATCTCTATTGTCTCTGATGGGAAGTTTCATTGTTGTGTTTTTTTGTAGAATGCAAGGCCATCATCCTATTCCGGTGGCTATAATCAGCCTGCCTACCGTCCCCAAGGGCCAGGCGGTCCACCTCAATGGGGTTCACGAGGTCCTCATGCTCCCCATCCCTATGATTACCACCCTCGTGGACCATATTCATCTCAAGGTTCATATTACAATTCTCCCGGTTTCGGTGGCTATCCTCCACAGCATATGCCTCCTAGAGGTGGATATGGTACTGATTGGGACCAAAGACCTCCGTATTCTGGTCCGTACAATTATTATGGAAGACAAGGAGCTCAAAGCGCTGGCCCAGTTCCACCTCCTTCTGGCCCTGTACCCTCCCCTGCCTTTGGTGGTCCCCCTCTTTCGCAGGTAAGTTATGGTTACGGTCAGAGCCATGGCCCAGAGTATGGACATGCTGCTCCTTACTCCCAGACCGGTTATCAGCAGACTTACGGGCAGACGTATGAACAGCCTAAGTATGACAGTAATCCTCCGATGCAGCCACCTTATGGAGGTTCATATCCACCAGCAGGTGGTGGTCAGTCAGGCTATTACCAAATGCAGCAACCTGGTGTTAGGCCTTATGGGATGCAACAAGGTCCTGTCCAGCAAGGATATGGGCCTCCACAGCCTGCAGCAGCAGCTTCTTCCGGTGATGTGCCTTACCAAGGTGCAACTCCAGCAGCACCGTCATATGGCAGTACTAACATGGCTCCACAACAACAACAATATGGCTACACGTCAAGTGATGGGCCAGTGCAACAGCAAACATATCCTTCCTATAGTTCCGCTCCACCATCTGACGCTTACAACAATGGTACACAAACACCTGCAACTGGTCCAGCTTACCAGCAGCAAAGTGTTCAGCCAGCTTCTTCCACCTATGACCAGACTGGTGCACAGCAGGCTGCAGCAGCTGGGTACGGTGGGCAAGTAGCTCCAACCGGTGGATACACATATCCAACCTCACAGCCTGCTTATGGTACATCTCAGACCCAAAACTATGGATACAACACAAGCTCTCAAGATCCTAACTAACGATATGGTGCGGAACCAGGAAGCCAAGCCGCTTATTCACAAGCAGCACCTACTCAAACAGGATATGAGCAACAGCCTGCAACTCAAGCTGCAGTGTATGCGACTGCTCCAGGGACCGCACCAGTGAAAACCCAATCACCCCAGTCCGCGTATGCTCAATACGATGCAAGCCAGGTTTACGCAACTCCACGTTAAGAGAATCATCAAATGTTGCAAAGTTGCTAGACCTGCTGCACTCACGCAGTTGGAGGGTAAGACAGTTCTTATGAAAAGGTGGATCTTAATCTGACTCTTTCTCCTTGAATGCTTCATTGTAATCGCTGTTGACCTTAAGCTGTTGAACTGTTGCTGATAGTTAAGCTATTATATTTATTTTCGTTGTTCATGCTTCAAAAGATTTGTCTTCCCAAAACCAGAGATAATAGTGTGACTTGTGACGTCTTACTATCAGAATTTTAGATTTTGTTCCTCACTTAACAAGAAACGCTAATGATACACAAGACAAATAATAACTTATGATGTATATAATTGTTGCATCCTGTGCTTACAAGCGGAGAGTCTTGAGAACGGTCTCGTACGTGTGTTGGAGACGGCTTCTATGCACATTGCTCGTTGGTACTATTTTCACAAAACGAGCCACATCTTTGAACCCTTTGTGTTGTCTTAACAACAAATTACTTTCTTCTTCTTCATCTCCTGCCACTAACTTTTGCTTCTCTTCTCCAAAAGATTGTGTTCGTGTCAATGCCCATTGTATAGCCCATATAGCAAGAGGTCTCATATAACACAGAGATCTGTATTCATCATTCATGTTCCACGCTTCTGGTGTCTGAAACGAGCAACTGCACTCACAGAAAATAAGATTTTTGAAACTTTTGTTTTGTATAATGAAGCAGAAAGTGAGCTATGTTTCTTATACCTGAGACCACGATCAGACCAAATAGCCTCGTAGATTCCACTTGCTGTCTGAAACCCTTTTTCTCTTTGCCCTTCTTGAATCATACAAGCTGCAACAGAGTAAGTAGTACCAGCCCAAACTTCCTTTGAAACCAACGAATTTGTATCCACTTTTCCTTCCGTTGACATTCCGTTCACTGCGCCTCGTGTCCCTCCTTTAACTTTCATCACATTGAACTCATAGATCGTCTCTAGTGCTTTCTTTATCCATTCTTCTTTCGTTATCGGCTTCAATCCACACGCTCGTGCATACCTAACAAAAACTCAAAACAATCGCTACTTCATTAGCGTATGGGACAAGTAATGAGAAACACAAACACAGTGGTTGAGTCTTACCATTGTCCAGCCAACTGATCAGCAAGAATCGAAGAGCTCGAGCCACTACCACTATCGTCATAATTGAAGTAAGAACCATTCCATAGCTTCTCGTAAACAATCTTCGCCTTTTCGTACTTTGCATTGAAGTAAATGGCAACAGCGTTTTCCCCAACAATACTAGCAAATGCAGACGCAGCTTGTAGAGCAGCGACCCAAAGACCGCCACAATAAGCACTAACCCCTGTAACACTCCAAGCATCATATGTCTGATCCGGAAACCCTTCGTTTTCGATCATCCCGTCCTCGTCCTTATCGAACTGATCTAAGTAAGCAACTGCTGTGTAAACAGACGGCCAAACCGCTTTAGCAAAACTCTGATCGTTAGTAGCAACCACGTCTCTGTAGACTTGAAGAACAAACTTGGCGTTCAAGTCTTTCCAACGATCCGTGTTGAAGAAGTTATATTCGTTTAGTTCTAGCCACGGATCGTTTAGACCTATATCATGAGGAACAGATCCAAGAAGTTTTCTTGTAACCCACTCACCGGAGCTCATGATCTTTTTCTTGGTTGGATCTTGAATCAGAACTGTTGCTGCAAAGTCTCTTTGGATACTGAGTGCGAGCTTAGGAAAGAGACTGAGAAGTGCAAATGAAGAATAGAAGTGCACATCGTAAGTGTTGTACATTAGATACTCAATTCCTTCTAGGTAGATGAATTGGCCAATGTTCTCTTCCGAGTTCGAGGATTGAGGAGAATAAATCTGCTCACAAACCGCATTGATTTTCTGGAAGAGGTCTATAACAATGTCGTTCTGTTCTGTATTTGTAACCTTGCTTCTTTCTATGCTTTCCTTGGGAGGCAAGCCATCTATGGATAGTGAAAAATATAACATCAGAGAAATTGATGAAATAGTCAAACAATGTATGAGTTGTTTGTGTATTACCTGTCCAGATAGTTCCTCCGGAGTTGAAATAGTATAGTTCGTTGAATAGAGTAACTCGGTACCTAAAATACACATCGGTTATCGATTGCGGAGTAGAAGAGAAGCTTGAAAGTAATATAGAGTTTACCAGTCAGGAAGTGTAGTGTCTGAGAGAATAGGGCTTTGCCATGCTTCAATCTGAGACTCCCAATCAACGTAATCTTGTGTTTCAAGAAAAAGAAACATCATATGAAACTTTTTTGCAAGTAAAACCAAAGAGGAAACCGAAAACAAAAGCAAATTGCACGCGTACTTAGAAGAGCGTCGCGGGCCATTTTCACTGCTGCATCGCCTAAGTTGCCATAGAATTTTGTGTATCGTCTGTATAGTATGAGTAATCACATTAGGTTAAGATGAAACTATATATATACAAGGAAATTTGAATCAAGAAGTCACACCTGTGGTAAGTCTTTTCATTGAACCGCACCTCAGGACAGTCCCATGAGAGTGAAAACGTGACAGTACGGTCACAACCTGGAGGAACCTTCACTTTAGCAGCTATGGCTGCTCCAATGGATGTTCCGGGTCTCGAAGGTGAGCCTGGTTCGCTGTTTAACTCGTCGAATGATTTGTTCTGAAAGAGAATTCAAAACATTTAGAGCTTTCTTTGAATAGATTTGGAAAAAAGGTTGCGGAAGAAGTGAACAAAAAGATATGAAACCTTTTTAATCTCATCCCACATCTCTTTTGCTGTGATTTCTTTAGGAGAGTGACCAGAAACTAAGAAGCATGGACACTCAGAGACATGAACATCCTCTGTTTCTTGCGCTGCAATAGCGTAAGTAACTGGCGGATGTCCATTGCCCGTCCTGCAAGTTTTCATTTCATCACAGTTGCAATATATCGACGCAATAAATCTTCCGGAAACCGGCACTAAACCCCGCTTCAAATGGCTAAAACAGATGATTTTTCAGTTACTTAAGGCTCAAGTAAAAGAGGTTTACTTGTGATGTAAAACTATTGCATGTACTCCATCTCTTTCCCTGATGTATCACATCAAAAATCAGTTTCTTGTGTTAGAAGTCAGAGCTAAAGAACAGAAGCTGTGACAATAGAGATTGAGATGTAGATTCTTACATTATTGTTGAGTTGAAGTGTTCTCCAGTTAAACCAGAAGCTCCTCCCACTGAGTTCTAAGTAAGCACACAAACAAAAATGGTCTTGAAAATTCAAAAGATATGAAACAGATAGTCATCATTTTGTTTGAAATAAGTTACCTCCCAAGTAAAGAGCAAAGTAACCGTTGCTTCTTCTTTTCCAAGGTTACTCATCTATGAAACATTAGCCAAAAAGTTACAAAAGTGTTATGATGTCCTGAGATAAAGTCATATAAAAAGAAGATTCTTTCCTCTTCTCGGAATATTCTTACCGTAAATTCGAAAACCGATACCGGAAGACTGCTTTCCTTGTAGTTATGAGGTATAAAAGGCGACACTTGACGAGAAACTATTCTGAGTTCAGGGTCAGGCTCTGTTCTCCAAAGTGAACACATTTCACTATAATCTTTAGAAATCATGAATCTGAAACATTTTGATCTATAATGAACCATAATTATGTCATTTCATACCGTTGTATACGGTCCAAGACCTTGGATACAAAGCATGATAGGTAGATTTGTCCCCTTCCATGTTCCAGTCCCATGATTCTATTCCTAAATCCTCTGTTTTACCTCTACATATACAGCATAAGTTATAACTGTTATAATAAGCTACAAAGCTATTAAGTGGCTTACTTTACAGATTTTGGCTTTGTTGGGCATAGAACAGTGGAGTAGCTCAAGCCACCGGGTCTCGACACAAAAACCTAAACATTATCAAAACGTAATCAACAAGTAAGTATATCTTTGTGATTGTAAGTGTGAGTACAAGAGAGACTTACAGAGAACTGGTTTGTGAGGATTGGAGCTTCTTCACAAATTTTAGGGAAGAGCTTAAACTGCTGAAATTCACCTTTGTAACTCCTTCCGATGCTTCCTCCACTAAAAATACGCGTTTGTGTAAAATTTACAACATTCCTAGAGAAGATCAACATGTTGCTTATAGAAAAAAAGTGATCTTATCATGTGTTTATACATACCCAATTCCACCTAATGGGACACCATGGTCGCCTCTTACATGGCGCTTTTTGAAGATATCGTACATCGAAAACTAGTAAATTAAGAAGATAACGTTTGAGAATTTGTTTCAAAAGACAAATGTTTTTGTGAATATAAAGCAACTCACTCTTCCTTTTTTTGCCTCTTCTTTAGTGTAACGCCACAATCTATAGCCTAGAGGAAACTTCAAAAAAGCCACAAGTTTTAATATCCAAACATCAAAAAAAAAATTTTTGTCTTATAAACTTTTGTCATTTTGATTTTAGCTAACTATAAAAAGAATGTACCAGATGAAGAACATCTCTTATACTCATCTTGAACTCAGAAGGGTTCTTCACTTTGCTGTTCAACTTCCGTTGCCACGTTACTTGAGGTAGTCTCTCATTTCCAACCTAAAAAATTTCATAATCAAATTTTGCTTAACATGCATGATTATATCAATAATCAAAGAAAAAATTGTCGTATTTAGTACCAAATGTTTCATGTTCATAAGTCATAACTATCTTGTGACATGAGACAGAACATCAACAATTTGATATAGAAAGACAAAGATATAATTACTACTACCATTTTGAGTTTGAAGTTCAGTTTCCCTTTGACCGTTCCGCATAATGAATTAATAACTTAAGGATTCAAAAATGGTGTTTTGATTATGAAGAAATGTTTTATAAACAAAAGAATAATAAAGATGACCAAGTGTTGTTAGCTCAATTGATAAAAATCCTAGGCGAAGTTTAGAAGTCGTCGGTTCGAATGACGCTTGGGACGAAACTAATATTACATATTGTGGTTTCGGGTCTGGGGAGATTACGAGTGGCGGAGGCAGTGGCGAGTCGGTGCGACGACATTGTGGCCAGTGGGGAGGGTTTATCGAAGAACAACTGCAACACTGCCTAATCCAGAGTCGCTTGCTCTAATTATGTTCTTTAGGAAAGTGTAAATTTTATTTTAGCAAAGAACAAAGCTTCATCTTTAAACCCTCTAAAGGCTCTTCCATAACTCTCTACTGTCCCCACTCTTGGAATCCCCATTGGGGACAAGACAAGAATGAAAATTTCTTTTGGCGGAAGAAAAATGGCAATGGAGAGATATTAAAGATAGTACGAGTAAGAAATGACGGTAAAAAGAAAATGACCATAGAATGATACAAATATAAATTTGATTAGTAAAAATGTTGGTATAGAAAAAGAAATTTAAAATTTTAAACTAGGCTTAAAATATAATACCTAAGTATACTATATACAGTCTCAAATGATTATTGTACAAAAGTGGTAGTATACAATTTCGTACAGTCAATTCTTCTATTTTGGATCAACTTTTTACCACAATATAGTATAACTAGTGCCATAAATAGCATGGTAAATTGGTAATATTTATCGTGATGGTGCAACGTTACCAATTTCAGCTCATTTTATTGTCATTTTCACTAATGATTTTCATATTAATTTGATAGATTAATAACTATATCATTAGTTAATATATATGTTTACTAATGCAAACTCCACTTGGTGGATAATTTTAATGTAGTCTCATTAGTTTATATATAGAGTTAATATATTCAAGACCTCTAATTACCATCCATTTTGTTCGAGAGACCTTATTATATATCATCTTCCACTTTATTCGAAGTAGGCAGATACTTAATATCTTCATTTTGTTTTATCTTTCTGTGATAAAACATTTTTTAAAACTTATTGCATTATTAAGTTAGTATTAGAACGCATGATCTGATGTTTAAACTCATATGAACCACCAAGAGGTTAAACTACACGAAAACAAATTCAAAGATAACGTGAAATATAGTAAAATTGTAAGTAAACAGGTGTTGACAAAGGAAACAAATAAGATTTTTTTTTTTTTCTTTGAAATAAAAATGACACTGACATACTTTTCAAGAGTAAAAAGCTAGCAAGAGTTCACATTCTTCATTACTATTTAGGAAACGAATGGTCCAAAATACTTTTAGACACGTAATTTGATTGTGACATGACGATGATTTTATTTTTTTTGAAAGATTTAACTATTTGATATAAAAAGACAAATGAATTACCATTTGAGTTTGAAGTTCACTTTCCGTGTGACCATTCTTCTCCATCTTTAATTACCTATAAGGAGATTAAGATTCTCTGGTCATGGAAAGAGTTTATAACACATGGAACAAAAAAGATACATAAACTTTAAATGGAAACATGTATTGCAAAAGGATTTTTTTTTTTTACTATGAGAAAGCTTGATAAGTACCATGAAAAGTGGAAAACAAAATCCAAAAGATAAGCTAAAGTTTGAAAATTTTGCATATGAGATTGAGATTTATTAAGAAAATGATGTCAGCTTTTGAGTGGAGAAACAACTCCTGCAGAGTAACTACTATTAAAAGCTGAGAATTATGGTTATTTGCGGAGAGACAGAGAGGGAAATAAGAAAACGAGAAAAGCTTGAAACTGATGATGACACAAATATATGTATGAAGAAGATCATATTAATATTTAAGCAAAAGTGAGAGTAGTATTACCAAAGGAGTTTGATTTCAGTGTGAGAAAGCAAAGAGAAGGGGTTTGATATATTGAAGAATAGCAAGCTTTATTTTATCAAGATCTAGATTTCTTTTGGTAGCAAAACAATTGAAGAAATAAGATAGGGTATGGTAGGACCCTTGGTTGTTGAGGTTTGGCATATTGTAAAATCGGAAAAAAAAAAACAGAAAAAAAAACAGTGGACATTTTCTTCCTACAAACTATATTTTAAGGCACATACCATAAACGTGAAATTTTGTACGTTACTAAGTTATTGTCTTACTAAAAAACATTTAAAAGAGAAAAACAAATAAACAACAATTAGAGCATTCACATCAAATTTTGAGTTTTTCGATCTCATAATTTTAAAACTTTTAACCTCACATTCACAATTTTAGATTGTTAAATTTATCATTCAAGTAGTAAACCACCACCAGCTTTATATGAGGAAATAATGTCCCAAGCAATCTTTGCCTCTCTTCCGGCGGTGGTCATCGATCTTTCGAGGCATCAGAGAAGTTTGAAATCTTGAGTACGCCGGATCTAAGGCTCTGGTCACTTTTGTTTGCGTCCATCAGCAGAGGTCCGATCTCTTTTTCCGATTCCGGTCTTCTTTACCGTTTTGGCATTTTATAACTGGATATTGAATTGTAAAGCGAAAGCCAAGGTCCATTTGTGTATATTTTAATATAAATTTTTTAAAAAATTGTAGTCTTTTTATACATAGTTTATGGTCATCTATTTAATAGAATCACTAATGGAACTGATGTAAATTGTTGTTTTAATACATAAGTTATGTCATATATTCAATCTTTGTAAGTTTGACTTAAACTTAATAACATAAACTTTGACGGATAATTACTATAATCAAAGCAACTCTCTAACGAACAACACATAGACCGTCAAACAAACAACGACCGGCAAACGAACAAAGCCAACATCTTTCTTCTGTTCATCCTTTAACAAAATCTCTTGATCGAGTTAGTCCTCACAATCTTATTTGCATCCCAGAGAGTTCTAACCCTATTTCGGAGAAGTTTTACATTTTTTTCCTCAAATTTCTAATATCGACATAAATATAACATATTGGATCCAAAATCACTTCTAAGTCAGACTCGAAACTAAACAAACACTATTCTTTTCCCACGAAATCTTATTTACACTCCGGAGAGTTCTAACCCTATTTCGGAAAAGTTCTACATTTTTTTTCCTCAAATTTCTAATATCGACATAAAAACAATATATTGGATCCAAAATCACTTCTAAGTCAGACTCGGAACTAAACAAACACTACTTTTTTCCCACAAAATCTTATTTGCACCCTGGAGATTCTAACCCTATTTCGGAAAAGTTCTATATTTTCTTTCTTCAAATTTCTTATAAATCATCATAAAACAACATTTTGGATCCAAAATCACTTCTAACTTCTAAGTCGGACTTGGAACTAAACAAACACTACTCTTTTCCCACAATTGACGACCCTTTTTGTTAGTCATATTGACCCGTTGAAAGTTGAAAACTGCATGGTGGGTGAGACAAGTGATATTAAATCATATGGGCCTAAAATGGCCCAACAAGAGATAAAAGCCCATACTATTCTACGTCCATCGAGGTGTCACCTTCCTATTGAATTTTGACTGAAAACTGAAAAAAGCAAATTGTAGAAGAAGAAGAAGAAGAAGAGTGATACTGAGAAGATCTGTGAGATTATTATATTCGATTTTGATCAGTTTCTAAAAAGCTTTCAACAATGGATTCGTCTTCAAATTTGAATCCTCTTCGTGAAGATACCTCAGAGGAACATTTAGAACCCATAGAAGCTCCGGCGTCTGTCTTCGCCGCTCGTCCTCTTCGTCCTCCTTCTACGTTAGTTTCAGTTTCAATTCTCAATTCTCCTTCCGATCTCGTTTTCATCGTGAAATTGGTTTTTGTTGTTTCAGGAATTCGTCGGAGAAGTATTCGCCTGTAGAATGGAAAAGCTATTTTGATAAAGAAGATGATATATCAATCACTGGCTCTGATGATGTAACGTTTAACGAGTTTGATATCTAAGTTTCTAGAAAGTTTTTGGTTTTGGTCTCTAATGGAGTGTATTATCATTTTTTAGGTGTTTCATGTGTATATGGCAGGAAATGAAGGACCTGTTGTCTTTTGTCTCCATGGTGGTGGCTACTCTGGGTGAGTGTTTAATGAGAACTCACTTCTTTCAGCTTAGCATGTATATATAATATGAAACTAGATTGGCATACATTGTATAATGGTTTCATCTGTTCTTGTTAGGCTCTCGTTTTCTATAGTAGCAAGTAAAATTAAGGAGAAAGCACGTGTGGTTGCGATGGACTTGAGAGGGCACGGTAAATCGGTTTCGGAGAACGAATTGGAGTTATCGCTTGAGGTATGACATCCCTGTTCTTTTTGAGAGTCTGGATTTGCTTATGGAATTATACATTAGCTGGTCTTTGAGAATTGAGACTGATGTAGTAAGATGAAAATGCAGACAATGAGCAATGATGTTTTGGCTGTCATTAAGGAATTGTATGGAGACTCTCCTCCAGCTATTGTGCTAGTTGGTCACAGGTTTTTTCTCTTTCTCTATTTTATTTTGTCATATCGGTATGCTGTTTTCGATCTCTATCTTAACGTGTAAATGGCTGGTCAATAGTGAGTACATCAATATTTTTCCAGTGCGCCTGCGAATATATTTTCACACCTGTAACATTTGTAAGAAAGTTTAAGATTTTAGTTGTTTATGATCTACCTGTACAACAATTTGTCTACTGACACTATGGTTATGTTTTAGATTCTTAAGTATGGAACATTTATAGGCTTCGTTCGGTATAGGGTTGTAGTGATAGACACATGCATAAATTTGTAGGATAAAAGTAGTGTGATCCAGTGTTCTGTGTTCATGAATTGGTTTCATGTTATTAACACACAGCATGGGAGGTTCGGTCGCTGTGCAAGTTGCTGCAAACAAAACATTGCCTAGCTTGGCTGGGCTTGTCGTTGTGGATGTTGTTGAGGTTTGCTTTCTTATAGAAAAGTCTCACTTGGTCTGCACTCTCGTGAGATGAAATGACCAAAGTACTTTCATTACAGGGTACTGCTATTTCCTCATTGATTCACATGCAGAAAATTCTTTCAAACAGAATGCAACATTTTCCCAGCATCGAAAAAGCAGTAAGCAAATTTTGAACGCTTGATTGTATATACGAAAAAGACATCAAGCATTGTCAATGAAAATTTTGGCCTTTCAGCTTTCAAAGTCTCCCCTTATCGCCATGATTTCTCTATATTGAGCTAAAGCTAATCCTTTGTAAACGAAGCAAAAAAATGGATACCTATAAGCTGCAAAGAAATGCATATATTACAAACCAAAGTTTAATAACAAATCAGTTGGACTTGATTCATCTTTGCAGATTGAATACAGCGTTAGAGGAGGGTCATTAAGAAACATTGATTCAGCCCGTGTCTCTATCCCCACAACTCTCAAATATGATGATTCAAAGCATTGGTGCGTATTGTTACTGATTTTTCCTGTTTTGAGGGTTCACATTTTTGCTTCATAATGAGTGGAAATATGAACCTTTGTCCAGCTACGTTTACCGAACACGTCTAGAGGAAACAGAGCAATATTGGAAAGGCTGGTATGACCATCATTACCTCTTGTATTCCTGAGACGGTTGAATATTAAGAGTTGTTAGTTGCAACAGTTGCCGTTGTGAATCTGAGTGCAAACATTTACCTCTCTTGAATAGTTTTTGATTCGAACAATGTTAGTTGCCCTGCAGGTACGATGGTCTCTCAGAGAAGTTTTTGTCATCCCCAGTTCCGAAACTCTTGCTATTAGCTGGAACTGATAGGTTGGACAGGTATATTCCTCTACCCCCCTCTGGAACTCAGGTCTCAACTTAAATTGAATCGAAATCTGTAGTGTTTTGTAATAACGATGTTGATGGATTGGATTAGGACCCTCACAATTGGTCAAATGCAAGGAAAGTTTCAGATGATTGTGGTCAAACACACCGGACATGCCATACAGGTATAAATGCGATCGCCTAATGATCTTTATGTCGAGTCTTTTATGCAATGATGATATACGTGGAATACAGGAAGATGTACCGGAGGAGTTTGCGAATCTAGTTCTGAATTTCATATCACGTAACAGAATTGGTCCTCATGGTGTTGAGGTTTGTGGCTGTGTTGTGTATCAGTATCACTCTTTCTTTGCAACTTTAGTCTTAAAAGTCTGATTATATGATTCGTTTGTTACAGATACCAGGAATGTGGAAACCTTCACAACAGACTAAGACTTGAAGCAGCCATCACTGGACAATGCCAAAGTCGTCGTGTGGCTCTACTCACTTGTTTCGCTTTGTCCGTTTATGAATAAACAGAATTAACAAACTCTAGCTCGTGTTAAGGAGTTGGCAATACAAGAAGAAAACAGAGTAAAAAGATTAAAATCACTTTCTATATTTTTCCATCTTTTATTACGCCCGAACGCAAACCAAGAAAATCTAGATTTTAGTTAATTTGGCCATCACATAGAATCGGGTTAATTTTTTTTTATTATTATTATGTCTTATTATATAAGTCTGAAGCAGGATATTGAAATTAAGTAAGTGAAAATAGAGTAAAACTACTATAAATTAATAATAATTGCTGGACACTGGAAATTTTTGTAATTTATAAAGGTACGAAATCTATCGAATAAAGTAATAATTAAAAATTATAGAAGAAGCTAAAAGTTATTAAAATTTAATAATTATTAATTTATATAGAGATTTGACTAATTTATATTTTTTTTAAAACTTTTCTATCTAAAGATTAGCTTTTCGTTATAATTAATATTCTTTTATAACCAATTACAAGTAAAAAATAATTATTACGTTAAAAAAGAAAAAAGAACACTACCAAGAATTAATACAAATTTAAGGAATACAAACAATACTATAGTCATATACCACTAAATTGTCTTACATATAATATAACTTTATAAACTTATAAAGTTATAATATATATATATATATATATATATATAAGTTTAATTATATAATTATTAATTCATGATATGAATAAGAGTATCATTTAATAGTCGAAGAAAAGAAAGTGTCGTCATTTAATCAACGCAAAAACGGGTTGATGTAATTAGCCAATGTGAATATTTCAGCGTTAATTCCTGCTCAATCAAAATCAGTCCGTTACAGTTAACTTAATCCGAACTATATCGAACGATTTATTACGTCAATTATTCTCTCAGATGAATATTTTGTCAACTTTTTAAAACAGTAAAAAAACCAAAAAAAAAAAGTTTAAACAAAACAAATCTGTCAATGATCCAAAGATTTTGGTATTTCTTGTGGATCATCGTTGTAAGCATTAATAAGATTTATTTTTTGGAGAAAAGAAACTAGTGAAAAAATAAGAAAAAATAAATCTTATTAATGCTTACAATGATGAGTTATAAAAAATACCGAAATCTTTGGATTATTGACAGATTTGTTTTGTTTAAACCATTGTTTTTTTTTTTTTAAGAAGTTGACGAAATGTTCATCTGCGAGAATAATTAACGTAAGAAATTGTTCGATATAATTCGGATTAAGTTAACTATAATGGACTGATTTAGATTGAGCAGGAATTAACGTTGAAATATTCACATTGGCTAATTACATTAATCCATTTTTGCGTTGAATAAATGACGACACTTTCTTTTCTTCAACTATTAAAGATATAATTGATTACTCCTACTACTATTGTTATCACTAGTTATTATTAGTGGTAGCTAATTATAGTGAAAAAAACAACTAAACAAATTTACACAACCTTAATGGCTAAGTGAAAGAGCACATATAGTAGGCACTCAATATTTGTGATACTCATGAATTTCTCCATCTTTCTCTAGGGTATGTATTTCTTCCCATTAAAGTTAGCTTAATAGATTAGTTGTTTAATTATTTCAAATTATGTATCCAATTTGCACTAATATAGTGTGATAGTGTGAAGTTTGTACAAAATTTATCCTTCACTCGATTAGTGATATAGTTTTTATTTTGGATTTCGAATCTCACCTAGAGTCATGGGTATAAAAATCGAATAGAGAATAATTTTTTCAATTGCAAAAATACCTAATTTATAGGAAAAATCTCAAACCCTTTAGCTTCAATAGTAGGGTATTTAACAGCAAAGTAAATTAAAAAAACTCTAACCCTACTTCAAACTTAGCAAGTAGATTAATATGACATGCATAAAAAAAAGTCCATGAAAAGTAAACTACTAATGCACACAACACGAGTTACTCATAATTCATAGGTTGAATGGTTTTCTTATTAGCAATAAGCTAGGGCTCGAATATGAGCAATTTGCCACATAAGTGGATAAACACGAATTTGAAATGAAATCTACAGCTTATGATTCTTCTAATGATACTAAATTTTACAATCCAGACTCGTGTCATCATACATTTTCTACAAGATGAAATCTCACTTGTCCGAAAACCAAAATTCCAAAATGTTGCAAATCTCACAATATACAGTATTAATATACTCATACATCTTAGCATATAGATCAGTAACACTATAGAGATTGTTATATAAGAAACTCATTCAATCCCAAAAGTACAAGAGTTGTGTTACAAACTAATTAAACCTAAAAAGCTCCAAATACAAACGTATCATCACATATCTAAATAAAAATCATATATAATTCAGCTTAAAATCACAAATCAAACACAAGAGGTTATAGATGCCATGAAAGGATAAGTAAATGCAACAGAATCACATGAAGACATATGTAAGCGTAATCAATGCATATAAGATTATGAATATATCGGATTAATAGCTCGACCGCTTCTACTGATTTGGTAATGAGTGACCCACAAGTCAGGCAAGAGGATTGTTTTATTAGCCTCTTTCTTTCTGGTGAATCTGGTCTTAGCCATATATGTAACGCTCGTACTAATCGAAAAATTTCGACTTAGAAATTAATATATCCTTTGTTTAGGAAAAGAAGATAAAGTTTTAACAAAAAGTGTTGTCTCAATAAGGCTAGAAATTACACGTGTTGGCATAGTTTTGACCATCGAAGACATGTTTTTGGTTTCTTTTGTTGGTCGTGCAATTTGGAATGATCTTGAATTTCCCAAGCGAATTGTGAACACATTATCGTTCCATATACATAAAAGAATTGGATAAAGAAGCAGCCATTACAAACTTGTTGAATACCGCCTACTGATACGCCGCCGTTTTGCGATAGCAAAGAGAAAAGGTAAAATCAGTCTGATCGATATATGAAAAATCTAACTTTCAAATATGTAGTATATATATCATCAATATTACACCAAAGCTACTATAAAATGGATCTGATAGTACATTGATTTATACACAAAAACTAGATCATAACGCGTGCTATACAACACGGACATTAATATTTTGTATAAATTAAATTGTATACTTTTGTTTGAATTACATAAGAAATTGTATAGTATAAAAGTTATGCCATAATATTATTTACTGTTTTTACTATTTGCATATAATGTTGCATTGGATTGATTTTGTTTAAAAATGTTGTTTTTATAATAAATATAATATATGTAGTTTTAAGTAAATGTGTAAAATTTGTATACAAGTTGTTTTGGTAAGAAACATGTTTTCTTTGTATTAGAGGATCTAATTTTTGGCCTAACTTAGAATTAGTCTTTGTATACTATTTTTGTTATATTTGTGGACCTAATTAAGGCCTATATTAGATTATCTTTGATATGGGTGACGAAAAAACGGATCCGATAACCAACCCAATACCCGAACCAAAAAATTGGGTTAGGGCGGGTTAAATTTTTAGGAAAATTCCTTATTGGATAGAGTTTTAGTAAACCCGTGGATATCCGATTGGCCCGGAAATTACCCGTTACCCAAAAAGAGTATTCAAAAACCCAAACATTAATTTAATATCCAAAATATTAATTATATTTAATCGTAATATTATCTAATTATCTAA
>Ga0041059_1000130_pt1 | contig 44833 bp, 27 predicted proteins | sample AraColnosormetaG_FD_56232 | JGI IMG/M metagenome (GOLD analysis project Ga0041059, IMG submission 56232) | Arabidopsis roots microbial communities from North Carolina, USA - Col MF nosort | ecosystem: Host-associated > Plants > Roots > Unclassified | place: USA: North Carolina | collected...
AAAAAAAAAAAAAAAAAAAAAAAAAAAAAACATATGCATTTGGTGAAGGAGGACCCGTGAGGACCAAACCAAAATCATAATGGCTAAGGATAACAACCATAACTAACTATCAAACCTTTCTTTCTTGATATGAATATGAAAGTTGTAGTTAGGTAATAATAGGTTGATTAGTTAAAGAGTGTAAATAAATGTAATTATTATACTTGTTTTCATAAGAAAAATGACCAGAGAGATTGAAGACAATTGTTTGTGTGTGTTTTTTTTTGGTTCTTTAAAGATAGATTAAGAAGATTCGGTGAACCTAAACCAAAAGACACCTAAGAATGTGATTTTCGATTCTAATTCATCAGCTGGTGACCCACCCATCAAGACCCATCTCCATACTTAGAAAAATATCTAAAAATACAATACATTTTTTATAAATAAATAAAAAGAAAGTATCAAAATATGGTTATTCTTGCAAAAAAAAAAACTTTTTTTTAATCATTTGTTTTTTGTTTTTTGGCCTTATCTACGCCCTATGCTGTCTACTGCACATAACTAAACTTAGCTCTCGTGTGAAACTGATAAGTAGTAGTGTAGAACTGTTTTTGTGAGCCTGTGGCTGTCACTGAAATTTGTTTTTAATACCAATACAGAAATTGGATTTCAATACATTTACAGATTGAAAATTCTTACAAAAACATAAACAATGAATTTACAATGGTGGACCACAGTAGAATTACAAGGAAATATTTACTAAACGAAAATAGAAATCTGAATGTATAGAGGGAAATGAATCTTTTAGCTCAACAGAAAAATTTCATCTATTTTTAAAGCTAAAGTTCTTAAGGAAGAAAATATCATGTGGACTTTATATTTCTAATAAATAAATTAATGTAAACAATAACAAATCAAAGATTATTTTTTTGGGTCAGATATGTCTCTCTTTACACACATACACATGAAAAATAAGTGAGTCTCTCCATGTGGTGAATTATACATACATATTTATGCATAGATATGATATGAGTTTTTTTTTTAAAGATGATAAGAGATTTCTAACAATTGGTAACAACAATCAATCTTTTTCATAGAAAGGAAAACAAATTGTAAGATGGCAAAAACTTCTTTGTGCCTATCAATATCATAAATCTCTCTCTTTCTCTTACCTCTTTGCCAACTTGACCTCTCCTTTCCCTTTCTTCTCCAAATGAATTACTTTCCACAAAATCTTTATTATCTATAAATACTATAAACCTTTCCATTTCCCTCTTAAATCCCCAAATCAATTATTTTCCTTTGATACAACAGGCATAGAACTCAACGACGCCGTTTTCATTCCCAGTCTCCTTCTTTCACCATTGAAGCGTCCAAAACTGTAACAATGAAGACGACGACTCGGCTCCTCGATCTAACAGCGGCTATGGTTCTAGTTGTCTACGTGTCTTTCTCTCCTCCGCTTGTTTCCGGCGAACCAGGGCGGCGTGTTAGCATGACACTGGTTCGAGACGCCGCTGCTCTCGGTGCTTGTATGTCTCACACTCCTTTTTTTTCTTGGTTCATAGAATTATATTATTTTCTTGACATACTTTTTTCTGATAAAACATTTTCTTGATAAATGAGACTGAATAATTCAGTTAGATTGATATTGATTTATTATTTTTGCGGTGAGTTTCACTGTTTTAACCTCATGTCACGCAACATCATCTAACATAAACCACTCTTTATTAGCTATCGTTTTCTCACGTTGAAAAATAAGATTTTACATATATATAATTATATATATATATATATATATATGTCACACTTTCTTTTGATATACATTTGGAATTACATTTTGTGTAGTTTGCTTGGACGGAAGCTTACCGGCGTATCATTTAGACAGAGGGTTTGGTGCTGGATCAAACAATTGGATTTTGCAGTTTGAGGTAATTAAATTTTACATTTACTCTAACTCTCTAATTAACTTTTTTTTATATACGTCATAGAATTAAATCTGTAATTAATTCGAAAATGATTAAAACACAAAACGATTGTTATTCTTAAAAATGGTTGGGATTAATCATTTGCTACCAAGAAAATCAATCAGCCAACCATTTGCTTAGTGAGTTAGTTTTTTTTCTTTTTCTTATTGGTCACTGCCTAGTTAAAGTATTTGGTGTTGTAACCAACTCCATGAGTACGCAAATAATTGAATCCAGCTATCCTAGGGAAGATATAAATATTTTATGTGTATTAGTCATCTACAAATTATTAGTCAAATTCTTAAAATAAATCTTGATAACGATTTGAAATCAAGTGATTAAAATTTTAAAATGTGACAGCTGGTAGATTGGTAATACTTGTTTTCTAGTTATGTACACACTTAAATACCCGAAAACTACTAATTACGGCGCCGTTTTAAGAACTTTAGAGCATTATCATGTCTCGACTCTCGAGCTAGTTGGATCGTGTCTCACGCCTCTCACTTTATGACACGCATTTATAACATTCTCTCTATAGTTCTTTTCTACGAAACAGAAACACATTTATGTTTATTCAATCGACCACTCATTTGTCTATATAGAGAACTATCAAGATTATTTGAATCTTTACTACAAGTAAAAAATGGTTATAGGGAGGAGGATGGTGCAATGATATAGCATCATGTGTGGAAAGAGCCAAGACCCGTCGAGGCTCGACACGTTATATGAGCAAGACCGTCGTCTTCACTGGAGTCTTGAGCAATAACGCCTCTCAAAATCCAGGTCATTCTTAATTTCATTTTATTTTAATATAAACCCATGCATTATGAGTAAAATGGCAACATTATCCAATAATAATTTATTAATCGAAATCGAACATGTTTGCTTGTGGTTGTGGTCTCTCTTTCACGTGATGATAGTTCAAATGTTTCTGTTAAAATTCAGCTTTTTTCAATAAAATAAACTAATCGTTAGAAATAATATTTTTGGCTCTATCTCTTTCTATGATGTGGCTTTGCTTCTTTCTTTGTTGTCCTTGTCCCCTTCCTAACGAGCACACGCTATCGTTCTACCTTAAGCCACATCAAATTACTCATTTATCCTACCTTCCTCGAGCTATTGTATTATTTTCATGAGGGCACAACTGTCATTTATAACTGGACATGTGAACTTGTGAAGTCCAGTTTTGAGTCTGTCTTGAGTCTGTCTTGAGTCAAATTTTGCTGTGACTTTATTAGAACATCACTCACAATAATCAATAATGCTTTATAGGACTTGTACTGAATAATTATTCTTTTCTTTTTTTTCTCACAACTGAATAATTATTCTAATTTTCGTTTAATATAAAGTTTTAGTAACATAAAAAAACAAGTCTTAGTAACATATATTATTTTGTAAACAGATTTTTACAACTGGAACAAAGTCAGGCTAAGGTATTGCGACGGAGCTTCATTTGCGGGAGATTCACAATTTGGCAACGGGGTAAATAAACTTGCTTGTTCCCCCTCTCAAACCAACTTTTTTTTTTCTTTCTTAAACCGGTTTCAATAACCGGAAAATATACCGAACGATCTGGTTTATGGTTTTTTTAAGTACTGATTTTGACTGATTCAATGAATGACAGACGTCATTGCTTTATTTCAGAGGACAACGAATATGGAATGCCATTATTCTTGACCTTCTCCCCAAAGGTTTAGCAAAAGCCCACAAGGTAAACTTTTCTTCTTTTGTTCCGGTTTAGTTTCACAACCCAAATCAATGTTTTCCCTCCTAATAACATCGGTTCAGTATAATATTGTAATCTTTGGATAGTAGATCCTAGTTTAATTTTCCTTACCAATCTGTTGAAACTAAACCCGTCAATTGAATTGAAATTAACCCGTACGCAGGCTCTTCTAACCGGTTGTTCAGCTGGTGGTTTGTCTACATTTTTGCATTGTGACAATTTCACGAGCTATTTACCCAAAAACGCAAGCGTTAAGTGCATGAGCGATGCTGGATTCTTTCTTGACGCGTAAGTTTTCTCTTGAATCAAATGTTTTGATCTTTGGTTTCGGTTTACCAACATTTACTGTTCATATTGGTTTAACAGAATCGATGTAGCAGCAAACCGGACAATGAGATCTTTTTACTCACAGCTTGTGTCTCTACAGGTACATTTCTTTAGACCCAACAATTGTAATGATCAAATGTTGCCAACAAATTTATGATTTTCTTTTCAGGGTATACAAAAAAACCTCGATCCAAGTTGCACACACGCATTTTTCCCCGAACCATCTCTGGTACAATCTAAAATCTTTAGATACATTTTTAATTATTTCTTAACAAATTGATTATAAATCTCTAAAAATTTTGAAATTATTTTGCAGTGTTTTTTCCCGCAATACGTATTGCGATTTATCAAAACGCCATTTTTCATCTTAAATTCAGCCTACGATGTATTTCAGGTTTGCTTTCGTTAACTATACCGGTTTAATTTCATTTAAACCGACGGTTTGGTATTTCTAACGCTTTGCTTTATTTTACAATATCAGTTCCATCATGGACTGGTTCCACCTTCTGCTGATCAAACCGGACGTTGGAACCGTTGTAAGCTTAATGTGACGGCATGTAATCCACACCAACTCGATGCACTACAAGGTTCAAAACCAAAAAATGATTTAGTTCAAATGGGAAAACCGGTAAAAACCATCTATAAACTGAACCGAAACTCCGGTTTTGTTTTTGCAGGGTTTAGGAAAGATATGTTGGGAGCTTTAATGAATTTCTTCAGAAATTCTACGAGAGGAGGAATGTTTATAAACTCATGCTTTGATCATTGTCAAAGTGCTTTAGAGGAGACTTGGCTCTCTCCCACATCACCAAGAATCAACAATAAGGTATAAATAAACCGGAATTTCATTCTCAGTCGTTTTCAATTATCCGGTTTAAAATTGTTCTTAAACCGGATCCGGTTTTGGATTTCAGACAATTGCTGAGACGGTCGGAGATTGGTATTTTGGGAGAGGAGAAGAAGCGAAAGAAATTGGTTGTCCATATCCATGTGATAAAACATGTCATAATCTCATTCCAGCTTCTACTTCAGATTTTTTGGTAAATCTAGATATTTAACATCTTCTTCAATTACAGTTTGCTATAGTTAATTACATTATTTTTTCCGCATAATTCACTGTAAAGATTCGATTAATTCCAGTTAAAGTTGTGTAGTTATATGTTTTTCTTTTGTTATTCAAGGCTTCTAATGCTTCAGGTTCAGGCCATAACTCTCGCGGTACACACTTGACTTTTCTTTTTCTTCTTCTTAACTTTTTCTTCTTCTTTGTAATTAGTAAATTTAGTAAAAAAGATTATGTTACGTAGCATCAAGCAAGAACAAAGAATCCAACTCTCATTTTTTTGGTTATGTTTATATAATCAGGTACCTTGACTCGAAGCCAAGTTGATCTAAATGATCTTATGTAGTGATTTTAGAATTTGAGATTAGCTAAAATTGCTACATTGGTAAAAGCATGTCCAAATGTGACAAATAATATAAGAACTACAATAATTCACATGATGATCATAGTATTACAATATTTTTGTTTTGACAATCCATACTTATTGTAATCAAAACAGTACGATGGAGGTAATTCACTAGAAGTAGATACAATCCATTCGGAATTTCCATAAACTTATTAAACCGAAAGATAAGATAATATGAAACGAACAAACGATCCGCGGACTGATGGAAACTGAAGTATCACTGATTTTAGGAAAACGGCCATAAGACTTGAGGGGATCTTCGATTAGTTTCCCAAGTAAATTACTTAAACTACAAAAATACCAAATACAAATACTAGAGAGTTATAAGGATCCACCACAAAAATATATTGATGGATGTGGAATTTGGTACAGATGATGGATTTGGGGAAAGGCCAAGACGAGTGTGACTGGGTGTTGAGGCACATTCGGTATTTTCACCTTTAGATTGCCTTTCTTGATATTTTCAATAAATAACAATTTTCATCTTTTATGATTTTTGTACTTTTCGCAGTAATCCAAATTTGGTATATATCATATGACGCTCAAGAAACAATAGTGTATAGGAAATTTAGATTGTCTCAATACTTCAAAGCAAAATATTGAATCTTGAAACTTGTTTGTCATCATCCAAAACATAATAATCTTTCATCTGGAAAGTCATAATAGTGTCCTAACTCCAATGTTAAGATGCTTCTTCTTAACAATTACAAATGTTGTATATGATACACAAATACATATTAGAATTCAATAAAGTGACTTTCAATGGTCTTTGATCTTCTCCATCAGCAAAAATGGCTTGTATGTCAAGGAAAACAAATGGGCATTATCGGTTCCTCTGAAAATGAACAAACGTACGTACGTAGACTACCCCGGCAATGATTTTTGAGGGGACCTACGATTCATTTCCTAACTACATAACTTAAACTTCAAAAATACCAAAACTGTATTAGAGAGTTTTAAGGATCTGCCACAAGAAATATTTGTGTTTACTAAACATAGCAGCAACAAAACACAAAACAAACTCATAAGATCTCCTCAAATATGAGAGGGAATCCAAATAGGAATTATAAGAATTTCTGCCAGCAAAAACGCCATAATGGTGTAATTAATACAATACGGTATAGCAAACAGATGGAATCACCAACGTTTAGGGAAAAAAAAACTAACGAACAATATCTCAAATCCAATCTCACCCGAAAAGACTTATAAACATATATTTTCCTAAGCCTTAGACATAAATGCACCATCACACATAGCCAAATGTCAACACAAGAAAACCAAAACCAGAAGAGAAAATGAATAAGAAGACACTAAACTCACACAAAAGAGAAAAAAAAAAAAGGAATTAAGAGAAACAGAGAAGCTGTTGTTATTGCTCCTCCTGCACTTCCACTTCGTCTTCTTCATACTCATACCCTTCTTCCTCATCAGCCGTTGCGTCTTGGTACTGTTGATACTCTGATACCAAATCATTCATGTTGCTCTCTGCCTCTGTGAACTCCATCTCGTCCATTCCTTCACCTGTGTACCAATGCAAGAAAGCTTTTCTTCTGAACATCGCTGTGAACTGTTCGCTCACACGCCTAAACATCTCCTGGATCGATGTCGAGTTCCCGATGAAAGTCGAAGCCATTTTCAGACCTGTTGGTGGAATGTCACACACGGTTGATTTCACGTTGTTTGGGATCCATTCCACAAAGTATGACGAGTTCTTGTTCTGAACGTTGATCATCTGTTCGTCAACTTCTTTCGTGCTCATTTTGCCTCTGAACATGGCTGAGGCTGTCAAGTACCTGCCGTGGCGTGGATCAGCTGCACACATCATATTCTTGGCATCCCACATCTGTTGAGTGAGCTCAGGGACGGTTAAGGCTCTGTATTGCTGTGATCCACGAGATGTGAGTGGTGCAAACCCAACCATGAAGAAGTGGAGACGAGGGAATGGGATTAAATTCACTGCAAGCTTGCGCAGGTCAGAGTTTAGCTGACCCGGGAAACGAAGGCAGCAAGTGACACCACTCATGGTTGCAGAGATGAGGTGATTCAAGTCTCCAACTGAACAAAACCCAAACAAAGAATCCCATTAGCATATAGCTTGATCATACAAATACACTAAATTACTAAATCAACTAGAGGATCTTACAGCTTGGAGTGGTGAGCTTAAGAGTTCTGAAGCAAATGTCATAGAGAGCTTCATTGTCAAGAACCATACACTCATCTGCATTCTCCACAAGCTGATGAACAGAGAGAGTTGCATTATAAGGCTCAACAACAGTGTCTGACACTTTCGGTGATGGGAATACAGAAAACGTCAGCATCATCCTATCTGGATACTCTTCCCTAATCTTTGAAATCAACAACGTTCCCATTCCAGATCCAGTTCCTCCTCCTAATGAGTGACACACTTGGAATCCTGAAGAATCATTCACATCAACAACACACACACAAATCTAAATCAACATCAATCCTAAATATGACCAAATCGATAGCTAGATTGCTAAGTTTCTACACAACTACGAGATCGAAGAGAGCGATTTCTAACCTTGCAAGCAGTCACAATTCTCAGCTTCCTTACGAACAACATCGAGAACGGAATCGATAAGCTCAGCACCTTCAGTGTAGTGTCCTTTAGCCCAATTGTTACCGGCACCGGATTGACCAAATACGAAGTTATCAGGACGGAAGATCTGACCGTACGGACCGGATCTGACACTATCCATAGTACCAGGCTCTAGATCCATGAGGACGGCGCGTGGGACGAATCTTCCGCAACTCGCTTCGTTGTAGTAGACATTGACTCGTTCGAGTTGCAAATCGTTCTCTCCTTGGTATCTTCCCGTCGAATCGATCCCGTGCTCGGCGCAAACTACTTCCCAGAACTTAGCTCCGATCTGGTTTCCGCATTGGCCACCTTGTATGTGAAGAATCTCTCGCATCTTTGATTAGTAAGCTAGAGTATGAAACTACAAAAATTGAGAAAGAAAGAGAAAGAGAGAGAGAATTTGAAACGGTTATGACTTGTGAAGAAATGAAGAAGACGAAGTGGTTGGTTTTATACTAAATAGATAACGGAGACGGGATTTTTCATTTGGGTTGTTTTGCCGGTTCTAACTGTACTGGTTTACGTGAACCGTACCATACTTAACCAGAAAAATCAACTATTGAATTTTCAGTTATTCACAATACATTTTTTTATTGTTAAATTCGAATGCATTTTATTTCTTATGATTTAATTGGTTGTATTTTAGTGAAAATACTACTTTTATGAGTGTTTCTCTGTTTTTAGGAATATAAATTAATTTTTGTTATAACCAATTGAACCAAACCGATAAACTCAAACCGGTAACGTTGGTATTCTTCTTTATTGCCGCCACAAATGACGGAGGTAAGTAACGGCTGTTAGGTCCGTTGGCCCACGACATAAATTAATATCCTGAAATTTACTATTAATAAAACATTTGAAATAAAAATTAATAATTTTTTCCACTTTGCAAATGATTATGATTTTTTTTTTTTTCAAAGCAAGACATTCTGTATATTTTTTGTCAGTATGTGGAGAAAAAGTTTAATTCTACTGCAAAAAGACCCACTGGGAAAATAGAACAAAACAGTGTATTTCTTGAACTTTATTAAATCCCATAATTATAATTTCATGAAGGAAAAATGTTTTCACTTATAAATATAGATATTGCACAATTTGATCCATAAACAATAAATGTTTTTTTTGGTAGGCTGCATTAACTGCTATAAAGTATAAACATCTGCATTATCTGATCTGAAATAATAAGGAAAAAAACAGTGAGGGTGTTGTACAGATAGATCCAGAGTGTGGATCAGGTATTCATTCTCACGTGATGCATGTGAATACTGAAACCTTGAAGATAAAAAGGCTGCGAGATCTGAACAAATTCCTTCTTCTTTTATTTGTTCTCCCGCTTTTTTCTTATTCTTGCACATGAAGCGAACCTTGACAGACACGTGATTGATACCAACGGAAAAGCACGTGACTGGATTACTGTGATGTATTTTATATACGGTAAAACCACCAAGAATAATACACTATATTTATATACGGTAAAATTGTAATACGTCATACGATTTGATTTATAAAGTTTTAGATTTATTAGGGAATTAGGGACGATATCAAACAGAAGAATTCAGGATTAAAGAATTTAGATTTGAATTGTACTTCTTCATATCGTAAAATTAAGACAAATTACAAAGATTGATTTGTTCCACTACTTCTTGGTGATTTGAGATTAGATTCCAATATGTCGAAGCAATCATTAATATGAAATAGTAAAAAGCAAATAAGTAATAACAAAAGATGCACATGTGCAAGTAGATTTTCGTATATACATAGTTTAGTTGTTCAGTGTGCATTCGACTTTAAGATTTATCTTAATTTACTTGTTTGTTTTGACGGCAATCTAGTTTCGTGTGGATGTATTCGAGAGCTTGAACTAAAAAAAAACATAATTTAGTTTTTTTTTTTACGGCAGTCTAGTTTTGTGTGGATGTGTTTGATAGCTTACGCTTTATATATAAGTTTATAAATCATCCAATACTATTGTAGTGCGATGGGTGGGTCTAATCTGAACAGTAACGTGCAAATCACTCAATGATCAACTAGAAATAGTATAAAACAGGTGAAATTTGACCCTACGTGACGTGAAAATTAGAGAGAAAGACAGCAAAAACAGCTTTTAAATGATTATGGCCTATATCAGAAGCAATGTATCAATCTAAAAGAAACATATCAGTCTCAAAGTTAGAGCAACTTGTGGTGTCAGTGAGTAGTAGTGGCCATCAAGTTACACCATCAGTTTCATAACCAACTTAATCTTATACTAACTACTACTCTTCTTGAGCTTAATATTTTCTTAAGGTGATCGTTATCGTTTACCAAATTTAAACTCTCTTTTTAGGCTGGTGTTTAGATACTTAGAATATGGCATGGAAACCTAAGAAACGACATCAGCTCGTAAATAATATTTCATCTTTCTAAAGCTATTACATGAAATTTGGTCATTTTGAGTTTCGTGTGAAATAACCTAAACTTGAAACATAAATCTAGTAATCTACAACATTGGTTATACGTATATATATTTTCTTTTTTCTCTACACAAACCAAAACCGAAATGAAGATGAAAAATTCAAGAGCCGGTTTGATTCTGCTTACTCCAGTACTTCATTTCCCACTGTAGGATTCTCATATTAGTACTCTGTTTCCTCTTCACAACCTCGTAATACGTAGCCGGATCATAAGGAGGAGGCATGGCACACGGACCAGAATCCGCAGGTTGCTTCACGAGTGATTCTGTCATGAACTTCCGCTCATTCCCACTCCTCAGACATGCCATTGTTTCCGAGCAAATCTCCACGGCATTCCGCGGAATCTCGGGTTTAAACTGGAGGAGTTTCGAGTATTCGGTTAAAAGATGGTACATGTAGTCATACACATAGTCCATCTTGAGGTCTTGTTGGATAAAATCGCTGGCCGCCTTTCCAATATCCTGTGCCTGCGTCAAAAAAAGTTATGTTTCATCATAGATTAACAATGTACCTATTGAAGACCAAGACCATCTCAACCAAAGCTCTAATGCTGTGAATCTCAAGATAGAATAACAATGTACCTTTTGAATGTGAGAGTTACCCCAATCAACGGCGAATTTGATGGAGCGGCACTTATCGTGCTCTCTAACGGGCCAATAATGGTGAGCTGGAAGCAAACCTCTAGTAAAGAAATCATAGTAATGAGGTTTCACTAGCAGAGTCACAGAGTCACACGCCAAAATGTACTTCTCGCTAACGGACCATGCAGACCCTTCTATATATATCTTGTATCTGCTCATTAACATTGCATAAACCCATACCACTATTAGTCTTTCATATTTAACTTTGCATAACCCAAATATTTGACTACGAATTAAAGGTCTAGAAAAAATCTACATTACCTGTGATGGCATTGGCTTGCCAAGTCTGATTGCTTGTAACCTTCCTTTGATTCTTTGATCCAATCCTACAAGATACACTAAAAAGCTAAACACTGCTGTTTTCTTCAATGATTTTGGCATAGCTCAAAAACGTTAATTGTTCATTATTACCTGAGCATACAAACGAGCGTTCCACTCGTGTTCCTCAGAGACATTACATTTCATAAGATCTTGTCGTGTCTCTGCGACCATTGGATTACCTTTCCAATAAGCATACGGCTCTCTGTTAATCCATTTAGTCCTCTCATTCCCTTCTCTTAGTTCCTTCAACAAACTCTCCCATGGCTTTATATTCACCTCCGCCCTACAACAAATTCAACACAAATGTTGGGTTTAACTGATCAATTCAAAACTATTGGTGTGTAATTGAGAAAACTTTTAAAAATTACGGGTGTTTTGTTTATTACCATCCCCAGAAGGACCAATCAGGAAACACGATATCAAGCGTCTCCTCATTCCCACAGTAACGAAACAGCGGCGGAGGCGACGGCGCGTTAGCTCCGGCGAATTCCGTAGCTCTAACGACCGGCCAGTCAACGCAGTCAAACATAAGCTCGAGATCTGGAATCTTCCCAGGGTACTTCCGTAAAAGCTGTAAGAAACCCCAGATTGTGAACACGTCTCTTGTCTGAAATGCATCTTGAAATTTCTCGACGTAAATTTTCCCGCCGACGATCGCTAGCCGGAAAGTCGCCGTCTTTTTAGCTCGCTCCAATGCTTCCCTCGTGATTCCCGTCCTCGACCATGGACGGAGATCCTCGTGAATCCAACGGAAGTAATCAGGACACGTGGCGGTCGGAGGATGGTTTGTATCATCATCTTCGAAGCTCGTTGTCGTCGGGTATTTGTTACTCGGACATGACGCGGTGGTTTCGTTGGCGGAGCAGTGTAGTGTGAACTCCGGTTTAGGGCTTTGAGTAATTACCGTGGTTGGTCGAGGGTATTTTGGGGTTATCGTCTGAGTTTGGGTTTTAGTCGTCGTCGTCGTCGCGGCTTTTTTCTCTAGCAGAACCTAAACCGTGAAAACGATATGACTAGTTAGCATATTTGTGCAAAAAACCCGACTCAAACCGTAATTCACTTGAACTGAACCGATTCAAACCGAATATATATCAATCTGAACTAATATTTTATGGATTCAAAAATTTCTATATATTTTTACCCATACGTACCTAAATCTAAACTAAAGTTGCTGCAAAAGAAAAATATATAAATTAAACCAAACTTGTATGAATCCAATCGAACCGAAATATTTAAACAGAACCGAGTTCTTTAATTTGGACTTTTTTTGTCCTTCTAAAACCCCAAAAACCTTTAAACCCGAAATTCTACTCATGGTCATGGGAGACAGCTAATGCCTAATTGAACTGGAAAAGTCATAATGAGTCCCACAACAAACACGTGTCGTGTTCTACGGGATTGGCCGACAACACCAACCACCAAAGACACTTCCGATCAATAGTACTAATAGAAAATTCTTCTCTCACGTGACAAAAGGCACAAAATTCAAACCCATAAAGAAACTAAACACCGAAAAATTAGTTTCAGCTAAACGACAAGTGGACTGTGTCGTTTTGAGGGACTTACGGTGGTGTCGAGGAGGAGGCGCGTGGAGATAAAAGCGCCGACTATGAGGAGGATGAGGAGGGAGACTAGGGCGTAGGATCTGTTGGGAGATATTCCCAAACCTGACTTGACAAAGGGAGACCAGATTGTGTCTGTATAAGTACGAGAATGCCCTCCCGCCGACCCGTTCTTGGACGGCGAGTTTCTCATCGGAATCTTCCTGATGGAGAAGCCAGAAAGAAAAAGAAAAAAAGAGATTCGAAAGAGTTTAGGAGAAAGAGGACAAAAAAAGAAAGAGAAAGAATAAGAAAAAGAGGGAAGAGAGAGACAGAGAATCTTGTGAGTTAAGGCATATTTGCTTTAAGGCCTCATCTTTTTGGTAATGCTTGAGGGTTTTAATTTCAAATAGTCACAAAAGAGAAACAAAACCTTGGCTAAACGAAAATTTAGAAACCAAAAAAACTTCTTGCAATACCAATATACCTTCAACATTGATACTTTTAATAAAGGCTTTCGAATGACATGCGGGAGAAAAAAAAGAGTTACACGCCTATTCAAGGCCTTAGCCCAAAGTAGGGAACTAGCCAACTAGCCCATATTACACACCAAAGGTGAAATATAGGGGTTCTTGTCCATAGCATTTGTCAATCCAAAACTTTCAGTTTAGGTATTTCTTCCCAGTCCCTTAGTTTTAAGCATTTTTTGTTTCAGTAAAATGACGATCTTACCCTTCTTTCACTCTCCTAAATCCTAAATTCTAAACACTAAACTCTAAACCCTAAATTGTAAACCAACACGATTTTTTGGTAAAAAAAATAATAATTAAATAACTTGAATTTTGCTCTCCAAATTTTTAAGGATAAATTCGTCTATTNACATGACCAAGAAATATTTAAATTTGTAGTCCAGACAGAAATACTTTATTCCACAATACTCTTCTAAAAAATGCCAATCTCGTAAATAACTCGTCAAATATAAGGATTTTATTTATTTATTATTCGTTTTTGATATTGGAGTTTTTCTTATTTTGGTCCGACTTCAACTTTAATTTTTAATTTTTAAGCAAGTATATATTTGGTTTGCAACAAAACAGGGCTCCAGTTTGATTTTTAACTTTTTAGATTTGTAATTTAGATATTTTTAGAAGATCAAAACCTTACTTGTACTGGATCGAAATAGGCATATAACACAAAGTAAATTTCCATAATAGATAAGCTTGCATTCAATAAGGGTAAAGCAAAGACGTGTTGGTTTTAGAGTTATCGATCCTACAATCTATAAAGCTTAATTACTTGAAAGTCTCCTCATACTGTATTTCTCTGTTCCACTATGCTCTTATTATGCATCTCTGCTACTCGTAAAACATTCCTCTGTACAGAAAACTTTATTTTTGATTAATATCAACAAGTAAATCAAAGAAAAGACATGGTGGTTCATATCAACCAAGCCAAGGTTTTAATTTATTTGTCGGAGAACATATAAAAAGGGACAAAAGGAAATGCAAGTTGAGACTCATATAATCAAAGACTTGGAAACATCTTTTCATCTGTCAACTTGACTACATAGAGACCAATGCAGGAGGAGGAAAAGCTGGGTGAGGTACTTTGAAGTCGACACACATTTTTATTATTGGATTCTTCTCCTCTGAGGTCTTTTCGCGCAAAGATACCGAATACTTGATTTCCTGCCAAGTTAACAAAAAAGACGTACATGGAAATGTGAATTAAAGTCAGATCCGGTTTGGTTCTTTATATTTATTATAAAAGCATGTTACCTCATCAAAACCAACATAAAGAACGTCGGAAAGAGTCAACTCAAAGTCGGTGCCAGCTTCAATCACATATTCAGGGTTACATGCACTCACATCACATAGGTCGTAAGTTTTTAAAAGGCCTGTAAAATCCCCAGATCTATAGGTAACATACACAAGGGTTCCTGCGGATATGTCTTTGCCTATATATATAAGAAAGATTTTATCAAGAAAATATTAGAAACTATATAAAGAAAAAAAGAGACTTGAAACTTTGGGAAGATCATCAAAACTGTTACTTACTTGCAGAACCGAATAAATGTATAGTGATGGTTGGGTTTTCCTGAGGCCCATCAGAGGGAGAGACCCAGATCTGAGAGATGCTACCGTAATCGTGTCCATTTTCTGCAGCAGCCGTAGCGATTGATCGTGAAAGTTAGAACTTATGATGAGTTCCACTAGGTACAAAACCCTTGGATATAGAGTTCATATGTCAAACTAAGAAATCAAGGCCTATATGAATGATTGAATTGATTTATAGGTGTTTTCTATAATTAAACACACGAAAATAATATACAACACTGAAGACTTAACAATTAACAAACCGATACTTACTAGTGCAATATTCAAAATCGATGGCGCTGCACAAAGCCGGTAAGAAGAAGAGAGATGCAAGGAAGAAAAGCACAGGCTGGATATGAGACATCGCCATGGTTCTTCAAAGCTTCTTGGATTTTTTGTTTTGATTGTTTGACTAAAAAGTTAGGTACATGTTATTCTTCTATATATGCAAGCCTGCTATTTTATAATCTTCAGAATAAGTAGATGGGATCGTTAGTGCAGGATGCTATAGCCTGTATACATTATATCCATTATTTTAATCTCCCACATTATCAGCGAGAATCTTAAGATATTAGTACATGATCAATGTCAATTCTTTATCCCACATTATAAGAGCGAGAATCTTAAAATATTAGTATGAATGTATGATCAATTGTCAATTCTTTATCCCACATTATAAGCGAGAATCTTAAATATTAGTATGATCATAATTGATTATTTATTATATCTTAACTACCAAGTTTTCTCATTCACAATCACGTCCGTCTCGAAGATAATTATTGTAAACACATTTTTTTTCTTTTTTTTATAATTTAAAATCTGCAGATTTGAAAAGAACGTAAAGTTAACATTTAACGGCTAGCAAAGTCAGCCTATATATCTCAAGGAGATGTCTTGACTCTTGATGTTGTATCTTAGCAAGAAAAAGTATTAGCGTAAGGTTGCTTAACCAGTTGTCTAATGTTTAGCACACCACCGGTTCTTTATACCTTGCAGAGTTTATGATTAGTTTCGGAAGCTAAGAAATATGATTTCATCACCAAAAATGAAAAATAAAAATTGATCAAGTGAAAAACCATGGAGAATGATAGCATTCATTTAGTTTTAGCTTAGTCACCAAGATTGGGGAATTGCAAAGTGTAAGTTGTGAATTTATAGAGCTATCATATAATTAGTAAAATCATCCAACTGGTTACCAAAACAAATCGCATAATCATCCAACTTTGTTGTAATTATTTGAAAGTCTCCTCATATTTCCGTTCTATTCTGCGTTTTATTATGCGTATCCGCTACTCGTAAAACATTTCCTCTGTAAAAAACTTTATTTTTGATCAATATCAACCAGAAAATTCAAGGAAAGGCATGTTGGTTCATATTAATCAGGCCAAAATTACAACAAAGCAATATCTATAGCGATATCGGTTCAAGGATTTGATTTATTTGTTGGACAACACATAAAAAAGGAAAAATGCAAGCGAGAAAGAGTCATATAATGAAAGAGTTGGAAACATCTTTTCATCAGCCAACGTGACTAAATAGAGACAAATGCAGAAGCTGAGGCAGGTACTTTGAAGTCGATACACATTTTTATTATTGGATCCTCCTCCTCTGCGGTTTTTTGACGCAAAGATACGGAATACTTGATTCCCTGCCAAGTTAAAAAGAAGAATTAATGAGAAACAAAGAACATCATGAACCCAAAAGCATTACTTGAGAAAACATTGGTCCTAGGACTTCTTAAGGAAACTTCAAATTCATATACAAAGAGTATTAAAAATAGTTACCTCATCAAAACCAACATAAAGAACGTCTTTAAGACTGAAGTCAAACACGTCGCCAGCTTCAATCTCAGAATCAATGTTACATGCCAAACTCACATCACATAGGTCGTAAGTTTTTAAAAGGCCTGTAAAATCCCCAGATCTATAGGCTACATATACAAGGGTTCCCGCGGATATTTCTTTCGCTGTATATACACACGAAGAATTTTATCAAAAAATATATTAGAAACTATATAAAGAAAATAAAAAGAGAGTTGAAATTTGGAAAAATCATCAAAAGATTCAAAACTATTACTTACTCGCAGTACCAAATACATTTATAGTGAGGGTTGGGTTTTCCTGAGGCCCAACCCGAAAGACCTCGATCCAAGAGACGACACCATAATCATGTCCATTTTCTGCAGGTAAAAAACACTTAGATCTATACATCTTTCTAAGAAAGAAAAAAATCCACTTATTTATTTGAATTCATATGTCAAACTAATTGGTTTTATAGGGGTTTTCTATAATTAAACACACGAAAAAAAATATAGAACATTGAAGACTTAACAAATCGATACTTACTGGTGCAATATTCAAAATCGTTGGCGCTGCACAAAGCCAGTAAGAAGAAGAGTGATGCGAGGAAGAAAAGCACAGGCTGGACATGAGACATCGCCATGGTTCTTCAAAGCTTCTTGGATATTTTTTTTTTTTGTTTGACTAACAAGTTTGGTACATCATGTTATGCTTTTATGCAAGCCTGCTATTTTATAATCTACATAATAAGTAGATGGGATCGTAAGTGCAAAAATTATATCCATATATTTTAATCTCCCACATAATAAGCGAGAATCTTAAAATATTAGTATGATCATCATCAATTTTTTATTACCTTACCTACCAATTTTTCTCATTCACAATCACGTGGATTTTATCTGGGAGAGACCGATCCGTCTAGAAGAACTGTATTATTATAAAATCTGCAGATTTGAAAAGAACGTAAAGTTAACATTTTAACGGCTAGCAAAGTCGGCCTATATATCTCAAGGAAATGTCTTGACTCTTGATGTTGTATCTTAGCAAGAAAAAGTGTTAGCGTAAGGGTGCATAACCAGTTATCTAATGTTTAGCACACCTTCAATTTCACTGTATTTGTGGACCGGTTCTTTATACCTTGCAGTGTATACTTTATGATAGTTTCGGAAGCAACAAAATGAGATATTTCTCTGTTCTCACCAAAAATGAAAAAAAAAACGGCTAAGTGAAATAACCATGCAGAATGATAGCATTCATTTTGTTTTAGTCACCTAGATTAATTGTTAATTTGTAGAGCTTTATGATTGGTAAAATCATATAAAATAGGATAATCATCCAACTTTGTTGTAATTATTTGAAAGTCTCCTCATATTTCTCTGTTCTCTCTGCTTTTATTATGCTCATGGGCTACTAGTAAAACATTTCCTATGTAAAAAACTTTATTTTTGATTAATATCAACCAGTAAATCGAAGAAAAGACATGCTCGATTGCTTGTTCATATCGCTATCGATATCGGTCCAAGATTTTAATTTATTTGTTGGACAACACAAAAAGGGAAAAGGAAAAGCAAAGTTGCGAGAGAGACTCATATAATCAAAAGAGACTTGGAAACATCTTTTCATCAGCCAACTTGACTAAATAGAGACAAATGCAGGAGCTGGGGCAGGTACTTTGAAGTCGACACACATTTTTATTATTGGATCCTCCTCCTCTAAGGTCTTTCGGCGCAAAGATACCGAGTACTTGATTTCCTGCCAAGTAATGTGAATCAAGTCAGACCGGTTTGATTATTTATATTTAATTTCACTAATAGTATAATATACATAAAATGTTTTTATATTTATCACTAAGATATACAACACATGATAAAATGGAAAAGAAGTAGAGTTAATGAGAAATATATAACATCATGAAACCAAAAACATTACTTTTGAAGTTAACTTTGTAAGCATGGAATTGTAGTTAAACTCAAAATAACAATATCAAAGTGAAATCTTAAATATCAACAGAATTATTATAGTATACCCTAAATAACTTATAAGAAATATAAAATAAAATTAAACGTGTTGAGAAAAAGGAAGTATAAAAAATTTCTAATAGAAGATGTGATGTTAAAGCATAAAGCCAAGTCTTGAAAAAATAAAAATAAAAATGAAAATGAAAAATAAATAAACCAATGTGAACCGGTTGTACTAGTTTTAGGGGTTTTGCCGGTCAATTACGGTTATTTAATTAGTCCAACCTTGGGTTTGAAACATTGGTCCTAGGATTAAGGAAAATTCACATTCATTCATGCTTTTTATTTTCCTATGCTAAGAGTAGAAATGTAGTTACCTCATCATAACCAACATAAAGAACGTCGGAAAGAGTTAACTCAAAGTTGGTGCCAGCTTCAATCTCAGCTTCATTGTTACATGCACTCACATCACAAAGGTTGTAAGTTTTTAAAAGGCCGGTAAATTCCCCATCTCTAAAGGCTACGTACACAAGGGTTCCCGCGGGGATGTTTTTGCCTATATATATAAAGGATTTTATCAAGAAAATATTCAAAACTAGAGAAAAAAAGAGAGAGTTGAAACTAGATCATAAAATTAATTGTTACTTACTTGCAGAACCGAATAAATTTATAGTGATGGTTGGGTTTTCGTGAGGCCCAACAGATGGAGAGACCACAATGCTAGTGACGGTTCCGTAATCGTTTCCATTTTCTGCAACAGTCGCATATATTAATTGTGGAAGCTATAACTTACGAGTCCCCGGTAGGTTAAAAAAAATTGGAATCCAATTCAAATGTCAAAGAGTTCAAATATTGGTTTACTAAAAGAAACAAAAAACAGAGCCATGAGCAAGCCAGAATCTATGAAATCAAGGTCTATCTGAATTTATAATTCATTTATAAACTAATAAACACACAAAAATCATATAGAAAAGTAACTGAAGACTTAACAAATAGATACTTACTGGCGCAGTATTCGAAATCTATGGCGCCACGCAAAGCCGGTAAGAAGAAGAGTGATACGAGGAGGAGTAGCATAGGCTGGACATGAGACATCGCCATGGATCTTCAAAGCTCTTTAAAAAGATTTTTTTTCTTCTTCAAGTTTGACTAAACAAGTTTGTAATACATGTTATGTTTCTATGCAAGTCTGCTATTTTATAATCTACAGAATAAGTAGATAGGATCATAACTAGCATATGATGCTCTGGACCAGGGCCTGCATAAATTATATATATCCATATATATTAAACCCCACGTTTTTGTACACGAGAAGGTTATAATATTAGTGTTTAATGTCAATTATTTACTACCTTACCTACCGCCTTTGTTCATTCACAATCACGTGGATTCATTTCGGAGAGACCGATCCGTCTCGAAGAACTATATTATTTATAAACACATTAAATTTGATTTTAAACTTTTTTTTTTTTGACAAAACCACATGTTCTATAACGACAACACGAATTGACTACCTTACCGAAAAAAAATAATTTTGGGGCCTTGATTGAATCTTTTCCAATAATTTTGGGGCCTTGATTGTTTATGGTAGTTTTAAAATATAAAACATGGTAGGAAATTCGTCTTTAGAGTTAATTCATTAAAAATCAAAATTTCATACTAAATACGAATTACATTTACATAAGTTGTAACGGATCTCACATTTATTTATCAATTAACTAGAGTAGGATCGCTACATCACATCGGCATTGGCTAATCATCCGAATTTAGCTCCAACAAGTCCATAAATAGATCCAACAAGAGACAAGAGACAGACGAGCAAGCACACAAAGCTGAAACCTCTAAGAAGAAGCCATGGTCGCGTCCAACTTCGGATTTTCTTCTGCAATATACACATCTCCACAGGAAAATACACTGCCAGAGGCCAAAATGCAAGTGCCCCCACCACTCCTAATACTTCATTGAAGTAGGGAAACATCACTGCCACTCCCGTTGTGATCAACACGTACATCGTTCTCAAACACATCCTCATTGGGTTCAATCTCACCGTCTCTCCTCGCAACAATGGCAGTTTGAATCCGTAGAATCTGGCGATAAACTTATTTTCCGGATATTTCTTGGTTAGCGATCTCTCCGCAGCCGCGAAAATTGGTTGACTGTATACCTAAAATGTCATTCTATATTTTAGAAATGTATGGAAGATTTTAGATCTCGATTGTTTGTTTGCTTTAGAACATGTTACATAACAACTTAAAACCTCTTTTGGTATTTTACACAATTTATTTTGTGAATCATAAACGCAAACGTTAAAATGACACATAGTAACCAAAAATATTTTGTCTAAAATACTAGAATGGTAGTTTGTTTTCTAAAATGTGAACGAAAACATAAAAATCAACGAGCATGTTGGTTAGATGGGCAAGGGGTTTCTGAGATACCTGATATCCACCAACTAAATGAAGAACAATGCAAGCGTTGGCGAAATCGACGAGCCAGAATGGCTCATAGAAGCCGAAACCGGTCAAGAGATTTCCCGGGGTGGAATCTCCAAAGGCCGCGTACCCAAAACATCCACAACAGAAGAAGAAGAATGTTTGGATGAATACCGCAACCGTCGAGGCTTTCTTCATCGTTTGCTTCTCTGCCGGTGGTGATCTCAATGTGTCCTGTCCTTAATTTTCATTTAACACACGTAAAAAAAAGGTTTCTTGATCTCTAAGAGTAGTGCTATTTAATGTGTTAATTAATCTTACTTGGCGTCATTATGCATGAAGGTAAAATTATTTACCTGAATCTCAAGAAGTATGATTGAGAAAGGATATGAAAAGGCAATGTTCCCAAGAGCTTGGAACACTATCCATACCTTTTCACCTCTGTTTTCTGCTGGTATTCCCCTTATACTTCCCTCAATTTTTCGATTCTCTTCATTTCAAAAACAAAGTTATTTGATTGTCTTCCCCCATCTCAAAATAATTTTATACTCAAAATCAAAATTGACAAAGAAAAAGTAATATCTATACCTATGATTTTGCCAAGGGCGAGGCCGATGCCAATGAACGAGTAAGTAAAAGACATAATAGCGGCGACAAGAGAGAGCCATACCATGTTGTGGAAATTAGGTATTTGTGACATAAATATCTGAGTCAAACCAAACAAAACCATGAAGTAGTTGTTGTTGTCTCCATATGAACATGTTGCATTGTGTCCATTTCTATGATAACAATTCGATTTCATAATTGCTCTGTAATGAAATGAAAAACAAAAAACTCTACGTATCAATATTGGAAAATAAAAAATTCCTAGGAAATAGAACAACAGTTGAAATATGTTTACATATGTTATTACCTACTGCATGTAGCTATAACAATGGTATAAGCAATGCCACAACCAAAAAGGGAAATGTATACAACGACTCCACATACAATTTCATTCTTCTTCCCTGCAAATCAAAATTACCCATATGAATAAATTTAAATTACAACTAAAATAAAAATTTAGTTTTCCGGACCAAATTAGTTTGTTATTTCTTATTGCATGTATTTAAACTCGTGATTTTGAAAACTTTTCCATTAGGTGGCAAGATAGTACGCTAGTTGAACTTATCGGAAATATTAGTTTTGAAGTTGACCTAAATACAATTTAACGGCTTGAGAGTAAGAATTGAGTCGGAGGGGACCGTTGTTAGGATCAGGGAAACGGTAGCAATCGGAAAGAAGAAAAGCAGAGAGAAGTGTGACCCCGGCGAAGGCTATAAGGGCGGCCGGACCAGCGATCCAGCCGAGCTCCGCCGTGGCCCAAGCCAACGACAACACTCCAGCTCCTATCACTCCTGTTATTATATGTGCCACCGCCGTCCATAACGTTCCTTTACAAGAAAACACAACGTAATAATTATTTGATTGATTACTAATGATTATGGATTATATGATTACTAACAGATTTACCTGTTCTTGCAGTAACTGAATCATGAAGTTGAAGCTCGGTTGGTGTTATAACTCGAGACTCGTCATCTTCTTTAATGTCCATTTTTTGTGTGGACGAAGATGAAGTTATTTGGTAATGTGTATGTTTGTTTCTATTTATGCGGGTACACGATGTGAATTCATTTTATCTTACCGAGGAATGAAACCTTGTCTAAGTGAATTGGAAGACAGATGGTTGACTACTACTATTATTGTAAATTTACGTGTACCAATTTATAAAACTCGTGTTCATATGAATAATATAAGATATTTTAGTCGATGGTCACATCTACCTTAAGTCATTTGATTGGAATGGTTGATGGTCCATTTTTTTATTGCTTAGAATACGAAAAGAATAATGTGCTTATCTCATTACTTTTAATTTTGTCCATCACCTTTAACTTTATATTTTTAAACCAAAAAGAAAAACTTTTGTAATGACATATTTTAAAAGGAAAATTTTCTTTTATTAGTAATGTGTAATTGGAAATCCCATCTCAGCATAATGTATACATTAAGCATTTTTCTGGCAACAAAGAAAATTAAGAAGAAAAAAAAATTAAGGAAAATAAGTACTACTCAATTCAATTTCATCCCACGAAATATGAAATTGTATGATTTTATATGTGCTCGTCTATGTACGCTTATTGATCAACTTTAACAGGATTTGACAAGGCCACGTCTAGTATACATTAATTCAAACTTTTAGATTTTTTCTTTTACCCAACTTTTAAAAAGTTAATACATATGAATATAGATACATTTTTCTGCAAAGTAAACAAGAGAAGTATGCAGTTTCGCTCGTTGTCGATCACCATACATTAATTCAAACGTACGTTCAAATATGAATATAGATGCATTTATCCATCACCAACGTTCACATTCCTAATACATGGCCATATGACCTGAGAGAAAATTTAAACTAAGTACTCAAGAAAGAAAGCTCTAAAACAATAGAACCGAATATTATAATTCAAAAGACTTGTTTTGTTAAGAGCACTCCCAGTGGTGATTCTTAAACGTTTCTTAGCTAAAAATCCTTAAGAAATATGCAATAAATAAATCAATAATGTGATATAAACTAAGAAATGCACCTTAATTAGCTTAGAGTTTTTTGTGAGGTTAAGGTGCGCTGACGTGTCAAATTCTCATTGGTAATTTTTTTTTTGTTATGATGTATGTTTACAATCAAGTTTAAATCTAATCGTTATTCAAGTTTTTGCGTTGTATTTTTTTTTCTTTTTCGTTTCTGTTATAATGTATGTTTACAAATTTCATATTTATTTTAATTATAAAGTTTAATCAAATACATAATTTCAAAAAAAAAACTTTAATTTTTAAGAAACTCACTTAAAATTTTTACCATTGGACAATAATAATACTAAGGACTTATCAATAATTCTTAACTTTCAAATTATCAAAATTTAATATTAAAAATGTTAACGACTCCAATTAAGAGTCTAACCAATGGGCATGCTCTTACTACCTATATGAACATATTCGAGAGACAAATTACAGAGAAGAAGTGGGACAAAACATTTTTTGGGAATTTTCTCATGCGCACACATATATATCTATTAATCTATATGAGCATGTTCAGATTTTGGCCCCTAGATGACATGCCAAAAGAAAGAATCAACCCTAGCCACCGAATAGAAGAAACCTAAATCACAAATATCAATGTTATAATAGGAGACATATATCTATTAATCTATATGAACATGTTCAGATTTCGGCCTGAGATTTTTTTTTGGTTTAATACATGAAAATTGCTTCTATAAACAAACATGGACGGATCCAATACTTTATTTAGGTTAGAGCATATGAATATACAAAATATATGGGCTAGACGCATTTAAATGAACTAACACTAATTCTTTAAAGGGAAAACAATAGTTGGGAAGACTAGACCACATAGGTCTTGCTTTACGTTTGCCTCTACGAAAGGGCGATAATTGTTTTTTTAAGAGCGATAAATGTTTGCTCAAGAAGACGACAAGTAGTGGTGATACAAAAGCAAGAGTAACATTATCGTCTGAAAATAATGGCAAACATAAATGCTGTTTTGCTTTTTTCGATTTGTTTTATATGTTTCTATATTTTTGATAGAATAATTTGGTTATCAAATTATTATTCAAACCATGAACAAAACCAAAGAAAAAAAAAACAGAAACAACAGGAAAAAGAATACTATTGATTAATTTTCCTGTAAGACAAACAAGATAAGTATTCTTTGATCGTTATCGATCACCCAATTCACATTTCTTATACATGGCCAACAATGGTATCTGAATTGAACAACTCCTAACGCCATTTCCTATTGGTGAGAGAAATTTTATAAGTGAGGCATATACATGTCTTATTTACCTATAGACAGTTTTCAAAAAATTCAACACTTGTGTTGTTTTTCAAATTCACAAAATGTTGTGGTGAAGTTCTATATAATAGGGGTAAAATTGACAATAATATAAGTAGTACACACAATATTATAATCTTATGAAATAGTTACTAGTTTTTTTTGGTAGGGTAAAATAGTTACTAGTTAGTAACTGAATTTTATTGTTTATTTTTGTCAATTTCCTAAATAAAATTAGGGTTGATAAGAAATTTAGAAATTGGTTATTTTAAAAATCCCCAAACTAAAAATGAAAAAGAAAACAATTCCTCATTTTCCTTTCCCACTAAGCATGCCTGTCTTCTTCCATAAGTACTTGTGATTACTTACTAGGATAAAATTAAGAAAAGCTAGTTATATGGATTCATTCTCTCAAATTAGGGATAAATACTTGAATTCATTCTCTCAAATTAAAACCAAGGTACACAGATAAGATATATGGATTCAAAGATTTTAAAGTTTAGTACAAAACAATGAAGGGCATTCTCAATGCCACAAAAAAAAGTAGTAGGTCAACATTAGATCCATGCATGAGAGTTTAGAGACAAAAACTAGTTAGCATTTTGGTGAAAGCGATTTTATGGTTCATCGAAGGTTCATCCTCTAGAGATGAGAGGATAGTCATGGTCAAAAGATATGGTGAAGTTGAAAACGAAAACTTCTACACAAAATAGCACAACATTAACGATGGTAACATTAACGATGGTCGGAAGTCGATGACAGTAACTTGACAAAGATTATTTTCATATATGAGAAAAGGGAAAAACATAATTTTAGGGTTATTATCTATCTCTTAGATTTACGAGTTTTCGTGAAACTAAAATAAACAAGGTTTCCTCTTTCAATTTTAGGTTTCTACAAAAAAAAAGTTTGATTTTTGACTATAAATAAGTTATGATATTTATTTGTTTACAGTGAGTAATCAAGAATGACTAGGCAGGTTCCAAATGAAAACTGTCAATAGTTGAAGTGAGTTTTGTTTATGAGAAAATTGATCGTGTTTGAGAAAATATGGATTCGATCCACAAAAGATTAGAGTTGATATTCTTCCCGAAATTTGACGTGTAAAAAAGATAAATTTAAGTTGTGAAAGTTTTGAAAGTTTTAACTTTTTTTTTTGGCGTTATACTTTACCAATATCAAGACTGAATTTCATTGTTTAGGAAAATATACAACTTCTAATGCATAAAAAGTTAGTTTTATGTAAATACAAATATTTATTATATTTTTTTAATGTCTAAACCTAAATAGGTAAGATAAAGAAAAATAAAATTATTTGGTTATAATTTTAGAAAACCCCCACTATTCCCACTTCCCACAGTTAAAGCATCCCGCCGTCTTCAATTTGTTTAAGGGTTTCTAACTTTCGACGAAAAAGGTTGGATCTTTTTTGTTTAAAGAAGTTAATTTTTTTTTTTACTGTGAGTAATCAATCACAGCATGGGGAGGCAGGTTCCGAGTGAAAGTTTATCTCTGAGCGAAGGTTGTGAAGTCGAAATCTCTTACAAAAACAATGGCAATGAAAGCGTTTGGTACAAAGCCATTCTCGAAGCAAAACCCAATTCTATATTCAAAGAAGAACTCTCTGTTCGTTTGCTTAAGGATGACTTCTCGACTCCTCTTAACGAACTCAGACACAAAGTCTTGATTAGACCCATTCCGCCAACAAATGTACAAGCTTGCATCGATATCGAGATAGGCACCTTCGTCGACGCTGACTACAAAGATGCGTGGTGGGCTGGTTTTGTTGTCAAAGTGATTGATGATGACAAGTTTTGGGTTTGTTTTGATTCACCACCTGATATCATTCAGTTTGATAGAAACCATTTGAGGCCTACTCTTGAATGGGTCGATGAGAAGATTTATTCTTGGTGGATCATTGGATCAACACGAAATTCAGAGGTAGTTGTTTCTCAATTTTGTATCTTTCTTGCTTATTATTATGGAAAGTTTTGATTTTTCTTATGTTTTGGTTACTCTGTTTGTGAAAGACTTTAACTTTACTGTTAGTTCTTGAAGCGGTTGGCTGAGGAGCCTATGTTTAGTCCTGGAACAATTGTGGAATTGTGCTCTAAGAGAGATGAAGGGGAAGTCGTTTGGGTTCCTGCATTGGTTTATAAAGAGTTTAAAGAGAATGATGAGTATAGATATATTGTCAAGGATAAGCCTTTGATCGGAAGGAGTTATAAGTCAAGACCCAGCAAAACTGTGGACTTGCGTAGTCTTAGGCCTATACCGCCTCCTATTCGGGTTAAAGAGTATCGATTGGATGAGTACATTGAGGTGTATCATGATGGTATAGGATGGCGTCAAGGACGAGTTGTGAAAAGTGAAGGAGGAGTGATGGGATCTCTCTTTCAGAATTGGTGTACATTGCTTTTAGAGGCTACAAAGAAGCAATTAATGTTCAAACAATCGGATCTTAGGCCTTTGAGGGTGTGGGAAGATGGCGTTTGGAAGGTACTTCACGTTTTCTTTTCACTACTTTCAGTTAACACTAGGTTTTTGTCAATAAGGAGTAATACTCGTGAATTGTTTGCAAGAATCTTCAGCAAAAAACATGCTCCATTGACTGCATTTCTTTGATGTGTAATGATGGTTTGCATTTGAAAGTCTCTGTATTATTATTATCATCCTGTTGTGGTTTCTGATCTGTGTTAAATGTTTGCAGACAAGGGAATCATCGTTAACTCAGGGGTCAGGAGATAAGACAGGTGATTCTGTGATGAATGCTAAGTTGGTAACATTCTCCAAATCCCTTTTCAGTTTCTGTATCATGAATGTTGATCTCATAATGTTTTCCAGCAAATGAATCTGATCCACCTGTAACTCCACATCCGGGCATAACTATAACACCGTTAAAACAAACAGAGGTTGAAACTCAAAGAAAGACATTCCCCAAGAAGACACTTCCAAGGAATCAGAATGGTTCAGGAAACGATTCAACACTAGAGAATGTAAAGTTACTTCTTCACTTTTAACATTATAATTCTCACTTTCTCTATAGTTTGTTAGCTCATAGCTGATAGCTTATTATCTTATTCCTTTTGACTGTTATATATCTATTGAAATGATAGTTTACCTTTGTTTGTTCTTAACTTCAATGCAGGAAAATAGCAATCGAAAGAGGAAAAGAGAAGAAAACCTTTGTTCTGGTTCTAGTGTTGAGGAAACCAACATTCTCTTTGAGAAGAAGTTACCAGTTTGGAAGATACTTGAATCAATGGAGGTATTTAAGACAATCCCACAAAGTCCTCATTTCCGCCCCTTGGCAGAGATTAGAGAAGATTCCCGTGAAATGTTGGCGGTTGGTATGATGCTTACCTTTTCATGTTTACTTGAGCAAGTCAAAGCTCTGCAACACGACGAGGCCAGAAGCTCATTTATAAGCCTCAGTAATTCCTTTGCCGAGTTAGAGAAACACGGGTTCAATGCACAAGTAGCTCAGTTGCGGATCAATAAGTTGTTGACTCTTAGAGGTATGCAATCAAGGAAAATGGATGAACTCAAAGGCGCCAAGAAAGTGACTGCAGAGAAAGAGAGCGTAAAGGTTGAGAACGAGCGCAAGATTCTCGAGCTGCAGAGGCTGAATGAGGAGATGGCCAAAGAGATAGCTCAGAGTATGTCATGTGAAGGAAAGATTCTCCAACAGCTTGATAATATGAAGCTTGAGTTTCAGGCAACTGCATCAGCTCCATGGTAAAAAAAATTAGTGACCACTAATCTAATCTCTATTTTGCACTTAGATTATATGTAGCTGAAAGGACTTCGTTGGCCCTTTTGGATGATGAATAGATGTTTAGTTTTAAATCTGTAAAAAAAGTTTGCTTTTTACATTTTCTAGGGAAGTGATCTTGCGTTTGATTCGATTTTCATCTCTCTTTAGGCCTAAATGGGCTTTCCGTTCAACATAAGCCCAATTTCCGTATACGATTGGCCTACCTAGCTAGAATAATTTACACACAAAAAAAAACTACAAAAAATCGTAACGAAAACTTCAATAAGAGAAGTAGATAACACATGGCAATATCCAAAATGCGCAAATATATATGATGAATTATCCTCATAACGAATAATTCAATATGGCAGTCAATACATGGTAATATATGCCATATATATCAAACATTTAATGCACCGATTTTAATCCATGAATTAATCCCATTTCCATATTTATTAAAAGTTTGGATTCATTTTTCTTTATCCTTGCTTATTTAATCCAGATGTGCAAATATATATATAAATGATTTATCCTCATTTCCATATTTGTTCCAATTTTAGATTCATAATTTTCTTAATTCTCTCCGATTTCAATCTTTGTAAGAAATTCACTAGCTTTAAAAACGTTACCAAAGAAAGAAAATTTCCAACATTCTGTAATTAAATCTGCATCACATTTAATTCCACCGCTCCCTCTCGCTCCCTTATATAATAGGACAGTGTATCTTCTCTCTTTATCAGATCACAACTAAAACAAAAAATCCTATACCTACTAAAGACACTAATCTTCCTTTTATTTGTTTGAGTTAGCCCAAATGACGATGACTGTCGAGAAGAGGATCGAAGCTGACGTTACGGTGAGCCATGAAGGTGTGGAACGGGCTTACGTAACTTTCCTCGCCGGAAACAAAGACTACTGGATGCTTGTAGTTGGTCTAGCCAAAGGTCTTCGTAAAGTGAAATCAGCTTATCCACTCGTTGTGGCGACTCTCCCTGACGTGCCTGAGGAACATCGTCAAATCTTAGTGGATCAGGGATGCATCATCCGTGACATCGAACCGGTCTATCCTCCGGAGAACACGACCGGTTATTCTATGGCTTATTACGTTATCAACTACTCCAAACTTCGTATTTGGGAGGTAAATATCTTACTTAATATAAACTGAGTGTATAAATATAATATTACCGTATTATATTTTGTCAATATTATTACCATATACCTTGAGTGATACGTGGGTTTAAGCATGATAACGCCTATTGTCACTAACATTGCAAAAACCATATATAAATTATGCTTCAAAAAAAAAAAAAGTCTATGTATATATATTACACCATTTATTGTCACAGATATTTAACGAGTTATTAACATATAAATGCAGTTTGTGGAGTATGAGAAGATGATATATCTAGATGGAGACATACAAGTGTTTAAGAACATTGATCATCTTTTCGATACTCCTCGTGGCTACTTGTACGCAGTCAAAGACTGCTTTTGTGAGGTGTCTTGGTCCAAAACTCCTCAATACAAGATCGGTTATTGCCAACAGTCACCTGAAAAGGTAACTTGGCCTGTTGAAAGTTTAGGTGCTCCACCGCCGGTATATTTCAACGCCGGTATGTTGGTTTTTGGACCAAATCTTGTCACTTACGAGGATCTCCTTCGTGTTGTTCAAATCACCACTCCAACTTATTTTGCCGAGCAGGTACGATTTTTTACGGATTTTCTATCATTTGATTTGACTTTATTATATTTTGTTACGGACTCTGATAATATTGTTTATTTTTGTTAGGACTTTCTGAATATATACTTCAGAGACATTTACAAGCCAATCCCTTCGACCTACAACCTCGTAATGGCTATGCTTTGGCGTCATCCCGAACACATTGACCTTGACCAAATCAGTGTTGTTCACTATTGTGCTAATGTTCGTTTTTTAAACTTTTTTTCTACAGATATGTAAATACATATTCTTATTACTAAAACCATTTGTATCTAAAATCAATTTTATAGGGTTCGAAGCCTTGGAAATTCGATGAAGCTGAAGAGCATATGGATCGAGAAGACATAAAAATGTTGGTGAAGAAGTGGTGGGAGATTTACGAAGATTCGAGTTTAGACTACAAGAATTTCGTCGAGACTGAGTCCAAGCTGAATCCGGTCACTGCAACCTTGGCTTCCAAGAAACTTGTTGGCGATGTCCTAACAAGCCTTGCCCCTTCCGCCGCATAACCAATCCTTTTATGTGGAGGCTGTTTGCAACTTTTATTTTCGTTTTGTTATTGTTTTAGTGAAAGGTTAAGCTATATATATAAAATTTTATCATAATTTATATATAGCAACCTCGTTTAAGTTTTATGTTTGTGAGATTAGATGTGAGTGGTCTTGTGTTTAAGTATTTTGTCAGTGTCGACCTCGACTACCCTTTATGTCTATCTTTTATAATCAATAATAAGAATTTGGCTTTAACTCTGTTCTATTCGTTCTTTCTTTTTTAATAATCAACTTAATTACATTCTTTGATTCGAAAATAAATTTGATATATCAACAAATGGTAGTTAATGAATGATGATCAATATTAAGGGATATAACAAGAATTTGACTTCTCGCAAAGCACAGCCTTCCACCAAATCAGAGTTTTAAATTTCACTACTATGTACCCGCAATCATAACAACAGCTTTGCATTATGATCACGCATTCTATCAATGAAATTAATTTGTTAAAATAAAAAATAAAAAAAAATTGACTTCTTTTTTTTGGTTAAACGGTAAGAAATATATGCACATGTCCAAATTTAATCACAAAAAACCCCAAACTTAACTTTATTTTATATTTTCACCCCAAATTGTCTTTTATATATTTAAACGTCTTCTTCCATTCGTAGTAACTGCGACTGTGATTACCGAGAAGCTTGCTCTTACTTATCTCTTGGGTTTCTCATGAACAAAAGTAAAGTAAGTTTCTTTTTTCAATTTTAGTTTTTTCTACAAAAAAGTTTGGATTTTTTCTTTAAAGAAGTTAGGGTTTATCCGTTTTTTTCTGTGAGTAATCAATCTAGCATGTGGAGGCATGTTTCCAGTGAATGGCAATCACTGAGTGAAGGTTGTGAAGTTGAAATCTTTTATAAAAACAATGGCACTGACGGCGTTTGGTACAAAGCCATTATCGAGTCAAAACCGCTAAGTGAAGAACTCTGTGTTCGGTTGTTTAAAGATTTCTCTTTGACTCCTAGCGAACTAAAAGACAATGACAAAGATTTCTCTTTTGACTCCTCTTAGCGAACTTAAAGATTTCTCTTTTCTATTGTTTTGGATACTTTGGGTGTGAAAGAATAATGAAAGACTTTAACTTTTTTGTTAGTTCTTGTGGCGGTTAGCTAAAGCGCCTATGTTTAGTCCTGGAACAACGGTGGAAGTGAGTTCTAAGATAAATAACAAAGAAGTCGTTTGGGTTCCTGCAGTGGTTATTAAAGAGTTTAAGGAAGATGATGAGTATAAGTATATTGTCAGGGTTTATGATAAGTCCTTCAGCTGCAAGGGTAATAAGGCTGCAAGACTCAACAAAACCGTTGATTTGTGTAGTCTTAGGCCTACACCGCCTTCTATTTCGGTTGAAGAGTATCAATTAAAGGAATACGTAGAGGTGTTTCATGATGGTATGGGATGGCGTCAAGGACGAGTGATGAAAATTCAAGAACGAGTGATGTTAAGTCAAGGACGAGTGATGGTAAGTCAAGGACGAGTGATGGGAAATCTCTCTCAGAAATGTTATATAGTGCTGTTAGAGGCTACAAAGAAGCAAATATCATTCAAACAGTCAGATCTTAGGCCTTTGCAGGTGTGGGAAGATGGTGTTTGGAAGGTATTTAACGTTTTCTTTGCACTGGTTTCAGTCAACACTAGATTATTGTCGATAATGACTAATTTGTGTGAACTGTTTGCAAGCATTTTGAAAATATGAGACTGCCGTTTCAGCTTTAGAACTTCAGCAAATGTTTGCTCCTTTGACTGCATTTCTTAGATGTTGAATGATGGTTTGCACTGGGAGTCTTTGTGTTATTATCTTCCTGTTGTGGTTTTTGATCTCTGTTAGATGTTGCAGACAAGGGAATCGTCGTTAACTCAGGGATCAGGAGATGAGACCAGTGATTCTGTGAGGAATGGTAAGTTTGTAACACTCTCCAAAATCTAACAGATTCTCTTAATCCATTTTCAATTTCTGTATGACAATTGATCTTATAATGTCACTGTTTTCCAGCAAATGAATCTGATCCACCGGTAACTCCACGTCCGGGCATAACTACACCACCGTTGAAACAAATAGAGGCTGAAACTCAAAGAAAGACACTTCCGAGGAATCAGAATGCTTCAGTGAACGATTCAACACGAGAGAATGTAAAGTTAATTCTTCACTTTAACGTTATTATTCGCACTTTCTTGGTAGTTTGTTAGGTGGTGGCTAATCATCTTAATCCTCTTTTTTTATTGTTTGAATGATAGTGAACCTTTGAACTTTTTATGCAGGAAAATAGTGAAGATATTAATCGAAAAAGGAAAAGAGAAGAAAGCCTTTGTTCTGATGCTAGTGTTGAGGACACAACAATGACTTTGCCATTTGAAAAGAAGTTGTCAATTTGGAAGACACTTGAATCAGTGGAGACAGTCCCACAAAGTCCTCATTTCAGCCCGTTGGTTGAGACTAGAGAAGATTGCCGTGAAATGTCTGCGGTTGGGATGATGCTCACCTTTCCTTGTTTACTTGAGGAAGTCAAATCTCTGCAACACGACAATTCCATAAGCTCATTGATAAGCCTCAGTAATAACTTTTGCGAGCTAGAGAAACACGGGTTCAATGTAAAGGCACCTCAGTCACGGATCAGTAAGCTGTTGTCTCTTAGAGGTAAGCAATCAATGAAAATGGATGAACTCAAAGGTGCTGAGAAAGTGACTGCAGAAAAAGAGAGCATAAAGATTGAGAACGAACGCAAGATTCTAGAGCTGCAGAGGCTGAATGAGGAGGTAGATAAAGAGATAGCTCAGAGTAAGTCATGTGCAGCGAAGATTGTCCAACAACTTGAAGATGTGGAACTTCAGTTTCAAACAACTGCATCGGCTCCATGGTAAAAAAAAGTTTAGTGACTTCTAATCTAATCTCTATTTTGCACTTAGACATAATATGTAATTGAAAAGACTTCGTTGCCTTCTCCCCTTTTGATGATGAATGGATTGTTATTAGTCTGGTTTTTTTTGTCCCAAGAGGTTTAAAACTTGTGACCGTTAGGAAACACTAAATTTTGTCCAAAAGCATATGTTACACTTATAAATGTGTATACATTAACCAATACCAACAAATATCAACATCCATTTCATTGTTTTGGAATACAACAACTTTAAAAGCTTCAAATTTCTAAAACTTAGATTGGTTATTTTCCAAAAAAACAAGAAAACCCAAAACTAAATAAAAATAGGAAACAAATTCGACATTTTAGCTTTTCATCGGTACTAGTGTGAATTGACTAATTAGGAAGAAACTAAAGAAGAGAAGCTTGTTCTTTCTTTATCTCTTTGGTTTCTGGGTTTCTGAAGAAGAAACTTCTTTCAGTTTTTGTGTTTCTACAAAAAGGTTGGATTTTTATTTGTTTACTGTGAGTAATCAAGCATGGTGAGGCGTGCTGGGAGTGAAAGACCTTCCATGGAGGAAGGTTGTGAATTCGAAATCTATAATAAAAAGGATCCGAGATCTTATCATCTTACGTTTAGAAGTCGAAATATCTTAGAAGACGTTTGGTACAAAGCCATCGTCGAGGCAAAACCTCCAAAGAGTCCCAAATCTAAACGCAGTGTACTCTGTGTTCGGTTGCTTAAGGACGACTTCTCGAGTACTCTTGAAGACCTACACCTACAAAGTCTTGTGTCGACCCGTTCCGCCAAAACATTTGTTAGATAGCATTCCTATCAAGATAGGCTCCATCGTCGAAGCTGATTATAAAGATGCGTGGGTCACTGGTTTTGTGGTCAAAGAGATTGATGTTGGCAAGTGTTTGGTGTGCTTTGATTCAATACCTGATGTTATTCTGTTTGAGAGAAAGCTTTTGAGGCCTCATCTTCAGTGGCTCGATGATAGTGGATATACATTTTGGGATATGGTATCGAAACATTATCGAAAGGTAATTGGATTTTGTCTGAAATCAGTAATGTTATCGAAAGTTTTGTGTTTTTTTCTAATGTTTTGGATACTTTGGTAGTGAAAGCATAATGAAAGACTTTAACTTTACTGTTAGTTCTTGAGACGGTTGGCTGAAGAGCCTATGTTTAGTCCTGGAACAATGGTGGAAGTGAGTTCTAAGATAAATGAAGGTGAAGTCGTTTGGGTTCCTTCAATGGTTATTAAAGAGTTTAAAGAGGATGATGAGTATAAATATATTGTCAAGGATAAGTCCTTTAGCTGCGAGGGAAAAAAGGCAAGACCCAACAAAACCGTTGATTTGTCTAGTCTTAGGCCTATACCAGTATCAGTTGACGAGTATCAGTTGGAGGAAAACGTAGAGGTGTTTCTTGATGGTATGGGGTGGCGTCATGGACGAGTGATGGGAAGTCAAGAGCGAGCGATAGGAACACTCTCTCAGAAATGGTATTTTGTGCGTTTGGAATCTACAAAGAAGCAATTAACGTTCAAGCAGTCGGATCTTAGGCCTTTGAAGGTGTGGGAAGATGGCGTTTGGAAGGTATTTAACAGTTTATTTTCACTTATTTCTGACTGCATTTCTTAGATGTGTAATGATGGTTTGCATTTAGAGTCCTTGTATTGTTATCTCACTGTTGTGGTTTTTGATTTTGGTTAGGTGTTGCAGACAAGGGAATTGTCGTTTACTCAGGGATCAGGAGATAAGACCGGTGATTCTGTGAGGAATGGTAAGTTGGTAACACTCTTATGTATCATGAAAATTGATCTTATAATGTCACTTGTTTCTAGCAAATGAATCTGATCCACCTTTAACTCCACCTCCGGGCATAATTACACCACCGTTGAAACAAATAGAGGCTGGAACTCAAAGAAAGGCACTCTCCAAGAAGACACTTCCAAGGAATCAGAATGGCTCGGGAAACGATTCAACGCTAGAGAATGTAAAGTTAATTCTTCACTTTTAACATTATCAAGTTATCATTCTCACTTTCTTGGTAGTTTGTTAGTTGGTGGCTTATTCTTAATTCTCTTGACTGTTATTTATCTATTGAATGATTGTTCACCATTTGCGATTTTGAATTTCTATGCAGGAAAATAGCGAAGATAACAATCGAAAGAGGAAAAGAGAAGAAAACCTTGGTTGTGTTGCTAGTGTTGAGCAAGACAAACCAAAGGATACAACAATGGTTTTACCCTTTGAGAAGAAGTTACGAATTTGGGAGACACTAGAATCAATGGAGGTGTTTAAAACAGTCCCACAGAGTCCTCATTTCAGCCCATTATTGGTGGAGAGTAGAGAAGACTCCCGTGAAATGTCTGCGGTTGGTATGATGCTTACCTTTTTTGGTTTACTTGATGAAGTCAAAGCTCTGCAACACAACGATCCCATAAGCTTTTTTATAAGCCTCACTAATTCTTTTGCCGAGTTAGAGAAACACGGGTTCAATGTAAAAGCACCTCAGTCACGGATCAATAAGCTGTTGTCTCTCAGAGATAGACAATCAAAGAAAACAGAGGAACTCAAAGATGCCGAGAAAGTGACCGCAGAGAAAGAGAGCGTAAAAGCTGAGAACAAACGCAAGATTCTTGAGCTGCAAAGGCTAAATGAAGAGATGGACAAAGAGATAGCTCAAAGTAAGTCATGTGCAGCAAAGATTGTCCAACAGCTCGATGATGTGAAGCTTGAGTTTCTGGCAACAGCATCAGCTCCATGGTAAAAAAGATGGTTTAATCTATATGGATGATGAATGATGTTTAGCTTTGACTTAGCTTAGTTAACTTGAAAAAACAAGAACCAACCACTTGTGTCTGAGTACTTTTAAGTGAAGAGATAAAAACAAAACAACTTTAGAAAAAGTAGGCGAAGTATAAGAGTATAGCAGAGCTGTCCATTACATTGAAACATACGTCACATGTTCTCATCCTCTACCAAAAGCCACCACAAACACTAACTTTTGTCAATTGTCAATCAATATATTCAATACCCTTTTTTTTGTTTATTCCCACTAAATTATAATTTTTGCTTTATAAAAAAAAATATCAAACTCTATATTTTCTCGATCTCTTCTCTTCCTCTTATTTCTCCAAGATCCCAGACGAAATGGCTCAGGTTTGTTTTTTTCTCATTTGATTTTAAAGTTTGAATATGATTGATCTCTTCCTCCTAAATTGGTTTTACTTTTATAGAAAGTGGTGCTGAAGGTTTTAACCATGACTGATGATAAGACGAAGCAGAAAGCCATAGAAGCTGCAGCTGATATCTTCGGTGATTATTTCTTCCTACTACTTCTTCTTTTCTTTAACTACTTTTTGATTGAATTTCAATTCTTGTTTCTGTTTATTATTGTACTTTTCAGATTTTTAGGATTTGAAAAAACAAAAAGAAAGGATTAATCAAGTTTGCTGCTGGTGTTTTCACTCACTAAATTACCATTTTTAGCTAAAGTTATGTGAAACAATCGGTATGAAATCTAGCTCGATTGTAGTATAATTGCGTCAGAATCTTGAGAGCTTGGATTATTTGACCTTTTTGACACATATAGTCAACGAAATGATATTCTGAACATTTTGAAAGCCCGTATTTTATGGGCCGGAAAAAGCAGGTTTAGTTTGGGCTTAGTTAAGGCTGACTCGGTAAATTCGAAAACGTATTATGGAATGTGTTATAGCAAGTGTTCCATTTGCTTTAGATTTAAAACGACGAATGTATGACCAAAGATGATACAATGTAGTAGTTCATATGCTAAGAGGATTTTGTTAAGCAGGAGTTGATTCCATAGCAGCGGATATGAAGGATCAAAAATTGACGGTGATCGGTTTGATGGATGCGGTTGCGGTGGTGAAGAAGTTGAAGAAGGTTGGTAAAGTCGATTTGATATCGGTTGGACCGGCAAAAGAAGAGAAGAAAGAAGAGAAGAAGGAAGAGAAGAAAGAGGAAAAGAAAGAGGAGAAGAAGGAAGAGCAGAAAGAAGAAGAACCTAAGAAATAAGTGACTCGAATTGCTATTAAAACCCTAAATTTTTGTCATATTGATTTCACAATTAGAACGCTGAATCATTGAATAATTTAAGATGTAAAATTAATTGTTCAATACAGATTGTAATAAAAGCGAAGTATTTGAAACTTTTATTCTTGTGGGAACACAACCAAACTAGTACAAGTTTACTATATTAAGCACAAAACAGCAAAACCTATTAAGAACAACAACTGCAATAAGTACTATAAAGTATAAACGCAAATCTATATATACTAAACGAAAAAACAAAAACGTGATGACTATTACATAACGTACTACCGTTTGACATATGTAAAACAGTAAAAGAGATGTTCCATATTAAATGTGAAACTTTTAACAAATTCATCGCAATTGATGTATACATAAGTTCGTATTCACAATACTCGAATCTCGATCAAGATTTAATTAAACATTGGATTAATTTCTTACTCATAAATACATACTGTGAATTTCTTTGAAGACATCTCCTTCTACTGTTTCGTGAAATGTTAACAAGATTGATTATATGGAGATGTAACTTAAATTATAAATGGATGAATAATATCGGAGATAATAAAATGCAAAGTTATCAGCATATCACTCATGGACGGAAAAAATCCAAGTTTTAATTAGTAACCAAATCGTTTAAATGATTTTTGAGGAAAATGGAACAACAATGACTTCTCAACCACAAATAATAGCAACAATGACATTAACGATTATTTGTAACCTTCTTTTTTTAGCAGTAATTAGTAACTATTAGCTACCTTTCAGTTATAGAATATACATTATATTCCGGATTGAGCATATACTAATATATTTTTGATTACTGTCTATGGATTAATTCACTAGACTTTGAAAATATACAAACTTTACGGTTTCGATAAGAAACAAGATTCGCGTAAAGAAATGTTACAAGTTATAAAAGAGTTTCTTTTAGGTTAGGGCTATCTCTGTATAATTAAGTAACGTAACGTAAGTATCCTATCTTTATTTTCTCAGTATTTCTCTAACCCTTTTTATTAACCTCATGTATATGTAATATGACGTCCTTTAACAACAACAAAATATGACGAGCTGGTGATTCATCATTGGTCGCCTAAAAAAGAAAATAACAATTTATAAAATTCATAATTTGAGGTTCCCATTTATCCGGTTTATTAGATGCTATTTTTGAAATTCTACACAGAACACGACCCGGTTTGATGGCACTTGTGCTGAGTAGCGAACCGGTTCTACTCCTTAGTCCTAAATATGGTTCCGTGTAAGTGTTTCTAAACTTTAAACAACATTCGAAGGAACCCACTCCTATAAGACTTATGGATTTTGCAGTTGAATCCTTGTACTTAAAACATTTTAATTTGAATACCAAAACTTATAAGAAATTATGTAGAACCCTTTTAAATGATTTCGTAACGATAGCTACATGTTACATATTAATTTAAGTTGACAAAAAATATGACAATTAGTGGTTGAATTGTAAATATATATAACATGTAGTTTTTTTATAAATTATCTAAAGATTAATGGTCATTGAATCATTGATCGTGCATCAAAGATACTACAAAAAGAAGAAAATCAAATATATAAAGAAAGAAGGCGAGTCATTTTATGACAACGAGAAACAGAACATCACTACCAAACATCTCCAGCTCAGTTTCTTCAAATAAAAACAGTTAATCTCTCTAAAACAATTTTTTGTTTTCTCTCTCTCTTAAATAACCAGAGAGTTCAGAATCATTTTGATTCTCTTTGTAATCTTTAGTTGTTGTACCTAACATCATGGCTGAAGAGGAACCGAAGAAGGTGACAGAGACCGTGTCGGAACCAACTCCAACACCGGAAGTTCCGGTGGAGAAACCTGCTGCTGCTGCAGATGTTGCTCCTCAGGAGAAGCCTGTGGCTCCACCTCCCGTTCTTCCATCTCCGGCACCGGCAGAGGAGAAGCAAGAAGACTCTAAGGCTATTGTTCCCGTCGTCCCTAGTAATTTGCTTACTATCTTGTTTTTCAACAGAAAGATTATTACTAACTCAAGTTTGGTTCAATGATTATTAAAAACTTCTGCCAAAATATGTTTCTATTAATCAACTGATTAGCGTCGTCAAATATACCTGATTTTCTTAAAGATTATTACTGATTACATTTCCGATTAAAAACAGAATTTTATACCTTTTCTTTAATATAGAAAAATAAACAAGTTTCAAAATTCTGTAATTATGTAAGTTTTAAGGTTAAAAAAGAAGAACTCAAAGATTTTTGTTCTTCTCTAATGTGTTGTTATTAATTTTTCTTTATTAATACTTAATAAAAAATTTATTTTGTGGCAGAAGAAGTAGAGGAAGAGAAGAAAGAAGGATCAGTTAATCGAGGTAATTAACGTAATAGATTCATGACTAATACTAATATTATCTGAAAGTAAAGGATCATGGGTGTAATATAAATAATTAGTATTTTTGTCATACCGGGGAACAATTAATTAGGTGGTTTGTGTGTCGTGTTATCATGGGATGTGTCTAAAACTGAAAGATGGTTTAATAATATTCACTAATTTTGGGTGAAGGTTGTTATATGGACATGTGTGTTTATCATTGTCTCTTATTTTTCCCACAAACTCTGATTAGTGATTGTATTTGCTTAATAATTTTGGGAGTGAAGATGCTGTTCTGGCTAGAGTTGAGACAGAGAAGAGGATGTCACTTATCAAAGCTTGGGAAGAGGCTGAGAAATGCAAAGTGGAGAACAAGTAACGTTTTTCATGTTAACATTTATCCATAAATGTCTATTAACCCGATTTAGTAATATTTTGCAATGAAACCAAGATATTATCATTAAGGTCTTGAAGAATATATTTTGAAACAGAGCTGAGAAGAAGCTTTCTTCAATTGGATCATGGGAGAACAACAAGAAAGCAGCTGTGGAAGCTGAGCTCAAGAAAATGGAGGTATGTTTGAAGTTAATATTTAGTTAGAGATTTTGAAGCATTTCTGATTTAGCTCCGAGCTTTTTCAAAATTGTGGAATTTTTTTTTAACAACAGGAGCAATTGGAGAAGAAGAAGGCAGAGTATGTGGAGCAGATGAAGAACAAAATAGCTCAAATTCACAAGGAAGCAGAAGAGAAGAGAGCGATGATTGAAGCTAAGCGTGGAGAAGAAATTCTCAAAGCAGAGGAATTAGCAGCCAAGTACCGTGCCACTGGAACCGCTCCCAAAAAGCTTTTCGGATGCATGTGATCTCTAATCATCTCGATGGGGAAACAAATGAAATATGGTATTTGATGTAATGACGTTCTTTAGTTTGCTTAATGTGGGTTTAATATGGCAACATAGAAAGTTATAAGGTCAACATCTTATATTGATTGGGCTGCGTTTGTTAATTTGATTTGTATTTGTACATCTTTTCATTGAAAGGCTTTCTCTTAGCTTTATGAATTGGTAAGTACAATAATACATATTTGTTCTTTATGTCGTAATTTATGATCGCATCCCCCGGCCCCTATCATAAATGTAGTAGTACGTAAGTGGTCCGATATGTAAAACGAGAACAAGGTCCCATAATTTGAAATGTTTGCATCATAAAATGTTATGCTCAACCAAATCAATGTAGCATAAGATAAAATCAAATCAATGTTTTAGCTACGAACGAGTCACAATAGTATAGCGAACAATTTATCCGTGGATCAAAGTTGGCCCAAAAGGGCCCAACATTTCAGTAGCCGGTTAATAAAATGTAAATCACGGCCCATAAAACAAAGGCCCAAACCCAAATAAAGAGAGAGATCTTCGAAACTAGGGTTTCTTCCGGAGCTTCACTACTTGAGATTACTCTCATTCGCTTTCTTTTGCCTCTCGCATTTTCTTCATCCTTTTTGCCTCAGAGCTCCGTGGAGAGCAGCAATCAGTAGCCATGGCTGAGCAGGTTCATTTTCATTCCTTTGTGTTCATTTCTACATTCTGATAGATACTCTTTACGATTCTCATTCTCTTCTTTCTTTTGTAGACTGAGAAAGCTTTTCTTAAGCAACCCAAGGTCTTCCTTAGGTAAATTCATCTGAACAAATCTGAGAATCTTATTACTTCCATTTACAAATCGATTCATATGATTTATGTTTTTTTTTTGTGTGTTTCAGCTCGAAGATATCTGGGAAAGGAAAGAGACCTGGTAAAGGTGGAAACCGTTTCTGGAAGAACATTGGTTTGGGTTTCAAGACTCCTCGTGAAGCCATTGATGGTTTGTTGTTTTTCCTCATACTTCTGATTATCATTTAAGCGAAAGCTTCAAACTTTGATCTGAATAGTTGATTTAGTGTTGTGTATTAGGTGGTTAACAGTATAATCAAAGTTTTTCTGTTGAAAATTAGAGATTTTGTTGTTGGTGTTTAGCTGAATATCACTGAGTGCTGTTTGCTTTGATTAGGTTTGAAGCAAAACCGAAAATTTGAGAGATGTTTTGTAATCTTTGATATGTTTATTGTGTGGAACAGGAGCTTACATTGACAGTAAATGTCCATTCACTGGAACCGTTTCTATCAGAGGACGTATCTTAGCTGGTACTTGCCACAGTGCCAAGATGCAGAGAACCATCATTGTTCGTAGGAATTACCTTCACTTTGTGAAGAAGTATCAACGGTAAGTACATTGTGATGAACCTATGTTCTTGATAGAGCTGCGCAAAGATATAACATCAATGCTGATAAACGATTATCTTAAATTTTTCATTAGATATGAGAAGAGACATTCCAACATCCCTGCCCATGTCTCACCGTGTTTCCGTGTCAAGGAAGGTGACCATGTCATCATTGGCCAATGCAGGTGAGTATTAGGTTGTCTTATACCTTTTTATGATTCAGGTAGTGCCGGAAAACGATTTCTGATTGTTTGTGATTTATGTTGCAGGCCGTTGTCGAAGACGGTTAGGTTCAATGTGCTGAAGGTGATTCCAGCGGGTGCATCTGCCTTTGGTAAAAAGGCCTTCACTGGAGTGTAAGAGTTTTGAAAGTCATGGGAGATTTTGGTTTGATTTTGATTTCGGAATGTTTTAATGTTTTGTTTAAAGATCCCTTTTGTTGGAGACTTTGATTATCACAGACGAAATACAAATCTACGCACTTTCGTTGAACAACTCTACTATATTCAACTCTTGAAATTTGCAAATCTCTCAAAATCACTTGGCTACACAGAAGTTTTTGTAGTTTAAGAAAAAAGAAGTGGACTTGTTTATTTTTGTCAAATGAATTCTTCTATCTGTTACTATCATGGTTATTTGTGTTTTTTTGGGCATACCCTACTAAACCATAAGAACACATTGCATTCAAAAATCTATATTAAAGAAAAGTAGAAGTTGGGTGGCAGCCTCTTTGATCTATGAAAGAGTTATTTTGATCATAACGAAAGACCACCATAGATTTCCTAATGTACCTAAAATGTAGCGATCTTGATGAAGACAACAAGACATAGAAATGGTAAATCAGACGATAACTTATCGATGATCGAAGCTCCTGACCACCGACGAATCTGAGCCTCAGACTACTCTCCAGAAGCGGTTACATATGGATTCTTTCCTAGTATTAGAAATGTATACTTCTTTATGATCTTGTAAGTCTTATCCGGTTGTGTTGTGTTCTATATACCGTCTATTTTTGTACTAAATCACATTTGTTTGCCTGTCTTGAATTGCTCTCACTCACTGCCAGTTTTGTGTTGTTTATTTTTTCTTTTGTTCTGCGATTGAATATAAATATTGAACGCTGCCAAAAAAGAATACACAGTGAACTTGTAAATACAATTATACGAAGAAAGGCGTTACACGTTTGCCTATCTTTAGCAAGTGGTTTTGTGTTGGTCTTGAGTTCATTGATATTTAGTGGATGGTGACAGGACGTGTAAATTAGTATATGGCGTCTCTAAATTCTTGAATTAGCTTTAGTTATTGGCCACGAACCTATTATTTTATATGCACGTATCTACTATCTAGTAAGTGTAGATTAGTATATTCTCTCATGCACTTAATTATTGTTTGAGATCAGCAAATGCATGAAGTAGGCATTTAGGAGTGAAGGACTACTTTGCACAAAACTTTCTTTTATGTGGGGCGACAAATCTAAATTGTTATAACTCTTTCCGTTGCGTAATGAATTTTAGGTCTTCTATATTAAGATTTTCAAAGGTGATTAAAACCATCATTGTGGCACGATACGAAGCACCCACAAAAATATGATTCTTTAAGAAATGTGGTGCACAAATTCTGTTGTTTAAAACGACTTTACTCTTTGAGTTTCAGGACGATTAAACCAGAACATGGCCTTTTTTCTTACTAAAAAAACATAGAATTAAATAAGATGTGATTAAAAAAACAAGCTTACCACATAGCTAGATTGATTAGGCTTTTCTCATTTCATCAACCATTATAGTTTTATTTTTAATAATTCTATTGTGAAGCCCCAAAAAAGCAAAAATAACTAATCTCGTGATGTATACACTAGATAAGGTAGACGAATGCAATAAAATTTATTTTATATCTACCAACAAACTTGTAGCTACTAGCTACTTTTGTGATCAAACACTTGAAGAAAGTCATTCCCAAATATCGTATAATAAATAGGTAATGAAAATTTATGGATTAAAAACTCAAATTTCTGAGTAACAACAAAGATATTGAACAAGTAAAAAATCCTTTATAAATTAAAAAAAAAAACAAACAGATCG